>Ga0194120_10000464_pt1 | contig 76808 bp, 73 predicted proteins | sample TA2MahCa65mmetaG_FD_148642 | JGI IMG/M metagenome (GOLD analysis project Ga0194120, IMG submission 148642) | Freshwater microbial communities from Lake Tanganyika, Tanzania - TA2015019 Mahale Deep Cast 65m | ecosystem: Environmental > Aquatic > Freshwater > Lake | place: Tanzania: Lake...
TCCTTTCGCTATTAGCCTGCTTACTGATTCTGAGTTGCAGAAAAACAGATTCTGTAAGCATAATTGATAATGTCTCTAAAAAAAGACCAGCTGTTGATACGCTACGTTTAATTATTCAGCAATCGCTCGTTAATAAAGGAAATTTTGAATGGGCATCTGTATCTTCTGCTCTACTTTGGTCAGCTATACAACGCAGCAGTGGAATTGTGTCGGTGGGTTATCAGCTTGCAGCAAAATCATTTCATGAAAATCAATTAGCTGTCATCGATATCCAGGAAAGTGAGTGGGTAAATACCAAACAGATTTTATTAGAAAAACTTTTACTTTTTGAGCAGCAGCTTAATCCTTCCTTGGAATTGACAGATATTATGCCTTGGGAAGAACATGTGCTTCCGGTATTCAACATCGTGCTAAAGAATCCCCGATCATTATCCTATTTGATTCAGTCTCCATTGGTGCGTTATGTGGAGCCTATGGAATATGACCAGCTTTTATTTCCATCAGAAGATCAGAGATTCAGTGGGTGCGCCAGCAATCTTCCTACTCGCGGCTTAGTGCCAGGTGTGCATTATGGTGTTGTAACACCAAACGGAAAAGCATCATGGAATTATCCAGCACATGGAATATTAGATGCTTGGCGCTATGTATCAGGAAAGGGTATTAAAGTTTTTTTGATTGACACTGGAATTGGCTATGATCAAGATTGCTTGAATGCCAACTTTAATCAGGGGTTTTCTGGTGCCAGAACTCTGGAGAGATTGGTAACATTACCTCGTAAGCGATTCTTAGGTTTTATCAACCTGGGTCCAGTAGAAACTCCGGAAGACAAATGCGGTCATGGAACGGCAATGGCTGGGGTGCTGGCGGCACCAAGGGGAATCAGCGGTAACATGGTGGGAATTGCCTACAATGCTAACTTGGTTATCTGCAGAGCGGCTTCAGATGTATTTATTGATGAAGCCCGAGAAGTAAAAGGGGTTAGTGATGCATTTACTACAGCGGCGCTACGTGCAGATGTAAAAGTGATTAGCATGAGCATGGGTAGAATAACGGTTAGCTCCCAAATAAGAGATGCCATCCAATATGCGCATGCCAAAGGGAAATTGATTTTTTGTGCAGCCGGCACTTCTTTTTCATTTACTGCAAACTGGGCGGGTGTGGTTTTCCCAGCAACGCTTCCAGAAGTACAAGCTGTTACCGGAGTAAAACAATTCACCAATTTTGAAGCCTGTACACTTTGTCATTCAGGCCCTGAAGTGGATTTTGTAGTAGAAATGGAACGAGCCGGAGATGCAACTCATCCTCTAACAGTTGCGGATCGTGGAAATGAACCCTCTACCATTGGAGGATCATCAGTAGCAACTGCATCAATGGCAGCAATGACAGCATTAGTATGGAGCCGATTTCCCTACTACACTCGGGATCAGATTTTAACTCTGCTTGAACGCCATAGTACTTACTATCCGCAACGGGATTCAAGGTGGGGTTGGGGCAAATTTCAGCCGGTACTGGCTGTTGACTGAAAGAGGTGTACCACTCTTTCAAATAAAAAAAGCTGTCCGATTGGACAGCTTTAATATTGTATCAAGGGGATGTTTATGGAAATATTCCTAGCTCAGCATAGATTGTTGCCACCTTGTTAATGGCTACCACATAGGCTGCAGTACGCATATCAGGTATGGCAGGATTTTCTTTCCACACTTTCATAATCTCATGTGTTGCGTTGATCATGGTTTCTTCCAGTCCACTATAAACAAGGGCAACTTCATCAGGGCCGTGCATGATTAATTCCCTGGCTTGAGCATTTGATTTTTTTCCAGTCAGTTCTTCAATTTGGTTCAGGATACTGCTATTTACATTTTCAGTAAAACGCTTCTCCATTCTACCGTATCTAACATGACTCAAATTTTTAAGCCATTCAAAATAGGATACGGTTACACCTCCTGCATTCAAATACATATCAGGGATTACAATGGTTCCGTTTTTAGCAAAGTAGTCATCTGCTTCAGGGGTTAATGGACCATTGGCCCCTTCTCCTATGATCTTGGCTTTAATGCGAGGAGCATTTTCTCCATTGATTACATTCTCCAAAGCAGCGGGGATAAGAATGTCGCATTCAAGCTCAAGCGCTTCATTAGAGTTTTTGATGTCTTTGGCTCCAGGGAAATTTAATATGGAACCGGTTTTTTTGCGGTGTTGAAATACAGCTTCAATGTCTAATCCATATTCATCAAATATGGCTCCTTCGTACTCGGCCAAGGCAATTACTTTTGCCCCTGCATGTTGAAAAAAATGAGCGGCCCAATACCCCACATTTCCCAAACCCTGAACAATGACTCTTTTATTTTCAATGCCTATTGATAAGCCCAATTTGCTCATGATGTCAGGGATATTACAAACCTCTCTGGTTCCATAGAATACACCAAGGCCTGTGGCTTCTCTTCTGCCCCTAACACCTCCCTGCGTGATTGGTTTACCGGTTACGCAGCCTGCTGCATCCACTTCCCCAGGTCTCATAGAAACATAGGTGTCCAGTACCCAGGACATCTCACGTTCTCCAGTTCCGTAGTCGGGCGCTGGTACATCAATCCCAGGGCCAATGAAATTCTTTTTGATCAGCTCTGAGGTATAACGTCGAGTAATGCGCTCTAATTCGCCAACCGAATATTTTTTTGGATCTATTTTGATTCCACCTTTTCCTCCGCCAAAAGGAACATTTACAATGGTGCATTTATAGGTCATCAACGCAGCCAGGGCCATCACTTCATCCTGGTTAACCTCGGCAGCAAATCGAATTCCTCCTTTACAAGGGGTCTTATGGTGAGAATGCTGAACACGATAAGCCTCAATTACTTCAATTTCTCCATTGTCTCTTTTGATCGGGAATCGAAGTTGAAGAACGGAATTACATTGTCTGATTTGATTAAGCAATCCTGAATCCCATTTTGTGAATTTGGCAGCTTTATCGAAGCTTCTTTCTACGGCTCCGAAAAAACTGTAATTTTTGTCCGACATAAATTGTTTTTTTTGTTTGAGCAATCGTTTTTTTATTGGCTTATTTTAGGTTCTCCATTTTAGCAATCTTTCTATCAAGTCGAATCAGGTAGAGAATTAACCCGGCGAGAATCGCTAACATAACGGCAATCACAACATAAATACGGCCATCGCTACGCATCAGTTGGGCCATTTCATATTTAGGGGCTTGACTTAATAGTGGTTGAGTAAAAAGGAGAAATATGGCAGCAAGAGGGAATAATTTTTTCATAATCCAAGTTTTTTATCAACAAGCACCTGTAATCGAATTTTTAACTGAGTGATCCAAACTCCTAAAAGTGTCCACCCTAATACGGCAGGATAAAATACCATTCGCATATCAGCGCTTATGTCATTTTTAACATCCAATGCAGGATTGCCATCATTCCCAGGATGTAAACTAGGAAGCACGCGAGGTAAAATCCATATGGCCGGAAATAACAATACAAAAGCAAATATGTTGTAAACAGCGCTTATCCTAGCTCTTTTGTCTATATCGTTTATGGAATCTCTAAGTATCATATATGCAGCATAGACTAATAAGGCAACTGCTGCTCCAATTAATTTAGGATCCCTTGCGATGGTGCTAAAAGAATCAAGTATAGGGATGTTGGGATCTGCCCAAGTAAATGAAGCCCAGATAGCGCCAGTTCCATACCCTAATAAACCAAAAAGAATTCCCGTTCCTGCGTATAATCGAGCTGCGCGATCAAGCTCAGGCTTAAGAGTGTTGAGGTATCGAATAGAATGGACTACAGAGACCATGAAAAGTATCATCATGGCAAACCACATACAAACGTGAAAATAAAGATTGCGAATAGTTTCTTGTAGTAAAGGAAGTCGGGGTACTGGTCCCAACAAGCCCGCTATAAACGTGTAGACGAGCAATAAGACGGTCAATATCTTCCACCAATGCTTCTTCATGAATTTCCTCTGCAAAATTAAGGAGATAGGATCAAAAGGAAATATTAAACACTTAGTCTTTCCATAAAAACGGAAATAGGATCACCGCTAACAAAATTACCAGTGCGTCCAGCGCCAGCAGCAACAAAATGGTTGAAACGGGTACGTTTACTAATGGAGAAAACGCAGTTGAGGATAGTCTCATTAATAACACCACTTGCGGAATTATTACAGGAAATCCCAGAATGGCCATCACCGCGGCATTTTGTTGAGCTCGAGCTGCAATAGCCGCCAAAAAGCCAAAAACTAAACTAAGGCTAAAACCTCCTAGAAAAACCATTCCAATAAAAGCCCCCATTTTATCTATTGGATTTCCCATCAATACTAAAAAAAACAAGAGACTGATGGCGCTCATCACCAACATCAAAATACCATTGTAAAATAATTTGGCAAGGATAAAATGGGTAGGGTGGTTAAGTGTGAAGTAATAAAGCATTCTGCCTCTGCTCTCTTGTAAGAAAGCTTTTGCCACGGCGTTTATACAGATAAAAAGTTGTGTTATCCAAAACAACCCATTCCATACATGGGCTTCCGGCGATTCAATAGCCATGAAAAGAAGGAAAAGAGTAGCAGCGCCATAAAGCAATAAGCCATAGAAGCTATATTGTTGCCTTAGCTCCAAGAGAAGATCTTTTTTTATGAGAGAAAAAATGTGGCTCATACTTTAGGGTTGCTGATAACAATTGCGGCAACGCGGCTCATAGGAGTCGGTTGCCCCCAACATAACTTGTTCTTCGTTGGCTACTTTTCTATAGGAGTAATTGGCAATGCCGCCACATTGTTGACAGATTGCATGCAGTTTTGTTACATAATCTGCTTTTGCCAAGATTTGTGGCATTGGGCCAAATGGTTTTCCTAAATAATCCATATCTAATCCTGCTACTATAACGCGAATTCCCCGAAAAGCCAACAAGTCACAACAGTCTGCAATTTCCGGGTCAAAAAACTGTGCTTCATCAATCCCCACAACATCCACATTCTCGACCATATTCAGCATCTCTTTTGAGTTTCGAATGGGAATGGAGTCAAAAAAGTTTGTATCATGGGAAACGATCTTTTCCTCCGCATATCGATTGTCAATAAATGGTTTAAAAACAGCAATGCGCTGGTTGGCAATCCGAACACGTTTTAGACGTCTAATCAGTTCCTCTGTTTTTCCACTAAACATTGATCCGCATATTACTTCTATGCTTCCTTTTTTTACACCACTATTATTAGGTTCTATAAACATCTATTACTGAATTATTTTGAAAGGTACATTGACTTTAATTGAATGACCATCTTTTTCTGATAAAATCCATAATTGCTTCTGTAGCTCCTTTTTTTGAGTGAACATATTGGTAAGCGGCATTACCCATTTTAGTAAGTTGTAAAGGATCAGTAAACAATGATTCCAAGTAAAACCCAAGCTTAGCACCAGGGTCCTCGTCAGTTTGCAGCGCTATGGCGCCTTTGATGGCAATCAATTCAACAGCTTCCAGAGATCGTTGATGGTGTGGCCCAAAAAAAACGGGTATTCCATAAACTGCCGCTTCGAGAGTATTATGAATGCCAGGTAATTTAAAGCCTCCGCCTACAAAGGCAAAAGTAGCGTAACTATAAAGTGAAGATAGTATTCCAATCGAATCAACAATTAATACAGTAGTAGTCGGGTTAGGAGTGAGTTGATAGCTTGAAAATAATTGAGCTGTTGGGAAAAGTAACTGCAGTTCTTCCAAATGGTTGTCATTTACTTCATGGGGGGCAATGATGAGCTTAAGACCGGATAAGGCAGGATTTTCTAACGCGCGTGCAATGACCTTTTCGTCACCGGGCCAGGTGCTGCCGGCCACGAGTACTTGACTATCGCCTTTAAATATTTCTATAGCATTAAAGGTTGCATGGTTTTTAGCAATTTCAATTACCCGATCAAATCGAGTATCGCCAGCAATGGAACTGATCGGCCCCAATCCTATTTTATTCAACAAGTCCAGCGATTGCTTGTCTTGTACAAACAGATGATCAAATCGAGCTGCCATTTTTCTGGAGATTGCTCCATACCATCTAAAAAAAGACATGTCTTTTCTGAATAATGCAGCAATCAGCAAGAGAGGAATTTTTCTATAGCTTATTTTCTTTAAGTAGTAAAACCAGAACTCGTATTTGACAAAAAGAACCAGTTCGGGGTGTGCGATATCCAAGAATCGTTTAGCGGTATTTGGCCCATCCATGGGCAAATAAAACACCCAATCAGCTCCCTGATAATTTTTTTGTACCTCATAGCCGGAGGGCGAAAAAAAAGTGAGTAATATCTTATGTGAGGGGTATGTGATTCTTAGTTGTTCAAGCAGCGGTCTTCCTTGTTCAAATTCGCCTAGTGATGCTACATGCATCCATATTACTCGATCTTGAGGGTTAATTTGGGATCGCATTTTTTTTAAAACCCCTTTTCGTCCCGCAACCCATGACTTTGCCTTGCCATTGAAGGGCGCAGCAATCCAAAGACTTATTTTAAAAACCAACAAGAAGATATGGTAAAACACCAGATACAAGGCTATTCGTTTAAAGTGTTGCAAAGTTAGTTGCATTAGATTGAACTGTGTTCATTTCGTTACTTTTGCCAATCATTGATTTATCTATGCGCCCTATACAAATGGTGGATACTAAAACACAGTATCTCAGAATTAAACAAGAAGTAGATGATGCCATACAACAGGTAATGGAGAGCAGCGCCTTTATCAACGGGCCTGCTGTGGCTGCTTTTGCTCAATCTTTGTCAACTTATTTGAATGTTAAGCATGTAATTCCTTGCGCCAATGGAACGGATGCATTGCAAATTGCTATGATGGCATTGGATTTACAACCCGGCGATGAAGTGATTACCCCTTCGTTTACTTATATCGCAACCACCGAGGTGATTGGATTATTGAGATTGAAACCGGTTTTTGTGGAAGTGGATCAGCATACTTTTTGTATGGATCCTGCTTCGTTGAGGAAAGCTATTACTCCGCGAACCAAAGCTATTGTACCAGTTCATTTATATGGGCAGTCTGCGCCGATGGAAGAAATTCTACAAATAGCAAAGGAACATAATCTGTTTGTTATTGAGGACAATGCGCAGGCAATTGGAGGCCAATATCAGTTTAGTGATGGGGTAAAAAAGATGACGGGCACAATGGGGCATATTGGTTGCACATCCTTTTATCCTTCAAAAAATTTAGGAGCCTTTGGCGATGGAGGGGCAATATTCACTAATGACGATGCATTGGCAAATCGCATCACTATGATTGCTAATCATGGACAAAGTAAACGTTATTACCATGATGTGGTAGGCTGCAATAGCCGCTTGGATGCTATACAAGCTGCTTTATTATCAGTAAAGTTGAAATACCTTGACTCATACAACCTTGCACGAAAAACAGCTGCTGATTTTTATGACCAGGCTTTTGCCTCTTGTGCATCATTGACTACTCCTTATAGGGCCCCTTATGCCAAACATGTTTTTCATCAATACACTTTGCTGCTTGAAGGAGTAGATCGTGATCAATTAGCTGCCTTTCTCAGCGAAAGGAAAATTCCTTCCATGATCTATTATCCTGTGCCTGGACATCGTCAAAAAATGTTTGGTCTCTCAGGAACTTCGCTTCCAGACTTACCCGTAACAGATTGGTTAACGGAGCGTGTTTTTTCTCTTCCTATTCATACAGAATTAGACCAAGAACAATTAGCTACTATTTCCGGTGCTGTTTTGGAATTTATTGGATAATTAGTTTTATGCCTGATCAATCGCTAAACCGATTTCTCGATAGGGTTAACTCGATAGCAGTTATTGGTTTAGGCTATACAGGTTTACCCCTTGCGCTTAAATTAGCAGAGAAATTTAGTGTCATTGGATATGATTGCAATCCAATCCGTATCCAGCAGTTGCAAGAGGGGTATGATTCAAATCAAGAACTTGAGTTAAATCTGGTCCCTGAACTTTTACCCACTTTTACCAGCAACCAATTGCAATTGACCCATGCATCTGTTTATATCATTGCGGTTCCAACACCAGTTGATGATAGCCATTTACCTGATTTACGTTTTTTAAAAGAAGCTGTTGAACAAATTGGCAAGTTTTTAAAAAAAGGAGATTGTGTAGTGGTTGAGTCCACTGTGTATCCGGGTTGTACAGAAGAATTTTGTGTTCCCTTATTGGAAAAGATCTCTGGTCTTCAACTTGGCAAGGATTTTTCAATAGGCTACTCTCCTGAGAGAATTAACCCCGGGGATTCCGTTCATCATATAGGTGCGGTTATAAAATTAGTAGCTGCATCTGATCCTGCCACTTTACGCTTGATGACTCAATTATATCAACAAGTTACTATGGCGGGTGTTTATGCCTGTGCGTCCATCAAGATTGCTGAGGCTGCCAAACTAACTGAGAACATTCAACGAGATGTAAATATTGCTTTGTTGAATGAACTGTCTGCTGTATATGAAAAATTAGGGATAGATCCTGGGGCTGTTTGGGCAGCAGCTGCTACAAAATGGAATTTCTTGCCTTTTCGTCCAGGTCTTGCCGGAGGACATTGTATAAGCGTGGATCCATATTATTTGATCAATGCAATTCAAGAACAAGGGGGAAATGCTTCGCTTGTTGAAGAATCAAGACGCATTAACGAAGAAATGGTTTCGCGCATAGCGGCTCAAGTGCTTAGTCATATTCAAACTACAATTCCTGGAGAAGATAAAAAGCGGGTATTGATTATGGGGGCCAGTTTCAAGCCAGATGTAAGGGATGTTCGAAATTCAAAGCCCGTGGAACTGGCCAAATTATTGATGAGTAGCAACATTGAGGTTGAACTAATTGATCCCTTGGTTGATGCTCAACACCTTGAAAAGGAATCTGGCTTAGGATTGATTAGTCAGCCAACAGGTTATTATCAGGTAGTGATTATAGCGGTTAATCATACTCTCTTTAAAGAACTGGAAGAAAGCTATTTTTGTAACTGCACCAGTGATACTTCCTTGGTTATAGATTTAACTGGAATGTATCGGCGTGTTATCTCTAATCGAAAATATTGGACCATTTAATATGTCATTTACTACAACTCAATTTCCTGGTTTGCTGATCTATGAACCTCTAGTCCATACGGATAGCCGTGGATATTTTTTTGAGTCTTACAGCCAGCATACTTTCAGGGAGCAGGGGCTTGAATTTGATTGGGTGCAAGACAATCAATCTTCTTCTAGTTATGGAGTGATTCGTGGATTGCATTTTCAAACCCCACCTCATGCCCAAACAAAATTAATTCGAGTGCTACGGGGAAGTATTTTAGATGTGGTCGTTGATATCAGAAAAGGGTCCCCAACCTATGGACAAGTGTTAGCCATTGAACTAAGCGGTGAGAATAAAAAGCAGCTATTAGTACCTCAAGGCTTTGCGCATGGGTTTTCTGTACTCAGTGAACAAACAGAGGTTTTATACAAGTGTGACGCATTGTATAACAAAACCAGTGAGCAAGGAATCCTTTATGCTGACCCTAGTCTTAGTATTGATTGGAAAATACAGCCAGGAAAAGAGATTGTATCGGATAAAGATCAAGCGCTCCCTGTTCTCAGTAATTTTGATTCACCCTTTTACTTTTAAGACGTGAATGCCGTTAATGATAATAGGTCATTGGTATTAGTTACTGGAGCCAATGGGCAATTGGGTAAGGAACTGCAACGGCTTGAAAAAAAATGGCCCTCGTTCAAGTTTTTATTCTTGTCTCGTGAGGATTTGCCTATTCATCATTTTGAACTTGTTCGTAATTATTTCAAAGGATGCAATCCTGCAGTACTGATAAATTGTGCAGCTTACACCGCTGTCGACAAAGCTGAGCAAGAACCCTTGGTAGCGCATCAGGTTAATGCCGAAGCTGTTGGTGTACTCGCCGCAATTTGTGCAGCCAACCACTGCAGATTCATTCACGTATCAACTGATTATGTTTTTGACGGTACTGCAACAATAGCTTATACGGAAAGCGATTTAGCTTCTCCTCAAAGTGTATATGGAAAAACAAAACATGAGGGGGAGAAGCAAGCACTGTTGGCTAATCCTGATTCTTTAATTATTCGTACTTCGTGGGTTTATTCTTCCTTTGGGAAGAACTTTGTAAAAACCATGATCCGATTGCTCGGGGAGAAACCTGAGGTGAGTGTTGTAATGGATCAATATGGATCTCCTACGTTTGCTGCCGATCTGGCTGATGCAATACTTCAGATTTCATCCTCAAACAATTGGATTTCAGGAATATATAATTATTCTAATGAAGGGGTAATTAACTGGTTTCAATTTGCTTCTGCTATTAAAGAAATGATTGGATCTCCCACACCAATTAAGGGCATTTCTACCGCTGAATATCTAACTCCTGCTAAACGACCGGCTTGGTCAGTGCTGAACACTTCAAAGATTGTAGCTACTTACGGAATTACTATCAAAAATTGGCGAGAGAGCTTGGCCCAGTGCTTGAGCGAAATGGGGTATTAGGCAGGTGTTATACAAGCTTTGCACGCCTCTCAAATAAAAAACCCTGACAAAATTGTCAGGGTTTACTGTTGACCCATAAGGATTACTTCGCTCCTGCGGAGCTCAGTGATCGGCTAATGTACTCAAGTTGTTGACCCATAAGGATTCGAACCTTAACAGACAGAACCAAAATCTGTAGTGCTACCGTTACACCATGGGTCAATCCAAATCCGTAAACGGGAGTGCAAAAATAGGGCAGTTAGACTTTTGCCCCAAATGGAATTTGAAAATTAAATGGCTTTTACGGTAATCAGGAAGTAATTCTTTTTCCCTTTTTGAATAAGGATATACCGGTTGTGAAGTAGAAAGGATTCATTTACGATAAAGTCTACAGCCTCTACCTTTTTTCGGTTAACACTTATTCCACCCCCTTGAGTTGTTTTTCTGGCTTCTCCTTTGCTGGAGAAAATGCCAGTGGTGGCTAATAATGTTACAATATCAACTCCCTCTCTTAGGGTGTTGCGCTCAATTTCCACTTTTACTATGCCCTGTATTTGTTCCAGGTCAGTTTCGGTTAATGACTCAATTGGGGCTTGCTGATTGGAAAATAATTTTTCAGTGGTTTCAATCGCTTTGTTCAACTCTTCCTGACCATGTACAAAGCTGGTAATTTCAGCAGCTAATATTCGTTGGAGCGTTCGTGCAGCAGGATTTTGTTCATGCAATTCAGTGATCTTTTCAATATCTTCCTGCGTCATGAATGTAAATTGCTTTATCCAACGTGTTGCATCAACGTCACTTGCATTGAGCCAAAATTGATAGAACTGGTAAGGAGAAGTTTTGGCAGGGTCAAGCCAAATATTCCCAGCCTCCGTTTTCCCAAACTTTCCACCATCTGATTTTGTAATTAACGGATTAGTGAATACAAATGCTTCACCTCCGCATTTTCTTCGGATTAGTTCTGTGCCGGTAGTCATGTTGCCCCATTGATCACTTCCGCCCATTTGGAGCTTACATTGTTTATGTTGATACAGCCAATAGAAATCGTAGGCTTGCATGAGTTGATAAGCAAACTCAGTATAGCTAATTCCCGCGTCGCCTTCGATCCTTTTTTTAACACTATCCTTGGCCATCATATAATTGACCGTAATATGCTTTCCTGAATCTCTGAGAAAATCAATAAATGAGATTGACTTGAACCAATCGTAATTGTTTACTAATTCAGCAGCATTGGGCAGTGAGGGAGAAAAGTTTAAGAACTTGGCAAGTTGTGCTTTTACTCCAATGATATTTCGTTGCAGGGTTTCTTCATTCAATAAATTTCTTTCTTCACTTTTTCCGCTGGGATCACCAACCATTCCGGTGGCTCCGCCAATAAGGGCGATGGGCTTATGACCGGCTTTTTGAAAATGAACCAGCAGCAGTATGGGCACAAGACTACCAATATGCAAGCTATCCGCTGTAGGATCAAAGCCAATGTAACCGGTTGTCATTTCTTTTTCTAATTGTTCCCGGGTACCTGGCATGATATCCTGAATCATACCTCTCCAACTCAGTTCGTCCAACAAATTCATTAATGATTAGTTTTCGCAAATGTAATATACCCCTTTTACAATATGTCAATTTTTGCTTCACTAAAGAAAGTGGCTATTTACTCCGCTATACCGTTTAACCTTTACTGCTTTATAAGCGTTACTTTTGCCTCCTGTTTTTAGTTAGTCTATGCCTAAAATTGGAATTAACATTGCAACGGGTAGTCTGCAGCAAGCGGAAATGATCGTGGGGATTGATTTGGGAACTACCAACAGCTTGGTTGCACTTGTTCATCCTGATACCAAAACACCAATTGTTTTAAAAGACCAAAGTGGACTTGCATTAGTCCCTTCCATTTTACATATTGGAAAACAGGGGAACATTACGGTAGGCGAAGCGGCCCGTCCATTTTTACAAACTGAACCTGCGCAAACTATCTTTTCAGTCAAGCGGTTGATGGGAAAATCTTATCAGGATCTAGCCAAAAGCCAAGACCTTTTTACTTATAAATTTAGTGAAGAGAACAGAGAGGGTTTAGTCAAAATCCAGGTTGAGCAACAGTGTTTTTCCCCTATAGAACTTTCTTCTTTTATTCTGAGCGAATTGAAGAGTAGGGCAGAGCATATGCTTAAAACGCCAATATCAAAGGCGGTAATCACGGTGCCCGCTTATTTTAATGATGCACAGCGCCAGGCTACTCGAGACGCAGGTAAACTAGCCGGGCTAGACGTTTTACGAATCATTAATGAACCAACAGCTGCGAGCCTTGCCTACGGGCTTGGCGTGTCGGCAGCGGAAAACAAAACCATTGCTGTATATGATCTGGGAGGAGGAACATTTGATGTATCAATACTTCAAATTAATAATGGAATTTTTGAAGTGCTCTCTACTCATGGGGATTCTTATTTAGGGGGCGACGACATTGATCGGGCCATTGTTGAATTTTGGATACAACAAATTCCGGAAGAACAGCGTCCTCAAAAAGAACATAGCACTGCGCTACAGGCTTATCGTCTTGCGGCTATTAAGGTCAAGCATCAATTAACAACCGATTCCATTGCTGAAGAGGTCGTGGAAGGAAAAACATTTTCACTTGATCAAGCACAACTGGAACAAATTGTAATGCCCTTGGTAGAACAAACATTATTTTGTTGTCAGCAGGCATTGATCGATGCAAAGCTAACTGTTCAACAAATTGACGAAGTGGTTCTGGTGGGTGGTTCAACTCGAATGCCTGCTGTTAAAAAAAAGGTGGCTGCATTTTTTGAAAAACCTGTTCATGATGCGTTGGATCCAGATCAGGTGGTTGCCTTGGGTGCCGCAATTCAAGCTGAAATTTTAGCTGGCAATAACAAAGACTTTTTATTGCTGGATATCACCCCTCTTTCATTGGGTATTGAAACAATGGGCGGTCTGATGGATGTATTAATTCCGCGCAACGCTAAGATTCCTTCGCGCGTTGCCAGACAATATACCACGCAACAAGATGGGCAAGGAAGCATGCGAATAACGGTTTACCAGGGAGAGCGGGATATGGTTCAAGATAATAGAAGGCTGGGAGAGTTCAATCTAACCGGAATACCAGGAATGCCTGCTGGGTTGCCTAAAGTAGAAGTTGCTTTTATGATTAATGCCGACGGAATTCTCACCGTTCGTGCAAAAGAACTTCGTAGTGGCGTTGAACAACAAATTGCTATTAAACCCCAATATGGCTTAACGGATCAAGAAGTGGAGCGATTATTGTTGGAAAGCATTACACATGCAAAAGATGATGTAAGCAAAAGGGCACTGGTTGAGGCGCGCACTGAGGGCGAGCAACTAATGAAAACAACGGAGAGGTTCGTTACTAAACATGCTGCGTTATTGTCAAAAGAAGAACTATCTGCAACCGCGGCAGCTATGCAAGCCTTGCAGTTAGCGCTGACCATGCAAGATAAAAGTCTGATAAACCAGCAAATGGAGGCCTTGAATGAAATCAGCCGCCCTTATGCAGAAAGGGTAATGGACCAGGCTGTTTCTGCCGCCCTAAGAGGACAAAAAATTGAGTAGTTTTTTTTATTTCCAAATTCCCCTAACTTTGCACCTCCATTAAAGGAGGTATTATTTATGTTAATTATCGATTCTAAAGATTGCGAAAACATTGACAAGGCGCTGAAGAAGTACAAAAAGAAGTTTGAGAAGTCTAAAACACTTATTCAACTCCGTGAACGTCAAAGTTTTACCAAACCTTCCGTTAAGCGTCGTGGGGAAGTGTTAAAAGCAATTTATCGCCAGCAATTGGCTTCTGGTAAGATTGAAGGTTAATTTTATTTCCAACTAGAAATACTAACTCGCGGTTCTGCTGCGGGTTTTTTTATTATTGGCCTCATAAGTTTTGTAGTTTTAATTATGCAAAAGGGGGAAGCCATTGAGGTGTTGATTAATCAGTTTATCGACCATATAAAGTTTGAACGAAGGCTTTCTGCACATACACAAATAGCTTATCGCAAGGATCTGTTTGATTGGTCACAGTTTTTAGCCCAGGAAATGAATGTGGATCAGCTCTCACAAGTTAGTCCCTCTTTTATAAGGAGCTGGTTGGCATCACTACGTGAAGCGGGAGTCACTCCAAGAAGTATTATTAGGAAGATCTCGGCGCTAAAGTCTTTTTATAAACTACTGATTCGAAACGGGGTGCTGGCCATAAGCCCCATGTCTCAAATTACACCCCCAAAAATGGGGAAATCTCTTCCCGTTTTTATTAAGGAAGATGAAGCGGTGGCGCTTGGAGAATTGATAGCTGTGTCCAGTGAAGATTGGAAGGGAATGAACACACGCCTGTTGGTTACTTTATTTTATTACACGGGAATGCGCTTGAACGAACTTATAAATTTAAAAGATCAACAAGTGGAACTGGACCGGGGGCAACTAAAAGTGCTAGGTAAGGGGAATAAAGAACGCATACTTCCTCTTCATGCATCAATAATTGAGGTAATTAAAGATTATATAGTAAAGAGGGATGAATTATTTCCGGAGAAAGACGCTTATTTATTACTTACCGAAAAGGGCAAAAGAATGTATCCTCGTTATGCCTGGCAATTAGTCAACCAAGTATTAACTGCTGCAACCACAGTTCAAAAGAAAAGCCCACACGTGCTTAGGCACAGTTTTGCAACACACTTGCTTAATAATGGGGCCGATCTGAACGCTGTTAAAGAACTGTTGGGCCATAGCAGTTTGGCTGCCACCCAGGTATACACTCACAATACAATTGAAAAGCTGAAGGAGGTCCACAAAAAGGCTCATCCCCGCCGTTAATGGCCTGTTAATATAGGTGCTGTTTTTTGCAATTGTTTGAAAAAAAATGTAAATTAATAGTAACTAAATTTTTCAGCCATGAACACAAAAATCCAAACCGTACATTTTGTACCTGCCACTAATTTGATTGAGTTAGTGAAAAGAAAAATAGAGAAATTATCCAATTTTGAAAGTCGTATCACGGATGTTTGTGTTTTTCTCAAGCTGGATAATATTGCTCACCATATCAAAGACAAAGTAGTGGAAGTCCGGGTGCATATACCCCGGTATGATTTTTTTGTAAAAACTACCAGCAAAAACTTTGAACATTCTGTGGAGGATGCTTTTGCTTCCATAACCAACCATATGAAGCGGAAAAAAGATCGAGAATTGGCCACTAATTAGGCTTATGGGTCTTATTGATTTTTTTATGCCGGAAACGTGTAAAAAATCGACTTAAAATTTTTCCAGTTTCCAAATTCCCTTACCTTTGCCTTCCCAAATTTTTGGGGTAGCTCTTTATTGCCCGAATCAGGTGAATTTGATCTCGTGCGATTTGGTTTGGCCAATTCACCAGCAATTGGCAAAGAAAACAGGCCACCTTAGCTCAGCTGGTAGAGCAACTGATTTGTAATCAGTAGGTCGCCAGTTCGATTCTGGCAGGTGGCTCAGGGCGGGCAAGTAGCCAAGTGGCCAACGGCAACAGACTGTAAATCTGTCCTCTTCGGAGTTCGGTGGTTCGAATCCATCCTTGCCCACAACAATTTCAACGTTACAAGAACAACGAAATTGTTAAGATAAAATTGAAATCACGACGGTTCCGAAAGGGGTCCAAAAGCGGGAGTAGCTCATTTGGTAGAGCGGTAGCCTTCCAAGCTTCAGGTGGCCGGTTCGAGCCCGGTCTCCCGCTCAAGTTGAGAATAGTCGGAAGTAGGCTCTCGGGCTATATCAGCCGTTGTAGCTCAGGGGTAGAGCACTTCCTTGGTAAGGAAGAGGTCGTGAGTTCAATTCTCATCAACGGCTCAAGAAGTAATAAGAATTTTTAAATATAAATTGTCAACACAACCTAAAAACCGATAAAAATGTCAAAAGAGACCTTTAAGCGGGACAAACCCCACATTAACGTAGGAACCATTGGGCACATCGACCATGGTAAAACTACCCTGACTGCTGCCATCACTACAATTTTGGCTGCAAGAGGTATGGCGCAGGCCAAGAAGTACGATGAAATCGATGCCGCTCCTGAAGAGAAGGAGCGTGGTATTACCATTAACACAGCTCACGTTGAGTATCAAACTAAGAACCGTCACTATGCACACGTGGATTGCCCTGGTCACGCTGACTATGTAAAAAATATGATTACAGGTGCCGCCCAAATGGACGGTGCAATTCTTGTTGTGGCTGCTACGGATGGTCCAATGCCACAAACTAAAGAGCACATCCTTCTTGCTCGTCAGGTAGGTGTACCTAAGATCGTTGTGTTCATGAACAAGGTTGACCTTGTAGATGATCCAGAATTGCTTGATTTGGTTGAAATGGAAATTCGCGACCTATTGACTTTCTACGGTTTTGATGGCGCTAACACTCCTATCATCAAAGGTTCTGCTATCAAAGCCCTTGAGGGTGATGCTGATGCAGTGAAGCAAGTAGATGAGTTAATGGCTGCGGTGGATACTTATATTCCACTTCCTCCACGTCCAGTTGACCAACCGTTTCTGATGTCTGTAGAGGATGTATTCTCTATCACAGGCCGTGGTACAGTTGCTACAGGTCGTATCGAGCGTGGTCGTGTTAAAGTGGGTGAATCAGTTGAAATCGTAGGATTGATTGCTGAGCCACTTACTTCAACTGTAACTGGTGTTGAAATGTTCCGCAAGATCCTAGACGAAGGTGAAGCTGGAGACAACGCCGGATTGTTGCTACGTGGTATTGAAAAAACACAGATTCGTCGCGGTCAGGTTATCGTGAAGCCTGGATCTATTACTCCGCATACAGAATTTAAAGCTGAGGTTTACGTATTGAGCAAAGAAGAAGGTGGACGTCACACTCCATTTTTCCAAAAATATCGCCCTCAGTTCTATTTCCGTACTACAGACGTAACTGGTGAGGTAGAATTGCCTGCTGGAACTGAAATGGTAATGCCTGGTGATAACACCAACCTTACTGTTAAGTTAATTCAGCCTATTGCGATGGAAAAAGGTCTTAAGTTCGCTATCCGTGAGGGTGGTCGTACTGTAGGTGCCGGACAGGTTACCGAGATCCTGAAGTAATCGCTTATATTTGTATTCTCAAAAGTCATTGGTTGTCAGGATATTTCCGAACAACCGGTGACTTTTGATTCTTACGGGCATAGTTCAATGGCAGAATAGCGGTCTCCAAAACCGTTGATGGGAGTTCGAGTCTCTCTGCCCGTGCAAAACAAATTGTATGAACAAGATTACCGCTTACGTAAAAGATAGTTTTCGCGAACTAAGCGAAAAAGTAACCTGGCCCACTTGGATGCAGTTGCAGCAATCCACAATGATTGTATTGGTAGCTACGCTGGTAATTACCGTCATTGTATTAATAATGGATTTTGCAACAGGTAATGGGTTGCGTTTCATCTACAAACAATTATTCTAATGGAAGCTGTTACAAATACAACTACTATTCCGCAGGTAGAAACCAAATGGTATGTGCTGCGCGTGATCAGTGGGAAGGAAAAAAAAGTAAAGGAGTACCTCGATAAAGAGATTAGCCGAGGGGGCTGGAGTGAGCTTGTAAAACAAGTATTTCTCCCAGTTGAAAAAGTTTATAAAGTTGCCGCCGGTAAAAAAGTAATGCGGGAAAGAAACTACTACCCCGGTTATGTGATGATTGAAATATTGGAAGGAAAATTGAATGATGACCTTAGGGATGTCATTAAAAATACTACCAACGTTATTCATTTCTTGGGCAAGGATAACCCCATAGCCTTACGCAAAGCCGAGGTTAATAAGATGCTGGGCAAAATGGATGAAATGAGCGAAGCAGGTGGAATCAGCATGATGGAACCCTATATCATTGGAGAGACCATTAAGATCATAGAAGGTCCATTCAATGATTTCAATGGCACCATAGAAGAGGTTAATGATGAAAAGAAGAAATTGAAAGTAACCGTTAAGATATTTGGTCGTGCAACTCCTGTAGAACTAAGCTACATGCAAGTGGAGAAACTTAGCTAACCTTTATGCAGCTTTTCGTAAAGCCTCCCATGGGGAGGCTTTTTTTTGCCTGAAATTCAATAGGATAGAGGGCTTAAAAAAAAACAAGGAATTGTATGGTAAATCGCCTAACTCCGCCTAACTTTGCCGCCCCAATTAGTTCTTTCTACGAGGAATTTGGGAGTGCCGTAAAGGCACGCTTGAACCAATAAATTGTAAGACATGGCAAAAGAAGTATCCGGCTTTGTAAAGCTACAGTGCAAGGGTGGCCAAGCCAACCCCGCACCTCCCATCGGACCTGCATTAGGTTCTAAGGGAATCAACATTATGGAGTTCTGTAAGCAGTTCAATGCTAGAACACAGGACAAACAAGGGAAAATACTCCCCGTTCTTATCACTGTTTATTCCGACAAAAGTTTTGACTTTGTAATCAAAACTCCTCCGGCTGCAGTACAGTTAATGGAAGCTGCTAAAATTCAAAAAGGTTCAAAGGAAAGCAACCGTTCAAAGGTTGGAAAAGTTACCTGGGACCAGATTAAGGTAATAGCAGAGGACAAGATGCCTGACTTAAACTGTTTCACTGTGGAAAGCGCTATGAAAATGGTAGCTGGTACAGCACGCAGTATGGGTTTGAATGTGTCAGGAAAAGCCCCTTGGGAAAATTAATTGTCAATCTAAAGAACTGAATCATGGCATTTGTAAGTAAAAAAAGAAAAGTGGCTGACACTAAGTTGGACGCCAATAAATCATACTCCCTAAAGGAGGCCTCTTCATTGGTAAAACAAATCACTACTTGTAAGTTCGACGCTTCTGTCGATTTGCACATACGGTTGGGGGTAGATCCTAAGAAAGCCGATCAGGCTATTCGTGGAACCGTTACACTTCCGCATGGAACGGGTAAGACCAAGCGTGTATTAGTGTTGTGCACACCTGATAAGGAAGCTGCTGCTAAAGAAGCTGGCGCTGACTATGTTGGGCTGGAAGAATTTGTAACAAAAATTGAAGGCGGATGGGTGGATGTTGATGTAATTATCGCTACGCCCAGTGTAATGCCTAAAATTGGTAAGCTTGGTAAAGTTTTGGGTCCACGCAACCTGATGCCAAATCCTAAAACTGGCACGGTTACCAATGATGTGGCTGGAGCAATCAATGATGTTAAAGGCGGTAAAATTGCATTCAAAGTAGATAAAGTAGGAATTGTACATGCTTCCATTGGACGTGTGAGTTTTGCTCCTGAGAAAATTGCAGAGAACAGCCAAGAGCTGCTCAATGCCATAATCAAAGCCAAGCCATCTTCTGCAAAGGGAACCTACTTAAAAGGTATCAGCATGGCCTCAACAATGAGTCCGGGTATCGCTATCGACACGAAAGCATTTATCAACTGATTCTCTCAAACCTAATTACCACAGTCTAATTTCAATACAATGACTAAAGAGCAAAAAAATGAAGTGATCGAAATACTGAAAGGGAAATTCTCTCAGTATAACAACTTCTATGTAACGGATACAGAATCGCTAACTGTAGAGCAGGTTGGCAAATTGCGTCGTGCTTGTTTTAACAAACAAGTGGAGATGAAAGTGGCTAAAAATTCGTTGATTAAAAAGGCGCTTCAATCTTTGGACGATGAGAAGTATGCTGGAATGTATGAATCACTTCATAACGTAACGGCCCTTCTTTTCTCGGAGAACCCCAAAGAACCTGCTTTGATTATTTCTTCATTCCGTAAGGAAAGTAACGGAGATAAACCCGTATTAAAGGCGGCGTTTATTAATGGCGATGTATATAGCGGAGATAATCAATTGGTGGCACTTACTAAGATCAAGACTAAGAACGAATTGATCGGCGAAGTGATTGGGCTATTGCAGTCCCCAGCAAAGCGTGTGCTGGCTGGATTATTGCAGCACCACGAGAAGCAAGCCGCGGCTACCGCTGAGTAATGTATTTTGTCGTCATTGGACGAATAAAATAAATACCCAGGCCTGAGGGTGTTTTCAAATGAAACGAACAAAGGCAAAATTTTTTTAAAACCTGCCGTTGGAGCTACAGAGCAGTGAAAACGGTAAAAATTGAAACAAAATGGCTGATGTAAAAGCACTCGCGGAAAGTCTAGTGGCTTTGACCGTGAAAGAAGTTCAGGAACTCGCTGATGTCCTGAAAAATGATTATGGTATTGAACCCGCTGCTGCTGCAGTTGTTGTAGCAGGTGGTGGCGATGGTGGTGGCGCTGCTGCTGCTGAAGAAAAAACTGCATTCAATGTAATTTTGAAAAGCGGAGGCGCTTCTAAATTGAATGTTGTTAAAATCGTGAAAGACCTTACCGGACTTGGCTTGAAAGAAGCAAAGGATATGGTAGACGGTGCTCCGAAAACAGTGAAAGAAAACGTTTCTAAGGCCGAAGCAGAAGAAATTGCTGCTAAGTTGAAAGAAGCTGGTGCTGATGTAGAGATTGCTTAAGATCTTTACGCAACTAAATAAAAAGGCTCTCCCATGCGGAGAGCTTTTTTATTTACTGACTGTTTGTTGAGTCAAAGCTGAGGTAGGGCAACAATCTGTCTAATTTATTATTTTCAAGACCCCAGATACTGTTTAGCTGCTCGTAGTTATAAAAATTACCGTGTGCTTGGCGATATCGCACAATCAGTTTTGCTAGTTTCCACCCTATGTAGGGATGCTGTGCAATTGTTTTTTCATCGGCCTTGTTTATGGCTATTTTTTTTAATCCAGGCTGCAATAGTTCAAGCTGATCGCTAATTTTCTGAAAAGTTGAGTCAGGCAATCCATAAACCTCTTTTAATTGTGTGGTAGAATGGAACCCTCCCAATTTGTCTCTGTATTTAACTATTCTGGCGGATAGAACCGGGCCTATGCCTTGGAGCTTCATTAGGGTTAAGGAATCGGCGGCATTTAGTTCTATCTTTTTTTGCTTTTTTGTTGTCAACGGCCTGCCTGCTACTTTTTTAGATTGGCTGTTTTCAGTGACCGCTTGCTTTTTATTGATGCTGCTAAAAAGTTTCTTTGAGCGCTTATTTATTATTGAATCAACCGAATCCAAAGTGCTGATACTTAGCACTTTAAAATTTATTAATAAATTTTCTTTATCTGATTGATCTTTCAAAAACTGAGGGATAAGCCAATAAAATCCTACCCAGACCAAGACAAGTAAATGGCCCCTTTGGTTTTTTTTAGACAAGCTTATCCGGATGGCTGCTTGCCTTTTATTTGCCGGTTTAATCATCCATCAAGTTTTGCTTGCTATTATTTTAAGAAAAAGGGGAAGTTTTTTGATTTTGGCCGGATTTTTGTGGGCACAAATTTTGGTCATCAGTTCTCAATGCTTACCTTTGCAATCCTTTATTTTGGCCAAACCTATTTTCGACATTGAGGACCATTCGTAAGTGATTCATTCACAGCGATTTTTGTAAAAAAAATACTTTAATCGCCGGGTGATCTCTATGTCTGAACGCAGAAAAAACCGGTATAGCATATGTCATTGACAAAAAACAATGCAAGAATTGACTTTGGTAAGATTAGACACCTTGCAGAAACTCCGGACCTACTTGAAGTCCAGATTCAATCTTTTAAAGAGTTCTTTCAACTTGAAACTACGCCTGATAAGCGTAACATCGAAGGACTATTCCGTGTGTTCAAAGACAATTTTCCTATCACGGATACAAGAAACATTTTTGTACTAGAGTTTTTGGATTATTTTATCGATCCTCCTCGTTACACTATTGAGGAGTGTATGGAGCGTGGTTTAACCTATGCCTTGCCCTTAAAGGCAAAGTTGCGTTTAAGCTGTAACGACGAAGAGCACGTAGATTTTCAAACCATTGTTCAGGATGTGTTCTTGGGTAACATGCCCTACATGACTCCACGTGGTACATTTGTAATCAATGGAGCAGAGCGAGTAGTGGTTTCACAATTACATCGTTCTCCTGGTGTATTCTTTGGGCAATCTATTCACCCGAATGGAACAAAAATTTACTCTGCTCGGGTAATTCCTTTCAAAGGGGCATGGATGGAGTTTGCTACGGATATCAATAACGTGATGTATGCGTACATCGATCGTAAGAAAAAATTCCCGGTAACAACCCTATTGCGTTCTATCGGTTACGAAACTGATAAAGACATTCTGGAATTATTTGGAATGGCAGACGAAGTAAAGGCCGACAAGAAAACACTTGCCAAGCACATTGGTAAGCGTTTAGCTGCACGCGTACTTCGCACATGGGTGGAGGATTTTGTAGATGAGGATACCGGAGAAGTTGTTTCCATTGAGCGAAATGAGATTGTTATGGAGCGTGACACCTTGTTGGATGAGGCTGCCGTTGAAACAATTACTTCTCTCGAAGTAAGCAGCGTGTTCATCCAACGTGAAGATGTAGGAGGAGATTACGCAATTATTTATAACACGTTGAACAAGGATACCACTAATAGTGAGTTAGAGGCTGTTCAATTTATTTATCGTCAATTGCGCGGAGCAGATGCCCCCGATAATGAAACGGCAAGAGGTATTATTGATAAATTATTCTTTAGCGACAAGCGATATGATCTGGGTGAAGTAGGACGTTACAAGATCAATCGTAAACTGAATGTAAATCTGCCATTGGGTAAGAAAACACTTACCAAAGACGACATCATTCTGATCATTAAATATCTTGTTCGTCTTACCAATGGTAAGGCTGAGGTCGATGACATTGATCACTTGAGCAATCGTCGTGTGCGCACAGTAGGAGAGCAGTTGTTTGCTCAATTTGGAGTAGGATTGGCCCGTATGGCCCGTACCATACGTGAGCGGATGAACGTGAGAGACAATGAAGTGTTTACTCCTGTTGACTTGATCAATGCGCGTACGCTATCTTCTGTTATTAACTCATTTTTTGGTACTTCTCAGCTTTCTCAATTCCTTGATCAAACCAATCCCTTATCCGAGATCACACACAAGCGTCGTATCTCTGCATTAGGGCCCGGTGGATTAAGTCGTGAGCGTGCAGGATTTGAAGTGCGTGACGTGCATTACTCTCACTACGGTCGCCTTTGTACCATTGAGACTCCTGAAGGACCAAACATTGGTTTGATTTCAACGCTTTGCGTTCATGCCAAGATCAACGACATGGGCTTTATTGAAACACCTTACAGAAAGGTGGAAGAAGGTAAAGTAAACATGAAGGAACTGTCTTTCTTGAGCGCAGAGGAAGAAGATGAGGCAAAAATTGCACAGGCAAATACTTCATTGGATGATAAGGGAAATGTAACGGATGTAAAGGTTGTAAGCCGTCAAACTGGAGATTTCCCCATTCTGGATAAGAGTGAAGTGGAATTTATGGACGTTGCTCCCAACCAAATTGTGGGGCTGAGTGCTTCCTTAATTCCATTCTTGGAACATGATGATGCTAACCGTGCTTTGATGGGATCAAACATGCAACGTCAGGCAGTTCCATTGCTTCGTCCTGATGTTCCTGTGGTAGGAACAGGGTTCGAAGGAAAGGCTGCTCGTGATGCAAGGATTCAAATACACGCTGATGGAAATGGTGTAGTTGAATTTGTAGATGCAAACGAAATACACATTCGGTATGAGCGCGAAGCCAGCGAAAAATTAGTAAGTTTTGAAGATGATCTCCGTGTATACAAGCTGACTAAGTTCATCAAGACCAATCAGGAGACCTGCATTAACCTGCGTCCGGCTGTGAAGAATGGGCAGAAAATTAAGCAAGGAGATTTCCTTACTGAAGGATATGCAACACAAAATGGCGAATTGGCTCTTGGTAAAAATCTTAAAGTGGCATTCATGCCATGGAAAGGTTACAACTTCGAGGATGCCATTGTAATTAGTGAGCGAGTTGTTAAGGAAGACTTGTTTACTTCAGTCCATATTTCTGAATATGAATTAGAAGTCCGTGATACTAAACTAGGCGAGGAAGAATTAACACCAGACATTCCAAACGTTTCTGAAGAAGCCACAAAAGATTTGGATGAAAACGGAATCATTCGAATTGGGGCACTAGTTAAAGAAGGGGATATCCTCATTGGTAAGATCACTCCGAAAGGAGAAAGCGATCCAACGCCCGAAGAAAAATTACTTCGCGCCATCTTCGGAGATAAGGCGGGTGATGCCAAAGATGCTTCTCTCAAAGCTCCAAATGGAGTGGAGGGTGTGGTGATTGGAAAGAAACTCTTCCAGCGTGCAAAGAAAGATAAGAATGCTAAAGTGCGTGAAAAGAGTGCTATTGAGCAATTAGAAAAGTTGCATGAGAAAAATGAAATTGGACTGAAGGAAGTGCTTCTTGAAAAACTGGGGAACTTATTGAAAGACCACTCTTCTGCAGGGGTGAGTAACAACTTTGGAGAGGTTCAAATAGACAAGGGTTCAAAGTTTTCTGACAAGAACTTACGTACAATTGACTATTCAAATGTAAATCCGCTGGGCTGGACTGGTGATAAAAAAACCGATGACCGGGTCAACACCTTATTGCACAACTACAGTATCAAATTCAACGAGGAGCTCGGTAGATACAAACGTGAAAAATTCAATATCAGTATCGGAGACGAATTACCTGCTGGCGTATTGAAGTTGGCAAAAGTGTATCTGGCTGTAAAGCGGAAGCTAAAAGTTGGAGATAAAATGGCAGGTCGCCATGGAAACAAGGGAATTGTTGCAAAAATTGTTCGTCAAGAAGATATGCCTTTCCTTGAAGATGGAACGCCAGTTGATATTGTGCTTAACCCTCTTGGGGTACCAAGCCGTATGAATCTGGGACAGATCTATGAAACAATCCTAGGATGGACCGGAGAGAAATTAGGTCTCCGATTTGCAACACCAATCTTTGACGGTGCTACTGTAGATGAGATTGGATCTTATTGTCAGCAAGCGGGTATACCTATGTTTGGCCATACTTATCTCTATGATGGCGAAACTGGTGACCGTTTTGACCAAAAAGCAACAGTGGGTATCATCTATATGATCAAACTGCACCACATGGTTGATGATAAGATGCACGCTCGTTCCATCGGACCATACAGTCTTATCACACAACAGCCATTGGGTGGTAAAGCACAGTTTGGAGGACAGCGTTTTGGTGAGATGGAAGTATGGGCACTTGAAGCTTATGGTGCATCCAACATATTGCAAGAATTGCTCACGATAAAGAGTGACGATATCATTGGGAGATCTAAAACATATGAAGCGTTGGTTAAAGGAGATAATGTTCCCCGTGCCGGCGTTCCTGAATCCTTCAATGTCTTGGTACACGAATTGCGTGGGCTGGGACTAGACCTGCAGTTTGATTGATCCTTCCTTAACCAACATTTGATAACTAATTAACCGATCTATTGATCATGGCTATAAAAAAAGAAAACCGTCCGAAACCCGCATTCTCCAAGATCACCATTGGTCTTGCTTCTCCGGATAATATTTTGGAAAGAAGCTTTGGAGAAATTTTAAAGCCGGAAACTATTAACTACCGCACGTACAAACCAGAACGTGATGGTCTTTTCTGTGAGCGCATATTTGGTCCCGTAAAGGACTATGAATGTGCCTGTGGAAAATACAAGCGAATCCGTTACAAAGGAATCGTATGTGATCGTTGTGGTGTTGAGGTAACTGAGAAAAAAGTACGACGTGAAAGAATGGGGCATATTAAGTTGGTTGTTCCAGTAGTTCATATTTGGTATTTCAAATCGCTTCCCAATAAAATCGGATATCTATTGGGAATTAGCTCTAAGAAATTAGAGACTATTGTTTACTACGAGCGTTATGTAGTCATTCAACCAGGAATTCGCGAAGAAAAAGGACAGCGTTTAGCTGACTTGCTAACCGAGGAGGAGTACTTGGATATTTTGGAAACTCTTCCAAAAGAAAATCAATATCTCCCAGATGATGATCCGCAAAAGTTCATTGCCAAAATGGGAGCAGAAGCGGTAAGTGATCTTTTAGCAAGAATCGATCTTGATCAACTTTCTTTTGATCTACGTAATGCAGCTGCCAACGAAACTTCGCAGCAACGTAAAGCTGATGCGCTTAAGCGTCTCAGTGTAGTAGAGGCATTCCGTGATGCTAATCTGCGTATTACTAATCGTCCTGAGTGGATGGTTATGCAATACATACCTGTTATCCCACCTGAACTTCGTCCACTCGTTCCTTTGGATGGTGGCCGATTTGCTTCTTCAGACTTAAACGATCTATACCGTCGCGTGATCATTCGTAACAATCGTTTGAAGCGATTGTTAGAGATTAAAGCCCCTGAGGTGATTCTGCGCAATGAGAAACGTATGTTACAGGAGGCTATTGACTCTTTGTTCGATAACAGCCGTAAATCAAATGCGGTGAAAGCAGAGGGCGGGCGCGCATTGAAATCCTTGAGTGATGTATTGAAAGGAAAACAAGGTCGTTTCCGTCAGAATCTTTTGGGTAAACGTGTAGACTATTCTGGTCGTTCCGTTATTGTGGTTGGGCCAGAGTTAAAATTGCATGAGTGTGGTCTTCCAAAGGATATGGCTGCTGAATTATTCAAGCCATTTATCATTCGTAAATTAATTGAAAGAGGAATAGTAAAAACAGTTAAGTCTGCTCGTAAACTGGTAGATAAGAAAGAGGCTGTTATTTGGGACATCCTTGAAAATATTTTGAAAGGGCACCCTGTTATGTTAAATCGTGCCCCCACACTTCACCGTCTTTCTATTCAAGCTTTCCAACCAAAATTAATCGAAGGAAAGGCTATTCAATTACACCCGCTGGTTACCTCTGCCTTTAACGCGGACTTTGATGGTGACCAAATGGCGGTTCACGTTCCATTGAGCAATGCAGCTATTTTGGAAGCACAGTTATTAATGCTGGCTTCACATAATATCTTAAATCCGCAAAATGGAACTCCAATCACTCTTCCTTCTCAGGACATGGTGTTGGGATTATACTATATCACTAAAGGAAAGCGAACCAAGGATAAGGAGAAAATGAAAGGGGAGGGTATGTCTTTCTACTCAAGTGAAGAAGTGATCATTGCACACAACGAAAAGAAGGTTGACCTGCATACCTGGATCAAGGTAAAGGTCAATGTTCGCAATGAGAACAATCAGTTGGAGAAAAAATTAATTGAAACAACAGTAGGCCGTGTGTTATTTAATCAACATGTTCCTGCTGAGGTTGGGTTTGTAAATGCATTGCTGACCAAGAAAAACCTCCGTGAAATTATTGGTGACATTATTACTATTACCAATGTTCCCAAGACGGCCAAATTCCTGGATGATATCAAACAACTGGGCTTCCGTACTGCCTTTAAAGGCGGACTTTCCTTCAATATCAACGATTTGATTATCCCTGACACCAAGCAGGAGTTGTTGGAGAATGCCAAAATTGAAGTAGAGGAAGTTTGGGAGAGCTATAACATGGGTCTAATTACCAATAACGAGCGATATAATCAGATCGTAGATATTTGGAGCCGTGTAGACACTCGCATCACAGAAGCCTTGATCAGAGAATTGAGCAATGACAAACAAGGCTTCAATTCAGTTTATATGATGTTGGATTCCGGAGCCCGTGGTTCTAAGCAGCAGATCAAACAGCTGGCTGGTATCCGCGGATTGATGGCTAAGCCCCGTAAATCCGGATCTACTGGCAGTGAGATCATCGAGAATCCTATTCTTTCCAACTTCAAAGGCGGATTGAATGTATTGGATTATTTTATATCCACCCACGGTGCTCGTAAAGGTCTTGCCGATACAGCCCTTAAAACAGCTGATGCCGGATACCTGACTCGTCGTCTGGTGGATGTTGCGCAGGATGTAGTAGTCATGGAAGAGGATTGCGGTACACTTCGCGGCATAGCTACATCGGCATTGAAGGATAATGAAGATGTTATTGAGCCATTGAGTGATCGTATCGAAGGACGTACTTCATTGCACGATGTATATGATCCCGTTACTGAAAAATTAATCGTTGCAGCGGGTGAACAGATCACTGAACTGTTAGCAAAGAAAATTGAAGAAGCCGGTGTGGAAACCGTTGAAATTCGGTCAGTATTGACTTGTGAGAGTAAGCGTGGTGTATGTGTGAAATGTTATGGAAGAAACCTGGCTTCTGGAGTCACTGCTCAGAAGGGTGATGCAGTAGGTATTATTGCTGCTCAATCAATTGGTGAACCTGGTACTCAGTTGACGCTTCGTACTTTCCACGTTGGTGGGGTGGCGGGCTCTACTTCTGTAGAATCTACTTTGGCCGCTAAATTCGATGGAACCATTCAGTTTGACGGGCTTCGGACAGTGGCTATCGCAAATAACGCAGGAGCTAAATCTCAGGTTGTTATTGGCCGTACAGGTGAAGTTAGAATTGTAGATACTCAAGCGGATCGTTTGTTGATCACCAACAATATTCCTTATGGCGCCACATTGAATGTTAAGGATGGACAAAAAGTGACTAAGGGCGACGTGATTTGTACTTGGGATCCATTCAATAATGTGATACTATCTGAAATTGATGGTAAGATTAAACTTGAAAGTGTGATTGATGGGGTAACATACCGTGAGGAATCTGATGAACAAACTGGTCACCGCGAAAAAGTAGTTATTGAAACTCGTGATAAGACTAAGATCCCATCGATTCTGGTAGAAGGAAAGGATAAAAAATCGTATAGCCTTCCCACCGGAAGTCATATTATCATTGAAGAGGGCGACGATGTAAAAGCCGGTCAAGTAATAGTAAAGATCCCTCGTATCCTTGGAAAACTTCGTGATATTACCGGAGGTCTTCCACGTGTTACCGAGTTGTTCGAAGCACGTAACCCAGGCAACCCGGCTGTGGTTACTGAAATTGATGGTGTTGTAATCATGGGTGCAGTTAAGCGTGGAAATCGTGAGATCACCATTGAAGCAAAGGATGGCGTTCAAAAGAAGTACTTGGTACCGCTTACTCGTCAGATCCTGGCTCAGGATGGAGACTTTGTAAAAGCGGGTACAGCTCTTTCTGACGGTCAAATTGCGCCTTTCGACATTCTTTCAATCAAAGGACCTTTTGCTGTTCAGGAGTATGTGGTCAATGAAATTCAGGAAGTTTATCGATTACAGGGTGTTAAGATCAATGATAAGCACATCGAAGTGATTGTTCGTCAGATGATGCGTAAAGTGAATATTGTAGATCCGGGAGATACTCGATTCCTCGAAGACGACTTGGTTGATAAGTTTGAATTCGTAGAGGAAAATGATCTCATCTTTGATAAAAAGGTGGTTACAGAACCAGGAGATAGCACTAATCTTCGTGCCGGACAGATCGTAAATCTGAGAGAGCTGCGTGAAGAGAATTCTATTCTTCGTCGTTCCGACAAGAAAATAGTGGAGTATCGCGATACCAAGCCTGCTACTTCTTCGCCCACGCTTTTGGGAATTACAAAGGCTTCACTTGGCGTACAAAGCTGGATTTCAGCCGCTTCTTTCCAGGAAACCACCAAAGTACTTTCATCTGCTGCCATTAATGGTAAAGCAGACGAAATGCTGGGTCTCAAGGAAAATGTTATCACCGGTCATCCAATACCAGCTGGTACGGGCTTGCGTGAATTTGAACACATGATTGTTGGAAGCAAGGAGGAATACGAATTGCTCCAGACTACCCAGGAGGCTATGGCCTTTGATGAGGAGGAATAAGATGCAAAACACTAAGGCCGTTTCTTCAGAAGCGGCCTTTTTTTTAATCATAGCTATTAACCAATAACTAACTCAAAAAAAATCACTAAGAGATGCTTACCTTCAAAAAAAATATTATGAACAAAGGTTTTATAATTTGGAATGTAATATTAACGGCTGCTTTGCTTTTTTTAGGATTTCGTTATTACAATGGAACAGGCCTGCTTCGGTCCACACCGCAAAATGTATCCGGTACTTTTAGAATGGCCTATTTCGAAATGGATTCAATAGAAGCCAATTTTGAACTTGTGAAAGAGTTGAAAGAAGAATTGGCAAAGAAAGAACAAACGATTGAACAGGAAATGCAAAAAATGGCGAGTAACGCGCAACAACGGTACAATTATTTTCAACAACAAGCCAGTACTGGATTGATGAATGAGAGTCAAAGTGAAGCGGCGGGGAGAGAGCTAAGAAATTTGGAGGAACAAATGAAAAACAGGAAGCAAGCTTTAGATGCAGAATATGGCGATTTTGTAATGCGTCGTCAAAATGAAATTAAGTCCAAAATTGAAGCGTATTTACAAGAGTATAACAAAAGTCACAGCTACGCTTATATTGTTTCTTATGAACAAGGGCTTTTTTATTATAAAGATTCCGTCAATAACATCACGCCTGACCTGATTAAAGGACTCAACGAAAAATTCAAACCTTCTTCTAAGTAATACAGAGATGAACGCGGCAGCTTGCAATACAATCTTTAGTAAAACAATTGATGATTATCATTTGATAGATCAGGTAGAGGCGCCAATGAACAATCCCTTTTCCTCTGATTCCATTGAATTTCTTCTCTATCAAAAATGTTGGGTGGATACTGTGCAGTGGCATTTAGAGGATCTGGTAAGAGACCCAGCTATAGACCCAGATTTGGGACTGGCTTTAAAGCGAAAGATTGATGCTTCCAACCAGGTTAGGACAGATTTGGTTGAACAAATCGATGATTATCTTTTGCAGGAAAGCAGTACAGTTCCGGTTTTACCAACAGCACGCATTAACACGGAAAGTCCTGCCTGGGCAGTGGATAGGTTATCCATTTTAGCACTCAAAATCTATCATATGGACCTTGAAGTCAAAAGAAAAGAGGCCAGTTCAGCACACCAACAACGATGTGCTGCAAAGTTGTCTGTATTGATTGAGCAGCGGACGGACCTTTCTCTCTCCATAGATCAACTATTAGCAGCTATCCGGTCTGGTAGTGTTCAGATGAAAGTGTATAGGCAAATGAAGATGTACAACGACGTTACATTAAACCCGGTATTGTATCAGCAAAAGTCATGAGCCGCTCAGCTACAAAATCCATGTTGGTGATTCGTTTTTCATCTATGGGAGATGTGGCCATGACAGTTCCTGTTTTGAAGAATTTATTGCTGCAACATCCTTCCTTAAGCGTGATCATGGTTTCGCAGCAAGACTTTGCTCCCTTATTTAACAACATCGATGGCCTGGAGTTTTTTGGGGTTGATTTAAAAGGGCGTCACCGAGGATGGATAGGAGTTTGGAAATTATTCAAAGAGTTATCCGCAAAAACCAGCGCTACTCTTGTTGCAGACCTTCATAATGTTTTACGCACAAAATTTTTAGTATTTCTCTTTAAAATAAAAGGTGCCGCTGTGGCTATTGTAGATAAGGGGAGAAAAGAAAAGCGGGCACTAACCAGGAAAAATCATAAGGTAATTAAGCCGTTAACGACAACGTTTGATCGCTATGCGAACGTATTTACTGCACTGGGCTATACACTTAGATTAGAACCTGTTGTTTTTTCAAAAAAATCAATCAACAAGGATCGGTTACAAATTGGATTTGCCCCATTTGCCAAACACACTGGAAAATCACTACCCACTTCATTGGCAAAGCAATTTATTAAGGGCTTGGTTGAGACAATACCCTGCCAACTTTTTTTCTTTGGCGCACCAGGAGAAGAGGCGGCCGTATTGTCAAATTGGGAGAATGAATTCCCTAACACAAGTAACAGAGCAGGTCAGTTAACGTTGAGTCAAGAGCTTGAATTGATGGCTAACATGGACCTGATGATTACCATGGATTCTGCCAATATGCATCTGTCTTCTCTGGTTGGAACTCCAGTGATTTCAATATGGGGTGCCACACATCCTTTTGCCGGATTTTTGGGGTGGGGGCAGTCTATTGAGCAGGTGATTCAAACTGAATTAACTTGCCGTCCTTGCTCGGTATTTGGCAACAAACCCTGCTTTAGAGGTGATTATGCTTGTTTACATCAGCTAGTACCACTACAAATGGTCCAGCAGGTTGGCGCTTATCTTTGTAGTAAATGAAAAAGCACGCAATAATCGTAGCTGGTGGTATCGGTGTGAGAATGGGAAGTACGCAACCAAAGCAATTTTTAGAAATAGCTGGCGATCCTATCATCATACACACACTTCGGGCCTTTGTAGATGCTTTTTCAGATATTCAACTTACTGTAGTATTACCCATAAACTATTTTCAGGAAGGAGCTGTATTAATAACCAGCAGATTTAATCATACAGTTCATTTTGTAACTGGTGGAGACACTCGTTTTCATTCTGTACAAAATGGACTAGCTACTGTAAAGGAACAGTCCATGGTTTTTGTACATGATGCGGTACGTTGTTTGGTGAGCACAGCTTTGATCAGATCTTGCTATGAGCATGCATTGGTGTCAGGTAGCGCGGTGCCTGTTTTACCTTCGAAAGACAGCATTAGGCTTATGGAGCAAGGAAAGCACCGTGTGGTAGACCGGGAAAAAGTACTGCTAGTGCAAACGCCTCAAGTTTTTCTCTCCAGTTTGATCCTGCCTGCTTTCAAAATTGCTTATGATCCCACTTTTACAGATGAAGCAACGGTGGTGGAAAAAACCGGACACGTAATTGGTTTTGTGGAAGGGGAGGATACTAATATTAAAATTACCCGACCCATTGATTTGCAAATTGCAGCCGATTGGCTGCAAGAAAAATAGTCATCTAGCGACTAACCAACTGCTGGTTGATTTTCTCTAGTATTTGATGGGCTACGTCCATGGCAAGCATTCCATCAGTTTCTGAAACTAGGGTTCGCGAATTTTGCAAAATCGCATCTCTAAATGAGGTGAGTTCCGCTTGAATAGCGTTGGAGGATGGGATTGTTGGGCTGGAAATAGCAATAGTCTTTACGCCTGCATGTGTATCTATGTCAAAAGTAAAGGCCTGCTCTTCTTCCTGTTCCCCTTTTAATTTAATGACTTCTGTTTTTTTATCTAGAAAGTCTATTCCGATATAGGCATCTTTTTGAAATAAACGAATCTTACGCATTTTTTTCATAGAGATTCTACTGCTGGTCAAATTGGCCACACATCCATTATGAAATTCTATTCGTACGTTGGCTATATCCGGCGTGTCTGTTAAAACGGCCACACCACTTGCAGAAATTTGTTTGATGTCACTATTTACCAAGCAAAGTATGATGTCTATATCGTGGATCATTAAGTCCAGGATCACACTTACTTCAGTGCCTCTTGGATTGAATTGAGCCAAGCGGTGCACTTCAATAAACATGGGTTGTAACGCAAGATCTTTGATAGCCAGAAACGCCGGATTGAATCGCTCCACATGTCCCACTTGTAATTTTACACCTGACTCACGGGTTAGGGCAACAATTTTTCTGGCCTCTTCCAAGGATGCAGCCAGTGGTTTTTCCACAAATACATGTTTCCCTTTGCGAATTGTTTTTTCGCACCACTCTAAATGATAGTTGGTTGGAGCTGTAACATCAATGGCATCGCAGGCATCAATTAGTTCTTCCCCAGATTCAAAAGAAGGGATGGAAAATTCTTGGGCAATAGTTGCAGCAGTTTCAGGGTTGGGATCATAAAAGCCAATCAAATCAACCTGTTCTATTTGTTTCCAATTAGACAAGTGGATTTTACCTAAATAGCCAGCACCAATTAGCCCTATCTTCAGATTTGTCCCCATAGTAAATAAAAACCCCGGTATTTTGCTACCGGGGTTGTCCAGTTTTTGCGGACCGGACGGGACTCGAACCCGCGACCTCCGCCGTGACAGGGCGGCATTCTAACCAACTGAACTACCGATCCGTTTCCCGATTTTGGGAGGGCAAAGATAGCGTTGGGTCCCTTTTATTCCAAATCAATTTTGGCTTTATACACTCCGGGCTTTTAGAATTCCCATGGCCGTCAATTCCCGCAATATCTGTAATTTCGGCCCTCACTACCAACTCCATGCCAGCAAACAATAACCGACAATTTATTGAGTTTGAACAACCCCTCAAAGAGATTATTGAAGAGATCAATGAGCTGGAGCAAAAATCTGCAAAGGGTAAAGTTGACTACACTGAGGTAATTGAGAAATTAAATCAACAGTTGCTTGAGAAAAGAAGTGAGTTAACAAAGAATTTAAGCAGTTGGCAACGCGTACAATTAAGCAGACATCCCGACAGGCCTTATACGCTCAAGTATATTGAAAAAATGACCAGCAATTTCATTGAATTGTATGGCGACCGTAACGTAAAGGATGATAAAGCCATGGTAGGTGGATTTGCCTCGCTTGATGGGGAGACTGTGATGTTTATTGGCCAACAGAAAGGCATTAACACCAAAACCAGACAGCTTCGAAACTTTGGAATGGCCAATCCTGAAGGGTACCGAAAGGCATTGCGTTTGATGAGACTGGCAGAGAAATTTAATAAACCCATTGTAGCATTGATAGACACGCCCGGTGCTTTTCCGGGGCTGGAAGCAGAGGAAAGAGGCCAGGGAGAGGCCATTGCACGCAACATCTATGAAATGATCCGGCTCAAAGTTCCAGTGATCTGTGTAATCATTGGAGAGGGAGCAAGTGGTGGAGCGCTTGGTATTGGCGTGGGCGACCGTGTTTATATGATGGAAAATACCTGGTACAGCGTAATTAGTCCAGAGAGTTGTTCTTCCATTTTATGGAGAAGTTGGGATAAAAAAGAAATTGCAGCAGAACAACTTCGGTTAACCGCAGATCGAATGCTTGAGTTTGGATTAATAGATGGAATTATTCCAGAACCAGCCGGAGGGGCGCATTGGGATTATAATCAAGCTGCTCGACAACTTAAAGATTTTTTGATTCCGGTTTTGAGATCTCTGCGTGAAGTTCCAGCTGAGAAAAGAGTGCTGGACCGAATTGAGAAATTTGGACAAATGGGATTTTGGGAAGAGTAGTAGATTATTTTTTACTAGTAGCAATCATGAATCTTCAACATACTTTTAGCGGGACAGGTATCGCAATCATAACTCCATTTACAGAGGAGGGCGCCATTGATTGGGCAGATTTTAAAAGATGTCTGGATTTTTGGATGGAGGGTGGAGTGGAATACCTGGTTGTGCTAGGAACCACAGGCGAAAGTGCCACTATTCACGGAGACGAAAAGCAAGCTATTTTCACTTTTGTTCAGCAACACACAGCGGGGCGCATACCACTTGTTGCCGGAATTGGTGGTAATGACACGCAAGAGGTTATTCATGCATTAACTCATTTTGATTTGACAGGTTATACTGCTATTTTATCAGTAAGCCCATACTACAATAAGCCCAATCAAGAGGGTATATTTCAACATTATAAACTCATCGATCAATACACCCCACTTCCTATCATTATTTACAACGTTCCAGGAAGAACGGGGCAGTCCATGACAGTAGCCACTCAACTTCGCATTGCTAAAGAATGTAAATCCGTTTTTGCCACTAAAGAAGCCAGCGGAAACATGGATCTGATCATGCAACTTTTGAGAGATAAGCCTGCCGATTTTATGGTTATCAGCGGGGATGATCCCATTACTTTACCAATGATTGCAACAGGTGCCAGTGGTGTTATCTCTGTTGTAGCTAACGCGTTTCCAAAAGAATTTTCAAACATGGTTCGCTATTGTTTGGCAGGTGATTTTGAAAAAGCACGTCCACTTCACAATAAGTATTTGGAGATGATTGCTGCCCTGTTTACAGAAGGTAGCCCGGCTGGAATCAAGGCGGTGATGTCAATGATGGGATTGTGTAAGAATAAATTTCGTTTGCCTGTATGGCCGGTTAGTCAAACTCATCAAGAAAAAATAAAGACCTTGTTGGATAAAATTGGTCACACTTCCTAAAGCAGTGATTTCCCAGCACAGTTGTGGTCAATTGTAGGAGTCGTTCATCAACTCACGCTCGATTTCCTCCATTTGTAAAATATCCCATGCTTCACTTTCTGTGGGGGTAATATTCATCATTTCATATACTCCGGCTTCAATAAGGGCTCCTTCTACGTCGGGATGTATTCCGCAGTAAACAAAAGAATGTTGTTGGGCATAAAATTCTTTTTGAATGTTTGCCAGGAGCTGGGGAACACCTTTTTCAATTTTTTCTACTGCTGACAGGACTACCACCAGGTGGGTCAGGGCCTCAGCCGAGGAACTGTCAGCTTCATGCCCTTTTTTGAGAATTTCCAATAATTCAACTGCCAACATTGCAGTTAAATGAGGTTCCAAAATACTCACCACTTTAAATCGCTCTTTGGTATCAATTTTGATTTTCATAGACCGTGTTCGGGATTGGTTTATTAACAGGGGTTTATAACTGGCCCAATGCCCTTCCCGAAATTATTCGTTAATATTGTAACAACAGTAATATTTCAGTAAAATGGACAGTAATTTTTCGAATCAGGTCAAGGAAATAATCTCCTATAGTAGGGAGGAAGCACTGCGTTTGGGAAATGATTTCATTGGAACTGAGCATTTGCTCTTAGGAATGATTCGCGAAGGGGAAAACACTGCCGTGCGGATCCTAAAGAGCTTTAACGTGGACATTTACGAACTCCGCAAAGAGATTGAATTAGCGGTTAAGGATAAGACGGGAAAAAATGTTGCTAATATTAATTCACTGCCTCTGACCAAGCAAGCCGAAAAAGTTATTCGGGTTACAGTGCTTGAGGCAAAAGCCTTAAAAAGCAACACCGTTGAAACAGAGCATTTGATGCTTTCTATTTTAAAGAACAAAGAAAATATTGCCACACAAATCCTCAATCAATTTGATGTGGACTATGATCTATTCCGTCAGGAGTTGGGTATTGTAAAATCAAATGAACCTCGTGCAGAATTTCCTGAGGAAAGTGAAGAAGAGTTTGAAGAAGAAAAAAAATCTAGTTCTTTAAAACCCACTCCTAAGGCTGGAAGCAGTTCCAAAAGCAAAACACCAGTGTTGGATAATTTTGGACGCGATATTACCCGTATGGCGGAGATGGGCACACTGGATCCTATTGTAGGCCGGGAAAAGGAAATTGAAAGAGTGTCTCAAATTCTCTCTCGTCGAAAGAAAAACAACCCTATTCTGATTGGGGAGCCAGGGGTAGGTAAAACAGCTATTGTTGAAGGATTGGCCATTCGGGTTGTGCAACGTAAAGTATCTCGCGTACTTTTTGACAAACGAGTAATTTCACTTGACCTAGCGGCTTTAGTGGCCGGAACAAAATACCGTGGTCAATTTGAAGAACGGATGAAGGCCATCATGAACGAACTAGAGAAAAACCGTGATGTGATCCTGTTCATAGACGAACTACACACCATTGTTGGGGCTGGTGGTGCCAGTGGATCTCTTGACGCCAGCAATATTTTCAAACCTGCTTTAGCCAGGGGCGAACTCCAATGCATTGGTGCATCTACCTTGGATGAGTATCGTATGCATATTGAAAAAGACGGAGCCTTGGATCGTAGATTCCAAAAAGTGATCATTGATCCGCCCAGTATGGAAGATACCATTCAGATTTTGAATAATATCAAGAGTAAATACGAAGATTATCACAATGTAAACTATGATCAACAAGCTATTGATGCTTGTGTAAAACTCAGTGACCGTTACATTACAGATCGTTTGTTGCCTGACAAGGCCATTGATGTATTGGATGAAGTGGGAGCCAGAGTGCATTTAAAGAATATCAATGTGCCTGTTTCTATCACAGAGCTGGAGCAGAAAATTGAAGAGGTTAAAGTGGAAAAGAACAAAGTGGTTAAGAGTCAAAAATTTGAAGAGGCTGCCTCACTTCGTGATACAGAGAAAAAATTGCAGGAGGAGTTGGAAAGAGCAAAAGGTGAGTGGGAAGAGGAAAGCAAGCATAAGAAGTTTCCAATTGGCGAGGAAGATATTGCTGAAGTAGTCAGCATGATGACAGGCATTCCGGTCAAGCGAATGGTACAGGCGGAAACGGAAAAGCTACGTCGCATGGCAGATGATATGGGAGGCATGGTTGTTGGTCAGGATGAGGTCATTCAAAAGGTGGTGAAGGCTATTCAACGTAACCGCATTGGATTAAAAGATCCCAAAAAACCTATTGGTACGTTTATCTTTTTGGGACCTACCGGTGTAGGTAAAACAGAGCTTGCTCGGGCACTTGCCAGACATTTATTCGATTCAGAAGAATCGCTGATCCGAATAGATATGAGTGAGTACATGGAAAAATTTACCGTAAGCCGTTTAATTGGGGCGCCTCCAGGTTATGTGGGTTATGAAGAAGGGGGGCAATTAACAGAAAGGGTCAGACGGAAACCTTATAGTGTAATCCTGCTGGATGAAATTGAAAAAGCACACCCGGATATCTATAATATTTTATTGCAGGTATTGGACGATGGCCTTTTAACAGATGGCTTAGGACGAAAAGTTGATTTCAAGAATACGTTAATTATCATGACCTCCAATATCGGGGTAAGACAATTAAAAGATTTTGGAACCGGTGTTGGATTTACCACCAGTGCAAAAATGGAATCGGCGGATGAGGCCAATAAGGCTGTAATTGAAAAAGCATTAAAGAAAACATTTTCGCCGGAGTTCCTAAACCGAATTGATGATGTGATTATTTTCAATAGCTTAACAAGAGAGAACATTTTCAATATTATTGATATCCTGATGAAAGGAGTTATGAAGCGATTGACTAACCTTGGGTTTAGTTTAGAGCTTACCGAAAAAGCCAAAAGCTTTTTAGCGGACAAAGGATACGATGTTCAGTTTGGAGCAAGACCTTTACACCGAGCTATTCAAAAGTATTTAGAAGATCCACTGGCTGAGGAAATTCTGAATCTAAATGTCAAGGAAGGAGATGTATTGGTAGCTGATACCGATGAGGAGCAAACAAAATTATTCTTTTCTTATAAGGAAAGAGCATCTACGCCTACTCAGGCGTCTTAATTGACAATGCCTGAAAAAAAAATTATTATAACCCTGGATGGGTGGTCTGGATGTGGCAAGAGTACACTAGCTAAAGCAATGGCAAAGGCATTAGGGTATGTTTTTGTAGATAGCGGGGCTATGTATCGCGCTATCACACTTTATTTTATCCGCAATCAGGTTGATATTGCTGACAGTGTGGCTATAGAAAAGGCATTAGCTCAGATTCAGCTGCAATTTATTTTCGACTCTGCAAAAGGTTCCAGTGATATTTTAATGAATGGCGAAAATGTGGAAGACTTGATCAGAGAAATGGATGTGGCTTCTCGTGTCAGCGAAGTAGCGGCAATAGCCAGGGTGCGTCAGTTTGCTGTTCAACAGCAACAACGGTTAGGCGAGAAAAAGGGGATCGTAATGGATGGTAGAGACATTGGTACAGTGGTGTTTCCCCAAGCGGAATTAAAAATATTTATGACCGCAGATAAAGAAATCCGTGTACAAAGAAGACTAAAAGAGTTTAAAGAAAAAAATTCAGCCCTCACAGCAGAGATGATTCGCCAAAATCTTGAACAGCGCGATTATTTGGATTCCAATAGGGCAGAAAGTCCCTTGCGTCAAGCCAAAGATGCAAGAGTACTTGACAATTCTTCCCTTAGCCCCGAACAACAATTAACACTGGCCATGGACTGGGTTAGGGAAATAATTGGTTAGGCAAATCGAAACGATTAAATCCTTCTTTTTATCCCAATTAGTTCTACCTCAAATACAAGCATGGAACCGCCTGGGATAGACATATAATCATGCTCTCCGTATCCAAGCTGATAAGGAATATAAAATTTATACTTGGCGCCTAATTGCATGAGTTGAAGACCTTCGGTCCAACCTTTTATTACCCCATTAAGTGGAAAGCTGATCGGATGATCACGGTCGTAAGAATTATCAAATCCTTTTCCGTCAATAAATGTTCCTTTGTAGTGACAGGTTACTGTATCTGTAGCTGCTGGGCTTTCGCCATCACCGGCAGTGATGATTTCGTACTGAAGCCCACTCTCTGTGGTAATTACGCCGGCTCTTTTTTTATTCTCTGCTAAAAACTTCTCCCCGGCTTCTTTGTTTAGTTTTGATTTTTCATTTTGTAATCGTGTCATATAATTGTTTAAAAGGGTGTTTGAACTATTATTATCCAATAGGGTGGGGCCGCCATTCAGCAAATCATTAACCGCAGTCCCTAATAAATTACCATTTACTTTTGACACACCTTGCGATTGATAATAGTAAGCAAGACTTATGCCCAACGCATAACTTACGGAGTCGATTTCGTTTTTCAGGACAGGCACTGCTGGTTTAACAACAACTGGTTTACTTGTAGTAGGAGTTGCTTTTTTTACAGGGGCAGCTGCAGTGGGCTTTTGTGTTTGTCCGTTGGCTATAACATAGCTGAAAAACAAGATCGTAAAAAGTGTTTTTTTCATAGTTAAAGAGGTGTGTGCAAAGGTAATGGCTCGAGGTTAAAATAGCACCAGGCAGAAAGCAATTACCTTTGTTAAATGGAATATAAATTGCCACTTCAACTTCGTTGGGCAGATATTGATGCCAACCTTCATGTACGACACTCCGTTTATTACGACTGGGCTGCCCTTTGCCGAATTTCCTTTATGCAGGAAAAAGGGCTGACAGATTTGGTATATCACCAATTTAATTTAGGCCCTATACTGCTTAGAGAGGAGTGCCGATTTAGACGAGAAATCAGCATGGGAGATGCTATTTCAATTGACTTGCAATTAGTAGCAGCGCGCAAGGATTTTTCCAGATGGACCATACAACACACTATTTGGAAATCTACAGATATTGAGGCCGGGCGTTTAACCGTTGAGGGAGCATTTATTGACCTTCAACTCAGAAAGCTTTCCGTTCCGTCAGCTATCATACAGGCTGTTTTTGAGCAAATGCCCAGAGCTGCTGCTTTCCAATGGTCTAACTAGTCACTAGGTAGGGGCATCATTGCTAAAGTGGCTATTTACTCGATAGCGTAAATTGATGGCCTTACCCACATACACTACTTTGTTTTTTTTATCATGGAAATAATAAACACCCGGTTTGGTAGGAAGCTGATCAAAATCTGTGCGGGGAACATGAGGCGGAAGTATCCATTCTTTTGAACTTCTTTTTAAACTTTTTCCGATGTGATTTTGTGTATCCTCATGCAATAATTTTTTAAAAAGCGCAACTGTTGCAGCGGTATCTCCACCCGCACGGTGTCTGTTTTCTAGTAGTATGCCTAAGGATCTACAAAGCTTACCCAAACTGTAAGAAGGGTATCCCGGTAATATTTGGCGGCTCAATCGAACGGTACATAATTTAGCACAGTTCAAATCAAATCCTGCTGCTTTAAGTTGTGCTTTGACAAAAGAGTAGTCAAACTGCACATTATGAGCCACAAAAATCTGGCCTTGAAGCAAGTTGTACACGCGCTCTGCAATGGAAGCAAATGGGGGAGCATTAACAACCATTTCATTGGTAATGCCAGTCATTTGTTGAATAAAGGGTGGTATGGGTTGCAAAGGATTGATCAACGATTCAAAAACCGCTACTACTTCAATCCCGTCAAAAACATGAATGGCAATCTCGGTGATCCCATTTGCCTCTGCATAGGAGCCAGTAGTTTCAATATCTACAATTGCGTACATACAATACGCTAAATTCGCTAAAAATTAAGTGGTGTTTGAGGCAAAATTGGAAATGTTTCGCAACCGGTTGGAAAAGGTTAATCGCCATTTGAGCAAATTGGCCAGAAGGAAAAATATTGAGGCATACCGTATTTACGATCATGATCTTCCTGAGTTTCCTTTCTGCGTTGAAAGATATGGAAGCCATATTTGTCTGTCCGAATACAAAAGAAAACACGGAATGGATCCGGACTTTCATAGTTCCTGGATGCAAGCCTGCTTGCAAATTATCAATGCCGTATTGCAGGTGCCTCTTGAAAATATTCATAGCAGAGTTAGGCAACGCAAGTTGGGAAGACAGGGGCAGTATCAGAAATCAGAAAGGGAAGAAGAAAATGAATTTTTTAAAATAGCTGAAAATGGGTTGTGGTTTTGGGTTAACCTGGATGAATACCTGGATACAGGACTTTTTCTGGATCATCGAGATACCAGACAATTGGTACGGGAACAATGCGCGCAAAAGCGCATGTTAAATCTGTTTGCCTATACGGGTTCCTTTTCTGTATACGCTGCTGCAGGTGGGGCGAGTTTGGTAACCACTGTTGATCTGTCTAACACCTATCTGGATTGGGCTAAGCGAAACATGCAAAGCAATGGATTTGAGGGCCCGGCTTATCAATTTGAAAGAGCCGATGTCAAGCAATGGTTGGAACAACTTCCAGCAAATAGCTATGATGTAATTGTAATGGATCCACCTACATTCAGTAATAGCAAACGTATGAACGATGTGTTGGACTTACAGGTTGATCATGTACAGCTTATTCGTGCATGCATTCGATCATTATCTCCAACAGGAGTTTTATTTTTCAGTACCAATTATAGGGGGTTCAGATTAGATGCGGAAGCATTAAGTGACCTTAACGTAAAGGACATTACAAGATTAACTACACCCTTTGATTTTGAAGGAAAGCTAAACCGGTTGTGTTTTAGCATTCGCCCATAAAAAAAGCCCCAATGGGGCTTTAAAAAAAGTAGGTTAATTTATTAGAGTGTTTTCAGTACTTCGTTCATGTTTCTAACCGCATCGGCACTTTTATCAAATGCTGCCTGCTCTGATGCATTCAATGGAAAGTCGATGATCTTTTCCCAGCCATCTTTTCCTATAATAACCGGCACACCCATGCAAATATCATTTTGTTTATACTCTCCCTGCAAAGAAACACAGCAAGTAAAGAGTTTCTTCTGGTCTCTGACAATTGATTCTACCAGTGCAGCAGCGGCAGCTCCAGGGGCATACCAGGCAGAAGTGCCAATCAATGCTGTTAATGTAGCACCTCCAACCATGGTGTCTTTAACAATTTTATCCTGCTGCTCCTGATTTAAAAATTGAGTTACTGGAACGCTATTCCAAGTAGACATTCTAATTAATGGAATCATAGTCGTGTCTCCGTGACCACCGATAACCACAGCGTTGAGATCAGCAGGACTGCAATTCAATTGCTGACTGAGCTGGTGTTTAAATCGACTGCTATCTAATATTCCACCCATTCCAATAATTCTGTTTTTGGGAAGACCTGTTGACTGTAATGCCAGATAAGTCATGGTATCCATAGGATTGCTCACCACAATGATGATAGCATTGGGAGAATGGGTGAGTATGTTTGAGCATACACCTTTTACGATTCCTGCATTCACTCCAATTAATTCCTCCCGAGTCATGCCGGGTTTACGCGGTAATCCAGAAGTAATCACCACTACATCGCTTCCTGCAGTTTTTGTATAGTCGTTAGTGCTGCCTACAATACGTGTATCAAAACCCAATAAGGTTGCTGTTTGCATCATGTCCTGAGCTTTACCCTCGGCAGTACCTTCCTTTATATCCAGTAAAACCAGTTCCTGACAGAGCTCTTTTCTGGCAATATTATCTGCGCAGGTGGCACCTACGGCTCCTGCTCCTACAACGGTTATTTTCATAGTGAAAAATTTTCGCAAAGGTAGCAGTTTTGTGGTCAGCCTGTCTCGTTGTATCTTTGCGGCCACAAAATTTTTTCATGGCAAATACAGCAGACATCAGCCGGGGACTTATCATCAAGTTAGACGGCAGCCTTTATACGGTAGTTGAGTTTGGAGAAAATAAAACGGCTCGTGCAGCGGCCAAGGTTTGGGCGAAGCTCAAAGGAATTGACAACAACCGCAGCATAGAAAAGACCTGGAATTCAGGAGACACTATTTTCCCAGTGCGTGTAGAACGGAAAGCTTACCAGTATCTATACAAAGACGATACAGGTTATAATTTCATGGATAATGAAACCTTTGAACAAGTGGCTGTTGAAGAAAAGTTGGTGGATGCTCCTCAGTTTCTAAAAGATGGACAGGAAGTGAGCGTACTTTTTAATACTGAAACAGAAACGCCCATGTCGGTTGAACTGCCAGATAAAATTGTATTGCTGGTAACCTACACGGAGCCAGGATTGAGAGGAGACACGGCTACTCGTACATTAAAGCCCGCCACTGTGGAAACAGGAGCAAAAGTCAATGTTCCACTTTTTGTCAATGAAGGCGAGCTAATTCGCGTAAATACCAAAACCGGAGACTATGTGGAAAGGGTGAAGGAAGTATAAAAAACGAATAATCCAAAAAAGTCCGATTTTAACAAAATCGGGCTTTTTTTTGCCTTTTTTGCCCGTTTTTGACCAAAAAATGATAAAAAATACCCCAAAATACAAGATTTCTAGTCACTCAGTTCTTATCTTAGCAGCCCGATCTGGGCTCATCTAAACTAACTTAAACTTGAAAAACATGGATTTTAAACAGATTCAGGAGTTGATCAAGATGGTCAACAAATCCAATATTGGAGAGGTTTCCATTGAACAAAAAGACTTTAAAGTAACAGTCAAGCAAAAAGAAGATAAGATAACCCAGGTTGTTAGTGCGGCTGCACCAATGCCACCAGCACAGATGTTCACTCCTGCTGCTGCGCCTTTGCCTGCTACCACTCCAAACGTTGAAAAGCCTAAACCCGCTGCAACGGCTGATCATTTAATCACTATCAAAAGTCCTATGATCGGTACTTTCTACCGGAAAGCATCTCCGGACAAACCAAACCTGGCAGAGGTAGGCACAGAGATCAACCCCGGTAGCGTTGTGTGCATCATTGAAGCCATGAAGCTTTTTAACGAGATAGAAAGTGAAATAAAAGGACGTATAGTAAAAGTTCTGGTTGACGATGCCTCACCTGTTGAGTACAATCAACCGTTATTCTTAGTAGACCCTGCTTGAACTATTAAAACGAATTAGCCACACCATGTTTAAGAAAATCCTCATTGCTAATAGAGGCGAAATTGCGTTGCGTATCATACGAACGGCAAGAGAGATGGGTATCAAAACAGTAGCCGTTTACTCCACTGCTGATCGGGATAGTTTACATGTAAGATTTGCAGACGAAGCCGTATGCATTGGAAAGCCGCAGAGCAGTGATTCTTACTTGAATATTGCCAATATCATGTCTGCTGTTGAAATTACCAATGCAGATGCCGTTCATCCCGGATATGGTTTTTTAGCTGAGAATTCACGCTTTGCCACAATCTGTAATGAACATGGAATTAAGTTTATTGGCCCCACTCCGGAAATGATCAATGCAATGGGAGACAAGATTACCGCCAAAGAGACTATGATCAAGGCCGGGGTCCCTGTTGTACCTGGGGGAGAAGGGCTTTTGCAGAGTGTTGAAGAAGCAAAGGGCTTGGCTCGAGATATGGGCTATCCCATTATTTTAAAAGCCACAGCTGGCGGTGGAGGAAAAGGAATGCGAATAGTGTGGGAGGAGTCTGAATTGGAAAAAGCTTATGATACGGCTAAGGCCGAAGCCTTGGCTTCATTCAAGAATGACGGGATATACATGGAAAAATTTGTAGAGGAGCCTCGTCATATTGAAATACAGATTGCTGGTGATCAATACGGGAATGTTTGTCACCTGAGTGAACGGGATTGCTCCATACAAAGACGACATCAAAAATTAGTGGAGGAGTCTCCTTCTCCATTTATGACAACTGAGTTGCGCCACAAAATGGGGGAAGCTGCCAAGAAAGCTGCCGCTGCCATTAATTATGAAAGTGTGGGTACCATAGAGTTTTTGGTAGACAAGCACAGCAACTTTTATTTCATGGAGATGAACACCCGTATACAAGTGGAACACTGTGTAACGGAAGAAGTGATCAACTATGATTTAATCAAGGAACAAATATTAATAGCTGCGGGTCATCGCATTTCTGGTAAAGATTATTTTCCACAGATGCATTCTATTGAATGCCGCATCAATGCCGAGGATCCTTATAATGATTTTAGACCCTCTCCCGGGAAAATCACGGTTTGTCATCAACCAGGCGGTCATGGTGTGCGCGTAGACAGTCATGCGTATGCTGGTTATGTTATTCCACCTTACTATGACTCCATGATCGGAAAGTTGATAACCGTAGCGCAGACCCGGCAAGAAGCTATTCAAACAATGTATCGTGCATTAAGTGAGTATGTGATCGAAGGAGTAAAAACTACTATTCCCTTCCATTTACAATTAATGCAAGACGAACGCTTTATAAGTGGTGATTTTAACACCAAATTTTTGGAATCCTTTAAGTTGAGATAAGCTAAAAACCGGCTACACTATCATCACCTCTTCTGTCGGCGATTACTTCCAATTTGCCGTCTGGTAAAACACGTATTAACTCCGTACGACCAATACTGTTTCTTTCTCTGGCCAATTGATAGCCCATGGATTTCAACGACATTTTTATTTCCTCGGAAAATCCCTTTTCCAATACAAGCTCATCGGGCAGCCATTGATGATGAAATTTTGGTTTATTCACCGCATCCTCAATTGACAGGTCAAATTCCAAAAGATTGATCAAGGTCTGAAATAGTTGATTGGGTATGGTTGTTCCACCAGGAGTACCCAATACAATGTATGGTTTCCCATTTTTAGTGACAATAGTCGGAGTCATTGAACTTAGCATTCGTTTACCCGGTTGTATTGCATTTGCCTCACCTCCCAATGCGCCATACATATTAGGAACACCTGGGCGAATACTAAAATCATCCATTTGGTCATTGATAATAAAACCAGCTCCGCCTATCACCGTTCTACTTCCGTAGGAATTGTTCAGGGTAGTAGTTACCGCTACCGCATTTCCTTCCTGATCCAATACGCTTAAATGGGTTGTTTCTTCACTCTCTTTAGGAAGCAGTTTGCCTGGTCCAACTTGTTTGCTATCTGTAGCTTTTCCCGGATCATAGTCTTTCATTCGCATTTTAATGTAGTCAGGAGTAACCAATTCTCTGGTCGGAACAAGATAAAAGTCAGCATCTCCCATAAATTCGGCGCGATCAGCATATGCTCTTCGCATAACCTCCGTCATGAGTTGAACAGAAGCCAGTGAATGAAATCCCATTGATCTCAAATTTTTATCTTCTACCATTTTCATCATTTGATTTAGCAGTAACCCGCCACTGCTTGGCATTGGCATGCTTACTATAACCAGGTCTTTATAGGTAAATCGATGAGGTGTTCTTGATACGGCCTCATAATTTTTTAAATCCTCTAATGAAATAATTCCATTTCCTCGTTTTATTTCGTCGACAATCAATTGAGCAGTTTCCCCTTCATAAAAGCCGGCTTTCCCTTTTTCTTTAATTCTATTTAATGTGGCAGCCAGTTGTGGTTGACGTAATGTATCCCCTTCTTTCCATCCTTGTTCTTTTAAAAGAACAGGTGTTTGGGTATTGTATTTTTTTAAATCTGCCTGAATGGCGTTTAGTCCTCTAGCTTCAAGAGCCGTAATACAAAATCCATTTGTAGCCAAATCAATGGCCGGGTCAATCAATTTATCAAATGAAAGTTTTGCATAAGGATAGCTGGCAAATAATCCAGCAACCGTACCGGGAACTCCTGCAGATAAATGCCCATATTGGCTTTTCTCCGTATTTGCTTTCCCATCACTTTCAATAAACATATCTCTGTGTGCGGCAGCAGGTGCTTTTTCTCTATAGTCAATGGCCAACTGCTTCCCATTGCTTAATTGGCCTATTAAAAAACCACCTCCGCCTAAATTACCTGCATATGGATATACTACGGCCAAAGCTAGCTGCGTGGCAATAGCTGCATCAAAGGCATTTCCCCCTTGTTTGAGTATGGCTGCACCTACCAAGCTGGCCAATGGATGGGCCGAGGCCACAGCTCCTTTAGCTCCCGTCAGTTTCTTTTCAATTTTATAGGCAAATGGATTGATGCCTGCATTTTGAAGGACTTGCCCAAAGCCGGTCACCCCACTTAAAATAGCAACTAAGAGCACTAATTGTTTTTTCATAGATAATCAATGAAAAGCTAAACTACGGAAAGCAAAACAAACCTTAACTTGCTAGTCTAATTTTTCTCTATGAAAAAGCAAATGCTTTGGTTCTGCTTCCTACAACTCTTGTTTAGCAGTGTTCAGGCACAACTACAATCTCCGTCTGATTTTTTAGGTTATCCATTAGGCAGCCGGCATACCCCGCATCATTTGGTTCAGCGGTATATGGAATATGTGGCTACAGTCAAACCCAAGCATGTTCAGTTACGCGAATATGGTCGTACGCAGGAAGACAGACCCCTTCTTTTTTTGGCAGTTTCTTCTCCCCAAAACATGAGCAGATTGGAAGAAATAAGAAAAACAAATCTGTTACTTACTAACGGTTCTGTTTTGCTTAATGAACATCAACTCAAAGCATTACCTACTATAGTGTGGTTAAGTTATAATGTGCACGGGAATGAGGCCTCTTCAACTGAGGCGGCTATGTTAACCCTATTTGAGCTTTTACGAGATGGCTCAGATTGTACACCCTGGCTTACCAATACCATTGTATTGATTGATCCTTGTTTAAATCCAGATGGGAGAGATCGTTATGTAAATTGGTATCAGTCGGTGGTTGGAAAAAGCGCTAATACAAACCCACTTTCCAGAGAGCATCAGGAACCCTGGCCGGGTGGCCGGTCCAATCATTATTACTTTGATTTGAATAGGGACTGGGCTTGGTTAACGCAACTAGAAAGTCAACAACGAATAAAGCTCTATCGTAGCTGGATGCCACATGTGCATGTAGACTTGCATGAACAAGGCTTTAATGAACCTTATTATTTTGCACCGGCTGCGGAACCTTATCACGAGGTTATCACACCCTGGCAACGCAAGTTTCAGCAAGAGATAGGGGCCAATCATGCTCGATATTTTGATAAGAATGGGTGGTTATATTTTACCAGGGAGCTGTTTGATCTTCTCTATCCCTCTTATGGAGATACTTATCCGGTCTATAATGGGGCCATTGGAATGACTTACGAACAAGCGGGCATAAGAGCAGGGTTGGGGGTTGTTAATGAGGACGGCGACACCCTTACTTTGTATGGCCGACTCATTCATCATGTTACTACTTCGCTAAGTACAATTGAAGTCAGTGCAGGTCAACAACAAAAGCTAGTGCAGGAATTTGCTGCATTTTTTAAAAATGCTCGAGAATTGGGAATGGGAGTTTATAAGTCCTTTGTGTTGAAAAATGAAACTCAACGGGAGACGTATTTGCAGAAATTGTTGGCCTTGCTTGATGAACACGGCATTGAATACAGATTCGGAACTAACACCACTGCAAAAGGGTATAATTATGCTACTGCAAAAGAGGAAAATTTTAATATTACTTCCTCAGACATTGTGATCAATACAGCTCAACCCAATGCTGCACTAGTGCAAGTATTATTTGAGCCTAGAACATTATTATCGGATTCTGCTACCTACGACATCACAGCCTGGTCCTTTCCATATGCCTATGGACTACAGGCCTATGCTTCAAAGGAAAAAATTGCGCAAGGAGAAGTTTGGAAACCTACAGCTGTGGTTAATAGGCCTACCACATATGGTTATGCGCTTCGGTGGGATAGTCCAACTGCTGCCTCCTTTGCTGCTCGGTTATTACAGGCTGGAGTTAAACTTCGTTATGCCGAAGATAGTTTTACCGCCAATGGAAAAAAGTTTAACCCTGGTACCATCCTCATCTTAAAAACCTCAAACGAAAGATGGGGGGATGCATTTTTTGACAAGATTAGCACTTGGGCAAATGAGCAAGCAATAAATATCATTCCTCTTTCCTCAGGATTTGTTCAACAAGGAGCAGATTTTGGAAGTGAAAAAGTGCACCCACTTCACGCACCGCGCGTTGCGTTATTTAGTGGTGAAGGCACCCATAGTCTTAACGTTGGAGAAGTGTGGCATTTTTTTGAAAAGCAATTGGACTATCCAATCACTTTGCTCAACCTGAATTCTTTTTCGGCTAATGATCTTGTTGGGTTTGATGTTTTGGTATTGGCAGAAGGGCGATATCGATTTTTAGAAAGTAGAGAGTCCTTTGAGGAAATTCAAAAGTGGATTCAAGGAGGGGGTAGGTTAATTGTAATTGGTCAATCAACCACTCAACTGGCAAAATTAGATTTGGGATTAGTACTTCGAAAAGAGGAAAATTCTACTGAGAAATCAAGTTCGCCTGCCCTATTTAAAAATAGAAATCGAGATCAAATAAGTACCACAACCACGGGATCTATTTGGCGTATATCACTAGACGCTTCGCATCCGCTTGCATTTGGTTATCCGGGATTTTACTACTCCTTAAAAACTGATGATATTGTTTTTGAGCCTTTAAAAGAGGGGAAGGGTTGGAATGTGGGACAAACACTTCAGGAGGGTCCCTTAGCAGGTTTTGTGGGGAGTCGCTTAAAACCGACCTTAAATAAAGGGCTGATCCTGGGTCAACTTCCCGTTGGTCAAGGAAATATTAGTTTTTTTGCGGATAATATTTTATTCCGCAATTATTGGGAAAATGGAAAGTTGCTTTTTTGTAATGCATTATTTTTTAATGCACGATAAAAAAAATCATGAGTAATTATCAAAAGCAAAGGGCTGATTGGATTTTTGGTTTGGCCATTATACTGGGGTTGGCATTAGGTATTTTCATAAAACGAGTAAGAGTCGGCTTGATTATTGGCCTCGTGATGGGAGGGTTGATTCTACTGGCTGGCTGGCTACGTCAGAAAAGAAAATTATAGAAACAGACGATCTATTTGGATGCGTTATTTTAATTCAGCCAGTAACTTGTCATTCAGTTTTACATAATCCATGTTGTTGGCACTCATCGCTAGTTCCTTGGATTTTTGCGCCGTTGCTTTTGCTGCTGATTTCATTCCCAATTTTGCCTGACAATTTGCTAGTTGATGGTATACCCAATAAGCAGACGGTGTTGCGGCAGCTGCTTTTTCAAGCCAGCTAAGTGCCTGATTCAGGTCCTTGCCGTTATCCATAAAATACATGGCCGCAGAAAAATAGGAGGGTTTTTCTCCTTGCATTGATATATTTATTTGCTCCATAATGCGTGCGTCAATATCTGTTTCAACAGACAGGGCAACCTTAACCTGATCCCAGCTCAGTTCAATTTGACATTTAGAAGAGCTAATATTGACTACTTGCATTGTAAAGTTTTCTATTCTTGAACTACTTCTTGAAACCGGTGCATTTACACGAACAACATCCAATTCCTGTTTGTATGTAGTTTGACTAGTTACGTCTGTTTGTCTGGATATAATCAACGTCCAACTATTCTTGTTAGGGATGCTCAAAAGGCCATACTTTCCCGGGGCTAATTTGACTCCTCCTACTATTACCTGGTCAGTAAATTGCAGGGTGGTTGCACTATTGGCTCCAGTTCTCCAAACATTACCATAGGGCACTAGATCACCAAATATTTTACGCCCTTTCATAGCTGGTCTGGAGTAGGAGATCTCTATATTGCCCAAGCCAAAATCCTGCTTTATGATTTGGGCGGGGCTGGTAGCTGGTGTACGCAGTTGCGCTTGGCCAATAGCAATGCTACCCACTAAAAGCGAGGTCAACATGAATAATTTCATAGAATAGGCTTATTAGAATTAGAAAAATGGTGAATCATAAATCAGTCATTACTACCTGGTGTTTTTAAAGCCAGGATGAAATTCTGCTAAAGTTTTTCTTAAAAAATCACGATCTAAATGCGTGTAAATTTCTGTTGTTGTTATACTGGAATGGCCTAGCATTTCCTGAACGGCTCTTAAGTCTGCCCCTCCCTCAATCAAGTGTGTAGCAAAAGAATGTCGGAAAGTATGCGGGGATACAGTTTTTTGAATTCCTGCTGCATTTGCCAAATCTCGAATGATGTAAAAGACCATGACCCTAGAAAGCGGACCACCTCTTTTGTTCAAGAATAAAAAATCCTCTTTTCCTTTTTGTGGAATAATTTGTTGCCGAGTGGTTTGCCTATACAATTGAATGTAATTGACGGCACTATCTCCAATAGGTACCAGTCGTTCTTTATCACCTTTGCCTCTTACTCGGATAAAACCCAGATCAAGATAGAGTTTAGAGAGCTGCAGATTAACTAATTCACTAACGCGAAGCCCACAACTATACAAGGTCTCCAGCATGGCTTTGTTTCGGGTGCTTTCTGGTTTGCTTAGGTCAAGTTTGGAAATTAATTTTTCTATCTCCTCAAAACTTAATGTATCAGGAAGTGCTCTTTTTTTTTGGGGCGCTTCCACTAAAGCAGTGGGATCTTCTTGGCATATCTGCTCTAATATACAGTAACGGTAAAAGGACTTTATCCCAGACAGAATCCTTGCCTGAGAACTTGCGGAGAAACCATTTTCATGAATCCATTTCAGAAACTTTCGCAAATGGTCTGATTGCACAGTAGTGGGTGAGTCTGCTAGTTGGGTGGAAGATAAAAAGCGACAGAATAGTGCCAGGTCCCTCAGATAAGCATCTATGGAATTTTCTGCAAGTGATTTTTCTAGTTGCAACCAGGCCTTAAATCCTTTTTGATATACCTGCCACATAAGCAATTATTGCATGGTAATATTCTTCTCCTTAACCACCCATTCATTTCCAATTTTGATTCTTACCCATAATTTATTTCGGGAAATTGAAACGCTGTCAATGTGATCGTGAATAGCATCGTAATCTATATCCAGCCTTTCTCCAAAAGTCATCATGGCTTTTTTACCGTCCATTGCATCTTCTACAAAGAGATTACCCCTATCCGTGTTAGCAATCAGCCCAGCCTCAATAGCAAACTTGGGATCCATTGGGTTGAGACCACTGCTTTTTAAGCTAAATGGAGTTGCTTTGTCGTAGGGTAATTTAAGTTGAAACCCACGACCTGTTACGCAATCATTGAATAAGATCCAGGCATATTCATTGCCTTTGAACTGAACGTTGATAAAATCATTGTTAATTTTTACCGTTCTTCCTATTAAATAGGCAAATCCAATTTTTCTTTTGGTGCCCAGGCCGTTATAACTCCAACTTAATGTGTCGGGCAAGCAGTTTGCTACACTTATCTCTACATAGGGAGTATCCGCATGTGTGCCAGAGAAACGGATATTTTCCTTTATGCAGGAGGTATCACAGAAAGTAGGGGGAGCAGAACTGAACCAATTACAAGACTGTATACTGCCAACAACTATTATCAGAAAAACAAAGAAAAGTGTATTACGCATGGATGGTGTTTTGACAAATTTAATCCCTTTGAATAACTATCTTCGCGCACCATGAAAAATGTAAAGGAATTTTCATTGTGCGCCTTCCTTTCTCGCGCTAAACGTGATCGGCGAACTTATAGACTGTATTTAACTCGTCTTGAAAAAAATAAACCTCGTGGTGTTGAAAGCCGTTTGGCAGCTTGGGAAAAGGCTGTTTGGAAAGAGATTGACTGTTTGACCTGTGCAAACTGTTGCAAAACCATGACTCCCACCTATACGCCAAGGGACCTTAAAAGAATTTCCAAGCATTTTGGGTTAACGGTAACTGAATTTCAGAAAAAGTGGTTGAAGAAAGAAAGGGGAGGGGATAAAGACTGGGTGAATCGTAATACCCCTTGTCAATTCTTAAATAAACAGGACTATAAGTGCAGTATTTATGCCATACGTCCGGCGGATTGTGCGGGATTTCCGTATTTAAGAAAAAAGTTTGTTGACTTTGCACATATACACCATCAGAATGTAGAAAGCTGTCAGGCAACTCACTCCTTGGTGAGCAAGATGATGGCGGAAATTCAGCCCTAGACATCTGTAAAAAATTCTATAAAGGGGGGCTTCCCTGCGCACAGTGTTATCGCAACAATATCAAATTGTATCCAGGCATGACCCGGATTGATTAGTAAATAGTGATTGGCTGCCCGTTTGAGCCTTAACATTTTTTTCCAATTTACTCCTAATTCAGGGCCGCCAAAGCTGGTAGTTGACCTTGTCTTCACTTCAATAAAATGAAGCGTAAATTCATAGAAAGCTATGATATCAACTTCAAGGTGCCGATACCGCCAGTTTCTATGTACAATGGTATATCCCTTTTTTTTAAGCCAAGCGGCAGCAAGCTCTTCTCCTTTAAATCCAATTTCCAGATGGATGCTCATGCTTTATCTTTACAACAAGTATATTATTAATCTCCTATGAGCGCTATATATCTATTGGAAGGAGTTGTGAAGAACTATGATTGGGGAGGAACCGCTTTTCTTCCTCATTTACTGGGTTCGGATAACACTTCTGAAAAACCCTTTGCTGAATATTGGATGGGCACCCATAAACAGGGTATGGCCCATGTTTTAGATCAGCATGGCCAGCGCCGGTCACTCAGCGAAATGGGAATTGTTTTGCCTTATCTGTTAAAGGTGTTGGATATAAGAGAAATGCTCTCCATACAGGTGCACCCCACCCGTGAAGCAGCAATCAGCGAATTTGCATTGGAAAATAAAGCAGGTGTTCCTTTAGATGCTCCTCATAGAAATTACAAAGATCAAAACCACAAACCAGAATTGATGGTAGCGCTTAGCTCCTTCTGGTTGTTACATGGCTTTAAAAATGCGGAGCAGCTTAGAATAGTTTTTGATACAACTCCTGAGTTTAATTCGTTAAAAAATCTGTGGGAAAATGAGGGAAATCAGGCATTGTATCAATTTGTGATGGAAATGTCGCAGCAGGATGTAAATAGCATGTTGGGCGCGCTTCTGAATCGACTTCAAAATGAGTCTACCCAATCTTCCTTTGAAAAAGATAACCCTGCCTATTGGGCTTTGAGAGCTTCCTTACAATACAGAAAAAATGATCAGATTGATCGAGGAATATTTTCTATTTACTTCTTTAACCTGGTTTCCTTGAGGGAGGGGGAGGCTATTTTTCAGAATGCGGGCATCCCTCACGCATACTTGGAAGGTCAGAATGTGGAGATCATGGCTAATTCGGATAATGTGTTGCGAGGGGGCTTGACTTCAAAGCATATTGATGTTGCAGCGTTACTGAAACACATAGATTGCAGGGGTATACAGCCAGAGATTCTCCACGTGCAACAGATTAATGACAAACCGGCTTGGTTTTCTGTACCTGTTGAAGATTTTAAATTAGGACTGCTCTTAATGAAAAAGAATGAGAAGTACCAATTAACTGCTACTGGGCCACTAACGCTTCTTTTGTTGAAAGGCGCTGTTGAATTGACTGTGCGTGATTCCTTTGCCACACTTAAACAAGGTCAATTATCGGCTTACTGGGATGGGGAGGGAACCCTTTATCTGCAATCAGACCAAGATACGACTCTTTATCTGGCCACTTCTGCTATTCACAGTAGTGAATAAGTTACATACGCATTTGATTCAATTCAGTTAATTTTGTTTGAACCGAAAAATATTTGCATATGCCATTTTCTCAAAAGACCGTATTATTTACAATAGTACTTGCCTTGGTGACTACACTCAGTAAATACTTTTTTGGAGCGGATATAGCCCTGGCAGGTTTCTCTCCCGTTTTGGCTATTGCACTTTTTTCCGGATTTATATTTAAGCGTAGCGAATGGGTGTTTTTCTTTTCTATTATTTCACTATTAGTGAGTGATATTTCAATTCAGGTGCTTTATCTCAATGACTTATTCGATTATCAAGGTATATATGCGGACCAATGGAAAAACTATTTACTATTGTTGGGATGCACCTACGTTGGTTTCATCTTTAAAGCCACTTCATTCCGTAACATAGGTCTTGCTGCCTTTGCTGCGCCAACAGTTTATTTTTTCCTATCCAATGGAATGGTTTGGCTGCAAGCAACCGAGGTCGTTTATACAAAAGACGCTGCTGGTTTTATTACCTGCTTAACTGCTGGCTTACCTTTTTATAAGAATTCATTGCTAGCTACACTCATTTTCTTGCCTGCAATCCTTTCTTTTTATAATTATCTCTCAAGTAGAAAGCTCGAGTTGCGATTAATTTAATCTGCACCTGACTCAGCCTGCATTTTCTTCGTAATAATGATCAACCTCCAGGCCGGAGTGAATGGCTGCTTGTGTGGCCAAGTGATCGCATCTATTATTATACGGATTATCTGCATGCCCTTTAATCCAATGAAATTTGACTTCATTTTTCTGTAATAATAAATACAGTTCCTTCCACAAGTCAGGATTTTTTTTGCCTCCTTTAAAATTAGTAGCAATCCATTTTTTTAACCAACCTTCTTTTACGGCCTTCACTACATACTGACTATCGGAGTAAACCACCACTGATATTTCTTTTTTTCGAAGTGCTTTTAAGCCCTCGATTACAGCTAACAACTCCATTCGATTATTGGTAGTGTATCGATATCCTTTTGATAGTTCTTTTTCAATTCCACCATATTTCAGAATAACACCATAGCCGCCAGGTCCCGGATTGCCCCTGGAAGAACCGTCTGTATAAATATGCACGGGTTCAGACATGAGATATAATTAAACTTGAAAAACCCCGTTTTGTAATGAAGTGGGGAGGGGGGCGTGATTAGCTGCTGCTATGCCTTGGGCCAATAGAGTTCTGGTATTTGCGGGATCAATTATTTCATCTACCCAAAGTCGCGCTGCTGCGTATAATGGATTAAGTTGTTCTTGATAGTTGAGCATTATGGAGGCCAGCAGGTCTTTTTCAGTTTGTTCATCAACAAGCTTTCCTTTGGCTTTTTGCGCCGCCATTTCAATTTGTAAAAGTGTTTTTGCTGCGGCTTCTCCTCCCATAACCGCAATTTTTGCAGTTGGCCAAGCAACAATTAAGCGAGGATCATAAGCTTTGCCGCACATAGCATAATTTCCTGCACCGTAAGAGTTCCCAACTACTACTGTAAATTTTGGTACGATAGAGTTAGCCACTGCATTAACTAATTTAGCACCGTCCTTAATAATGCCGGCTTGTTCACTTCTGCTTCCAACCATAAATCCTGTAACGTCTTGTAAAAAGATTAATGGAATCCTTTTTTGATTACAGTTTAATATAAAACGGGCTGCCTTGTCTGCACTATCGTTATAGATAACTCCACCCATTTGCATTTCGCCTTTACCGCTTTTTACAATTTTACGTTGATTAGCCACAATCCCTACGGCCCAACCCTCAATACGGGCATATCCGCAACAAATTGATTTACCATAGGTGGGCTTGAATGGTTGATAACTGTCTTCGTCAACCAGACATTGAATCAGGTCAAGCATTTCATATGGCTTCCCGTCTCTAGGGAAAAGTCCATAAAGCTGTTCTGAATTTAGTTTGGGAGCTTTTGGTTGAATTTTATTGAATCCTGCCGTGGGACCATCAGCTAAAAGTCGAATAAGCTTTTTAATATGATCAAGGCAGGCTTCCTCTGTTGAAAAAGTTGCGTCAGCAGTACCACTGATATCGGCATGCATTTTTGCTCCTCCTAAACTTTCGTTGTCCACCTCTTCACCAATGGCGGCTTTTACTAAATAGGAGCCTGCAAGGAATACAGAACCACTTCCTTCTACCATAAGCATTTCATCGCTCATAACAGGAAGATAAGCTCCACCGGCAACACAAGCACCCATCACTGCAGCAATTTGAGGAATACCTGCTGCACTCATTTTTGCATTATTTCTAAATACTCTCCCAAAATGTTCTTTATCCGCAAATATTTGATCCTGCAATGGAAGATAAACGCCTGCGCTGTCTACCAAATAAATGATTGGCAAACGATTTTCCAGCGCTATCTCTTGCATTCGTAAATTCTTCTTGCCGGTAATAGGAAACCATGCCCCTGCCTTTACGGTTTGATCGTTGGCTACTACTACACATTGCCTTCCACTGACATAGCCGATTCCTGCCACTGTGCCCCCGGCAGGGCAGCCGCCATGCTCTGCATACATTCCGTGTCCGGCGTAAGTTCCTATTTCAACAAAGGGGCAGTTTTTATCTAATAAGTATTCAAGCCTTTCTCTGGCCGTTTTTTTATTCCTTTCGTGTTGTTTTTCAATTGCTTTTTTCCCTCCCCCCAACTGTATTTGCTCACTGAGCTGCCGAAGCTGACTGAGTAGCCCCCGCATATGATCTTCATTTTTATTGAATTCGAGGTCCATGGGGTTAACGTTTAATTATTCTTTCCTTGGCCAACTTCGTATTTGGATTCAATATCTTTTAACACAGCAAACAATCGTTCATTTATGGGAACCTCTGTTCTTTCAAAGCCTCCATAGTAAGCAGGCTTAGCAGTTTGAATGTAATTGTAGTATGTTTCCTGCTGTTTTAGATCTGTTAGGATTGCTTGTTTGATTCTTGCAGCCAATTCTTTCATGCCAGTCTTATATGCGGCTTCCAGATAAATTAAAGAAGATTGATTATGGCTGTTGTATCTACTCACCATTGCATAGGGGAGTGACTTCTTTGAAATGGAAGCTTCAATTTTCTCCATCACCTTAACAGCCTCTGTTTTTTTACCCGCATCAGCCAAATTTCCAGCTGCTTCTGCAAAAAGTGTACGGATGCTTAGCAGATGTCTCCTATTCTCTTCATCAAAATAAACATCTTCACGTTCTGCGCCACCAAACCTGTACTTCTCCATTAGATTAGTGTACAGCACGTCCAGATTATTATCACGTAGTGTAGACCCACCCAGACCATTTGAGCGAAGAGATTGATCTACGACCCAATTCATTTGCGAAAACTTTGGTATCACAGGAACTAATCGGTATGCTAAACCATCTTTACGCAGATAGGGGCCAAATCCTAATTCGCCCATGGGGGAGGTAAAGTAAATGGGCCTGCGCCACTGATTGGCGGCAATAATATTCAGAATGATCAGGTCGTTTTTTAACAGGGCACGCTTGGGTAAATCAAATCCCAATGCAGGCAATAGGCTATCTCCCGCTTGTACAGTTCCATTTTGCAAAACTGTATTTCTGTCTACAGGCACACTTACTTTACTAACAGGAATTACATTTAATGGTTCGCCCCTGGAATTGTCCATTCTGTTGGGATCGTCGCTGCCTACGTAATCTTTCATTAGATCATACAAGTCATAATAAGCAGTTTGATCAATACCATTAACGGGGTTGTATAAAACGTAGTTTCTTTTGTTGCCTTCTATTTGATCTGCAGACCAAATCATATCTATGGAGTCTGCCTCATTTACCTTGTACCGCAGCTGATTGATATACCAATCAATACCCAATAAACTATTGTTTACAACACGTACGTCTGTGCGAACACCTTCTACTTCTTGAGCATACCATAAGGGGTAGGTGTCATTATCTCCAAAGGAGAAGAGTATGGCATTAGGTGCGCAGCTCTCCAAATAGTCACGAGCCATATCCGGAGCCGTGGTTTTTTTACTTCGGTTGTGATCGTCCCAATTTTCTAAACTCATCCAAATGGGTACAAGTGCACAAAGTAATACGGTCAACCAAGCTATTGTTGAGGAATCCTTCTTTCCTTTATTGAATTGTTGTAAGAGAAAAGGAATGCCTGCTGCAAGACCTACGCTCAATAGCCCTGCTGCTATTGCATTGATCATAGCACCATCTCCATTTCCAGGAAAGCAACTCATAAATGTTACCAAAAAGGCCAACGATCCTGAATAAAATAAGAAATCACGGCCCGTTAGCTTTTCAATTTTCTCTTGTGCAATAACGGCAAATGCTACCACCGCCAAACCAATCCAGATTGCAAATGCATAAAAAGATCCCACATAGGCGTAGTCCCTTTCACGAGGCTGATTACCAGGTTGGTTTAGATAGAGTACTACTGCAATTCCAGTGAAGAAAAAGAGCAAAAAGCTAACGATCCAATCCTTTCTGTTACGTAGGTACAGAAAAACACATCCAATTACACCAAGTAAAAAGGGGAGTAGGTAAAATTGATTCTTTGCTGCATTCTGTTGAACACTTTGCGGCAATCTTGATTGATCTCCTAACCTTGCATTGTCCAGTGGAGCAATACCTGAGATCCAGTTACCATCTCGTTTATTGCCCAGTCCTTGAACATCGTTTTGCTTCCCGGCAAAATTCCACATGAAATATCGCCAGTACATCAAACTCATTTGATAACTAAAAAACCAATTGACATTGTGGCTATAAGTTGGGGACTCATAGGCACCTGACTGAGGATCTTGGCCTAGACCAAGCCATTCTGCATAAAACTGAGCATGGTATTGGTCATCACTTGCATCCCATATACGAGGAAATAATTGTTTGACATTGTTATTGTAATTATAATCCCGCGATCTTCCTATGGGTATATAACTGACTTTTCCTTTGATGTATTTCATCTCACTTTCTTCAAAGGGCTTATCCTGCACTAAATCTTTTGAAGGGTCTGCTGCAAAATGAGGTCCATAAAAGAGAGGGGCACTTCCGTATTGTTCACGGCTTAGATAATAAACCAAGCTGATTGGATTATCAACGTTATTCATGTCAATGCCAGGGTTGGCATTCGAGCGAATAAGCGCAGTGAAATACATAAAATAACCCAGGAGCATGAAAAGATAGCACCATAAGGAGAGCTTCAACACCCGGAGCGAAGAGGGTTTTAAAAAATAGCCAATCGCTGCCGCCACGCTAATTAGTCCCAACAGCGGCAGAAATTTAATCCCATCTCCCGGCACAAACACAAAGGGTAATGCAATTAGAAGGAAAAAGATAACAAACCAGCTGATCAGCTTGTTCGAGGAGAACTTTGTAGCCTTAAAGCGCAAGCCTCCTAAAGCAACCCCTATTAATGCAATAAAATAAACGGCAAATCCTGTAAAAAAAGGAAGCCCTAGTGTGTTGACAATGAAAATATCTACCAGGCCTGCGGCTTTCATCGAATATTGAATAATGCCCACTTGAACAAGTCCTGTAATGACGCAACCAATCAGAAAGGCATAAATGGCTCCTTTTGTGCTAACTGCATACCGACGATAGTAATAGATCATCACAATGGCAGGTATGGTCAATAGATTGAGTAAGTGAACACCAATGGAAAGTCCCATCATAAAAAATAGAAAAACAATCCATCGATCTGCAGACAATCGAGCTGCATGGTCTAAACCAGCTCTTTCATCGGCTTGTTCCCACTTTAGCATTGCCCAAAAAACCAAGGCTGTAAAGAAGGAGGAAAGCGCATATACTTCTCCTTCAACGGCGCTAAACCAGAATGAATCTGAAAAAGTATAAACCAGTGATCCTACTAGTCCTGCTCCTAAAACAGTGATAATTTGTGAGGCTGACAGGTTGTTCTCAGTAGTGTTATAGAGTTTTCTTCCAAAATGTGTAATGCTCCAAAACAAAAAGAGTATGGTTGCAGCACTGGCAAGTGCGCTCATGTAATTTACAGCACGTGCAGCCGTAAGCGGGTCATCTCCAAATAAGATGATAAAAAAGCGGCCCAATAAAACAAATAAAGGTGCACCGGGAGGATGGGGGAGTTGCATTCCTTTTGCACTGGCTATAAATTCTCCGGTATCCCACAAACTTCCACGGGCTTCACTGGTCAATACGTAGGTGGTTAATGCTAGAATAAAGACTGCCCATCCGGTCAGGTTATTGGCTTTTTTAAATGTCATGTAGGCTGGTTTTACGACCCGACAAAAATAGGGCTTAACCCGTCAAATTTGAGGAGTATGCTTTGTTAAGATTTGGACTGATTATTGAAAGTAGATCCGAACCGTTTGATAGGCCAATTGCCCTTGCAGCCTTTTTTCCGAATAACCTTTCAAGCCAAAGAGTCCGGCAGCATTCCCTTTATTAATTGCAATTTCTAAATACCCGGCGCTATTAAAGAGCGCTAGCTTTTCTCCTTCAGGAACAGCGGCATAGCTTTCACTCAATTGGTCTATAGTTTCGTCTCCTCGAAAGATGATCTTAAACCCTCGTCCTTTTCTGTTTTCCTCAAATTGCTTTTGGGTTATGTTGACAATCACATTTTCAAAATAATCGATGAAAATAATCTGTCCCTCAATGAACTGCTGTTCTATGATTGGTTGTAAGTGTTTTTTTTCTTGAAAACGAACATCAGGTGTTCCCAGTTGATGGATGGGTTCTCCTTTATTGATTTGATTAATTACATTCCCCATTACTGCGGTTAGTTGTAGCGTGGTTTTGCTTGCCGTTTCATCAATGGGTATACCAATCACCAGGGCAGGTGATTCCTCCAGTATCATACTTAATAAACCATTATCAGCAGTTAAAAAGTAATGATCTTGATGAAAGGCAAGTAGCAATTGTTTGGGGGGAGTTGCAAATAAGTCAACTAAAATGAGATGAAAGCTATAAGGAGGAAAGTGACGAATGGCACTTCTGCAAACGTAAGAAGCTTGTGTGTAATTAAATGGTGGGATGTGATGCGAAATGTCAATCAGTTGCGCATCTGGAACTATATGCAACAGTTGAGCTTTAATTGCTCCCACTAAATAGTCAGGACTTCCAATATCGGATGTAAGCGTGATAAGCGCCATAATATTACTGAATCAGTTTTCCTTCCTTGAAGAAGAATCGGTGTACTAATTTATCCGCGAGTGCCGGAAAGAAACGGCTTAAAAAAACTGTTTTTTTGCCGGTAAATGTAAGGATCAATGTCCTTTTTCTATTTGCAATTGCATGGAGGATGTGCCCGGCACAAACGCTTGCAGGCATCATCTTCTCTTCGTCCATAGATGTTTCTCCATGCGCTTCTGCATCTTTATTTAACGCTGCTTGACGAATGTTAGAAGTAGTAAAACCAGGACAAACCCACATAACGTGCACTCCTTCATCAATCATCTCTGTTCGTAATGATTCAAGCCATCCCTGCAAGGCAAACTTACTTGCTGAGTAACCACTTCTTCCCGGCAATCCTCGATAACCAGCAATGGAAGAAATCCCTACAATAGTGCCTTTTCTTTCCATAATCGATGTGAGTGCATAGCGAGTACAATAAACAGTGCCAAAGAAATTAATATCCATAACATTACGGATTACCTCTACGGCAGTCTCTTTCATCAAGGCTCGCATTGAAATCCCCGCATTATTGATCAAAACGTCAATTCCGCCAAAAACAGCACAGGTGCGTTCAATAAACAGCCTACAATCATTCTCGCGGCTTACATCAGTAACCATACAATGAAGTGCACTGCTGGGATTTACTTTTTGAAGTTGATAGATTTTATCTTGATTTCTTCCACAGGTGGAAACGCGAGCGCCAAAACCCAGAAGTTGCTCGACCAGTGCTTTTCCAATTCCATCCGTGCCGCCGGTAACGACTACTACTTTTCCTCTGAAAAAATCATTTGTTTCCATCTATCTACAAACCTACTCTAAAATTGAAGAAAAAGAGTTGATAATTCCACCTAAAAAGTTTTGGTGTAATTGGGGTAGGAGCTTATTTTTGCACTCCCAAAATTGGATGATCTCGTAGCTCAGTTGGTAGAGCACAACACTTTTAATGTTGGGGCCCTGGGTTCGAGTCCCAGCGGGATCACCAGAAAGGCCGTTTCACACGGCCTTTTCTTTTTTATTACGCTTGCAGTGCTTGTTGAAGGGTACTCATCACATCTTTTTCGATCATCTTCTTGGCCAGTAATAGCATATTGAAAAATGCTTTTTCACCGGAAATTCCATGACCAATGAGCACGGGCTTGGCTACGCCCAATATGGGTGTACCGCCGTAGTTTTCAAAATTAAAGCGATCAAAGTAGGCGTTCTGTATTTGTTGTTGTTTTGCAATGTCATAGATAGATTCTGCCATTTTCAAGACTATATTACCCGTAAAACCATCACAGATCATAACATCGGCTTTGGATTGCAGAATATCCCTTCCTTCAATATTGCCAATGAACCGGATATTGGCGTTTGCCTTTAACAAGGGATACGTAGCTTGAGCCAATTGATTCCCTTTTCCTTCTTCCTCACCCACGTTGATAAGACCTGTGGTTGGATTTTCGATACCAAGTATCTGCTGTGCATAGATGGTGCCCATTACAGCAAACTGGTTCAATTGCTCAGGTTTACAATCTGCGTTAAGCCCCACATCTAGCAATATTCCTGTTTTGCCATCCGCTTTAGGAATTATGCCGGAAATAGTAGGGCGAATAACCCCTTCAAGTGGTTTTATGCTAAAGTGCGTACCCACAAGCATGGCACCTGTGTTACCCGCGCTTAAAAAAGCATCTATTTTATTCGATGCCAAAAGTCCAAAGCCAATGGCAATGGATGAATCTGTTTTTTCTCTTAAGGCTTTGGTAGGATGCTCATGCATGCCAATAGTGGAAGCGGCATGTTGAATTAAGAGAGAACTGGGATCAATGCCATGCTCGACCAATAATTTTTCAAGTACTGGCTGATCGCCAATCAAACAAAGTGAGGAGGGGGATTCCGATTTTAAGTAGGCCTTTACGCCTTTGATGGCTTCCAGTGGTGCAAAATCACCACCCATCATATCTATTCCAATCTTCATGCTTTAAAAATACAAAATTCCAAATACAGTACCCATAGGTTCCGCTATTTGGAATTCTGTGAAAGAGTAATGCAATTATGCTTTCAGTGGAGCTTTCTCAGCAACCAACTTGCCCTTGTAATAAAGCTTGCCCTCGCTTACATGTGCGCGATGACGCAAGTGGGTATCTCCTGTAGATCCATCTTGGGAAAGGGTAACTGCAGTGGCTTTATAATGAGTTCTGCGTTTAGCACTTCTTTGCTGACTGTGTCTTCGTTTTGGATTTGGCATACATTCCTATTTTGAGAATTATGATAAATTTTTAAATTGATCCAATCCTTTCCAGATTGGGTTTTTTTCTGTTTCCGTTTCAGGTTCTTGTTTCATTTTTTTTAGTAGTTCAAGAGCAGCCTTGTTGCAATGAGGGCCATCCATTTTTTCAAAGCCACAAGACTTTTGCATGGGAAGACTTAAATTAATAAAGTCGTAGATCCACTCTTCCACATTCAAATGACTTTCGCCACGACTAATGTAAAAAACATCCGGATCTTCCTCTTGCTTGTTCATGAGCTCAGGCTCTTCCACCATCTTGACCGTAATCTTGAATTCGTCCCAAAGTTCAAGGGGTAGATTGCCATTGCAACGATCACAGATAACCTCAAGTGTGCCTCCAATTTCAAAAGTGAGCAGAAAAAATCCTGTTTGCTTTTCGAGTAAAAGACGAACATTGGCCTTGCAGTTTTTGAAGTCCTGTTCTTGAAATACTGTAAAGAACTTGTCGCTGATAGGGTAAGTAAATTCATGGATCCCGGGTTTTAAACCCACAAAGGCAATATCGTACTCTCGGCGTCGACCCATAGTACTCCTTTTCAGCGTGCGCAAAGGTAAGATAAATATTTCATAGTTTTAGGTAAAGTAATATTTTCTAATCATTTGATTATGAATAGAATAAAGGAGGCATTAGTTGTTTCTGCCGTTTTAAGGTCCTGGAAGATCATTTTAAGGAATTGGGATTGGGTATTCCTTATTGTTTTGACAATAGGGATTCGCTTGTTTGCTTCCGCTCCCGAAGCAGTTGAGTTGTATTATAGTCAAGGTGTTTACCCTGCTTACTCCGGCCTATTACGTTCTATTTTGAATTGGCTACCCCTTAGCTTAGGGGATTTGCTTTACGGAGTACTCGCATTTATGGGTATTGGCAAGGCCGTCACGACGATAAGAAGGTTAAGTAAAGGGAATCTCCACAAAGAAAATTGGTTAGCTGGTTTAAGAAAATTTTGCTTTATTGGATTAACAGTATATCTAGTGTTCAATATTAGTTGGGGATTAAACTATAATCGACTTGGTATTGGAAGCCAATTAGCCCTGCAGCCAACTGTTGTTGATGCTGAGGAACTGGACTCCTTAACGGCTGGCCTATTGCACAAAACAAATAGTTATTCCATTCAAATCGACACGACAGCAATAATTCAATTTAAAAACAAAGCCAAACTTTTCAGCTCCGCAGCAGCAGAAGTAAACAACGCCTCTTTTCGATATCCATTTTTAAAGGGGAACTTAGGCGCAGTAAAGCCCTCATTGTATAGTTACTTGGGGAATTATTTGGGGTTTCAAGGGTATTATAATCCGTTTACAGGAGAAGGGCAGGTAAACACTACTATACCCGTTTTTCTGCAACCATTTGTAGCAACACATGAGATAGCGCATCAACTGGGATATGCCAAGGAAAGCGAAGCAAACTTTGTAGGATTTTTAGTTTGTAAGGAGGCCAAAGATCCACTATTTAGATATGCTGCCTACCTGGACATGTACTTATACGCGCATGCTATTTTGTATCAGGTAGATTCAACTCGCGCTAATCAACTGCGATTACAACGCAGTGCTCAGGTACAGTTGGATATTCAGACCTTGAAATCTTTTTACCAGCAATACCAAAACCCCATTGAAGAACTGGTAATGCAGGGCTATGATTATTTTTTACGGGCTAATGAGCAACCACAAGGAACACAAAGTTACAGTCAGGTGCTACGTTGGCTGATGGCCTGGGTTAGAAAAAATGGTTGGGAGGCATTGTAATTTAGAAACGATTACGCCACATCATGCTTTCCACAGGTTTGTCCGGTTGATTGCTATACTTTGAATTTTTTTTCTGGTTGTAAGCAATCTCAATGGGTCCCTCAACCGGGAAATAAATCAATTGACCTATGGGCATTCCCTTATAAACTTTTACCGGTTGTTTTACAGAAATCTCAAGTGTCCAGTTTCCACAAAATCCAACATCGCCTTTTCCTGCGGTGGCGTGTATGTCAATACCCAAACGACCCGTTGATGATTTTCCCTCTAAGAATGGAACATGTGCATGCGTCTCGGTATATTCTTCGGTGACTCCTAAATAGAAAATATGGGGGTAGAGAACAATACCCTCATTCGGAATTTCAAAGTATTCGATCAGGTTATGTTTTTTTGCATCAATCTGATGCTCTTTGTAGGTAGCTAAGGTTTTTCCCAAGTGAACGTCATAGGAATTGCTTCCTAAGCATTCCCTATTGTAAGGCACAATCTTGATGGTGCCTTTTTCAATCTCTTCTAGAATCCGGGTGTCAGAGAGAATCATAATCGATTATTCGGTTTAATTTGCGGCAAATTAATCAGGAATCGCTCCACAATGCCCATTATTTTTCAACAACAACTTTCGGCCGGAGCCAAATTGGCTTTGTGGGAGATCACAGAAGCCTTATCCTTTTTTGAACAATATGAGGTGGAGGCTCGCTCTATAGCTCACCCTGCAGTAAAAAAGCAACATCTAGCAGCCCGTGTGGCTTTACTTTTCTTAGCTCCTCATTTTCCATTAGACAAATTGATTAACAATGCAGCCGGTAAACCCCATTTGGAAAACAAGGACTGGTATATTTCTTTTTCACATACCACTGACCTTGCTGCTGCCATCTTTTCGCCTGTCCAAGAGGTAGGCATAGATGTAGAAAGGGTGGGGGAACGCATATTTCGTGTTAGCTATAAGTTTTTAAGTGAACAGGAAAAAGCGTGTTTGCAGTTGGCCACTCAATTAAATACTTTGCAAGAATCCGATGCTGCCGCCAAATGGCTAACACTGTGTTGGTCTGCTAAAGAATCCTTGTACAAATGGAAGGGCATGCCCGGAATTGACTTTATTAAGGATATGAAATTGATTTCGGTTGAACCTGCAAATTCCCAATTATTATTTGAGGTTTCCTGTTACGAAAAGCCAATACGTGTAGCATATAAGTGTTGGGACACTTATGTACTCACCTGGGTGCATGAGTAATTATTCCTGGTCTGTATGATCCGCACTATCTTCCAGTAAATTAAGATTTACATCCGCGCCGGCGATCCCTTCAATTGAACCGCGGATATGTGCAGTATTCAATAGCACTTTTTCCAATTGCTTTTCTCTTGACTTCCAAAGTTTTTCCATAGCATCTCGCTCTTTTTGAATGGAAATTTTCATATTAAAAAAGCCCTCTCGAATAGCTTGCCATTGTGCCGAAAACTCTCCGCTCACCAGGTAGTCATAGAGCAGTTGCATTTTGTCGCCTTTATTTTCCTGGTTGCGTGATTGCTGATGCAATTTGACCAATACGTCTCGAAGAATTTGAATGATGGGTTTTACTTCAGCAAAGGAACAGATCCATACTCCCTCTCGTTCTCCAAACTGTTGCATGTCTTTTGGGAACGCTTGTGTAACTAAAACAGCTAAATCCGCTTTTTGCGCAATACGGTCAGCTTTTAATTTCTCAATCCACTCCTGAGAAAACTCTTTGGTGCGTTTACTTTCAAAAATAATTCTACCACAGGGCTGGCCAACTTTATCTCGAACGGTTTGTATACAGTCCGCACCTCTAACTCCCTTTCCCACTTCTTCGATCAAATCAAAAGGGAAAGTGGACCGTATCAATTCTTCCAATAATAATTCCTGGGCTTCTCCCTGTGATTGCATACTTCCCTGTTCCACTTTTCGTTTCATCTCTTCTGCTAACTTCCTTTGCGATTCTAGTTTCTCCTCCATCTCCTTCATTCGTAACTGAAATTCAGTTTCTTTAGCAGCAAGTCGTTGATCTTCTAGTTTCCTTAATTCAAAAGCCAGCTTTTCTCTTTCTTCCTGTAATTTTTTTTGAACTTGTATTTCCAGCTCTTGCTCTTTGTCTTTTAATTCCTGTTCTTTCTTTAGAAATTCTAATTGCTGTTGTCTGGCTTCTTTTAATTTGTCCTCATAGGATTTATTAGTCTCTTGCAGGTGTAAGAGCTTGGTCTGAAACTCAGAAGCAATATCTTCTCGAGTCTTTTTGGTTGTAGCTTCTTCAATGCGCTTTTTTTCCTCTTCTAATTTTTGCTGATACTCCTCATTTTTTTTCTTTTTCCACTCAGCAGCTTCATTCCTAACTTCTTTTTCTATTTCCTCACGGATCACCGACTCAGGAGCAAAGAGGTGATTACATTTTGGGCAAGTGATTTCTATGGGCATGAAAGATATTTGATCAAATTTACGAGGGAACCCGCTCTTTTTTAAGCGAAGACTTGGAGGAGAAATAAAAAAGCCCCCTTAAGCAGGAGGCTTTGTGCCCCGGATCGGAGTTGAACCGATACGGCCATTGCTGGCCACAGGATTTTAAGTCCTGCGTGTCTACCAATTTCACCACCAGGGCTTTGTGGTAAAAAAAATCCCCTCTTGGCGAAGAGAGGATGATATGGAGCGGAAGACCGGGCTCGAACCGGCCACCCCGACCTTGGCAAGGTCGTGCTCTACCAAATGAGCTACTTCCGCAGATAAAGAACTGGTTGCTTTTGGCAACGGGAGGACAAAATTAGGGGTTTGTCTGATTTTAAAAAAGCCCTATTCTTATTTGTACTTGGGAGTGTACAGTGTGCTTTCCTGTACGGGAACATCGATTTTAGCGTATCGTTTTGAATAGAGCATAGCGGATGCTCCAAACATGAAAGCAATAAAACCTCCAACTTTTAAGTAAAAAAGAAAACCTGAGGAGGAAATCCAGTTATGGGTAAAGTCAGTTTGTTGAATTTTTTCAAGTTCCTGCTGATACTCCTGTTGTGCGTCCATTTTAAAAAATTGTAGTGCAAAAGTAAGGTGAAAAAATCAATAATCATAAAGGACTTCCCGTGATTTCCAGGAATGTCCGTTTCCCTTTTATGTAATAATTCCAGAGAATTGATCCGTTGTAGCGTCCGATTAGCTGAATAGTTTTGGGATCGGTGTTATCGGTGTGGGTATTTTTTGAAAATAATCTTTCCAATAAAGCATATTGAGATTTTGCAACAGCCCACCAATAACCAGGATCGCCACTTAATAGAGATTTAAAAGCAGCTAAAGTATCAAGCGTAATACGTATGGGCAATAACCAACATAATGTTCCAAGTGGAAGATTTTTGGCAAGCATCCATAGATTATTTCGATAATTCAGATAAGTTTTTTTGGAATTCCCTTTTGGTAGCGTGCTGCCCCCTACATGCCACACCACTGATTGAGGGCAGGAGTAAATCTGATAGCCTTTTCGTTGTATTCGCCAACAAAGGTCAATTTCTTCTTGATGTGCAAAAAAGCTGGCATCAAACCCCTGCATTTCGTGAAATATATTTGCTTTGATACAAAATGCGGCTCCGCTAGCCCAAAAGACAGGTGCGGCAGTGTCATATTGCCCCAGGTCTTTTTCGCAATGTTCCAAAACACGTCCACGGGCAAAAGGGTAGCCCAAATTGTCAATCCAACCTCCATTGGCACCTGCATATTCAAACTGATCCCTCTCTCTGAAGGAGAGTAATTTGGGTTGACACGCGGCTGCAGTGGGATGCTTTTCTAATAGTTCAATCATCGGTTCAATCCATCCCGGACTTACCTCAACGTCAGAATTTAATAAGATGAAATAGTCCGCTTTTACCTGCTGCAAAGCCGTATTATATCCTCCTGCATATCCTAAGTTTTTTGGAAGAACAATGGTGTTGAGTTGAGGAAATTGCTGTTGCAAAAAGCAAACAGATTGATCGCTGGAGCCATTATCCACAACAAGTAGCTCCAAATTGGGGTAACTGGATTTTTCTAAAAAAGGCAGAAATTGTTCTAATAAAGCCTTTCCATTCCAATTTAGAATCACAACTGCAACACGAGGGTAGGGCATGATTAAATTATGATGCAAAATTAGGGTAACCCTATTAAACCAGTTAATTTCGAAGCATGTTTCGTGCGTTGTTACATTGGAAAAATTTACTTGCCCTATTGGCCATTCTGATTGTTTCCGGTACAATCTTTTATTCGCAATACCTGGCTAAGAAAATTGCCATCCGCGAACGACAGGTTGTCGAGCAATGGGCAGAGGCTTCACAGTTTTTAATTCGAGCTCCCGTAAATGCAGAAATTCTTTTTGCCACTCGTATTCTGACTGAGAACAAGGCTGTTCCGATCATTGAAACCAACGAAAGGGACAGTATAATCAATTTTATCAACCTGGATACCGCTAAAGTTGCGGCCGACCCTACATTTTTACAAAAACGACTGCAACATTTTAAACAGGCTCACCCACCTGTAATTTGGACGGATCCTATTATTTCAGCCCGACAAAACCGCTATTACTATGGCGAATCGTTGTTGTTGAATCAAGTTCGTTACTATCCTATTGTACAGCTTTGTATTGTAGCATTGTTCATCACGCTTATTCTTATTTCACTTCGGAGCAATTATCTCTCTTTGCAAAATCAAGTATGGGCGGGTATGGCCAAGGAAACCGCACATCAGTTAGGCACTCCCGTTTCCTCGTTAGAGGGCTGGTTAGAGATGTTGCGTGATGTGCCCGGCACCGATAAGATAATTCCTGAGTTGGAAAAAGACATTCGTCGATTGCAATTGGTCTCTGACAGGTTTGGAAAAATTGGAAGTAAGCCACAGTTGGAAAAAACGGATCTGGTGATGCAGATTCAGGAAATGGTGGACTATATGAGGAAACGATCTGGAACAGGCGTTCGATTTTCCTTAACAGTAAATGCAGTTCAACCTCTTTTTGTTTTATTATCGCCACCCTTATTTAATTGGGTTATTGAAAACCTACTTAAAAACGCGCTCGATGCATTGAGTGGCGGAGGTACGATATCTGTACATATCCAGGAAGATTCACGATTTGTTCTAATCGAAGTAGCGGATACGGGAAAAGGAATCCCTAAAAATGAAATTGCTAAAGTGTTCAATCCTGGGTTTACTACAAAAAAAAGAGGGTGGGGATTGGGGCTTACATTATCAAAACGAATTGTTGAACAGTTTCACCATGGAAGACTTTTTGTAAAACATGCTGAGCTTGGCAAGGGAACTACTTTTGCTTTAACCCTGCCAAAATAGTTTCTTATCTTTGCTTCCCCTTTTCAAAAGGTGTGGGCCCAGGTGGCGAAATTGGTAGACGCACTACCTTGAGGTGGTAGCGCTGGAAACGGCGTGCTGGTTCGAATCCAGTCTTGGGCACAAAGCCCCAACACGAAGTGTTGAGGGCTTTTTTGATTGGATGCGTGCAAAGCTTGCTTTGCTAAGCAGACAAGTAAAAAGCCCGTCACGGCGAAGCCGTGTGGGGCTTTGGGTAAGCCCCCTCGTAAGACGTATAGGATCACTGAAAGTAATCCAACTAACAAGCCTATTCCTCTAAATGAAAATGATGCATGACCCGGTGCAGTAATGGAGCTAGTATTAGACCCATATTAGTAATAAGTACAAAGCCGCTGAACAAAGCATAAAAAGAAGAAAAAAGTTTTCCCGAAAAAGTAGTGATGGTAATAACGGGCCCCATGCCACTTAAGATCATGCTGGCATTGTGGAACGAATCGATCCACGAGCTGGCACAAAAAGTATGATAGCCAATGGTGCCGAAAAGCAACGAAAAGCAAATAAGAAAGGCTGAGTAATACAGATTTTTTTTAATTCGCCCCATAAAGACGGAACGGCTGGCAAGGGGGTGATTCTTTTTTTCGTACATATCTAATATTATTATTAATGGATGCTTGCCCTTTTTCTCAACAATCAAATGGTATGAGTGTGCATTGACTTAACCTCTGCAATTACACTATGGTAATAACGGTACCAGGTTGACTTACCTTTTTGTTTGGCTTCAATATGCTTAGGCTCTTTAGCCCAGGCTCGCACAGCGTCCATATCTTTCCAATAACTTATGAAAGTACCGCGGCCATCATGTTTAAAACTTTCGTACCCCAAAAAGCCAGGCATCTGTTTTGCCAGCTCGAGAGTGAGTTCGTCGTATTCCTGGTACCCATCTAGTTGAGAAGATAAATAGTAATTAAAAATCGAAGCGATGTAGGGTGGGGCAGGGATAATATTATCTTTCCAATTAATCATACATGAATTTTTACTACCGATGTTTGTCGGCAGAGAAATATAAACTAATTGCTAGCGTAAGATAAGCTGTTTCAGCTATTATTTTACACTAACTATATCTTGTGAAACTATTCTCTGCACTTTCCCATTATTTCATGAAATCGGTCATGCAAAGAATAAATTGCTTTTTTTAATGTATCGTCCGCTTTCTTTGCTATTACCAATTCAGCCAAGCTGGCAGACTCTTTTTCCAGTTTGCTGATTAATTCCTGTATGCCTGGTTTTTGAAAATCTTCGGGAATAGCAGATTGGCTTATGTATTTAGCTCTTGTTTTAAGCTCAATTGCCCTGTCTTTAAGCGGTTCCAGATTACCAACTTCTGCTGGATGAAATGTAGCAGACATAATCTTATGGTATTCACCCAGTGCTGGCCATTTAGAAAATATAGTAGGGTTTTTTGGAGACACTTTCTTTTTTTCTGCATCGATTAAAGGCAATAATATCATATCATACATTTTCTTCATCATATCAGCTACAATAGGCTCAGTTTTTTCAGGAGAACCAGCATTGTATGGTGGCTTTGGATCATATTCCAAATTTAGCATTACGCCTTCGGTATATTTTCTGCCAAAAAGGTCATCAATAATTGCCAGTGACATGTCCATACCTGCGGTAACTCCGGCACTCGTCCAATACTTACCGTCTGTAACCCATCGCTCTTTCTTAAAATTGGCTCCGTAAATTGTCATCATCTCCTCTGCCCGATACCAGTTGCTGGTAGCATTTTTCCCTTTTAATAGTCCTGTTGCACCTAGTATCCAAGAACCTGTGCACACGCTGGTAGTATATTTAGTGGTTTTGTCAATTCTCTTAATCCAGTTTAATGTGGTTGTGTCTTGTGTTTGCATAAATGTTTCTACTGCGCCACCCGGAATTACAAGAATGTCGAGGCTTTTAACTTCTGAAAATGAAGTATCCACTTGTATTAGTAAGCCACGCTGGTTTTTTACCATGCCTTTCTGCTTTGCGATAAAAAATGCTTTACTTCCCATAATCTCTGATAAAGTATGATAAGGGCCCATTGCATCTAAAGTGTTATACCCATCATATACTAATATCCCAATTGTTTTGATGGGGACTTTTGGTTGCGTCATGATGATGGCCATCATCTCGTTATGTCTCTTTGAAATTGAATCATTATTTGCAGTTTGAGGGTACACGCACTTAGCTATCAAAGTAAAACTGAGTGTATATAGCAGTATATATTTTGTTTTCATAGGTTTAAATTAATATTCAAAAAAATATCTTTGGTCTTTAAATTTAGTTTTGCTGTTAAAGCAACGCCATATATGTCAGGCGATAACATCAATGCAATTCTTCTAAAATGGTATTGGACGGACAATTCAGGTGCTTAAGCGCTCGTCTTAAATCTGTAACTCATTGTCTATTAAAAAATGATTAGCTAAGCAGTATTAGAAGGTGGTCGGAAAACAGAATGTAGGTGACCTGAGTTTAAAAACGAGTCAGTCAATGTGGGGTGCTTGAATTGACAGCTCAATAATAAAGTCAGTGAATGATATTTTGCAAAATCAAGACAAAACAGGGTAATTTGTTTCAATTTCAGGTCCGTAAATCTCTGTTGCTGTTTCTGATCTAGATCCAGTTGTTTTTTTAAAAAACATGAGCCTTTGCATTTGGAATTGACCTCAAACCGATTTATACAAAGATTGTCTGCTATATATTTCCTGTTTGATATAAAAGAAACCCAAATCCAAAACTGACTTGTACACTGTACAAGAAAAGCAATGATTAGTAGTATGGAGAGGAGTTTTTTCAAAGCTATAAAGTTAATATATGAGACTATTCTATCAAAAGGACTTTTTTGGATAGCATCCCGGCCAGATGATGCCATTAACTTTAGCCAGGCAGGTGGATCATCAAGGATTGAAAAAACAGGTGTATGGTGGTGTAGTATGCCTTATTCGGATCGAATCCGTTATCAGTCTTTCGTAGACAATAAAGATGACATCGAAAAAAAATGGGACAAACAATGGGGGGACAGGCTAACGGAGTTGGTGTTTATTGGGCAGAATTTAAATCGTTCTATGATCATTTTAGATTTGGAAAGTTGTTTGCTCAACAAAGATGATCTTAAACAATTTCATTCAGGTGAGTTATTTGAAGATCCGTTTCCCAAATCACTATAATCAACTAGGCGAGATACCTATTCCACGCGAATAGCAAGCGCCGTTTGTGGGGTAGGGTAATAGGCTAAACAGGTTGCACAGTTCTCCTTAACACGAGTGGTGACTCGAAAATAAAATTCGTCACCCTGATTTATATGTGTTGGAAATTGGCAAGGATTTGCCAGTCTAAAGGCTTTTAAATGGGTAATTCCGGTAACAGGGTCTACCCAACTGCTTTCAAATTGGTCTGGATTTAGGTTGCCCTCCACAAGTGTAATAGTAATGTTTGCGCAAATTCCATTGACGGAAAGCTTTCCCTTTAGTAAGGGGCCTGTTAGTTGTTTTTCACATTGAAATCTCAGCAGTAAAAAACTGACAATTATTAGTAACAGAGTACCAACGAGCTTTTTCATTATAAGGTAAAATTAATAAAACTTCAGATTATAAGCATAGTAATATCTGCGTTGAGGGGTGGGATTAGCCTAGAAAGATCTGTTCGTGAATACCAAGACCAATTGGGCATCGGAACTTTTGATGCTGACGACCCATGCGTTAAAAAAGGATTTGAAGACGGAAAGAAAAATTAATGAATAGAGGTTTAATGCAACATAGGCATTCATTTTTTGGCTAACTGATAATTAAAAAATCATATTATTATAAGTTTTTAGTTTAAAATGAATAGTTACTTGAAGTAATTTTTAACAATATCAAATACTAGCTGGGGTGGTGTATTACCAATATTGGAGAAATGCTACTACCACGAAGTTACTATATGGTCTTAGGGAAGAGCAGGGGCTTTAAATCGTATGTATGACAGCCTCCTTTCAGAAAATCAACGGTTGCAGCAAAATCAGAAAAATCTACAGCAGACTATTTCTTGTCTGAGCCGCGAAAAGCAGGCGTTGATCGAACAATTGAAGCAGCAGAATTCAGGGGATTCAGATGCCCAAAAATAGGGACGGCCTTCGAGTTCATAATCGGTCAATACCGTTCCGGGACGGGTGATTCCGTTCTGGAACGGTATTTTATGTTCAGAAATGTTCGTTACCGTTCAGAATCGTGTTCTGACCCGAGAGTATTTCGTCCGACGTGATCTACGTTATTTTATATTAATAAAACGACATTGATCAAATTAAAATGGCAGTCGTTGTACTCAGTTTTATAATTAGTTTTTTTTCGAAATTATGTTGTCGATTACTTTATTAAATGTCAAATAAGTTACAAATTTCATTAGTCAGGGAAATAAGGCAGAGGTACAGTGTTGTTGCCATTCGTTTTTTCTGGCATGCAGAGGCCAACCGCGTAGTTCGCAGTCTTGCCGGTTGCAAATGGAGCAAAACCCTGCAAAGCTGGTACATCCCCGATGAGCAGCAAAGCATTTCAGCAGTCATTCAAGCCCTGTCGCCCCTTGGTTTTGTTGATTACTGGGCACTTCCATAAAAGCCATCAAACCTGCCAGATAGGAAAGAACATACCAATTACAAAAAAAAATTGCCGGATGGAATGGGTTCGGTAATTTGGTCAATAATAAGCGGCCGGAAACTGTGAGATCAGATTATATT
>Ga0194120_10000465_pt1 | contig 76723 bp, 74 predicted proteins | sample TA2MahCa65mmetaG_FD_148642 | JGI IMG/M metagenome (GOLD analysis project Ga0194120, IMG submission 148642) | Freshwater microbial communities from Lake Tanganyika, Tanzania - TA2015019 Mahale Deep Cast 65m | ecosystem: Environmental > Aquatic > Freshwater > Lake | place: Tanzania: Lake...
AAGTGCCGGATGGCGCGGGACACATCGATCCCCTTTCCCCCTGCGTAGAGAGCCTCGGCGTGAACCCGGTTGGCATCGTCCACGTCAAGGTCCTCGACTTCGAGGTAATGGTCCAGGGCCGGGTTCAGCGTGATGGTGTAGATCATCCCTTCCGCGCAGGCACGAGGCCAGTGGCGAGGGGCAAGCGGTTCATCCTCTGACCCCGTTCCTCTTGCCGATCGCCTCTTGCCTCTCGCCTCGTAAATAAATGAACCAGTAGACCAACGCCACCAGAACCGTCCCGCCCAGGAGGTTGCCGAGCGTGACGAAGAACAGGTTGCCGGCCGCGTCCGCGAGCGAAATCGGCGCGGCGCTCGATGCCGTCAGCGCCATCCCGATGGGGAGGAAATACATGTTGGCGACCGAATGTTCGAACCCGCACGCCACGAAGGCGCTGATCGGAAACAGAATCGCCAGGATCTTGTCCGCCACGCCGCGGGCCCCCATGCAGAGCCAGACGGCCAGGCAGACGAGGACATTGCACAGGATGCCGCGGGCGACCGCCGACACCGGATCGAGCGCGATTTTGCCGCGCGCGATCCGGATCATCGTTTCTCCTACGGCTCCGTCTCCCAGCGTATGCACACCCGCCAGCCATACGAGGGCGGCGGTGCCGAGCGCGCCGAGGAAGTTGCCGAGGTAGACCCAGAGCCAATTCCTGACGACCTGACTCGTCCGGACACAGCCGACGGCCCAGGCCATCGCAATGAGGTTGTTGCCGGTAAATAGCTCCGCGCCACCCACCACCACCAGCACGAGCCCCAGACTGAAGGCCATGCCGCCGGCCAGCCGGGTGAGCCCGAACGGTGCCGCGGCGACGTCTCTTCCAGCGGTAATGGTCACCGTGAAAAAGAGCGCGCCCAACGAAATGAAGGCCCCCGCCAGGAGAGCCAGCGCGATCATCGTCGGCACAGGCACGGTCACTTTCGCCAACCCCACCTGGCAGACGCGCGCCGCGATCTGAGGCGGCGGGTAGGCGTCGAACGGCGGCGCCGTTGGAATTGACGATTGATTCATTGACGGTTGAGCCATCGTGTCATTGACGGTTTGCGGAGCATTGACGATTGGCGACTTGGATCGCTCTGAATCTTCCAATCGTCAATCCGACATCACGCAAACATCAATTTCCTATGTGATCAGCCTCGTATGAGGCGGCGCGGCCTGTCTGGACGGCGTCAGCTTCTCCACCCGGACCGTGGAGACCTTGTACTCGGGACATTTGGAACTCTCGTCGGCGCTGGACGAGAGCAGGTCGTTGATCGCCGTGGCCGGAAAATGGAAACTCGTAAAGAGTTGCCCGGGTCTGACCCGCTCGCTGATCGCCACCGGGAGGGTCGCGTCGCTCCTGGCGCTGACCAGGCGGACCGCTTCGCCCTGGGAGACGTTCAGACGGGCCGCGTCCTCCGGGTGCATTTCCAGCACGTCGGCATCCACCAGAGTCATGATGTTCGTTCTGCGGGTCTGCGCCCCGCAATTATAATGCTGGAGGATGCGGCCCGTGACCAGGGTAAACGGATAGGCCTCGTTCGGTGATTCGCCCGGCGGCAGATAATCCACCGACACGAACGTAGCCTTCCCGCGCGGGAACCGGTCGCCATGCATGAGGGCTGTGCCTGGATGGGCGGCGGACGGCACCGGCCATTGGAGCCCCTCCCCTTCCAGCCGCTCGTAGGAAACGCCGGCAAGGGTCGGGGCCAGACGCGCGATCTCGTCCATGATCTCGGCAGGATGGCCATAGGACATGGGGTACCCCATCCTGGTCGCCACTTCGCTCACAACCTGCCAGTCCGGCAAGACCCCCTCGGGCGGGTCCACGGCCTTCCTGATACGCTGAATCCGCCGCTCCAGATTCGTGAAGGTGCCGTCTTTCTCCAGGAACGACGCGCCGGGGATGACCAGATGGGCGAACTTGGTCGTCTCGGTCAGAAACAGTTCCTGCACGACGAGGAATTCCAGCCGGCCCAGCGCCTCCCGAACTTTCGTGAGGTTCGGGTCCGTCTGGGCCACGTCGTAGCCGATGATCCAAAGCCCCTTCAACCGCCCCTCCAGCGCCGCGTCCCACATGTCCGGCGTTTTCATCCCGCGTGTGGTGGGTAAGGGACGTCCGGTGATCGTCAGATGGCGGGAGGCCAAGGCCGGATCGTCGAAGCTCTGATAGCCGGCGAAGTAGGTCGGGAGGCAGCCCATGTCCGAGGCGCCCTGGACATTGTTCTGTCCCCGCAGGGGGTTGATGCCGGTTCCGGGACGGCCGATGTTGCCGGTGGCCAGGGCCAGATTGCAGAGGGAAATGACGCCGTGGCTGCCCCACCGGTGCTCGGCCACACCCAGGCCATGCACACAAAATGAGGCGCCGCTAGTCCCATAGAGACGGGCCGCCTGGCGGATCAGCTCGGCCGGGACGCCGGTGATCTGTTCGGTGCGTTCCGGCGTGCAGGCCCCGACGCTCTCAAGCCACTCGGAGAGCCCGTCCGTTCGCGCTTCGATGAAGCCCCTGTCCAGCAGCCCCTCCTGGGCGATCACATGGCCGAGGCCATTCAGGAGCGCCACGTTGGTGCCGGGCCGCAACTGCAAATGGATATCCGCGAGGCGGGCCAACTCGGTGCGGCGCGGGTCGGCCACAATGAGCGGCACCCCCCGGCGATGCGCCTGCTTGATCCTGGCCCCGACGACCGGGTGGGACTCGGTGGGATTGGCGCCGACGACCAGGATCAGGTGCGCCAGATCGAGGTCCCGGATCGAGTTGGTCGCCGCGGAGGCGCCCAGGACCTCCATCATGCCGGTGACGGTGGCGCTGTGGCAGACGCGGGCGCAGTTGTCGATATGGTTGGTGCCGACCACGCAGCGCATGAATTTTGAAAAGAGATAATTCTCCTCGTTCGTGCCCCGGCTCGACGAGATCGTCGCCAGCGCGTCAGGCCCCTGGGATTGTGTGATCCTGGTGAATTCCCGCGCCACCTGGTCCAGCGCTTCGTTCCACGTGATCTCCACCCAGGATGAGCCCCGGCGCAGCAGCGGGACGCGCAGCCGATCCGGCGCATCGTTGTAGGTCCACCCGTACCGGCCCTTCATGCAGGCATGGCCTTGGTTGGAAGGGCCGTCGTCTGCCGGCGCCATGCTGACGATCCGGCCGCCGCTGGTGCCGGCGTTGAAGGTGCAGCCGACGCCGCAATAGGCGCAAGTGGTCCGAACCTGCCCGGTCGGCGCGCCTCGTTCAAGGATGGTGCGATCCGTCAGGGCCCCGGTCGGACATTCCTTCACGCAGGCGCCGCAGGAGACGCAGTTGGATGAAGCGAAGCCGTTCGATTCGCCCGACAGCGCGCTCGCGCCGGCGATCGGGCGGGACGAGAAGCCGCGCCCGGCCATGGTGAGAGCGAACGTCCCTTGGATTTCGTCGCAAGCTCGGACGCAGCGGGCGCAGGAGATGCACCGGGCGTTGTCGAAGACGAAGAACGGATTGGACTCGTCGCGCACGGGCGCGCGCGTTGCGCCGGCTTCGTACCGCACGCGGGTCAAGCCCGTCTCCGCCGCCAGCCGCCGGAGCGGTTCCGGCGGCTCGGTTCCCGCCGGCTGCTCGGAGAGGTAGAGCTCGAGGACGTTCTTCCTGTGCCTGGTCAGGCGCTCGCTCTCGGTCCGGACCACCATGCCCTCCCGCACGAGCGTCGTGCAGGAGGCGGGGGTGCCGCCCTGCCCTTCCACCTCGCAGAGGCAAAGCCGGCAGGAGCCGAACGGGCCCAGGTGGGGCGAGGCGCAGAGGCCGGGAATCTCGATCCCCGCGCGCCGCGCCGTTTCGTGGACGGTGTCGCCCTCCGCCGCCGTCACGGAACGGCCGTTGATGGTCAGATTGATGCAGTGATTCATTGAATCATTGTTCATTGATGATTGGGCGATTGCCAAGATTATCGGAATCCTTCCATCGTCAATCCTGGCAATCGTCAATTCTTCCTGAATTCTCCCGGAAAGTGTTCGATCGCTGTCAGGACCGGATAGGGCGCCCTCTGGCCCAGCGCGCAGAGGCTGGCCGCCTTCATCGTCTCGCTCAGATCGGCCAGCAAGTCGAGGTCTCCCGACCTGCCGCGGCCGGCCTGCAGCTGCTCCAGGATCTCGCGGCCCCGCACCGAGCCGATCCGACAGGGCGTGCACTTGCCGCAGGATTCGTCGGCCGTGAAGGCCATGAAATGGCGAGCCAGATCCAGCATGTCGGTGGCGTCGTCGTAGACCACGATCCCCCCGTGGCCCAGGATGGCGCCGGCCCTGGCGAAGGCGTCGTAGCAGATGGGAATGTCCAGGCCGGAGGCGGGAAACAGGCTGCCCAGCGGCCCGCCGACCTGCACGGCCTTGAAACGGGCGCCGGGGGCCATGCCGCCGCCGAACCGCTCGATGACCTCGGCCAGCGTCGCGCCGAAGGGGATCTCCACCAGGCCCGGTTGTTTGACCCGGCCTCCCACCTGCAAGGTCATGGTGCCGCGCGATTGGTCCGTGCCGAGGGAGGCATGCCAGGCTCCGCCCCTGGCCAGAATGCTCGGCACGGTGGCGAAGGTCAGGACGTTGCTCACGATCGTGGGTTTTTCATAGAGGCCCGACAGGGCCGGATAGGGGGGTTTGGCCCGCACGACACCCCGTCTCCCTTCCAGCGACTCCAATAAAGCCGTCTCCTCGCCGCAGACGTAGGAGCCGGCGCCGAGGAAGACGTCCAGATGGACGGGGATTCCCTCGACGGCCAGCAACCCGGCCCGCTCCGCGATCGTCAGCGCCTCGCGGAGGGTCTGCGCCGCCGCCGGATATTCCTGGCGGCAATAGATGTACCCACGCGTCGCGCCGATAGCCTTCGCGCAGATCAACATCCCCTCGATCAGGCGGAAGGGCTCGCCCTCCATGATCATCCGGTCGCAGTAGGTGCCGGCATCTCCTTCGTCCGCGTTGGCGACGACGTATTTCTGCTCCGCCGCCTGGTCCTTGGCAACCTGCCACTTGGTCCAGACCGGAAAGGCCGCCCCGCCCCGCCCGCGCAACTGCGAGCGCTTCAGCTCCTGGACGATCGCGTCCGGAGCCAGCGAGACGGCCCGCTCCAGCCCCTTCAGCCCTCCCCGTCTCTGGTATTCCTCCAGCGACAGCGGCCTGGTGATCCCGAAGTTTTCGAAGGTCGCCCGCCGCTGGTCGGCCAGGAAGGGGATGTCGTCGACGGGGGTTCCGCCGACCCAGGCCAGGATGTTCGGCAGGTCCTCCGGCTTTGCATTGGGCCAGGCCATCCGGCCGCCAGGCCGATCCCGTTCGACCAGCGGCTCCAAAAAGAACGCGCCGCGCGAGGAGGTCCTGACCAGCTCGACGTCGGGAACGTGCGCCCAGGCTTGCGCCAGTCGGTCCGCGCCGGCGGCCCGGGCCGAGGTGTCGTTGGAAAGATAGAGGCGCGTCATATCCGCCTAAGCCATGGAGTCTTCGCCGTCAAACAAACGGTACGCAGGAGGCAGAACGCAGAAGGCATCGCGTGCTGCTCCTGCTGCCTTGTGCCTTCTGCCTACTGATACTCCTCCAGCAGCGCTGGGATCTGATCCGGCCTCACCCGGCCGATCACGTCCCCGTCCACCACGAGGCTGGGGCCGACCGGACAGGTGCCGACGCAATAGGTTCGCTCCAACGTCACGCGTCCGTCGCGCGTCGTCTCCCCCACCTCGATCTTCAAGTGCGCGCGCAGGCGATCCAGCACCTTGGCTCCATGATTGGCCATGCAGGACTCTCCCAGGCAGACACGGATGAGGTGCCGGCCGGTCCTGGCCGTCCGCAGATCCGGATAGTAGGACAGGACGCCGGCCACGTCCGCCTCGGTGACGTCGAGGGAGCGGGCGATCTCGGGCAGGGCGTCGGCCGGCACGAACCCCAGAGAGGCTTGCACCTCCAGCAGGGTCTGCAGGATATTGGGCGGCTTGCGGGGATGGCGGGTCAGGAGGACAGCCAGGGCCGGCTTGCTCATGCGCGGACCTCAGGCAGTCCCAGATGAGCCCGCAGCCGGTTGTAATCGTAGCCCGGCTTGCCGGTCCGGCGATGGGCCAAATCCTCACGCTCCAGTTGATCGATGAGCGCCGCCACCTGTTCGCGTTGCTGTTGGTTGGTCGCGGCATGGCGAGGGGTCTGCCCTCCCAGGGCCGGCGCAGGCCGTTCGGCCCATTCCAAATAGATCGATTCCAGGAAATCGTTCAGGAGCCGCCGCTCTTCCTCGAGCGGGACCACCAGCGATCGGGCAGGGGGCGTCTCCATCAAGAGGTCCATGGCCGGCAGCTCATGGTTCGGCGCCTGGGTGCTCTCTCCCCTAAAATGAAGCGAGAACCCACAGGTCGAGGCCAGAACATGCTTCAGGGAATCCAGCCTGGCCTTGGCATCGGCCTCGACGACCAGCTGCGTGGGGGTGAGCGTCAGCCGCGCGACCACGGCGGCGTGGCCCTGGTCGTCGGGCTCTTGCAGCACCCAGACCGCCCGGCTGTCCGCCCGGCTCGCGCGCTCGTCGGGCCGTAAGTCCGGTTGCTCGGCGAGTTGCTCCGCCAGAAAGCGATAGTCATGGTGGTCATAGAGGGCCACCGCATAGAGCAGCGGCTCGCCCCGGACCGTCCGGTACTGTAAGCGTTCATCGGCCAGCATCAAGGTCCCCAGTCGAGCCTGGGCCACTTGCCACAGCAGGATATGTCCATAGCCCTTGGCGAATTCCTGCCAGTCGCCGAGCGCGAAGGTACCGGACTGGGCTTCCATCGCGCGGCGCCACTCGTCCGCGCCGCCGTAAATCGAGCGGGCGACCATGGCCGACAGCGCCAGGGCGACGCCCGGCAGGACGGAACGGTCCGGCAAGCGAATCAAGCGGGTGAGGAGGACCTGGCCCGGTTTCACGGCTCTGCCAAACGGGCCCGCCTCGACGGTAAATTCCTTCCGGTCGCCGAGCGATCGCAAGGCCAATATCTCCGGCGAACCGTTGCCCGCCGCCGAGACGATCTCCAACAGATCCATGTAGGAATGGCGGAGCGGGTCGAGCCAGACCCGCTCTTCCTGCGGCACATGGACTTCGATCATGTCCCGCACCTGTTCGACCAGCGACAGCTGTCCGTCGGTCGGGAAGTAGTCCGCGTAGAGATAGAGATGAGCCAGGGCTTGTTCTTCCGGCAGCGGCGCGATCGGGAGCACGCGCGCATATTCGGCGTAGGGGCGCAGCGCCTGTCCCAGGGCCGCGGCGCGTTGCGTCAGGAATCCCGGCTCCTGCGCCGTACGCTCCAATCGAGCGAGCAACGAAGCCAGCGACGGATCGAGTGCAATGCCGGCCTCCGGCCTTGCCGCAGGCGGGTCACTCGCGGGCTTCATGCATCTCCTCCATCACCTGGGTCTCCGCGTCGAGCCAGTCTTCAAAGTCGTGTCCTGTCCGGCGGCCTCGCTGCTCCCAGAGTTCATAGGCCTTCCTGGCGATCCGCTCCCACATGCCGTCGGGCAGCTCGATTGGATTGCTTGGCGGATTGCCGGGTGCGGACGGTGGCCGGCCGGGCTTCGCGACGGCCTTGGCGCGGGCACCGGGCTTGGCGGTCGGTTTTTTGGGCTGCGTCTTCTTGGTTGCCATACAGTCCTCTCAAACCGAGTAAAAGAGGTTTAGTGCCGCTGGCGCCCTGGGCCGAACTTCGGGCTTTTGACGGTCAAGACGGGACAGGGGGCTCGTCGGAGCACGGCTTCCGCGACGCTGCCGCTGGCCAGGTGCGACAGGCCGCGCCGCCCGTGGGTGCCCATGACGATCAAATCACAGGCCTGGTGGCTTGTCCAGCCCAGGATGGAATCGATGGGCGTGCCGCCGCGTACATGCTGCTCAACGGCCAGTCCTTGCGCCAGGAGCGGGGCCGCCAGATCCGCCAAGCGAGCCTCCAGGCCGGCCCTGGTCGCCTGCGCATCCTCCCCGAGCGCCAGCGTGAAATCCAACCCGTAAGCCACCGGCTCCATGACGTGCAGCAGGGTGAGCGCCGCGCCACATTGTTTGGCCAGTTGCGCCGCATATTCGAGGGCCTCGAGTGAATAGTCCGAGAAATCCACCGGGACCAGCAGGCGTCGAATCGATGGGATCGCCGCCGCGGTCTGCGGCCGTGCCGGTTCTCTCTGCATTCTGACCGTCAGGACGGGACAGGGGGCGGACGCGATGACCCGCTCCGCGGTACTGCCTAACAAGACATGGGCCAAGCCCGTTCGGCCGTGGGTTCCGAGCACGACCAAGTCCGCGCCGACTTCGGTCGCTTCTTGCGCAATCCGCAGGCTGGGGATGCCCGTCACGTGGCGGGACTCTCCCGTCAGCCCCCGCCGGGCGACCTGGGCGCGCAACTGCGTCAAGTGCTGTTCCGCGTCCTTGCGCAATTGTTCCAGGTACACGCGATTGACCGGCAACTCCGGGTCCATGCCCGGCTGAAACTCGAGGACGTGGAGGATCGCCAGGTCGGCCTTCCAGGTGGACGCCAACAGCAGGGCATAGTCCTGCGCCAGGGTTGCACAATCGGAAAAGTCGGTCGCCAGCAGGATTTTCGTGATCAGCGGTGCCATTGTGCAGTAAGGGTTTGGTTCGGGGTGCGAGGGACAGAGGGCATCGTTGCCCGGCCCTCGCCACCCCGTGTCTGGCGCTAGACCGTGCCGGCGGTCAGCAGAAGCAGCTCCCCTTTCATCTGCGGGTGGATCGAACACCTGAACTCAAAGCGGCCGGGCCGTTCGATCGTGAACCGAAGGGAGGCTTCCTTGCCCGGATCCAGATACACCCCCTCGATGCCACGCCCATAGGGAATCACCCCGCCGATTTCCGCGCGGGTCATGGTGCGTTGGAACATGCTGGAGCCGAAGTCGTGCCGGATGGCGTCCGTATTGCGCACCAGGATCAGCGTGGGGACGTTCAACTGGAGAGGCACTTGCTTGGTGACGAAGATGGAGTCCTTGATCGTCACCTCCACCACCTGCTCGGTCTGCGCGCCGGCCGGAACGAACAAGACTCCCAGCAGGCCCGCGACCGTCAGCAGTCGGAGCAGCCGGCGACCGGCCGGAAGCGGTGCGGTTGCGTGTCGTGTGTGCGGCGTATCCATCATCGTGCCTCCTTGGGCCGTTCACCCGGCCGTTGAATCGGTTTGGGTCTGCTCGGAAGCGGGACGCACAGGACCGGACAGCCGGCCGTTCGCACGACTTTTTCCGCCGTGCTGCCGAAGAAGATTTTCTCGACCCGCCCGCCCTGCCCTCCGTAACTGCCCATGACGACGAGGCCGGCCTGCTCGCTGCGGGCCGCTCGCGCGATCTCCACAAAGGGCGACCCTTCCGCGAGCAGTCTCGTGATCGGGACGCCTTTGGCCTCGTCCGACTGCAGCAGCCGTCTGGCGTTCAAGCGGGCCTGGTGCCGAAGGCGCTTCTTCTGCTTCGCCTCTTCGGACGGCAGGGCCAGTCCCAATTGATTTAGCCGATCCAGGGCCGACATGTCCACTACGTGCAACAGAAGAATTTCCGATTGGTAGGCCCGGGCCAGCGACAGGGCCACACGAAACGCCTCTTCGGAACAAGACGAAAAATCCACCGGCACAAGAATTTTTGAAAACAGCGTTCCTGCCATGACATCCCCTCTTAGTAGGCCGGTTCAGGTTGTGGCGCAGGGGCACCGCTCAGGAGGCATGCCACCAGGTCCGCGAAACTGTCTCGCCAGCCGTCGCTCATAGGAAGGACCGTGATGTCCGCCCGCGACTCCAACGAGAGCAAGAAATCCTCCTCCCGCCCGCCCAGGCTCATCGTGGCGAGGACATTCTTATCCGAGGTAAAACAATCCACCAATAGGCGGCGAAATAGAGCCGAGGCGCACTGCAGGGCGCCCACCTCATCGAGTACGAGCAGCCCGGTCACGTCCGCCCGCAGCGCCTGCTCGAGCAGGGGCACCAGCTGCCGGTCCACCGTGTCAGGAGCGTCGGTAGGCAGTGTCCTCGCGACGCCGTCCGACCAGAGGACTAGCTCCGCATGCGACCGAAAGAGCCCGTCCTTGACCACCTTCGTGTAATAGCCGTTTGGCTTGGCGCCCGTCCGGAGCGCGATCTCCTCGACAAGTCTGGTCCGGTCCGTTCCGGCCGGACCGATAATCAACACGTTGCGCTTGCCCCCTTCAGCCGGCGCGGACCCGGTGTCCCGTCGGTACTCCAGGCAGTGCAATGCCTGACCCCCCGGCATGTGATACTTGCCCTCGCAGGAGGCACGCCCCGCACAGAGCAGGCACAGTTTTCGTTCATTGCCGGTCATAAGCGCCGCCCTCTCTCTCAACAGGGTGAGCAAGGGCGGTGCCACAGCAACAGGCAAGCGGTAAGAGGCGATGGGTGAGGGGCTAGAGGCCCGACTTTGTTCTTAAATCTCTCGCCCCTTGCCCTTTGCCTTGCACCTCCCGTCCTCGGGCCGGGGAGTCCTGCTACAGTCGAAGCCATGGCCCTGTAGCGTTAGACCACAAATTCCGTGAAGTGTGAAACGTGCGGCGTGAGGAAGAAGGGGAGGATAGAGAGGGGTCTGCCGATGCTGGGTTCCTACGTTAATGTGCCTGCCCAATGCCTTACACCTCACCCCCTACCCCTCACGGTTTGGAGTGGCACCGCTTTTGCTCGCTCTTATTGTGACAGGGCTTAGTTGGAGGTCGACGAGGAGGCAAGATGACGCGTGCTCGCTGGTGGTTGCTCGGCGCGGTGCTGCTCGGTGTCGTCATCGTGGTGTATTTAGTCCTGTTCTGCCCGACCGAGTGCCACTAAAGAAGCCGTCAGCGATCAGCACTCAGCTTCCGAAAAAGCTGACGGCTGAAGGCTGATAGCTGGGGAGGAAGACGATGCGCTGTCCACGGTGCCGCCGGCTCACGGATTGCTAATTGCAGTCACGATCCGATCGAAAGGCCTATGCCGACAGCCGCCGACCTGATGAGCCAAGAGGTCCCACGGGCGCATCCGACCGATACGGTGGAAGCGGCGCTGGCGGCCCTCCGCCGGTCCCGCCCCGAGGAAGCCGGTCACCTCTATCTAGTCGACGACCAGTCCCGGCTGGTCGGCCAAGTTCCCATCGAAGCATTGATCCTCGCCGAGCCAGGCGACCGACTCGACGGTCTGCGCGGCGATCCGCCGGTGGAAGTCCATCCGGAGGACAACGCGGAATCCGTGGCATTGACCGCAGTCGAGCGGCACGATGCGGACGTCGCCGTGGTCGATGCCCGGCGCAGACTCATCGGCGCCATTCCCATCGGCCATCTGCTGGCGCAACTCCACCAAGAACATATGGATGATCTGCTGCGTATGGGAGGGGTCAACCCGGCCCATCCCCTTCCCAGCACGCAGGATGGCATCAGCGGATCGTTCAAAGCCCGGATGCCCTGGCTGCTCCTGGGACTGGGAGGAGGGTGGCTGGCAGCCGGGGTGGCCAGCCTCTTCGAAGCGGCCCTGGAGCGGGAGATTGTGCTCGCGTTCTTCCTGCCGCTCGTGGTCTACATGGCCGACGCGATTGGGACCCAGACCGAAACGATTCTGGTGCGCGCCCTGGCTTGTGGGAAGGTGCCGCTCGCCAAGCAACTACTGCGGGAAGGACTGCTGGGCCTGCTGATCGGCGGGACGATCGGGGCGATGGCGGCGGCGGGGTTGCTGGTCTTCGATGGACGCGGCTCGTTGGCGGTCGTGGTGGGGCTCACATTGGCGGTCACGGCCCTCGCAGCCACCCTGATGGCAAGCCTGCTCCCCCTGGGGTTTGTGCGGCTGGGGGCCGACCCGGCGCTGGCCAGCGGGCCGATCGCGACGGTGCTCCAGGATATTCTGAGCGTGGGCGTCTATCTAAGCATCGCCACGGCGCTGCTGTAGCGGGATGCTGGTTGTTGGCGGCTGGAACTGAAGCACGATGCCGAAGGTTTTCACAATACAACCGGTCGTGATCGCGGCGGACGCGGACGATGTCCGGTTGGCGGGGGACTTGGGCCTGCCCGAGCAGCCGGCGGGGGTGGTGTTGTTCGCCCATGGGAGCGGTAGCGGGCGGCTGAGCCCGCGGAACCGCTTCGTCGCGCAGACGCTGCTGGAAGGAGGCCTCGCCACGCTGCTCCTCGATCTGCTGATGGAAGAAGAGGCCGACGATCGGCGGAAGGTCTTCGATATCGACCTGCTCGCAGACCGGCTGGTGACTGCCACGGACTGGCTGGCTCGCAATCAGGCCACCAAAGGCCTGCCTCTCGGCTATTTCGGGGCCAGCACCGGCGCCGGCGCGGCGCTTCAGGCTGCGGCCCGTACCCAGCAATCGATCGGCGCGGTCGTTTCGCGGGGCGGGCGGCCCGATCTGGCCGGCTCGTTTCTCTCTCAGGTGACAGCCCCGACCCTTCTCATCGTCGGCGGCGAAGATAGGCCGGTGATCCGGATGAACGCAGAGGCCCTAGTCTTGCTGACTTGTCCGAAGCAACTCATCATCGTGCCCGGCGCCACGCACTTGTTCGAAGAACCGGGTACGCTGGAGCAAGTAGCCGATCTGGCACGGGTATGGTTTCTTAAGCACCTGGGGAGAAAATGATGAATTTCCAATTGTTAATTTTGAATTGAGGTGGGCTCCGACAATTCATCATTCCACCGTTCAACATTCATAATTTCAAATTCCCCAAGAACTGCCCCGCTCTGCCGCAGCCGCCGGCTTGCGTCTGGGGCAATTCTCCTCAATCTGTCGAAGCCCCGATTCGGTTTGGGGGGGCGCACGTCTAAGTTCCTTAATCTGTTGGGTTTTATGCGATCCTGGTCCTGCCTATCTCGGCACTTGTCTTGCTCTCTTCTTATGGGCAATGGGGAAGGAGACGGGAAACGTGTATCCCGAGGACAAGACATCGGCGGCGGACGGCTTGCTTCCGGAAACCGGAAAGCCGGTCGCGGCTCAATCGACGCTCGTGCCGGCCGGAGATCTGTTCCCTCCCCTCGCGACCCTCCCTGCGCCTCAACCGCTTCCGCGCAAGCGTCTCCGGTACGGGTTGCTGCTCTCGATGGCCGGGGGGGGAATCCTTGGCGGATTGGCGCTGTGGTGGTGGCTGGCGGCGGATGTTTCGCCGATCCGCTACAAGACGGCCTTCGTCGATCGGGGTCCCATCAGCGCCTTTGTCACCGCCACCGGGACGGTCAATCCCGTAATCTCCGTACAAGTGGGCAGCCAGGTGAGCGGGAAGATCAAGGCCCTCTTCGCGGATTTCAACTCCGTGGTCACGAAGGGGCAGGTCATCGCGCAGATCGATCCGGCGATCTTCGAGGCGCGCGTCAAACAGGCCAGGGCCTCGCTGCGAAACGCCAAGGGGACCCTGATCAAAGCCGAGACGGCCCTGGCCCAGCGCAAGCTGGAGTTGGATCGCATGACCGTCCTGCGGCGGCAGGAGTTCGTGCCGCAGGCGGATCTGGACCTGGCCAGGACCAATTTTCGCGACGCGGAAGCCCAGGTGGAGGTGATCCATGCCCAGGTGGACCAAGCCCAGGCGACCCTGTCGAATGCCGAACTGGATCTGGGTTACACCACCATCTATTCGCCGGTCAACGGCATCGTCGTCTCCCGCAACGTGGACGTCGGGCAAACCGTGGCGGCCACCCTGCAAACCCCGACCCTCTTCGTGATCGCGCAAGATTTGACCCGAATGCAGGTGAACGCCAACGTGAGCGAGTCGGACATCGGCGGGGTGGCCGAGGGCAAGGAGGCCGGCTTCACCGTGGACGCCTATCCCAAGGAGCCGTTCAAAGGCACGGTGACCCAGGTCCGAAACGCCCCGATCAGCATTCAGAATGTGGTGACCTACGACGTCGTGATCGCGGTGGACAACCGCGAACTCAAGCTCAAGCCGGGCATGACGGCGAACGTCTCGATCGTGACGGCCAGGAGGGACGGAGCCTTGCGCGCGCCCAATGCGGCATTGCGGTTCAAGCCGGTCGGTGTCCCCATCGACAAGAAGAAAACGGACCTGTGGGTGCTCGACAGCCAGGGGCGTCCCCAAGCCGTCGTCGTCAAGACCGGCGTCGCGGACGCGCAGTTCACCGAGGTGCTGGAGGGACAGGTTCGAGAGGGCGATACCGTAATCGTCGGCCTGGAGGCATCGGAAGGGAAGGACCAGAAGAATCTGCCGCCCGGCTTCGGCATGGGGCCGCAGATGCGGTGAGGCAGGCAAATGTTCAATTTTGATTTTTTAATTTTGAGTTGATGAGATGACCTCTGACCTTAACTAACAATTCATTATTCAACACTCACAATTATGAATTTTTTGATGATGACCATCCAGGTCGCCTTCCGTGTCCTGGCCCGCAATCCCTTGCGGGCCGGACTCACGATGCTCGGCATCATCATCGGCGTGGGGGCGGTGGTGGCGATGGTGAGCCTGGGTCAGGGCGCCACCGCCTCGGTCCAGTCCCAGATCGCCAGCCTGGGCACGAACGTGCTCATCGTCATCCCGGGCGCCACCACCGTCAGCGGCGTGCGCAGCGGGTTGGGGGGCATGTCCACGCTGACGGTCGGCGACGCACGGGACATCGAGAAGAAAATCGACGGGGTGACCGCCGTCACGTATGTCACTCGCGCCGTGCTCCAAGTCGTGCACGAAAACAAGAACTGGAGCACCGTCGTGCTCGGCGCGAACGAGACCTTCTCGGAGATTCGCGACTGGCCCGTGGCCGAGGGGACCTTCTTCACCCAGTCGGACGAGGACAACGGGGCCAAGGTGGCGGTCCTCGGCAAGACCGCCGCGGACAATCTCTTCGAGCGGGGCGAAGAGATCATCGGCGCACAGATTCGGATCAAGAACGTGCCGCTCCGTGTGATCGGTTTGCTGGCGTCGAAGGGACAAACCCTGACGGGTCAGGATCAGGACGACACCGTGGTCATCCCCTTTTCGACGGCGGAGCGTAAGGTGCTGGGCACGAAATTTTTGGGCACGGCGGGGGTGATCCTGGTGGCCACCGCCAAGCGGGAGCAGGCGGCCACGGTGGTGCCGGAGATCAAGGACCTGTTGCGGGCCCGGCACCGGTTGCAGCCGGCCGAGGAGGACGATTTTACGATCCGCACGATGGAGGACATCGCCAAGACCCTGGCGGGGGCGAGCCGCACGATGATGCTGATGCTGCTCAGCATCGCGTCGATCTCGCTGATCGTGGGCGGCATCGGCATCATGAACATCTTGCTGGTGTCGGTAACGGAGCGGACGCACGAGATCGGCATCCGGATGGCGGTGGGGGCCAAACGACGGCACATCCTCTTGCAGTTCCTCGTAGAGGCCGTGATCCTCAGTACGGCGGGCGGGCTTGTCGGCGTGCTCGCGGGGATCCTGGGCGCGCGCCTGGCCACGACCATCGCCGGCTGGCCGATCATCGTTTCGCCGCAGGCCGTGGCGATCGCATTCCTCTTCTCGGTGGGAGTGGGCGTGTTCTTCGGGCTCTACCCGGCCAACAAGGCCTCGCGGCTGAATCCGATCGATGCGTTGCGGTACGAATAAGAATTGACGATTGTTTCATTGGATCATTGATTCATTGCAAGCCAATCGTCAATTCTTCGGACCATCGTCAATGAAACAATGAATCAATGAGGTGACATGTGAAAATCCTACTCGCGGTGGACGGATCGGATCAATCGTACGAGGCGGCGCGGGCGCTGGGGCATCTCGCCCCGGCCGAGTCGTTGATCGTGCTCCATGCGGTGAACGTTCCGCAACCGGCCTATCCCATGATGATGCCGGAAGTCTCGCAGGAGCTTTACACGACGGTGGAACGGGCCATGAAAGAGGACGGGCAGCGGTTGCTGGATCGGACGGTCTCGATTCTGCCCTTCAACACAGGGGCGCCCACAAAGCGGATGGAAGTCGGACATCCGGCCGACGTAATTCTGGCCGTCGTCGAAGCAGAACGGGTGGGATTGATCGTGCTCGGCGCGCGCGGCCTGGGCCCCGTGCAGGAAATGCTGCTCGGCAGCGTCTCGCACCGGATCATCACGCAGGCCCCCTGCTCCACGCTGGTCGTCAACCGGTCGATGAAGACGCTGCGCACCGTCCTGCTGCCGGTGGAGGGGCAAGCGGACGCGGAGAAGGCCGAGAAGTTTCTGGCGACCAAACCGTTCAAGGAGCCGGTCACGGTAAACGTCCTGACGATCCTGCCCTTCGCCGCTCCTTTGTGGCCGGTGGGGATTTCGGATTCGGAGGCGTTGAAGGAAAAAGCAATTGCAAGCGCGAGGGACTTCGTGGATGGCATTGCGGGGAAGCTGGCCAAACAGGGATACAAGGCCTCCGGCTCGGTGACGCTGGGCGATCCGGGTCATGCCATTATCGGGTGGGCCGGCTCGACCAAACCGGATCTGATTCTGATGGGGTCCCGCGGCCGAGCTGGCGCCGCGCGGTTCTTGCTGGGCAGCGCCTCGCATACGGTCCTGCACCGGGCCCCCTGTCCGGTGTTGATATTCAGGTGAGCGAAGGTTTCTTCGAATCGTTCACCGAGTGAGCGGGAACCGATCCCGCAGTATGGAAAGAATCAGCTCGGCCGAGGCTTCCGGCCCGGTGCGAGTGGTGTCGATCCGCAGGGCCGGGTCCAGCGGCGGCTCATAGGGATCCTGGAGCCCCGGCACCGTCATCGACTCCCCTGCCCGGCCTTTCCGATAGGTCCCTTTTTTGTCCCGCTCCATGCACGTCTCCAGGGGGCACTCGACTGCGACTTCGATAAAGTTGGGGATCAACGTGCGGGCAAAGTCCCGGTAGGCTCGCCGGTTCGCCGTGGCGTCGAAAATAACGGCCACGCCCTGCGCGACCAATCGGCTCCCCATGACGGCGAGGGCCCGATAAAATAAGTCCCGTTCCTCGCGCGAGTAAGTCGGGTCCGGCGTCAAGATTTCTCGCAGCCTGTCGGATTCCAGCGCTTCCACGCGCAGCCCCAGCGCTTCGAGTTTGGGCCGGAGCGCGGCCGCAATCGAGCTTTTTCCGGAGGCCGGCAGGCCCGTAAGCCAGATAGCGAACTCGGGCTTACGGGACATGCGAATGGAATGAGCGATCCGACGGTGTGTGGCGCGAAAAGGAAAAGGCATGGAACCGGTTATTGCAGGACGAGCATTCGAACGGATAGAGGCAGAACAAGCTGAGCCACCGGTCGGTCGAGCGGCGCAAGGTCCGCCTTCCGTATCGGGTCCGGCAGATCGGGCAGCGGGTGGTGAGTATGGAGATGAGCTTCCGAAAATCCATCATCGACGGTCCCGGGCGTTTCTTCTGAGATAGTCCTACCGTATGCGCAACTACTACTCCATTTTTCGGTCGGTGTGAAGGTCTTTGTGAATTTGCGCATCGTCACCCCCCGCTCGTCCCTCAATCCGGCCTCAACCTGCGTAATACCGGTGCACGTCAGCCGGCTCGAAGCGGTCGGCCGAGAGCACGTTTTGGATGAACGTGAACATACTGCGCCGCACCCGGAGGGAGAGTTTGGGATACCAGAGGGGGCTGGCGATGACGAGGCCGCGAAACGCGAAAAAGGGCGCGGCGCATTCGGTGACCCTCCGGTCCCCGCAGGCGTCCATATAGTCCTCCCAGAACTGGCGAAACAGGACCTCGAACGGGCCCTGCAACCGGCCCCATCGGCACAAGGAAAAAAACAGGTAGTTGATCGTCATCGCGGTCACGTCGTCGGCCGGTTCGCCCCATTCCCCTCGCGAGCGATCCAAAACGCTGAAATCGGTGCCCTTGCGAAAGAGCACGTTCCAGGGGTGAAAGTCTCCGTGCACCTGCGCGAGCCGGCCGCCCTTGTGGCGCAGCCGCCAGCGCCAGCGGTTGCAGTCCTCTTCGATTGACCGCAGCAAATCTTCCGTGATGAAGCCGAACCGGCGGGGATAACTGTCCGTCAATCCCATGATGCATTCCCCGTGGCCGAGCAGCTCCCGAAGCCGGCGTCGGTAGAGCTGTGGGGCCCGATATTTCGTGCGATGAATGACGGCCAGGTACCGAGCGAGGGCTCTGGTACGATCGCGATCCCCTTTCAACAGGCGGCCGGTGCGGCTCAGACGTTCCAGATCCTTCTGGTAGCCGGCCCCCTCGGCCCATGCCGTCAGGACGAAGAACTCCTCTGCCGGGGCCACCGAGAACGGGGCTCCGTCTGCGTCGAAGGCGCCGACGTCCAACGCAGGGACGTGACGCGGCAGTCGGCCGTAGGAGTCGTAATCCCACAGCAGCGCCTGGGCTCGGTCGGCCATATGTTCGTGGCCGAACGGTCCCGGACGCATCGTTTCGATGACGACGCGCCTGGTCGTCAGCCCGTCGTGAACGGTCAGGCCGATGGGGGCCCCGTAGCCGTACTTCTTGCGCGCCGCGCCGGAGGGTTCCTCTCCGATGGGCCCGAACGCCAACAATCGCGCCTTCGGTCCGAACCGGCGACGCAGGTATGTTTCAAGCTTCTCTCGGTGCAAGATCGGCATGGCAAATGAGAGCTGTGAGCGATCGGCGGTCAACTATCATCTTTCCAAGAGAAGCAAGTCCTATTCCCCCGTCCGGTGGCTGAAAGCTGACGGCTGAATGCCGAAAGCTATCCCGACTGCCGCATTCGGCTCCACCTGGATCGGCGCCGGTGAGGAATAATGCGCCAGCTCCGAAGAGATAGACGATCGGTCGTTGGATCATTGACGATTGACGGACTCTTGAAATGAATCAATGGCCCAATGAAGCAATTGTCAATGGTTTGCCGGGATGTACCGCTCTGTGGCATAGGCTTTGCGTCAGCCAGGCCATGGAATCACGACGGTAAGGAGGCCGTATGGATCTGCACATTGAAAGCCGTAACGTCGCAATGACGCCGCGGTGGAAAGCCGAAATCGAACAACGGATGGCCGATCTGCAAGCCGGCCACGAGGATGTGACCCATGCTCGGGTGACGCTGACCAAGAACAAGCACCATAAAAAGCTCGATGATGTGGCCGAGGCCCTCGTCGTCGTGACACTGCCGGGGCGACATACCTTCACGGCGCGGAAAGAAGATAAAACCTTCGAAGAAGCGATTCGGTCGGCCTTTGCCGCCGTGGAGACCGAATTGCGGAAGTATCGCGAGAAGCGGGCTTCGACGGTCGTCCGCGTCCCGCCCGTGCCGCTGCGCGGCGTGATCTGCAAGCGTTTTCTGCGCGAGGGGTATGGCTTTATCCTCCAAGAAGGCGGCGGAGAAGTCTATTTTCATCGGAATGCCGTCCATGGGTTCACCTTTGAGGAATTGAGCGATGGGCAAGAAGTCGCCTTCAACGTCGAGGCCGGAGACAAAGGTCCCCAAGCCACCACCGTCGAGCCGATCCCGTCCGTCGGGTAAGGGGCATCCGGAGACGGCGGCGCCCGGCCTGTTGAAATTGCCGGCGTCCGCCCTGGCGCCCTTTGTGGACCTGTCTAAGCTCGGGTACAAGGATACGAGCGAACTGCCGCCGCTGGAGGAGCCGATCGGCCAGGCTCGGGCGGTGGAGGCGCTGGAATTCGGCCTGCGCATGCAGAGCCCGGGCTTCAACGTGTATGTGGCGGGGCCGATCGGCTCGGGCAAATGGTCGATGGCCAAGGACATGGTCAAACGGCTGGCCCGCCTGGCCCCTCCGGCGCCGGACCTGTGCTACGTCAATAATTTTCAGGACCCGTCGAAGCCGCGGTGCCTGTCGTTTCCGGCCGCCCAGGGCCGGGCCTTCAAAGAAGCCATGACCGGCCTGATCGAGGGCCTGCGCCGCGACCTTCCCAAGATTTTCGAAGGCACCACCTACCTGGAAGCCAGGGCCAGGATCTACGAGGAGACCGAGGCCAAAAAAAAGGCGCTCTTCCGGAACCTGACCGACCTGACTGAAGCCCGGGGCTTCGGATTCGAAGAAACGCCGGTCGGCTTCAACCTGGTGCCGACGCGCGAGGGGCAGCCCATCTCCGAGGAGGCGATGGCCAAGCTCTCGGAGCGGGAGCGGCAGGACATGGCCGAGAAACGAAAAACGCTCGACAGCGAGATTCGCGAGTTCCACGTCCGCGTCCATGCGCTGGACCATGAAGCCGAGCAGCGCGTGCGGGAGATGGACCGGGAGGTCGTCAAGAACGCGCTGATCGGCCGGTTCGAGACCTTCCGACGGGCGTACGGCGGGAAGGCGGCGGTGCTCGACTATCTGGACCGGGTGCACGAAGACATCCTGAACACCTTCAAGGATTTTCTGCGCCAGGAGGCGCCGTCCCTCCCGATCCCCGTCCCCGGGCTCGTCGGAGGCCGTCCGCCGGACCTGACCCGCTACAGCGTGAACCTGATCGTGGAACACGAAGCCGAAGGCGGCGCCCCGGTCGTAGACGAATCCCACCCGACCTACGCCAATCTGGTGGGCAAGATCGAACGCAAGGCCCACATGGGGGTGGTCTTCACGGACTTCACCGAGATCAAGGCCGGCGCCATCCTGCAGGCGTCCGGCGGCTATCTGATTTTGAGCGCGTTGGATCTGCTCCGGCAGCCCTTTGCCTGGGACGCGTTGAAGCGCGCCATCAAGACCCGGGAGGTCAAGATCGAGGATCCGGGCGAGTTCTTCGGGTTTTCGACCACCGGCCTGCGGCCGCAGCCGGCGCCGGTGGACGTCAAGGTCATCATGGTGGGACCGCCGATCGTGTATCACCTGCTGCAGGCCTACGAAGAAGATTTTCAGAAGATCTTCAAAGTGAAGGCGGACTTTGATGTCGACGTCGAGCGGGACGAGCGACAAGACCGATTGTACGGCCGTCTGGTGGCCAAGCTCTGCCGGGACGAAGGGCTCCCCCATTTCAGCGCCGAGGCCGTCGCGGAACTGATTCGAGAGGGCGCCCGGATGGCCGAGCGGTACGACCGGCTGTCCTTGCGCCTGAGCCTCCTGAGCGACGTGGTGCGCGAAGCGGCGTTCTGGGCCGCTCGCGCGGGCCGGACGGTGGCGTCGCGGGGCGATGTCGAGACCGCCGTGGCCAAGAAGCGGCATCGGGCGGACCTCCCGGAGCAGTGGGTCCAGGACGAGATCGAGGAAGGGACGCTCATGGTCGATCTCGCGGGGACCGTGGTCGGCCAGGTGAACGGGCTCTCCGTGCATCTGCTGGGCGACTATGCCTTCGGCCGTCCCTGCCGGATCACCGCCCGCACCTCCGTGGGCACCAAAGGGGTGCTCGACATCCAGCGGGAAGCCGAACTGGCCGGACACATCCACAGCAAGGGGGTGCTGACGTTGGCCGGATACCTGGCCGGAAAATTTGCCGGAGCCCATCCGTTTGCGCTCACGGCGACGCTGACGTTCGAGCAGACCTACTCCGAGGTCGAGGGAGACAGCGCCGCGGTCGCCGAGCTGGCCGCGATCCTCTCCAGCCTGGCCGACGTCCCGGTGCGCCAGTCGTTGGCGATCACCGGCTCGGTCAACCAACTCGGCGCGATCCAGCCGATCGGCGGCGTGAACGAAAAGATCGAGGGCTTCTTCGCGTCCTGCGCGCGGCGCGGGTTGACCGGCGACCAGGGCGTGATCATTCCCGCCCGCAACGCCAAGCACTTGGGCCTGCGCCGCAATGTCGTGCAGGCCGTGGAGGCGGGCCGGTTTTCCATCTATGCCGTTCACACGGTGGAGGAAGCGCTGGAACTGTTGACCGGCTTGCCGGCGGGGGCGCGAAGGTCCGACGGACAGTATCCAGAAGGCACGTTATTCGGCAAGGTGGCCCGGCGATTGGCGGAGATGGCCGAGATCGTGACCGAGTGGGGCGAGAAGCAGGAGAATTGACGATTGCATCATTGCCGATTCAAAGGAATTGACGATTGTTTCATGGGGTCATCGATTCATTGCAAGAGTCGAACGATCACCAATCGTAAATGTCGAAATCGTCAATTCTTCGGACATACGTCAATGACCCAATGATTCGATCGTCAATTTCCACAAGGTGACGCCATGCCGATGTATGATTACAAGTGTCTCGATTGCGGTAAAGAGTCGCTGATCATCCTGACGTTGAAGGAGCACGAAAGCGGCCCGGTTGTCTGTCCCTCCTGCGGCAGCAAGAAACTGCAACAGCTCTATACGAGTTTCATCCCGCACACGACCAAGAAAAGCTGAGGCGGCCCCAAAACGCCTTGCGCCGATCTTCGGATCACCGCCCCATGTTCTTGTTCCGTTGCCACAGCAGGACACCCTTCCAGAGCGGCGCATTCTGCTACAGCACAGGGATTCCTGCCTGTGGTGCAATGCGGCAGGCGGAGCGGAAGAGGGGCTGACCGGCGCCAGGGGCCGGTGGGAGCGAAGAGGGAGCGAAGAGGGAGCGAAGACCGTAACTCTTTGTGGGCAAAGGTAATAGATGCCCGCGTGCACACAATATGGTCCGTCAATCTGAATGGCGCCGGCCAACGGCTTGTGGCATTGCTGTTGCAGTGACAGAGGGTAGATGCAAGCAGCCCCGTCTGGGTGCCGGCCTTTGGCGGGAAGCTGGGGAAGGACAGGGGATTCCACTCACTCAAGGAGGCCATCATGAAGCTACGCAGGCAGGTATTCACATCACTCTTTGCGTCCATGGCTGTTGCGGCCGTGGCGGTGCCGGGGTTCGGCTTGGACGGGGCCTCGACGGCCCAGGCGGCCGGGGATCCGATGAAAATCGAGATCGTGATTAAGGACAAGGCCTATAAGGTCAGCGGCCACACGCTGCCGGGGGAGCTCACCACCGTCCTCATCAGGAACGACGACGCGATCGAGCATGGGTTCACATCGCCCTTGCTCTTCGATGTGCCCGTCAAGATGGAGGGCGAGGGGGTGTATCTCAAAGGCAAAGGGGTCCGGGCCTATCACATCCGTCCGGGCAAGAGCATCACGCTCACCTTCACCAAGGGAAGCACCAAAGACATGGAGACCCAGCGGCTTCCCTTCTGGTGCGACATGCACCCGGATATGAAGGGTGAAGTGTACATTGTGGAGACGAGGGGCGAGGTCGGCGGCGGCTGAGCCGTCGTTTCGCCGGTATCGGGCGGGACGACCGCGGGCCGTGCGATGCGCATCGCACGGCCCGCTTGTCAATTGAGGGGGAACCCATGAAGCGCGTATGGATGCTGCTGATCGGCGCGGGGCTCGGTTGGTGGGCGCTGGAGCCGCCTCTTCCCGTCCAGGCCCAAGACCTTGCCGGGGATGCCCACCGGGGAAAGAGCGTCTATGAACAGCATTGCCAGCGCTGTCATGGAGCGGGCGGTTGGGGAGACGGGCCGGATGCACTGGGGCTAAAAATTCCGCCCGCCAATTTTCATCGCTTCATCACCCAGATGAAGTCGGATGAGCAACTGTTCACGACGATCGAATTCGGGCTGGCCTTGAGTCCGATGCACGGCTGGCGCGGACGCCTGACCGACCGACAAATGGAAGACGCGATCGCCTACGTGCGGGTGCTGGCGCAACGGGGGAGGTAGGGCGAGGCTAGTCCGTCACGAAGGTCCTGGCTGTGCGCCATCGGGCGTCGAGGTCCTGGTCTTGGGCGCCGCGATGTCCTTCGATTTCTTGCGCAGCTTCTCCACCAAAGCGGCATAGGACTCGGCGCGGATAATCCGCTCGAACTGCCCGCGATAGTTGCGGACCAGGCTGATGCCGTCCACGACGATGTCGTAGACGACCCAGTCTCCGGCCTTCTCCATCAACCGGTAGTCCATCGGGTAGCTGGTCTTCTCCGAGAGCAGCTTGGTGCGGACCTCCGCATAGGACCCCTCCAGCCGTTCGCCCAAATACTGAACCTGTTCGCCGGCATACCCTTCGATCTTGTCCGCATAGGCGTCCGTCAGGAAGGATCGAAACAAGCCGACAAACTCTTCCCGTTCGGCTTCGTTCAGCTTGGTCCATTGGGCGGCCAGGGCTCGCTTCCCCATTTCCCTGTCGTCGAACCGGCTCCAGATGACGGATTCCAGCAGCTTGCGGCGCTCCTGGTGACGCGCCGGTTGTTTCATCTCCTTATCGGACAGGATGCGGATGACTTCGTCGATCGTGCCCCTGACCGCCTCGGTCGCCGAACCGGCTGCAATCGAGGGGGAGGCGGGGACCAGCCACAAGGCCGTCATCGCAACGGCGATGATCACCTGCCACACGCGATTCATCACAGGGGTTCGCCGCACGAGGTCGTTTATACTCCGGGCGCGAAGCCGTAGTTGAGGTAGCCGCGCAGGATATCGCGTCGCGCGATGATCCCCATGAGCTTCCCCTGCGCATCGACGACCGGGACCCGAATCATCTGGCTGGCCCGGAGCACATGGATCAAGGTGCCCAACTCCGTTTCCGGCCGCACCGAATAGGGGTTGGGAGCCATGATGTCCCCGGCCGCCACTTGGCTCCACGCCTGGCCCTTCTCCAGCGACGCCAGCAAATCGTGTTCGCTGACGATGCCGATCAGGCGTTGCTGCTCGTCCACGATCGGCACCGCTCCGAAGCCCTCAATCATCTGCGATGCAAGCACGTCGGCCTTGGTCTGAAGGTGGCCGATCTGCACGTCCTTTTCCATGAACCGGGCCACGGTCAGCCGGCTGAAATCGGTGAGTTGTCTGTTGGAGGGCCGTGCCGGTTGTGCTTGCTGTGCCATATCATCCTCCTGCCTCTAATGTGAAGGGTGCTGAGACGGTCACTAAGCAAAGGCTCGGCCAAGATGAGGGAAATCGGATCCCTGCGATGGGCCAGTAAATCTGGCAGGTTAGAGATCCGCGCCTTTCAGGAAGCAATGCCATTCGGCTCAACTGAGGAGAATTGCCACAGGACTTCATGGAGTCGAGAGCCAAGATGCTACAAGCGTGGGCTTGCAGGACGTGAAGCCGATGATTGGATATCGAAAAGCTTCGGGTGCCACCAGGCCCCCATGGCACTGCTCTTGCTCATATCTTGCGACGGAATGATGTGCGGTGAATGTCGAACCGTGAGGCTTGCGCGGAGATGAACGAGCCGGCCATGTCGTTCGAGGAAATCTTCCTGAGCTTGCTGGTGGCGCTGGCGGCCGGGTCGTTGATCGGCCTGGAACGGGAGCAGTCCCGGACGCTGGACAAGAAGCCCAGCATCATCGGCGGCGTCCGCACGTTCCCTCTGATCGCGCTCTCCGGCTCCCTCTCGGCCCTTCTCGCCCATGCGGTCGGCGTGTGGGCAATCCTGGGCGCGCTGCTGACGCTCGGATCATTTTTAGCCATTTCCTATTACCAGGAATGGCATCAAGACGGGGCGCCCGGAATCACGACCCAGGTGGCGGCGCTCATTACCTTTCTCCTGGGCGTCCTGGCGCTGCTGCCGGGATTGCCGCTGGCCACCGGCCAACGGTACCTCTTGATCGTGGCGAGCGCGGCGGTCGTCATGGCGGTGCTCTCCTTCAAAGGGCCCCTGCACCATGCGGTCGAGCGGGTGTCGGAAGACGACATCTACGCCACGGTCAAGTTCATCATCCTGGCCTTGGTGGTCTTGCCCCTCCTGCCCGACCGCACCTTCGGCCCCTTGCACGTGTTGAATCCATTCGAGATCGGCATGATGATCGTCCTCATCGCCGGCATCAGTTTTCTCGGCTATCTCGCGACGCGCGTCATCGGGGAACGGCAGGGGCTGGCCGTCACCGGGATCCTGGGCGGACTGGTGTCCTCGACGGCCGTGACCGTGAGCCTGGCGGCGCGCGCGAAGGAGGCGCCATCCTCCGTCATGCCGGCGGCGGTCGCGATCCTCACAGCCTCCGCCACCATGTTTGCCCGAATCCTGGCGATCGTCGGCATCGTGGATGCCGGCCTCGTGCCGACATTGGCCTGGCCGCTCGGCACGATGACCCTGGTGGCCTACGGACTGGCGACGGCCCTGTACCTCCGTTCGCGCCATGAGCTGCCGCGCGCAGAGCCGGTGCCCCATCGCAACCCCTTCGAATTGCGCGCCGCGCTCCAATTCGGCCTGTACTACGCCGCGGTGATTTTCCTGTCCAAAGGCGCGCAACAGTGGTTGGGCGAGGGAGGCCTGTACCTGGCGGGGATCTTGGCCGGCGCGACCGACGTGGATGCCATTAGCCTCTCCATGGCTCGATTTCACCTGGATGGGCTGATGGCCGGCACGGCGGCGACGGTAGTCACGCTGGCGGCGGTGACCAACACGGTGGTCAAGGCGGGCTTGGCCTGGTGGTTGGGCGGGGGGGCGCTGGCCGCGCCGGTGGCATTGGGGCTGGGTCTCACGCTCGGCGGGGGAGGCGCGGCGTTGATGCTGATCCGATGAACATCTTCCCCTGACCGACGTCATTCTTTCCGGCCTCGTTCATGACGACACCCCAGAACGTATGCGTTGTTGCTCGTTGCTTTCTATTCGTCGGTTTTTGAATCCGATGCTACTCATCGACATAGGAGCCGGGTTTGAGCGATCACGGGGAACAACCGAACCGGTGTAAGAGGGAGGGAGCATAGTTGTGTTTGGACAGCCTCCAGCCAGCGATGAGACGCCTGAGACAAACCTGCAGTGGAGGAACCTGTTGGTGGTTGGGGCGGTAGTGTGTGTCTGCGGGCTGGGTTTGGCGTTGATCTACCGCTTTTCACCCGGAGTATTTTTGAAAGGCGGCTTTAGCCTCACCACAACGCTTGGCAAGGCCGGAAAGCGGCCCGCCGGCGCCTCGCAGAACCACTTCTATCTTGCGCCCTTGATCATGAACGGGAGGGATGTCGATACCTCCGCCTTCATGCGGCTGACCCTCACGCTGGAATTGGAACGTCCCGATGTCGCCGATGATGTGCAGCCCCGGCTGGCGGCGATCGAAAACATCGTCATCGTCACGGCCGCTAGCCAGGACTCCACGGTACTGCGGAGCGTGGAGGGAAAGGCGCGGCTCCGCGACGAGCTCACGGGGAAGATCAATGCCCTCTTGCCGAACGGCGGCGTGCGCGCGGTCTATTTCGCCGACTTCTTGATCCGCTAGCCCCCTCCGCTCACCGGCTCGTTAAGAGCGGTGCGCCCCCCACCCCCTGTCTTGCAATCGTCCACCGGCTGAGGACATCATGCCAAGCCGCCACGAACATGCGAAAAGACATGGGCAACGATCGCCTGCAGGATCGTCGAAGAATCCGGCTGCGTAGTTTCAGCGCGGCCCTCGTTTGGGCGCTGGTCCTCGGGCCGGCCGGGGCCGGGTCGGCCTTCGACTGGTTTCCGACCGACCAGGAGATGCAGAAATTCCACCGGAGTTGGAATCCCCTGACCCACGGGCCGCTGCTCATCTCCCCGGCCGACTTGCAGGCCCAGGGCCGGTGGCTGTTCTGGTCCTTCGCCTACGGCGAGTTGACCAGCCGCCGTTTCGACAACTCGCTGGCCGCCACCGGAACCGGCGCGCCGTTTCATCAGGATGTCATCGCGCCGGGCGCGGTGATCTTTTACGGCCTGACCGATCACGTCTCGCTCGGCGTGAGCGCCGCCCTGACTGCCTGGGATTCGGACCGGCTGTCCGGGAGCCGGACCGCCGGGCGGGTGAACGCCACCGGATTGGACGACATCGGACTGATCGTGAAAACGCGCCATCTGGTCCAGAACCCCGACGGGTGGCAACCGTCGGTCGGGACCTACGGCCGCATCTCGCTCCCGGCCAGCCGCTGGACTGGTGCCCATGAGATCCCCGGCGGCTTCGTCCCGATTACGCCCCGTCCGATCACCCGCGCCGGCTCCCTCTCCTTCACCGAAGGCCCCATCATCCGGAAGAACCTCGAACCCTTTCGCCTCAGCGGGATGGTCATGTATACGTACAACGCGCCGGGGAGCGAGGGTGGCAAGACCAGCTATCCGGGCGATATTCTGGACGCCCGGGTCGGCCTCGAATATGTGGTGCAGGACAAACAGGGCTTCGGCTTCATCGTGGACTGGGTCCTCCAAAACGGGTTGCCGTACCGGCTGGACGGTCATGCCGTCACGACCGACATCAAGACCTTTACGTTGCTCGGCACGGCGGTCGCCGTGGAGTACAAATTCACCCCCGAATGGGTGGCTTCCATGGGAATCTTATTTACCCTGGCCGGACGGAACAATGTGGATGCCGTCTATCCGGGGTTTTCGATGAAGTATTTCTGGGGCCGGGAATGAAAGCATCGCCGGAGAGGCGGCATGTTCCCGGCCTGTGGTTGCCATGGGCCTGCGACTATGAAATGATGGGGGCAGGAGATGCCCAATGACCTGCCGCGTTGCCTGTTTCGTCCCTGCCGATGCCCGCCGGTTCGGACCCGTGACTTGCGCCGACTGCGCAGCCGGCAGTCTCACGGTTTTTTATACCTCCGAAGACAAGCAGACCCACCTCTGCCAGGCCTGTTTCGAATCTCGAACCGCGCAAGGCCTGGCGAAAGAAGTCTCCGGATAGGACATTAGACCGCCTCCGTCGCGGCGACGCCGGGCTGATAGTGCGAGTAGACGTAGACCGGCAGCGCCAGGTCGCCGAGATGCTTCTCGATCAGCGGCTTCACGTCTTTCCAATCCAACCCCCCGACGCCCGTGGCCAGTTTCGGCAGCGCCAGGGTCTTGAAGCCCTGCGCCTCGATTTCTTTCCGCAGGGCGCGCAGGCAGTGATTGACGTTCTCCAGCGTGGCTTTGCCCGGATGGACCCCATGGCTGGCGGCCGATTCCTGCGTGAAGAGGTTCACGATGCGCACCCCCCCGGCCCCGCCCCAGGTCCAGAGCTCCCCCGGCTTTGGGTTGGATTGTTGATGATAGTGCCGCAAATCTTTGTACATGGCCGGCCACCGGTCCCGTAAGGCCAGCGCCAGCCCGGTGGCAAAGTTGTCATTGGGCGCGACGCCATGGGCGATCGCCTGTGCCTTGGTCAAGAGAATGTCTCCCGTCACTTCCTTGATCATCGATTCCTCCTCCTTGGTTCACTTCAACATGGTGACAATCGTCGGCCTGCGCGACACATCCTTGCCGCTAGGGTTGTACCGGGGTTGCCGGCGGTCGCCCGAGCCCCGCCGGAAGCTTGGTGTCCGCTCCGACGGAAGCTCGATTGAGTTGCGCCTGGGTTAGGCCGAAGACGCCTGTGAGATCGGCTCCGCTTAGGACCGACCCATCGAGGGTGGCCCCGCTCAGATCCGCCTCCTGGAGATTCGCGCGGCGCAGGTCGGCCTGTCGGAGATCGGCTCCCCGCAGGTTGGCTTTGACCAAGTTCGCCCCCTCTAGGATGGCTCCGGCCATAGCCGCCCGTTCGAAGTCGGCTCCAGCGAGGTGACCCTCCTCCAGACGGGCGGCCCGCAAATCGGCGGCTCCGAGTCTGGCCCCCAGCAGAACCGCTTGCGGCAGGGAGGCCCCGCGCAGATTGGCGCTGCGCAGGTCCGCTTTGTACAGAATGGCCATCCCCAGATCGGCGTCGCGGAGGTCGGCGCCGGTCAGGTCGGCCCCCTCCAGGTTGGCTCTGGCCAAGCCTGCTCCTTGCAGGATGGCTTCGCGCAGGTTGGCATTCGAGAAATCGGCCTCGGACAAAATGGCGCCGTGCAAGTTGGCCTTGACCAGAAGGGTGTCCCGGAATATCGCCGCAAAGAGATCGGCCTTGTGGAGGTTGGCTCCCTGCAGACTGGCCCCGGCGGCATTCGCGCCCTTGAGGTTGGCGGTGGAGAGGTTGGCCTTGTCCAGGTGCGCTTTGCGGAGATCGGCTTCGATTAGCTCGGCTCCGGACAAATTGGCGTTCTGCAGGTAGGCCCCATAGAGGTGGGCGTCCCCCAGGCTGGTGTCCCGCAGGTCGGCGTGCCGCAAATCCGCTCCATACAAATGAATGCCTTCCATGTAAGCGCCGCGCAAATTGGCCCGCACCAGCGTGGCGCCGAACAGGGCGGCCTCCGACAGCGCGGACTCTTGAAGATTCGCCCCGTTCACATTGGCCTTGCGGAGGTCGGCGCCGGTCAGGTCCGATCCGGAGAGATCGGCCTTCTGAAGGTCGCTTCCATAGAGGTCCGCTTCGCTCAGGGTGACCTCGCGCAAATCGGCCTCCCGCAGATCCGCTCCGGAAAGGTCCGCCCGCTCCAGGTTCGCTTCCCGCAGTCGGACGCCGCGTAACCCGGCCTTGCAGAGGTTCGCGCGTTTTCCATGCCGATCCTGGATATCCTCAAGCCATTGGGCATGGGCCTCGAGCACCAGCGCCAACGCCTTCCGGCTCGGGTGCTTATCGCGGAATGGACCAGAGCAGGCCGCCTCCTGGTCTGCCGGAGACGGAACCCCCGCCGCCTCGGTAACCCCAGGAGCCCATGGCGTGAATAGGACTGTCACGAGCCCTGCCGCAAGCGCCGGCATCCACCGATAGGTTGATTTCACAAGCATCCTTTCATGCCTTAAAGGCAACGGATACATCTAGGGTTTGCGCATCTGAATGCTGCAAGAATCTCGCCATTGGTTCATCCCCTGTGTTGTTCGTCCAACGAATTAGACACAGCCATAAGCGACGGGTTTGCCTGCCTCGAAGATTCGCAGGGGAGCCTCTTGCGGGCCGAGCATAACTCGGCGGAGATCGGAGGAGCAAGACTGCAAGGCTCACTCTATGGGCGGGGCATTTCTCCTTCCCCCTCGTCTATGATAAAACTACCGGTCAGCACGCGGGCACGATCGACAGAAAGAAGGATTCGTTTCCATGGCCGGTCCCGAGTCTTCCGCCGCAGGGAATTTCGTGCGCGACATCGTCGCGCAGGACCAGCAAGCCGGCAAGCACGGCGGGCGCGTCGTGACCCGCTTTCCGCCCGAGCCGAACGGCTACCTGCACATCGGCCATGCCAAGTCCATCTGCCTGAATTTCGGCATCGCCCGGGAGTTCCAGGGCATCTGCCACCTTCGGTTCGACGATACGAACCCGACGAAGGAAGAAGTGGAATATGTGGAGGCGATCCAGGCCGATGTGCGCTGGCTGGGGTTCGACTGGGGCGACAAGCTGTTTTACGCCTCGGACTACTTCGAGCGGCTGTACCAGTACGCCGTGCATCTGATCACACAGGGCCTGGCCTATGTGGACAGTTTGAGCGCCGACGAGATGCGCGCTTATCGGGGCACCCTGAAAGAGCCGGGGAAGGAGAGTCCCTATCGGAATCGATCCGTCGAAGAGAACCTGGACCTCTTCGCGCGCATGAAGGCCGGCGAATTTCCCGACGGAGCCCACGTGTTGCGGGCCAAGATCGACATGGCCTCGCCCAACATCAATCTGCGGGACCCGGCTCTCTACCGCATCCGGCACGCAGCCCATCACCGGACCGGCGACCGATGGTGTCTCTACCCGAACTACGACTATGCCCATCCCCTTTCGGACGCCATCGAAGGGATTACCCATTCGATCTGCACGCTGGAATTCGAAGACCATCGCCCTCTCTACGATTGGGTGGTCGAGCAGAGCGGCGCCCCCTGCCACCCGCAGCAGATCGAGTTTGCCCGGTTGAACTTGACCCACACGGTCATGAGCAAGCGCAAGCTGCTGACGCTCGTCGAGAAACAGCTCGTGTCCGGTTGGGACGACCCGCGTCTGCCGACGCTCCAAGGTCTCCGTCGCCGCGGCTACACCCCGGAGGCGATCCGGGCCTTCTGCGAGCATATCGGCGTGGCGAAACGGGACGGAATGGTGGAGATGGCGCTGCTGGAACATTTCATCCGCGAGGACTTGAACCGTCGCGCGTCGCGCGTGATGGGCGTGCTGCGGCCGCTCAAAATCGTCATCGACAACTATCCGGAGGGGCAGGTCGAGCAGTTGGACGCGGTCAACAATCCGGAAGATCCGGGCGCGGGGACTAGGACGGTCCCGTTCTCCCGCGTCCTGTACATCGAGCAAGAGGATTTCCGCGAAGTCCCTCCGCCCAAGTATTTCCGCCTCACGCCGGGCCGCGAAGTCCGCCTGCGGTACGGCTACATCATTCAATGCGTCGAAGTCGTCAAAGACCCGACGAGCGGCGAGGTCGTCGAGGTCCACTGCACCTACGACCCGGAGACGCGGAGCGGCGGCCCCCAGGCCCAGCGCAAGGTGAAGAGCACGATCCACTGGGTGTCGGCGGCCCATGCGAAGGACGCAGAGGTTCGGCTGTACGAGCATCTACTCTCACAGCCGACGGAGGGCGACGGCGACTTCACGACACAGCTCAATCCCCATTCGTTGCAGGTCCTCGCCGGTTGCAAGGTCGAGCCAAGCCTGGCCTCAGCCGCGCCGGGAAGCCGCTATCAATTCGAGCGGCAGGGCTACTTCTGCGTGGATACGGATTCCTCATCCAACAAGCTCATCTTCAACCGGACCGTCTCCCTCCGCGACCTCTGGGCCAAAATCGAGAAGGCGCAGCAGGAAACCTAAGCTGGGGAGTTTTGCCCCAGAGGGCCAACGGGCTTTGGGGCAAAGCCGGCCTTACCAATCGTCCGCCTTTGTTGTCGGCCTTCAGCGGCTTGATTCACAAGCTATTTCGTCCGGCTGTCAGGGGATCGCGATCTGGACGCCGTGGCACGGAACTTGTGATGTTCTGTAGCATGATCCGTATCCGCTTCCAGGGACGTGGTGGGCAAGGGGCCAAGACGGCTGCGCGCATCCTCGGCACGGCCGCTTTCTTGGAGGGGTTCACGGCGCAAGACTCCCCCCTCTACGGGGCTGAGCGTCGCGGCGCCCCCGTGTCCGCCTTCGTCCGCCTCGCCCGCGGGCCCATCTTTGAGCGGGGCCTCATCGCACACCCGGACCTGGTCCTTGTGGCCGACGAAACCCTCCTCGCCCACCAGGCCGCGCGGGTGCTGGAGGGGGTGAAAGACGAGACTCCGGTCTTCATCAATTCCTCCCGCCCTGCGCAGGAACTCAAGGCCGAGGGGGCTTGTCCCGGCCGCTTCATCACACTGGATGTGACCGGCCTGGCTCTGGCGAGACTCGGCAAGAGAGGGGTCTTGAGCGCGGCGTTGGGAGCCGTGGCTGCGCGTCTGGTGGGACTCAAGGAAGCCGGTGTCCGGTCGGCCGTCGAACAAGAGTTGCGCGAAGTCGGCCTTTCCGCCTCCACGATCGAACAAAATCTGACCCTGGCCCTGGAATGCTTCCGGCTGGTGTCCGCCGCGCCGCTCACCGAATCGGTGCCGGCCGAGGCGCCTCCCACTCCGCTCTGGACGCCGCAGTACGAGGCTCCCGGCAGGGGATCGGCCCGCATCACCGCACCGGCCAATGCGCCGCTCCACGAAACCGGGGATTGGCGGACCTTCAGGCCGGTGTTGGATCCGGAGAAGTGCAACGGCTGCTGGCTCTGTTTCGCCTACTGTCCGGACGGAGCCATCCGCATGGACCGGCAGGACAAGCCGGTATTCGACTATGACCATTGCAAAGGCTGTCTGCTCTGCGTCGAGGAATGTCCGACGCATGCCCTGATCGTGGAACGGGAAACGGCCGGCCCCCGCCGCAAGGAGACGGCATGACCCGCGAGATGATGACCGGCAATCTGGCGGCGGCCTGGGGCGCCCGGTTGGCCGAGGTGGATTACATTCCGGTCTTTCCGATCACGCCCCAGACCGAGATCGTGGAGGCGCTGGCAAGCTGGTGCGACGGAGGGGACCTGGCGGCGCGCTTCGTCACGCTGGACTCGGAACATTCGATGATGACGGCGGCGGGGGCCGCCGCCGCCGCCGGAGCCAGGGTCTTTACGGCCACCTCCAGCCAGGGGCTCCTCTATGCCTTCGAAGTGCTGTACACGATCGCGGGCTGGCGCGTGCCGTTGGTATTGGTGAACGTGTCCCGCGCGCTCGCCTCTCCGATCACGTTGGAGCCGGATCACAATGACGTGCTTGCGGCGCGCGACTCCGGCTTCCTCCAGATCCATGCGGAGACCTGCCAGGAGGTGCTGGACTCAGTGCTCATGGCCTACCGCATCGCGGAGGACCAACGGGTCTGCCTGCCCGTCATGGTGAATCTGGACGGCTTTTACCTCTCCTTCACGCGCGAGCCGGTGACGAAACCGGAGCCCGACCAAGTACGAGCCTTCCTCCCTCCCTATCGGCCGGCGCACCTGGGGTTCAAGGCCTCGGCTCCGCAATCGCTGGGCGTGGCGGTGCTGGGCGGCGCCTCGTACACCTATTTCCGCCATCAGATGCAGTTGGCCTCGCTCAACGCCCTGGCGGCGCATCAGGACGCGGCGGCGGATTTTGCGCGCCTCTTCGGCCGGCGCTACGACCTGATCGAGGGCTACCGTCTTGAGGATGCGGAAGACGTCCTGGTCATGAGCAATGCTTTTGCCACCAAGGGCCGGGCGGCCGTGGACCAAGCCAGAACGAAAGGGCGCCGCGTGGGTCTCTTGCGCCTGCGGGTGATCCGTCCCTGGCCGGCGGACGCCATCGCCGCGGCGTTGCGGGGACGCAGGGCCGTGGCGGTACTGGATCAGAACCTGGCGCCGGGGCTGGGCGGCATCCTGTTCCAGGAAGTGGCGGCGGTTCTGTACCACGAACCGGCTCGCCCCAAAGCCCTCTGCTCGTTCATCGGCGGGTTGGGCGGGAAGGACATCAGCGAGGGCGAGTTCGAAGCGATCTTCGCGCAGACCGCGGCGGCCGGCGATCGCAGGCGCGGTATCGGCCCCGTGCTGCTCTATACGGAAGGGGAACAACACACCATGCAGGAGCTGCTCGCCATTGCGGGCAATGTAGAGCAGCCCTCGGCGATCACCCCTCAGCGATCAGGCGGAGACCCAGACAGGCCCCTTTCTTCAACTGGTAGCTGAGAGCCGAGAGCGAGGCACTTCTTCCCATGACCTGGCAACGAGAGACGTTCAAGAAGATCAAGCAGCTTCCGCGGGAGGAACAGGTCCTGCCGGGCACGTCGCTCTGCGCGGGCTGCGGCGGCCTGGAGGCGCTGCGTCTGGCGGCCAAGGTGCTGGGGCCGAACGTCGTCTACGTGAACGCCGCCGGCTGCTTCACGTTGCTCGCGGTCTATCCCTTCACGCCGTTCCACGGCTCCTGGCTCTACACCACGATGGGCTCGGCGCCGGCCGGCGCTCAGGGCATCCGTGATGCGTTGGATGTGCTCATCGCCAAGGGGCGGTTGCCGCAGGACGACGACCTCAAGGTCGTCGTCCTGGCCGGAGACGGCTCGACCTATGACATGGGCTTGTCGGCCACCTCCGCCGCGATCTACCGCAATCTGGACTTCTACTATTTCTGCTACGACAACGAAGCCTATGGCAACACCGGCATGCAACTGTCCTCCGCCACGCCGTTCGGAGCAATGACCACGACCTCCCCCTGCAGCCTGCAGCACCCGGCCGGCGCGACGCGGGAGAAGAAGGACCTCTTTGAAATCTGGCGCGCGCACCGGCCTCCCTATATCGCGACTATCTCGCCCCGCCATCCCCTGGATCTGGCGGAGAAGTTCACCAGGGCGGCGCGCGTCACCGGCCCCAAACTCTTTCTCGCCCTCTCGGCCTGCCCGACCGGTTGGGGGTATGACCCGGCGCAGACGACCGAGGTGGCCCGGCTTGCGGTCGAATCCGGTCTCTGGCCCCTCAAGGAATCGGTCAACGGGACCGTGACCCATACCTACGTGCCTAAGCGAAAACCTGTTGAAGAGTATCTGAAGCTTCAGACGCGCTTCCGCCACCTCTTCGAGCCGGCCAGGCAGGACGAGGCGATCCGGCATATTCAAGACCACGTAGACGCCTATTGGGCGGAGGCTGCCGCAGCGTCCGGTGCGACCTAATCACGGACCGACAAAGCCCCTCCCCTCCCCAGCTCATATGGACATTGCCAGACTTGCAATCAAGGAAGTATTCAACGCACTCGGTAGCCGGCCGACCGGGCTGTCGCCGGAGGAGGCCCGCCTGCGGCTCCTTCGCGACGGGCCGAACAGTCTTCAGGAAGTCAGAGGCCCGTCCCTCGTCTTGCGCTTTCTTCGGCAGTTCACGCATTTCCTTGCCTTGCTGCTCTGGGTGGCCGCCGGCCTCTCCTTTCTGGCCGAGTACTTCCAGCCAGGCGAGGGCATGGCCACGCTCGGCTGGGCGATACTGGGCGTGATCCTGATCAACGCTGTCTTCTCCTTCGTCCAGGAATACAAGGCGGAACGGGCCGTGCAAGCGCTCCGCCGTCTCCTGCCCGCGATGGCCTGGGTCCTGCGCGCGGGCCAGCCGCAAGAGGTGCCTCGGCGGGAATTGGTATCGGGCGATCTCCTGTTGCTGGAAGAGGGGGAGCAAGTGCCGGCCGATGCGCGGCTGATCGAGGCTATCGGTCTGCGCCTGGACAATTCCTCCCTGACCGGCGAGGCCAAACCCAAGCGGCGCACGGCGGAAGCCGTGCCGGAAACCAATCCATTGGACGCCGCCAATCTCGTGTTTGCCGGGACGACGATCTTATCCGGCCGGGGGCGCGCCGTCGTCTGTGCGACGGGGGTCCGGACGGAGTTCGGCAAGATCGCGCAAATGACCGCGATGGTCGAGGCCGGATTGAGCCCGCTTCAACGGGAGATCGTCCGGGTGACGCATGTGGTGGCTATCCTCTCCTCCGCCATGGGGCTGGCCTTCTTTGTCATCGGCTGGTCCATGGGCCTGGGCTTTTGGGTCAGCGCGGTCTTCGGGATCGGGATCATTGCCGCTAATGTGCCCGAAGGGCTCCTGCCGACCGTGACTTTCGCGCTCGCGATGGGCAGCCAGCGGATGGCCAAGCGCAAGGCCCTGATCAAACAACTGACCTCCGTCGAGACCCTGGGTTGCACGACCGTGATCTGCACGGACAAGACCGGCACGCTCACGATGAACCGCATGGAGGTCGAGCGCCTGTATGCGAACGGCGGCGAGGTGGAGGTGCGCGACGGGCAGTTCCTCCTGCAAGGCCGGGCCTGCCAGGTGTCCGAACAGGAATCTCTGCGCCTCCTGTGTCTGGCCTCGGCCCTCTGCAATAACGCTCGGCTGGTCCGGCGCGGCGAGGGCCCCGGTTCCGTCACGACGGTACAGGGAGACCCCACCGAAGTGGCGCTCTTGACGTTCGCCCAACAGTACGGCCAGGCGGATTGGAACCACCAGGCCCGCATGGGCGAGCTGCCCTTCGATGCGGATCGCAAGCGCATGAGCACGCTGCACTGGATGGAGGGGAAGTTGGTCGCCTTCGTGAAAGGCGCTCCGGAGGTGATCATTGCCCTGTCCGGTCGGACGTACCGGGACGGGGTCCTGGTCCCCTTCACGCAGGACCTGCGCGAGGCGGCCCTCGCGCAGAGCCGGGCCTTCGCGCACCAGGCCTACCGGGTGCTGGCGGTGGCGACGCGGGAGATCGAACGGGGCATGGCGCGTCACCTCACTCCGGATACGGTCGAGCAGGACCTCATCTTCCTGGGGCTGGTGGCCATGATGGACCCGCCCCATCGGGAAGTGCCGGAGGCCGTGGCCCGCTGCCGCAAGGCCGGGGTGCGGGTCGTCATGATTACCGGCGACCATCCCTTGACGGCCCTGGCCGTGGCCCGCCTCATCGGGCTGGTGCCCGCCGAGTCCGACCCCGGCCCCAACCGGCTCGTGTCGGTCGTCGAAGGTTCGCAGGTGGAGGCCATGAGCGACCACGAACTCAAGCAGCGCCTGGCCGCTCGCGACAGCGGGCGAACGGAGTCGGTGTTCGCCCGCATGGCCCCCAGACACAAGATGCGGATCGTTTCGCTGCTCAAGGAGATGGGGGACGTCGTGGCGGTGACGGGCGACGGTGTCAACGACGCCCCCGCCCTCAAAAAGGCGGACATCGGCATCGCCATGGGCGTGGCCGGGACCGATGTGGCGAAGGAAACCGCCGCTATGATTCTGCTGGACGACAACTTCGCCACGATCGTCAACGCCATCGAGGAAGGCCGAGCGGTCTATGCCAATATCCGCAAGTTCGTCACCTATGTGCTGGCCAGCAATGTCCCGGAGATCGTGCCGTATCTGGGATACGGGCTCTTCCAGATCCCGCTCGCCTTGACGGTTCCGCAGATCCTCGCCGTGGACCTGGGGACCGACATGGTCCCGGCCGTGGCCTTGGGTGCCGAGCCACCGCATCCCGGCATCATGGACGCGCCTCCTCGCCCAAGGGCCGAGCGGCTGATGAGCCTGCCGTTGCTGCTGCGGGCCTATGCATTCCTCGGCCTGATCGAAGCCGGCATCGCCATGGCGGCCTTCTTCTGGTTCCTTCGAATGCAGGGCTGGACCTGGGGGGCGCCGCTGGCCTGGACCGATCCGCTCTATCGCCAGGCGACGACCGTGACCTTTGCCGCCATCGTGGTGGCGCAGGTGGCCAACGTGTTCGCCTGCCGGTCGGAACGGGCCTCTGTCTTCCGTCTGGGGTTCCTGACCAATCCGCTTCTCCTCTGGGGGATCGCCGTGGAGGTGGCTCTGCTCGCGCTGATCGTGTATACCCCGCTGGGGAACAAGGTGTTGGGCACCCTACCCTTGCCCTGGTGGGCCTGGCTCCCGCTGATCGCCGGAGCCATCGGCCTGTTGGCCGCGGAAGAACTGCGCAAACTGACGGTGCGACGTCCGGTCGCCAAGACAGGATGATTCGGAGAGCAGCAAGCAGGGCCGTCGAGGCCTGGAAAGGAACGTCATGATTCTCTGTGCCGTGGATGGCTCGCGACATAGTCAAATGGCCCTGGACATGGTCCACCATGCGCTCGCCAGGCCGGGCGAGCGGGTGGGGCTCGTGCATGTCATCGATCTCAGCCGGTTCCGGCCGGTCAAAGGGATGAGTCAGGCCGCCAAGCGCGCCCTGGAGAAAGCCCTGGGGGTGGCGGAGCGCAACGGCCGAGCCCTCCTGGCTCGAGCGGAAGCGATACTGACCCAAGAAGGGATTCAGGTGGAGACCAGTTTGGTCCGGGGCTATCCGGCTGAGGCCGTGACCAAGGTCGCCGCGCGGCACAAGGCGGATCTGATCGTCATTGGGTCGCGAGGGCTGACCGACGTGCGCAGCTTTCTGCTCGGGAGCGTGTCGCGGCATGTCGTGATGGCGGCGCCCTGCCCGGTGCTGGTGGTGAAGAAGCGGGTCCCTGCGTTCGAGCGCATCATCGTCGGCGTGGACGGATCCAAGCGGTCGCGGTCCACCGTGGAGTATCTGCTCGGTCTGCCGCTCCCTGACCTGGCGCGGATCACGGTCGTGTCGGCCGTGCCGCCCCTCCCCATCGAAGCGGGCGCCGGAGTGCCGGATGCCGCGTTGCTGGACCCAGTCCTCGCCCCGTTGGAGAAGGAGGCGAGCTTGGTAGCCGACGAGGCGGCGGCGCCGATCGAGCAAGCCGGCTTCGAGGTGGCGACGATGGTGCTGCACGGGAACCCGAGCCATGAAATCGTCAAGCTGGCCGAAGCCAAGCGGGCCGACCTGGTAGTGGTGGGGTCGCGGGGCCTGACCGGGGATAGTCGGTTCCTGCTGGGAAGCGTGTCCGACGGAGTGGTGCGCTACGCGCCCTGCGCGGTCTTGGTCGTGCGGACCTGACCGTAGCCGATGAGGCCGCGACTTTACCGAGCGAAATGTTTGAGGATGACCGGCCGGCGAGTGGGTCCCCAAGCGCCGGGCTCAGCCTCGAAGAGGCCGGCGCAGGGAGTGCCGCAGGTGTTGCATCGACCATCATGCGTCAGGGTCCAGGCCGTCAACCGATACCAGTCCCGACCGATGAGGACGGTCCCGCACCGGTGACAGAGGGTGCTCCCGCCCGCCTCGTCGTGCACGTTTCCCGTATACACGTACCGTAGCCCGTTGCCCATGGCGATCCGGCGCGCACGTGCCAGCGTAGCCGGAGGGGTGGACTGGATGTCCCGCATCTTCCAATCCGGGTGAAAGGCCGTAAAGTGGAGCGGTACGTCCGGCCCCAGCCGCTCGGCAATCCATCCGCTCAGCTCGTCGAGTTCCTTGTTCGAATCGTTCTCGCCCGGAATGAGCAGCGTGGTGATCTCGAACCAGACCTGGGTCTCGTGTTTGAGGTAGACGAGCGTGTCCAGCACCGGCTGCAAATGCGAGTTCGTGACCTGGTGATAGAATCGCTCGGTGAAAGCCTTGAGGTCCACGTTGGCCGCGTCCATGTACCGATAGAACTCCGCACGCGGTTCCTCGCAGACGTAGCCGGCCGTCACCGCCACCGATTGAATGCCGGCCTCACGGCAGGCCCGGGCCACGTCGATCGCATATTCGTGAAAGATCACCGGATCGTTGTAGGTGAAGGCCACGCTGCGGCAGCCGAGTTCCTTGGCGGCGCGGGCGATGGTGTCCGGCGAGGCCTCGTCGGCCAAGGTGTCCATCTCACGGGACTTGCTCATGTCCCAGTTCTGGCAGAACTTGCAGGCCAAGTTGCAGCCCGCTGTGCCGAAGGAGAGAACCGGCGTACCCGGCAGAAAATGATTCAACGGTTTTTTCTCGATCGGGTCCACGCAGAAGCCGCTGGAGCGGCCGTAGGTGGTGAGCACGATCCGATTGTCCTGGCGCGCGCGGACGAAGCACAGCCCCTGCTGCCCTTCCTGCAGCTTGCAGAACCGGGGGCAGAGGTCGCACTGCACGCGCCCATCCTCGAGCCTATGCCAGTATTTGGTGGGAACCACGATGGCAGATTGCGTCGCCATATTCACCTGATGGAACCCCGCAAGGTGTGACCGATTATACCAGCCCGATACGGCCTTGTGGGGTTGTCGAGGTCTTGAGCCGTCCGTCGTCCGAGGAATTCGAACGACAAACGAAAGAGCGGGAAGTGCGAAGGCTATCTTGAGGGGCGCGCCTCGATCAGCCGCCCCCCGCCCTTCCTGAGCAGCTCTGGGCTGGCCAGCAGTTGCGGTGTCTGGTCGTTGTTGTACTGTTTGCGGGCGATTTTCTTCACGTTCGGTTTGATGTAGTCGAACAGCTCGGCCAGGTCGATGGCCCCGTCCTTGTTCAGGTCTCCCTCTCCTTGGAGGCCTTTGAAGAAGAAATACGTGAGCAGCCCATGTCCCTGCTCCTGATAGGCGCTGGAGATCTGGTCGCCGGCGCTGGCCGACAGCACGACGGTCTTGCCTCCAGCCACGATCGCATTTTCGACCGAGAGCACCATTGGTTTGGCTCCCCTGGCGAGAACCGACCGCCCGCCGGCTCCGGAGAAACAGGAGTCCAACACCACCGTGATGTCCTTCGCGGGCAGTTTCTCCAGGGCGGCGTAGAGCCGCTTTAAGGGATAGCCCGTGGACTCGATGAACGTGGGATCGCCGTCGTAGGGCACCAGGTAGGCGTCGCTCGTCTTGGGATTCGGGGCGCCGTGGCCTGAGTAGTAGACGAAGACCGAGCCATCCTTCTCGACATTATTCGGCAGCCAGTGTTCGAAATACTTTTCCAGGTCCTTGCCCGTCGCGCGTTCGTTGACTTGGACCACCACGTTCTCTTCCGGATATCCGAGGGCCTTCGTCAGGTATTCGCCCATCAGGGCGGCGTCCCGCGCGGCGAAATCCGCCCTGGGCAGTTTCTCGCGGTACTGCTCGATACCGATGACGATGGCATAGGCGTTCTTTTTTCGGGTCGCCTTGGCGGTCGGCACACGATCCACGTCGCTGGCCGGAACGGGCGGAGCCGCCGTGGTTGGTGCTGCGGGACCGGCCCCGGCCGCCCTCGCCTCCGCCTCTCTGAGCACCTTGGCCAAGGCCGGCTTGCCCCGATGCTCCGCCCATTGCGCAGCCGTCCAGCCTTGATTGTCAATGACGGTCGGGTCGGCGCCTCGTTCGAGCAGGAGCTGGATAACGCGGAGCTGTTTCCCGACTTCCTCGCCCCAGGCCGCTTCTTTCAACGCCGTCCACCCGTTCGTGACCGTCGGGTCGTTCACATCGGCGCCATGGTCCAGCAGCAGACGGACGGTGTCCACGTCGCCGTGTAGCGCCATCAAGCGCAAGGCATGTTCTTTGCCGGCGCTTGCTCCACGCTCCAAGAGGAGGCGAACAATGTCACCATGCTTCTTTCCCGCGGCAAGCCCGAGTGGCGCGATGAACGGGTCATTCGGGAGATTCGGGTCGGCCCCTCTGCTCAACAGGAGCCGCACGATCTCAAGGGAGCCGGACTCCGCAACGGTGGACAGGGGAGACCAATTGATGTGTCCCTGACCGGCGCCGGTTTCTACGTTGACCTCGGCACCGCGATCCAGCAGGAGACGGACCGTCTCCAGGGAGCCGGATCGCGCCGCCAGTAGGAGCGGCGTCGAGCCGGACTTGGCCTTGACGTTGACCGAGGATCCGTGGTCCAGCAGAAACCGGACGACCTCCGTGCGGCCCTTGTCCGCCGCGAAATGGAGGGCCGTGCTGCCGTTCTCATTCACGGCATTGACGTCCGCGCCTTGGGCGACCAGGGTCTGCACCGTCGGAAGATCGCCGTCACGGGCGGCGGTGTAAATCGTCGCGCAGCCGGCCAAAAGGGTCAGCAACGGGATGCCCAGGAGCTTGATCATGCGACCACGCATAAGCCTTACGGTTTGCCCGCTCCCCGCAACACGATGCCCCGACTCAACACGTCGGGGTTGCCCAGCAGTTGCGGCTGCTGTTCGTTGTGAAACTCGCGCCGCGCCGTCCGCTCCACTTGCGGCTTCAGGTACTCGTACAGTTCCCGCAGCTCGATGCGGCCGTCACGGTTCGCGTCTGCCTCGCCCTGGAGCCCCTTGAGGAAGAAGTAGGTAAACAGTCCATGGCTTTGTTGGTTGTAGGTCGAGGAGACTTGATCGCCCGCGCTCGCCGCCAGGACCACCACCTTGCCCTTGGCCAGGAGCGGATTCTCCACTGAGAGCACCATCGGCCTCATGCCCTTGCCGATCACGGATCGCCCGCCGGCTCCCGAAAAGCAGGAGTCGAGCATGACCACGACGTCCTTCGCGGGCAGCGCGGCCAGCTTGTCATACAGACGATCCAGCGGATAGCCTGTCTGTTCCACGAAGGCCGGGTCTCCGTCATAGGGGACGAGATAGGCCTTGCCCGTTCTGGCGTTCGGCGCCCCGTGCCCGGAAAAATAGACGAACACCGAGTCGCCGGCTTCAACATGGTCAGGCAGCCATCCTTCGATGTACTTTTCCACGCCGTTCTTCGTGGCCCGGTCGTTCAGTAGGACCACGACGTTCTCCTCGGCATAACCGAGCGTCTTGCTCAGGTACTGGCCCATGATCCGGGCGTCGTGTGCCGCAAAGTCGGCCCGTGGTAATTGCTGTTGGTACTGTTCGATGCCGATCACGACCGCATAGGCGTGCTTCCTAGCCGTTGCCGCTTTGCCCGGCGGCGGCTGGTCCACGTCGCTGACGGGTAGCACCGCGGCTGGAGCAGGACTCGACGCGGAAGGAGCGGTTGGTTGCTGCTTCGCGATGGCGCGTTCGAGCAGTGCGACAACCTCCATGTCTTTGCGGCTCTCGGCGCGATCCAAGGCTGTGAAGCCCTCTTGATCTTTGACGTTGACGTCCGCGCCCTTGACGAGGAGCATGCGGACCACCTCCGGGCTGCCCCAGCGTACGGCGCTGGCGAGCACAGACTGGCCGTCGTTGTCCCTGGTATTCACGTTGGCTCCCCTGGCCAAGAGGAGCCGCACGGTGTTCCTCCGATCATACGGAGAGGCTACAGCGCAGTGCAGCGGACTCCTTCCTCTCTCGCCTGGTTCTTCTATGTCCCCTGCCTTGTCCAGAATCCTGCCGACCATCTCGGAAGAGAGAAGCCAGTATGCGGCGCTGCAAAGCAGCGTCTGCCCGTGCTTGTTCTTGTTATGGACGTCCGCCCCGGCCTCCAGCAGGGCGCGAACGGTTTCCCCTCTCTCTGCCTCGGTCTGCCCTTCCACGACTTTGTAGGGCGTTACCGCCAGCTGGATGGCGGTTTCCCCGCTATAGCCCGTCTGCACATTGATGTCCGCCCCGCGCGCGAGGAGCGCCTTGACCGTGTCCGTTTGTCCATACTTAGCGGCCCAGTGGAGCGGGGTCATCCCTTGCATCTTCTCCCGATCGGTTCTGGCATTCACATCGGCCCCTTGATCCAAGAGCAGCAGCACGGTCTTGGTGTCCCCCTGTATGGCTGCCTGTTGCATCGTGGGCAGCGGGGCCACGCAGCTTCCCAGCAGCACGAGGAGGCCGATCGGCCAGGCCTCCCTGGCCGCATGACGTAATCCTTCGGAGAGGGCTGTTCTCGGGAAGCGGCTCACCTGCGCTCCTTCGTGACCAACTGCAAGCAATGAGGACCTTCTCCGTTCGGCACAGACGCCGCCGCCCCTGGTTCCGATCATGCCTGTGCCGAATGGCTCTCTTCGTGAAGGGCAAGAGTGGTGCCGCTGTGGCTCGGATCCGGTCGCTCTAAAACGGGCCTTTACTTTCCAATAGATACACATTGGCCCTGGCCTGGCTTGATTGAATGAGGAGCCAGGGGCGAAGTCTTCCTTGCGTGACTGTAGCTATCCGCAACATGAGCCGGTCCCGTCACTGTAGCCGAATGACTCAACGAGGAGTTAATGCGGAGGATGGCTTCCCGCCGAAGATCGCGCCTGCCTCTCTTGATCGCATCGGGATGGAGGTTACCTGATAACCGAGCGGAGGTGTTGGAGAGAGGAACAGCGCAGGAGCAGGGGGTTAGGCGCAGGGGTGGTGTGCAGGCCCGGTCGGCCGGGAAGCCTGAAGCCCCTCCGGGATCCCCACCATGGCAGGAGCTCTCGACGATCCACCCTCCGCTCAGCGTTTCTTATTCCCCAGCCGACTCTTCGGTGTGCAGTTCGACGTCACCGGACGATCAGGACCGAGCACGGCGCGTGCACGAGCACTTTCTGGGACACGCTCCCAAGCAAGAATCGTTGGATGGCTTTCATCCCCCGTGCGCCGAGAACGATCATCTGCGCCTGATGCCGCGCCGCCGCCTCGATGAGCGAAAAGGCCGGGTCCCCCTGCAGCCATTCCGTCTCCACCTCATACGGTCCGGTCGTGAACGGGGCCGTGATGCTGCGCAGCAGCTCCTCGCCCCTCGCGCGGGCTGTCTTCGCGGCGGACCGGATGTCGCGCAGTCCCCTGACCGGCCCAAACAGCCCTGCGTGATGGCCCGGCCAGACCATGACCGCCGTGACCCGGACTCGATTCTTGAAGGGGGTGCGAGCCAGAAACTGAACGGTCTTCGCCGATTCGTCCGAACCGTCCAGGGCCAGGAGGATGCGATCTACTGTCGCCGCCGGCTCCTTCACGATCAACACGGAGCAGGGGGCGTAGGTGGCGACTTTTTGAGAGACGCCCCCGAGGAGGAAGGTCGGGGTCGCGGTCATCCCCCGCTGTCCTAGAATGACCAGGTCCGCACGGGACTCCTCGGCCGTCTGAACGATGCTCTCCGCCGCGTCGCCGGTATCGGCGATCAGGCGGATGTGGCTGGCATGGGAAGCCAGCTCGGCTTTCATCTCGTGCAGAGTCCGCTCGGCCGCCTCCGAGACTTCCCGGCGATACGTCTCAAAGTAGCCGGCCGGCATCTTGGGCGCAGCGTAGGCATGTTGCAGCGCCTCCACGTCCACCACATTGAGCACGTGGAGATCGGGTGGTTCGGCCAGGTGCTTGATCATGCCGGCGGCGTTCCGAGAGTCCGGCGAGGCATCCACGGCCAGCAGTACGCGCATGGGTCTCTCCTAACGGTCTGTGCGCGGGAACGCCTTGGCGTCGGCGCTCGGGTCAAGGGCGATCCGCAACTGCGCCAATAAGGCTCTGGCCTGTTTGGTCCGCAGCCCCACGTTGAGCCCCCCAACCTTGCGCAGCGCCGCATGATTGATCGCAACGACAAGGCCGGCTCGGTCAAGGACCGGTCCCCCGCTGCTTCCGCCGCCGGCGCTGGCTTCGAACGTCAAGCTGTCCGGCGAGAGGTCGGACACGTGCCCTTGAGTGGCCAGAGGGCGGACCAGTTTTCGCCTCGAGAGCGCATCGGCCAATTTGGCCGGGTCGCCCCCCGCCTCGTGCAAAATCTCGTCGCTCACAGGTTTGGCCAGCCGTCCCATGAGGCTGTCGAACGTCCCCGGATAGCTGAGCGCGACGACCGGTTCGCCGACCCGGGGGGCCTTGTCCATGGGAGCCAGGCGGAGCGGCGTCGAACCGATCGGCGCTCGATCGGTCCGGAGGACGGCGATGTCGCTTGTCTCCGAGACCCCGAGCAGTTCGAGCGAGAAGGGCTCGGACCCGCCGGGGAAGAAGATGCGGAGGAGGGACAGACGCGGCTCAAAGCCGGCCTCGATGGCCTGCCGGGCCGGTTCATAATGGTCCCACATCCGGACCAGGTGGCGGTTCGTCAGGATCGTGCCCGCCTTGTCCACGAGGAATCCGCTGCCGGCATAAAAGATGACGATGGGCGGACCCTCGCCTTCAATCGTCACCAAGGGATTGCCGTCTCGGTCCAGATAAGGATGGCCCAATGGATCGAGTCCCTGGTACCGCAGGGGACGTCCGGTGCCTTTTTCCAGAAATCCATACCCTCCTTGCAGCAACCCGACCCCGCTCTCAAATTGAGCCACGATCTCTTCGGCAAACCGCTGTCCGCTTTCGAGCGCGCGCAGCTGTCTGTGGATCGCCTGGATGTCTTGCCGGGACCGGCGGGCGGTCTCCTGCTCTTTGAGCGAGGCGGTGAGCGTGGCGACCAGCTCCTCATGCTGCCGGCGAAGTTCCGTCAGGCGCTGTCGCTCCTGTTCGCTCCTCCGGCCCATCTCCTCACGGGTGAAGCGTCCGGCTTCGAGTTGACTGACGAGTTCGGCCATGCGCCGCTCCGTTGCGGCGGCAGCCAGATGCTGTCGGTAGACGACGATGCCCAACAGGGTGACGAGCAGGACCGGGGCTAAGACGGCTCCGGCGGCCGCGATCTTCGCGGCGGCGGAGCCATAGCGCGCAATATCTGCGAGCAAGCGGCGAACCAAATAGAGAGGCGAGAGGTAGCGGGGATGCGGCGTGCGCACGACGATGTCGCGGCAGTCGGCGACGATATCCCGCCAAGGCTTGGTCTCCGGGCTTTCTTCGGGGATGCGCCGAAATCGCACCAGCGGGCCGCCCTCGCCGAACTGCAGGAGGTCTCCGTCTTTCAGTTCGGACTCAAAGCTTCGCTGGCCGTTGATGAGGAGTGCGTGCTTCCTGCTCCGGTCCCGAATCAGGGGGGCATGGTCTTCAACCGCAATCTCCGCGTGGAGGGGGCAGACCGTCGGGTCTTTCGCCGGGTCGAACGCGACATGACAGGACTCCCCGACACCGACCCGGATCGCATCGGTATCGAATGACTGGGTCAGGCCGCGCCGGCTGCCGGTGAGATGGCACAGCATCATCCGCATGATGGAATACCCCATTCCTCGGGGACGACGCGGGCGACATGATCCCGTTGGCTCCCCGATCGGCAGCAGACAGAGATGATGCTACCGGCGGCGTCACGCCAGGGATTAATCCAGGCTGTCAGCTTCATGGGGCTCCATCGGATGTGACGATATGGGACCATCGCCCGCTGCGACGCCTCCAGCCGGCCTCATGGCTTCGAGTCGGTTCCTCACCGCCTCCGGATCGTTGATCCCGCGCAACCGGATCTGTCCGCCGCCGGTTCGGATCGCGAGCGTGCCGATCCCCATCCACTGGGCAAGCGGCCCCTGCCGGATCGTCAGCTCCTCGATCTGTTCTATGGCCACCGAGTCAAGGACACGGCCGGTATACCCGTTGGTCACCATCACGCGGCTGGCGGTGAGGCTGTATTTGGCCCACCGGCGCAAACAGGCGGCGCAACCCAGCAGCGCGACGGCTCCTCCCAGCCACAGACTCCACCCGGGGAGTGCGAACTGGAGCAACAACAGGCCGCGCAACGCGGTCAACAGGCTCATGAAGTAGAGCCAGGCAAACTGGCCCCAGGAGGGGTAGGCCTGCCACTTCACGGTTTCGACGGTCGCGACAGGATCGGGCATGGCTGTCGTTCCGATCAGGATCGTGGCTGTGCCGAGAGGACGGGGTGGAGGCGCGTCCCGGCCCGGCCGTCGAACGCGGCCAGCGCATTCTCCGGGCTGGTGATGATGACGCCGCGCCCGCCTCGTTCCAGAAACCAGATGGCGGCTTCGATCTTCGGCCCCATGCTGCCCGGCGCAAAATGGCCTTCGGCGAGATACCGTTTCGCCTCCTCGACCGTCAGCTTGTCCAGGTTCCGTTCGTCCGGCTGGCCGAAGTTCAGTTTGACTTGTTCCACCGCGGTGAGATCAAGAACGGTGTTCATCCCCAGCTCGACGGCCAGGCGGCTTGATGCCAGGTCCTTGTCCACGACGGCCTCGACGCCGGCCAGCGTGCCGTCGCGTGCCCGGCGGACCGGAATGCCCCCGCCGCCGGCGGCGATGACGATGACGCCGGCCTCGACGAGCCGGCGGACGACCGGGGTTTCGACGATCCCGATCGGGAGGGGCGAGGGCACCAGCCGGCGATAGCCCCGGTGCGCGTCTTCGGCGATCCGCCATCCCGTCGCCCGCCATCGCTCGGCCTGCTCCTTCGAATAGAAGGGGCCGACGGGCTTGGTGGGATGCGACATCCGCGGATCTTCCGGATCGACGAGCGTCCTGGTGACGACGGTCGCCACCGGAGGATCGCCGATCCCGCCTTGCCGCAGAACGTTCTGCAGGCATTGCTGGATCATGTACCCGGTTTCTCCTTGAGATTGCGCGACGCAGACGTCCAACGGCAGGTCGTAGGCCTGTCCGCGCGCCGCCTCCGCGCGGAGCAGAATCTGTCCGACTTGCGGGCCGTTCCCGTGGGTGAGGACCACCCGATGCCCGCGCCGGATCAGTTCGGCGACCCCGGCCAGGGCCGATTGCACGGTGGCCGCCTGCTCGTCGAGCGTGCCCCGTTGCCCGGTCTTGACCAAGGCGTTGCCGCCCAGCGCGACCAGAACTCTCTCAGGCATGGGTCTTGACCTTCTCAAGGAATCCGCGCATGACCTCGCGGAGGGTCGGCCTGCCCGTCTCTTCCAGCTCGTACGTGACCCGGCAGGTCGGCTGGGCGATCTGGAGCAGGCGCCGGAGGTCCACCGGGGTGGCGATCAACACCACATCGCACTCGATCCGCCGGATCGTCTCTTCGAGCTCGCACATCTGTTTGGGCCCGTAGCCCATGGCCGGGAGCAAGGGGCCGATGTGCGGGTGGTCGGCGAAGGTCCGGCGGATGGACCCGACGGCCCGGGGACGGGGGTCCACGAGCTCGCAGGCGCCCCATTTCCTGGCCGCGAGTGTCCCGGCCCCGAAGCTCATGCCTCCGTGGGTGAGCGTCGGCCCGTCTTCCACGACCAGCACGCGCTTGCCTTGGACCGCGTCCGGATCCGTGAGCGAGATCGGCATGGTGGCCTCGATCACCGTGGCGCCGGGGTTGTCCTTCCGGAGGCTCTCGCGCAGGACGCGGGTCCGCTCGGGATCGGCGCTGTCCAGCTTGGTCAAGACGAGCACCTGCGCACGGCGCAGGTTGACTTCGCCGGGATAGTAGCTCCGCTCGTGGCCGGCCCGGTGCGGGTCCAGCAGGACGATTTCCAGATCCGACGCCACGAAGGGCCAATCGTTGTTGCCCCCGTCCCAGAGGAGCACGTCGGCCTCGGCTTCCGCTTGGCGAAGAATTCGCTCGTAATCCACGCCGGCGTAGACGAGGTCGCCGCTCACGATGTGCGGTTCGTACTCTTCCATCTCCTCGATCGTGCAGTCGGCGCGTGCGAGGTCGTCGAGGCTGGCGAACCGTTGAACGGCCTGCTTGGCCAGGTCGCCGTAAGGCATCGGATGGCGGACGACCGCCACGCGCAGACCTTCACGTCGTAAGATCGCCGCGATCTTGCGTGCCGTCGGACTCTTGCCGCAGCCGGTGCGGACCGCGCAGACCGATATCACCGGCTTGGTGGAGGGCAGCATCGTCGCACGCGGGCCGAGGAGCCGAAAGTCCGCTCCCCTGGCCATGACTTGCGAGGCCTTGTGCATCACGGCTTCGTGCGACAGGTCGCTGTAGGCGAAGACCACCTCCTCCACCTGCTGCACATCGATCAAGGATTCCAATTGCTCCTCGGCATGGATGGGAATCCCTTCAGGGTACAGGGGGCCGGCCAAGGTCGGCGGATAGAGCCGACCGGCGATGTTCGGAATTTGCGCCGCCGTGAAGGCGACGACCTGGTAGCGGGGGTCCTGGCGGAAGACGACGTTGAAGTTGTGAAAGTCCCTCCCGGCCGCCCCCATGATGAGCACCTTGGTCTGGCCCATACAGATGTGCCCCCGAATTGTGGCAGCGCTTCATAACGCAAGAACTGTGCGCGTCCGGAGGCCGCCTTCTCCCTTAAGAAGCGGCATGAATTCGCGCACCTGGCCTCCGATCCCCTTGCGGCGCAAAGGCAGGGGGCCTTGCCTGACGCGATTCTCCCCGGAGCGAGGCCGAGGCTTGATGAATAATGCTACAGGCCGATGGAGGACCGTGGGACGGCTGCGCCCATCGGTCTGATTTCTTGAGGATTTGCCTTCACGCCGGCCGGAAGCAGACCGGCTCTCCTTTGGTCTGGCCTTTGCACCGACAGACGGTGAGTAGAGGGGGCGTAACCTGTGGCCTGGGACCCGATCGTCAAATCGAGGCGTGACTGGGATGTCGTGCCGACCCTCAGCGAGTACGGCGACGTGCGCGCGCACTTTTCCTGGGGGCGGGCCCGACAGGAACTCGACGGGCTTCCGGGAGGGCGTGGCCTCAACATCGCGCATGAGGCAATCGATCGCCATGCGGCGGGCCGGCTGCGGGATCATGTGGCCTTGCGCTGGCTCGGCAAGAACGGGGAAGTCCGCGACTACACCTACGGTCGATTGGAAGAACTGACGAACCGGTTCGCCAACGTCCTGCAGCGGCTCGGTGCGGCCAAAGGGGACCGGGTCTATGTCTTGGCAGGCCGCATCCCCGAACTCTATATGACCGCGCTGGGCACGTTCAAAAACCGCAGCGTCTTCTGTCCGCTCTTCTCCGCGTTCGGCCCTGAGCCGATCCGCGCCAGGCTGGCCATCGGTCAGGCGAAAGTCCTCGTGACCACCGAGTCGCTCTATCAGCGGAAAATAGCCGGGTTGCGGGCGTCCCTCCCCCACCTTCAAGAGGTGCTGCTCGTCGGAGACGCTCACAAGCCGACGGACGTGGCGGGCACGAAAGACTATTACTGGCTCATGGCGGAGGCGGGCGATCGGTTTGCGATCGAGCCCACCGATCCGGAAGACGTGGCGCTGTTGCACTTCACCAGCGGGACGACCGGCACGCCCAAGGGCGCGGTGCACGTGCACCAGGCGGTGGTGGCCCATCACATGACCGGGAAGTTGGCGCTCGACTTTCACAAAGAGGACATCTTCTGGTGCACCGCCGACCCGGGCTGGGTGACCGGCACCTCCTACGGCATCATCGCTCCGTTGACGAACGGCGTCACCAGCATCGTGGACGAGGCCGAGTTCGACGCAGAACGGTGGTACCGCATTTTGCAGGATCAGCGCGTGACGGTCTGGTACACGGCCCCCACGGCCATCCGCATGATGATGAAGGCGGGCCTGGAGCCGGTCCGCAAGTACGACCTGCGCGCGTTGCGGTTCCTGGCCAGTGTCGGCGAGCCGCTGAACCCGGAGGCGGTCGTCTGGGGTCAGCAGGCTTTTGGGAGGCCGTTCCACGACAACTGGTGGCAAACCGAAACAGGCGGGATCATGGTCGCCAACTATGCGGCGATGGATGTCCGGCCCGGCTCGATGGGCCGTCCGCTTCCGGGAATCGAAGCGGCGATCGTGCACAAAACGGCCGAGGGGGCGATCGAGGTCGTGCAGGAGCCGGAGGTCCAGGGGGAGCTGGCCTTGCGGCCCGGCTGGCCGTCCATGTTCCGTGGCTACTGGAACGAGCCGGAGCGGTACAAGAAATGTTTCGCCGACGGGTGGTACCTGACCGGCGACCTGGCCAGGCGGGACAAGGACGGGTACTTCTGGTTCGTCGGCCGCGCAGACGATGTCATCAAGACCTCCGGCCACCTGATCGGGCCGTTCGAGGTCGAGAGCATATTGCTGGAGCACAAGGCGGTGGCCGAAGCGGGCGTGATCGGCAAGCCGGACCCGGTCGCGCTAGAAACGGTCAAGGCCTTCGTGTCGCTCAAGGATGGGTATGCGCCTTCCCATGAGCTGCAGCGAGAATTGCTGGGGTTCGCCAGGGCCAGGCTCGGCGCCGTGGTGGCGCCGAAAGAGATCGAGTTTCTGCCCTCGCTCCCCAAGACCCGCAGCGGAAAAATCATGCGGCGGTTGCTCAAAGCCCGTGAACTGGGTTTGCCCGAAGGAGACACCTCGACGTTGGAAGGTAATTGAATGACCGTCGCCGACCGTCAACATGCGCTCTTGCTGCTCCGCCAGATGTTGCGGATCCGCCGCTTCGAGGAAAAGGCGGCGGAGCTCTACAGCCTCGGCAAAATCCGCGGCTTTCTCCACCTCTACATCGGCGAAGAGGCGGTGGCGGTGGGAGCCATGCACGCGCTCACGCAAGAGGACGCCCTTGTGGCGACCTATCGGGAACATGGACAGGCGCTCCTGCGCGGCACACCGGCCGGCTCGCTCATGGCGGAGCTCTACGGCAAGGCCAACGGCTGCGCCAGAGGGCGAGGCGGCTCCATGCACTTCTTCGATGCCTCGCGTCGATTCTACGGCGGTATGGCGATCGTGGGAGGAGGGCTGCCGGTGGCGGTCGGACTGGCTTTGGCCGACAAGCTGCAAGGCAAGGCTCGTGTGACCGCCTGTTTCTTCGGGGACGGAGCGGTGGCGGAAGGCGAGTTCCACGAATCGCTCAACCTGGCGGCGCTGTGGAAGTTGCCGGTGCTGTTTCTCTGCGAGAACAATTTGTATGCGATGGGCACCGCGTTGTCGCGCCACCAGGCCCAACCGGACATCACGCTCAAAGCGCACGCCGAGGGAGTCCCCGCCGAAGCCGTGGACGGCATGGATGTGCTGGCCGTCGAGAGGGCGACCACCAGGGCCGCCCAATCAGTGCGTGGCGGAAACGGTCCGTCTTTGCTGGAATATCGCACCTATCGGTTCCGCGCCCATTCGATGTATGACGCGGAACTCTATCGCACCAAGGACGAGGTCGAACAGTGGAAGCAGCGCGATCCGATCGCGATCTTCGAGGGACAACTGCGGGAGTGGAAATGTCTGACCTCCGAAGACCTGTCGGTCATGGAGTCGGACATTGCCGCGGAAATCGCCGCGGCTGTGGCGGAGGCGGAGGCGGGTCCGTGGGAGCCGGTCGAGGACCTGACGAAAGACGTGTACACCGTTTGACGCGGGACCGTGAGGCATGCACAAGGAGGAAGTATCATGGAAAGAGACGAGGGCAATGTCGAGGGGCTGATCGTGGCGTTCCTGGGCGGCGTGCTCATCGGCGCGGCGGCGGGGCTGCTCCTGGCGCCCAAGTCGGGACGGGAAACCAGGGCCACCTTGAAGGATTATGCGCAACAGGCGGAAGAAGAACTGGCGGAGAAGGTCGCCCGCATCAAGGCCTCGATCGCGTCCTGTCAGCAAGCCTGCGAAGAGCACCTGAAGGCGCACAAGGAACATGCCAGGGGGCCCGTGACCTAGGCCTGAGATGGGGCGGCATCCTATGCCTGCGCCATGATGCACTTCCTGCAACAGAGAGAATTGGAGCGCAATCTGTATCTCTTGAACGGCGCGCTGCTCGTCACCCACGAGATTGATGCGGCCTATTGGAGGGAGTGGGAGCTGTTCGGCATCCCCGGGGGGATTCAGATGTTCCTGCTCTTGAACGCGCTGCTGGTCCTGGCCGTGCTGGTCGGATTCAAGCAACTGATGCTCGGCGCGCGCATCGGGCATCTGTGCTCCTTGGTCGTGGCGGGGGCCGGAGTCTTGGCCGTTGCGCTTCACAGCGCCCTGATCTTGGCCGGGCATCCGGAATTTACATTGCCCGCGTCATTGATCGTGCTGGTGTTGATTTTGATCGTCTCGCTGGTACAGGGGGCGGTAGCCGTCAGGACGCTGCGAGCATGCCCGTCGGACGGTCGCGAGCACTCTTGTGCCTCATGACCGATCCAGTCCGGCGGCGAGGTCTTTGCTGGCTCAATTGGCGGGCGGCGATCGCCGTTCCATCGGGAGAAGCGGGGAAGTCGTCGCCGAGGTGCTCCACGCGCCCTCGTTGTTTAAAGAGGTCTTCGACGGTCTGTTGCGGAGCGTGGATCCGTTGGTGCGGATGCGGGCGGCGGATGCCGTTGAAAAGATCACCGCCGTGCATCCGGAATATCTTCGGCCTTTCAAACGGGCACTCCTCGAACAGGTTGCTCAGTCGGCGCAGCCGGAGGTTCGGTGGCATGTGGCCCAAATGATCCCCCGCCTGCATTTGAGCCAGGCGGAGCGAATGGCCGCCGTCGCCATTCTATTCCGATACCTTCGGGATAGCAGTCGACTCGTTCGCACCTTCTCCATGCAAGCGTTGGCAGAGTTGGCCGAACAGGATGCCCGTCTTCGGCCGAAGGTGGTGAAGCTGATTCGATCGCTTGTCAAAACAGGGAGTCCCGCGGTGAAGAGTCGAGGGCGAAAACTGCTGACGAGGCTGGCATGAGGCTGCGGGGGAGGTCATGACGAAGACCACCTACCGAGAGGCGGTCCGGGCCGGATTGCGCGAAGCGCTCCGCGGCGACCCGCGGGTCTTTCTGATGGGCGAAGACGTGGGTCGCTACGGAGGCGCCTATGCCTGCAGCCGCGGTCTGCTGGAAGAGTTCGGCCCGGAACGAATCCGCGACACGCCCCTGTCGGAATCCGTCTTCGTCGGGGCCGGGATCGGCGCGGCCCTGGGCGGCATGCGTCCCATCGTGGAAGTTATGACCGTCAATTTCAGCCTGCTGGCCCTGGATCAGATCGTCAACAATGCGGCCACAATCCGGCACATGTCCGGCGGTCAGTTCAGCGTGCCGCTCGTGGTGCGCATGGCCACCGGCGGGGGCCGCCAGGTGGCGGCGCAACATTCCCACAGTTTGGAGGGCTGGTACGCGCACATCCCGGGGATCAAGGTCGTGACTCCTGCAACCGTGACCGATGCGAAGGGTATGTTGCTGGCCGCGCTCAAGGAGCCGGACCCAGTGTTCATCTTCGAACATGCCTATCTCTACCCCACCGAGGGCGAACTGGACGAATCGGCGACGGTGGACCTGACCCGGGCGTCGGTGCGCCGGTCGGGGCGCGACGTCTCGATCGTCACCTTCGGCGGATCGCTCTGGAAAGCCCTGGAAGCCGCCGATCGGCTGGCCGGCGAGGGCATCGAGGCCGAGGTCATCGACCTACGGTCGCTGCGGCCGCTGGATACCCCGACGATTCTGGCCTCGGTCGCCAAGACCCACCGGGCCGTAATTGTGGATGAGGGCTGGCGGACCGGCAGTTTCGCGGCGGAGGTCAGCGCGCAGATCATGGAAGGCGGGTTCTACGATTTGGACGGACCGGTGGCGCGCGTCTGCAGCGCCGAAGTTCCGATCCCGTATCCCAAACATCTGGAGGATGCCGCGTTGCCCAATGTCGGCGCGATTGTCCGATGCGTGAAGGAGGTGACTGCGGCCCATGGCTGAGTTTGTGATGCCCACCCTGGGGGCCGACATGGACGCAGGTACGCTGGTCGCCTGGAAGAAAAAGCCCGGCGATCGCGTGACCCGTGGCGAGGTCATCGCCGAAGTGGAGACCGACAAGGCGGCCATCGACGTCGAAGTTTTTGCGAGCGGCGTGATCGAGAAGCTTCTGGTCCAGCCGGGCGAGAAAGTGCCGGTCGGCACCGTCCTGGCCCTCGTGCGTGAAGAGGGCCAGCCGGCACGAGGCGCGAGGCAAGAGGCGAGGGGCGGAGAACAAGAACAACCTCTAGCCCCTAGCCCCGCGCCTCTAGCCAGTGAATCAGCCGGCCGCCGGCGCATCTCCCCCGCCGCCCGGCAACTCGCCGCCGACCTCGGCGTGGACCCGGCTCGCGTGCCAGGCACGGGGCCGGAAGGCGCGATCACGCGGCGCGACATCGAAGTCGCTGCCGCACAGGCAAGAGGCGAGCGGCAAGAGGCGAGCGGTGGAAACCAAGAACCGGCCGTGGCTTCTCGCCCCGCGCCACAGGCCGGTGAGGCAGGCGACCGCTTGCTTCGCATGAGGCAGACCATCGCCGCGGCCATGGCCCGATCCAAGCGTGAAATCCCGCACTATTATCTGGGCCACAGCATCGACATGAGCCGAGCCATGGCCTGGCTGGCCGAGACGAATCGGCAACGGCCGGTCCCCGACCGGCTCTTGTACGGAGTCCTGCTCCTCAAGGCCGTATCCCTGGCCTTGCGGGACGTGCCGGAGCTGAACGCGCTGTGGAAGGACGGACGGTCTGTGCCCGCCTCAGCCATCCACGTCGGCACGGCGATCTCGCTCCGGGGCGGAGGCTTGGTGGCGCCGGCCCTGCACGACACGGACCGGCAGAGCCTCGACGAGCTGATGCGCAACTTCCGCGATCTCGTCAAGCGGGCGCGCGCCGGCACCTTGCGCAGTTCCGAGCTATCCGACCCGACGATCACGGTGACCAGCCTCGGCGAGCAAGGCGTCGAGACCGTCTTCGGCGTCATCTACCCTCCGCAGGTCGCGCTGGTCGGGTTCGGCAAGCTGCTGGAGCGGCCCTGGGCCGCCGAAGGCCGGGTCGAGGCCAGGCCGGTGGTCTCCGCGACACTCTCCGCCGACCATCGGGTGACCGACGGCCATCGCGGCGGCCTGTTTCTGGCTTCGGTCGATCGCCTCTTACAGGAGCCAAGTCGCCTATGAGCGCCCAGCCGACCGCCGACGAAGTGAGACGCTCGGCCCTCCGCATCCTGGGGGAGATTGCGCCGGAAGCGGACCTGGCCTCGCTCAAGCCGGACGTGAGTTTCCGAGATCAGCTGGACATCGACTCCATGGACTTTCTGAACTTCGTGATCGCCTTGCACGAAGCCTTGCAGGTGGAGATTCCCGAGGCGGACTATCCGAAGCTCGCGACCTTGAACGCCTGTGTGGCTTATGTCCTGGCCAAAGCCGCGGCTGGGCCGAACCCGTAGCTAGAGGCGAGGAAACACAGACTTGAAGGAGAAGACGGGCGTCCTTGCGTGGAAACGAGGGGAGGGAGCCCGGTCAACCGGAACGGACCTTGGCTCCCGACTGTCGCGGAATGGGCACAATCTGACGGGGGATTAGGACCGACATAAAAAAACGGCCCGCCCTCATGTGGACCGCCGGGCCTGTCGACTCATCGGGACCTTGTCCGGCAACCCAGCCTGTCCCTCCCCGGCTGGTTGTCCCGCGCCTCCCTTGGGTCAACGCCCAACTCCGGTCGTGCCTACGGGCACCTGCGAGGCGGCGCGTCCTTCGGATCACGATCCCGCTCCGGCACAGGAGCGGCGCCCTTTGCACGCTGGCTGCATGAGGGCGAGTCACCCACCTTTGGCTGCGAACCATCCTCCGCTTCTCCCCCTCCTCCTGCTGTCTATGTAAGCATCCCTTGCTTGGGGTCAACTCTCTGAGGGATGAGTTGTCCTCGGCGCTTCCGGGCCTGGTCGCTGCCCCCTTTTCCTCTAGATCGCGGGTCTGTGGCATGACTCCCCATTGTCCTTTGTCCGACTGTCCAGAAATGCCGCGCCGTTTTCCCAACCTCCGAGAGAGTGGGAGAACCGGAAGAAGTTTCAAGGGGTTATGAGGTCGATCCTTGCAGTCATCCTGGCATCGGGCATGCACAGTCTGAGATGGGGCTCTTGGACATTCACCGTCACCCATTCACGTTTCACGAGGAGGAGTCGCTATGAATGCCATCACCCGTTGGGATCCGTTCAAGGAACTGGAGGACATGCAGAATCGGTTGAACACGATGTTCGGCCGCGCGCCGGTGCGTAAGGCCGGCGACAAAGATGAGGCCCTGACGGTGGCCGAGTGGGCGCCGCTCGTGGACATCACCGAGGACGACAAGGAATATCTGATCAAGGCCGAGTTGCCCGAAGTCAAAAAAGAGGACATCAAGCTGACCGTCGACGAGGATGTGCTGACGATCACGGGGGAGCGGAAATACGAGAAAGAAGAGAAGGGCAAGAAATACCACCGTGTGGAACGAGCCTACGGCAGTTTCATGCGCAGCTTCACTTTGCCGGAGGATGCGGATGGGTCCAAGGTGTCCGCCGAATGCAAGGACGGCTTGCTCAAGGTGCACCTGCCGAAGTCGGAAAAGGCCAAGCCGAAGAGCATCGAGGTGAAGGTGAGCTGAGCGGCCGGCCCTCCCAGCCGTCTTCCCGGTCTGCATCTTGCTGTCCGACCGGGGCGGGAAGGGGATGGAGAATAGGCAAGGGCTCGAACAGGAGGACGTGGCTTGTTCGTCTTGCGGGATCGGGAAGAGGCGGGGCGATTGTTGGCGGAACGGTTGGGCGCCTATCGGGACGACCCGAACGCGATGATCCTGGCCTTGCCCCGTGGCGGGGTGGCGGTGGGATACACCCTGAGCCTGGCGCTGCGGCTGCCGCTCGATGTCCTGATCGTGCGCAAGCTGGGCGCGCCGGGTAACCCGGAATATGCCGTTGGGGCGCTGGCCGAAGGCCGCGCACTCTATCTCAATCAGGAGGGAATGGGCGCGCTCGGTTTGCGCCGCGAAGATCTCGACAAGCCGATTCGCGTCCAGGAAGAGGAAATTGTCAGGCGGCAAGCCCTCTACCGCGGCGGCCGGGCTCTGCCGCAGATGGCCGGCCAGACGATTGTGTTGGTGGATGACGGGATTGCCACCGGGTCCACCTTTTTTGCCTGCATCGAGGCGGTGAAGAAGCTCAAGCCGGATCGACTGGCGGCGGCCATTCCGGTCGGGCCGAGGGAGACCCTGCTTCGGGTGCAACGAGAGGTCGACGAGGTGGTCTGTTTGATGACGCCGGAGCCGTTTTTTGCCGTCGGGAACCATTACGAAGAGTTTGCGCAAGTCGAGGATGCGGCCGTCGTCCGCTATCTGGAGAAGGCGGCTGCAGCGTTGCGCGAAGGGGCGCGCGATGCGCGCGTAACTGGGTCTAACCGAAATCATTCATGAGGAGTTTTGATATGGCCGTACGAGCGGGGAAGCCCAACGGCAATCCGGCGGTCCGGGTGGCGCGCAGGGATCGAACGATTCAAGAGGCCCGGCATGACGTGTACCAGGCCCGCGGCAAGTTCCGGGAACCGACCGCCTGCCCGCGATGCGGGGCGGTCTTCCGCAAAGGACATTGGAGTTGGAGGATCAGGCCGGCCAAAGCCCATGAGGCGATCTGTCCGGCTTGTGAGCGCATCGGCGATCAGAACCCATCCGGGATTCTGACCCTGCAGGGGCCGTTCCTCGCCGCGCATCGGGACGAGATCCTGGGGCTTATCCACAATGAAGAGGCGAAGGCCAAGGCGGAACATCCCCTCTCGCGGGTCATGAAGGTCGATCAGAAAAACAGCCGCGTGGAAGTGACCACCACCGACATGCATTTGGCGCAAGGCATCGGCGAGGCGTTGCGCCATGCCTATCAGGGGACGCTCACCTTACGGTATTCCCGCAATCAACAGCTCATCCGCGTGCGGTGGGAGCGCTGAACAGGGATGTGCGGCTGAGTCGGACCGCGAAAGGAGTCGTGACATGAAAGTTCGTGACGCAATGGCCACCGTCGTCCATTCCTGCCGGCCGCACACCAACCTGGCCGAAGCTGCCGAATATATGTGGAACGTGGACTGCGGCGCCCTACCGGTCGTGGACCATGAGGGCAGGGTGATCGGGATGATCACAGACCGGGACATCTGCATAGCCCTTGCCACGAAGGGCCGGATCGCGTCCTGCGTGAACGTCTGGGAGGCCATCACAGGGCGAATCTATGCCTGCCGACCCGATGACGATATCAAGGCGGCGCTCAAAACTATGGCCACCGAGCGGGTGCGGCGGCTCCCGGTCACGGATGATGACGGGATGCTCAAGGGGTTTCTGTCCATCAACGACCTTGTGCTGCTGACCGGAGAGGCCAAGTGGAAGGGGGCGCAAGCGCTCTCCTGCGAAGACGTCATGGATACCTTGAAAAAGATTTGCGGGCACCGGGCCCTAGTGGGAATCTGATCCGAGCCGAACGGCCTGACGTTCTCGACTGACTGGCGCCCCGCAACGAAAGGCGGGCATGGATCGTCGCGTAATGGCCTTCGATTTCGACGGGACGCTCGCGGTGGAGGGGAAGGTCCCGGTCGAGCTGGCGTCGGCGCTGGAGCGGTGCCGTGATTCGGGGTATGCCCTCTTCCTCGTCACAGGTCGGCGATTCGATTCGGTTCCGTTGGGGCCGTTGGCCGAGCTGTTTGTCGGAATTGTCTGGGAAAACGGCGCGGTGCTGGCGCACCGGGCGAGCGGAGAATTGTACCTGCCCTTCGGCCAGCTCCATCCGCGTCTGCTGAAGGCGTTGACGGACGCCGGGATTCCCTTCGAGCGCGGGCTGGCCATCGCCGCAACCTGGACCCCTCACGAGCAGGCCGTCTGGCAGGTGCTCGGCGCCCATGGGGGCGAAGCCTCGGTCGAATACAACAAAGGGGCCCTGATGATCGTGCCGCCCGGCACCTCCAAGGGAACGGGACTGGAACGGCTGCTGGCGCTGTGCGGCTTCTCGGCCAGAAACTTGGCCGCCTTCGGGGATGCGGAGAACGATCTGTCCATGCTGAACCTGGCCGAAGTGGCCGTGGCGGTCGAAGACGCCATTCCGGCCGTACGCGAGATGGCCGATGTGGTGGCGCAAGGACCGGGTCCGACCGGAGTGCGGGCGGTCTTGGATGAGTTCCCCCTCGCCGGGCGATACCTCGACGTGCCGCTCCGGAGGGAACGACGGATCTTGCTCGGACACGATGACGCGGGCCATGCGGTGACCCTTCCCGCCTCGCGCTTGGCCGGGCGGAACTTGGGAGTGTTCGGCGATTCGGGAACCGGCAAGTCCTGGATGGTGGGCCTGCTGGCCGAGGGGCTGCACCATGAAGAGTATCAGGTGCTCTTGATCGACCCGGAGGGGGACTTTCGGGGCTTGCGGGTTCTGCCTCGGTTTTTGGCGCTTGAGGGAGATGCGCATTCTCTGCCGGCTCCGCCGGCCGTGGCGGCTCTGTTGGACTCGGCGGGGCTGTCGGTGGTGCTGGATCTAAGCCGCTATCCGGTGCCCCTGCGCAGCGGGTATCTGGCGGAACTGATTCGCGTGCTACGCCCCTTGCGTGAGCGCAAGTACCGGCCGCATTGGATTGTATTGGAAGAGGCTCAGCAGTTCCTCCTGCCGGACGGGAGGGAGGTGACGGAGGGCCTCTTGCCGCTGTTGGAAGGAGGGGGCTGGGCCTTTGTCTCCTACCGGCCCGATCGGTTCGATCAGGCCGTGCTCCGGGAGATACACCACTGTCTATTGACGCGCATGACCGAACCGGATTCGGTGCAAGCCGTGCAGACCCATTGCAAAACCTGCGGCGCGGGTGGCGTGAATATGGCGGCGCTGGCGCCGGGCTCGGCGCTGCTCTGCGGCGGGCCGGTGGTGCGGCTGCGTCCGGCGATCCGACGGGTGCCCCACACGCGCCACCACTACAAGTATCTGGATGTGCCGCTGCCGCCGGAGAAACGCTTTCGATTCTGCGACGCGCGGACGGATCTCGGCAAGGAGGCGGCCAGCCTCTATGAGCTGCTGCATCTGCTGCCGTCGCTTCCTATCGCGAGTTTGGAATATCACGATCGACGCCAGGATCTGGTACGCTGGGTGGAGAGTGCGTTGGGCGACCAGGATCTGGCCGCGCGGCTTCGGAAGCTCTCCAACAGGCAATTGCAGGGGGAGGAACTGCGGGAAGCGCTCAGGCAAACCGTGGCGACCCATTATGCGGACCTGACGGCATGACGGATGCAGACCGGTTCGACGTTCACTAAAGGAGATCATCCATGAAGATCACACAGGCGGCGGCGGTCGGGTTCGTCGCGATCCTCCTCGGCCAATCCTGGGCGGTGGCCCAGGATTTTCGGGGCAACACGAAAATCGGGCAGGCCGTGTATGAGCAACACTGTCTCCGCTGCCACGGGCTTGCGCTAGACGGCAGGGGGCCCGATGCGCCATACTTGATCGTCGCGCCGACCAACCTGCAGACGCTGAAGTCCCGGTCGAAGTCGGACTGGGAATTGCTCGTCGCCGTGACTCATGGCGTGTTGTTTTCGCCCATGCACGGCTGGCGGGGCCGGTTGACCGACGAGCAGATCACAGACGTGCTGGCCTATATCCGCCTAATGGCGCCCTTCGATGCCGTGAGCTGAGCGGCCCACGTGCGCCGCTGCTGTCTGTGACGGGGTGACGACGAGCCGACGAGGCCTGATCCTGTTCCTGACGCTCTGGCTCCTGACCATTGCGTCGAGCGGGTTCGCCGCCGACCAGGGTTCGCCGCAGGCGGACCTCGAAGTCTTCACCCGTGCGGGCTGTCCCCGCTGTGCCGCCGCTAAACGGTTCCTCGACGAGCTGCAACGATCCCGACCGACCCTGCGCATCCTTATCCGGGACATTGGGGAAGACCCGGCGGCCTTGGCGCGACTCACAAACGTGGCTGCCGCGCAAAACTCGCGCACCATCGGCGTTCCGGCTTTTTACGTGCGCGGCCGACTGCTGATCGGCTTTGCCGGGCCGGACCGCACCGGACAACAGATTCTGGCTCTTCTGAACCAACCGGAATCGCCCCCCGCCGGGCCGGCGCCGGAAGAAGCCTGCCGGCCTGAGTTGACGATCCCCTGCGACCGGGCCGCAACCGAGCCGCAACCGGCTCTCGACGGGATCTCTCTCCCTTTCGTCGGCCGCCTGACCGTGCAGGGTCTTGGCCTTCCCCTCTTTACGCTGATCCTGGGGCTCCTCGACGGCTTCAATCCTTGTTCCATGTGGGTGCTGGTCTTGATGTTGTCGCTGCTGGCCGGCCTCCGGGACCGTGTCAAGTTGCTGGCGATCGCCGGGACGTTTGTGGCCGTCCAGGGACTCGTGTATTTCGCGTTCATGGCGGCGTGGCTGAACGTCTTCCTGTTCATCGGTCTCTCGCGCGCGGCGGAAATCTTGTTGGGGGCGATTGCGGGCCTGGCAGGCGTCGTCCATGTCAAAGACTTTCTGGCCTTCGGGCGCGGCCTCTCGTTGAGCGTCCCGTCCTCGACCAAGCCGACCCTCTACGCCAAGGTCCGCCCCATCTTGTACGCCGAGCACCTCGCCGGCGCCTTGCTGGGCACGGTGGTGCTGGCGGTGCTGGTGCAGGGGGTCGAAGTCCTTTGCACGGCCGGACTGCCCGCCCTCTACACCGGAATCCTTACGAGGCATCAACTAGAGGGCCGGCTGTACTATGGATATCTGCTTCTGTACAATGCCGCGTATATGTTCGACGATGTCATCGTCCTGGGCATCGGCGCCGTGACGCTCAGCCGGCGGCGGCTCCAGGAACGGGAGGGACGCTGGCTCAAGCTGGTGAGCGGCCTGGTCATGGTGGGTCTGGGCATTGTGCTGATCGCCAAACCGGAGTGGCTTGCGTGGTGACGGTCGATCAAGAGCCTGAGTCGGCTCCGAAGCGGGGGTTGCCGGCGATCATCCATACGGTGCCGCCTGAGACGCCGGTCTTCGAAGTGGCCCAGGTGATGGACTCGGAGGGGGTGGGCGATGTGCTCGTGGCCTGGGACCGGAAACCGATCGGCCTCCTTACGGATCGCGATCTGGTCGTGCGCGTGCTCGCTCAGGGGTTGAATCCCAAGACCCTGCTCGTGTGGGAAGTGATGTCCAAGCCCCTGGTCCTGGCCTCCGGCACGCAGGACATCGGGGCGGCGGTGGGGTTGATGGCACGTTACGGGATCCGACGCCTGCCGATCGTGGATGAGGCCGGGCGGCTGGAGTCCATCCTGACCCTCGACGATATTCTGCTCTTGGGCTTGAACGGACGTCCGCACTTGCGCGCCATTATCCAAGGACAATTGGAGTCGAAGAAGGCCGTCGTGAAGCCCCCGGCGGACGAGGAGCCGGGCCTCTCGTTCCGGGATATCGCCCCTATCACGCAAGCTTTCTCGGCGGCGGTGTCCGTCGCCCGGAATCGTGCCCAGGATGTTTGCACGGTCATCTCGGAAGCTTCGATCATGGAGGCGGCCCAGCTCATAGTGTCGCGGGATGTCGGCGATGTCTTTGTGGTCGTGGACCGGAAACCGGTCGGCATCATTACGGACCGCGATCTGGTGGTGCGGGTCATGGCCGTCGAGGCCGATCCCGAGACGACGTTGGCTTGGGAAGTGATGACGCAGCCGCTGGTGACGGTGACCGACGATGAGGGGGTGGAAGGAGCCGTCGCGCTCATGGCGCGCCACGGCATCCGGCGGCTGCCGATTGTGGATGACGCCGGCCATGTGATTTCCGTCCTGACGCTGGACGACATTCTCCTGTTGGGCCTGAACGGCAATCTGGATTTGAGCGAAATCCTCAAGCGCCAACTCAGGCCGAGAGCGGCCCCGCCTCCAGTGGCAACCGTCGAGCCGCCGCCACCGCAGCCGGTTCTCCGGCCCCCTTTGCACGAGATGCGCGCAGCGCCCCCTGTCGCTGCGGCGCCTCCTCCTCCACCGCTGACGCAACCGACGACGGTGGCCCCGGCTGGCCCTCCACCCGAACCGCCGCCTCCTGTGGCGACCGTCGAGCCGCCCTCGCCGCAACCGACGTCGGCTATCTCAGTCCCATTGTTCGAGAGGCGCGCAGCTCCTCCTGTCGCTGCGGCGCCTCCCCCTCAATCGGCGGGGCCTCCGACGAGGATGGCGCCGCCGAGCGTTCCATCTGAAGCGCCGCCTTCTGTGAAGGAGCCGAGTCCTCCATTACAACCGTCACCGGGTCCCGTCCAACCGGCGAGCCTGTCGGGTGAGGCCCGGGGCAGGGCCGAAACGCCCGGTCCTTCCCACAAACCAGGCAGGGACAGCTTCGGCGGCGTCCGTTTCTCGCAACCGGTGACGTCCGTGGCGCGGACGAAGATTATCAGGCCGTTGGTGCTGCCTCCTAAAACCAGGCTGGATTTCATGCGGGAGTGGGTCTTCCGGAGTCGCGAGTGGCTGCTGATGGTAGCCTTGCTCATCCTGCTGTGGATTTTGGGAGCCCTGATCACGCACTATTCCACGGAATCCAAGTGGTCCAAATGGCCGTCGGACGTCTACCAACCGAAGGACCAGGAGCGGCAGGAATACCTCGAACAATTGGAAAAGGATCGTTCCGAAGCCAATCCGCCGCGGTGACCCGTTTTGACACGGCTGTGCGAAATAGTTCTGTGTGGAGAATATGACGGATGGCTCCTCCCCCTGTGCGCCCCCTTTATCTTCCCCCCTCCTTGCAGGACTTCGGGCGGCAAACGGCCGGCGCTGGCTACCTGATCCTCAGGGACGGCGCCACGGCGCTCATTCGTCCGGCCGGGCCGGACGACCAGCCGGCCCTGCAAGCCTTTGTCGATCGCCTCTCATCCGAGGCGAAGCGCCATCGGTTGTTCTCCGAAACCGCTCCCTCCCTGATCGCCTCCCTCTGCGACCCATCCGATCCCCATGCCCTGACGACGCTGTTGGTCACGCGCATCGTTGAAGACGCGCCGCGCATTATTGCCGTCGGTTCCTACATGGAACGGGATGCGCAGACCGCGGAAGTCGCCATGGCGGTGGATGACGCGTTTCACGGCAAGGGGTTGGGGACGCTGCTGCTGGAGCGTTTGGCGTTGCTGGCCGTGCGGCAGGGCTACGTCCGGCTCTGGGCGGTGACGCATGCGGACAATCTGGCGATGCGCGAGGTGTTTCGGGAGTCCGGCTTGACAACCAGGGAAGCGCTCGACGGTGGGGACATGAAGGTGGAGCTCTCGCTGTTGCCCACAGGAGCCAGCGTGGAGCGATCGGAGCTGCGGGAGCGCGTGGCTACGATCGCCTCCCTGCGTCCTTTCTTCCAGCCCCGCTCCGTGGCGGTGGTCGGCGCCTCGCGGGACCGCGCGAGTATCGGGCGTCGCATCCTGGAGTTCCTGCGCGACAATCGCTTCCAGGGCGCCCTCTATCCCGTGAATCGGCAAACCGCCGCGGTGGGCGGCCTGGCTGCCTATCCGTCGGTGAAAGATCTCCCTGAGCCGGTGGACCTGGCCGTCATCGCCGTGCCTGCGCCGGCTGTGTTGTCGGTCGTGCAGGATTGCGCCGCCCGGGGCGTCCGCGCCCTGGTCGTGATCACCGCAGGGTTTGCCGAGGTCGGGGCCGAGGGCCGTGCGCTGCAACAGCAGCTGGTCGACATGGTGCGGGCCCATGGGATGCGGATAGTGGGGCCCAATTGCTTGGGACTGCTGAACACGGACCCGGCGATCCGGCTCAACGCCTCTTTTTCCCCGATTTTTCCTCCCACAGGCCCGGTCGCCATGTCCTCCCAAAGCGGCGCGTTGGGCCTGGCGGTCCTGGCGGCGGCGAAGCGCTTGCATCTCGGCCTCTCCACCTTCGTGAGCGTCGGTAACAAGGCGGACGTGTCGAGCAACGATCTCCTCCAATACTGGGAGGATGATCCACAGACGGAGGTCATCCTCTTGTATCAGGAATCCTTCGGCAATCCACGGCGGTTCGCGCGCCTCGCGCGGCGCGTGGCGAGGCGGAAGCCTATCGTGGCGGTCAAGGGCGGGCGGACGGCCGCGGGCCGTCGCGCCGCCGGGTCCCATACGGCCGCGTTAGCGGCCAGCGATACGGCCGTGGATGCGCTGTTCCATCAGACGGGCGTAATGCGCGCCGACACGCTGGAGGAGATGCTCTTACTGGCCGCCGCGCTGGGGACTCAACCGTTGCCTGGGGGGCGGCGCGTCGGGATCGTAACGAATGCCGGAGGGCCGGCGATCCTCTGTGCGGATCGGTGCGAGACCGGCGGTCTTGCCGTGCCGACACTCTCCGCGCAGACCCAGGCTCGGTTGGCTGCCTTCCTCCCGCCTACGGCGGGGCTGGGCAATCCGGTAGACCTGATCGCCTCGGCTCGTGAAGAGGACTTCCGGAAGGCCCTGCAGATCGTCGGCCGGTCGGGCGAGGTGGATGCGCTGATCGCCCTCTATGTGTCCACCGGTCAGGTCGATCCCCGGGTCATGGCGCAAGCTATCGTCGAGGGCGGGACTGCCTCAGGGTCCGAGGGTGACACCATGCCGCGGCGACTGGTTCCCCTCCTCGCCTGCTGGATGGCGGAGGAGGATGGAGACTCCGGCGTTGACGCGTTCGCGCAAGCTAAGATTCCCACCTATGCCTTTCCCGAGATGCCGGCGCTGGTGTTGAGCAAAGTTGCGGCCTACGCCGAGTGGCGCGCTCAACCGACAGGGATGATCCCGGATTTTGACGATATGGACCTGGTGCAGGCGCGGCGGTTGTGCCGCCGCGCCGTTGACGCGCGTCGCGTCGGATGGCTGTCGGTCGAAGAAGCGAAGGAGGTGTTGACGTCCGTGCGGCTGCCCGTGGCGCCGGGCGGATTGGCCCGGACGATGGACGAGGCGGTGTCGCTGGCCCGGCAAGTGGGATTTCCCGTGGCGGTGAAACTCGCCTCCCGTTCGCTGATCCACAAAACGGAGGTCGGCGGGGTCATGCTGAACCTTCAGGATCAGGAGGCGGTGCGCCGCGCCTTTCAGGAGATTCAGCGACGTATGGCCGACGATCACCGACGTGACGCCATGGAGGGCGTGATCGTGCAGCCGATGGTGTCGGGGGGCGTCGAGCTGATGGTGGGGGTGACGCATGACCCGCTGTTCGGGCCCTTGATCGCGTTCGGGCTCGGCGGCATCCACGTCGAAATTCTTCGCGATGTCTGTTTCCGCATCACGCCCCTGACCGACCGGGACGCGAGCGAGATGATCCGGAGCGTCCGCGGCTTCCGGCTCCTCGAGGGCTACCGCGGCCATCCGCCGGCCGACCTCGACGCGATCGAGGACGTCTTGTTGCGGGTGTCGCGGTTGGTCGAGGAGACTCCCGAGATTACGGAGCTGGATCTGAATCCTGTCTTCGCGTTGCCGCCCGGTCAGGGCTGCCGCATCGTCGATGCCCGGATCAAGGTGGAGCCGAGCCTGTCGGCGCGCCAGGCAGGAACCGGTCAATCTTGATCCTCGGCAGCCTGTGCGGCGGCGGCGTGGTCTTCGCAGGCGCGGGGTGTGCGTGACGCCGCAGCCCGGTCGTCGTCCCACTTCCCGGCCCGCGCCCCAATATGGAGCAACAGACATTCGGCTGTGGCCAAGAGTTCGGTCAGGCGGCGATCCGGTTTGGCTCCGAAACGTTCCCGATCGAAAATCGGGACCTGAAGACAAACTTCGGCCCGCCCGCCTCGTTCCGGAGAATAGAGGACGCGGGGAGCCGGTCGTTCCGGGTAGTTACAGGGCTTCAAGAGATCGAGCGATTGAAAAAACACGCGGCACAATTTCATGAGCTCCTGGACGAGATCGCGATGTTCCGCATCATTGCCCAGCGGAAGATGGCGGGAGTCCTGGAAAGCCGCGTAGAGGTTGAGTTGAAAGCCGATCTGAATCATCCGGCCCTGGCCATCCATGACATAAAACGGGTCATGATCGAAACAGAGTCGCCGCGCGGCGACCATGGCCCGCAGGGCCTCCTCGTTTGGAAACGCTCCGTCAAGGATGAGCGGAATGGCCATCGGTTCTCCCCGGCTTGTCGGAACTTCCTTCGACTCTGTATGCCAGATGGCAGGCCACGCAGGCTTTCAGGACGGCGTCGAGCTTCGGGAGAATCTGTTTCAGGTCGCGCGAGGGCATGATTCGAGCCAGGGCTTCGGCCGCCTCGTGATGAGCCATGGCGAGATCGTGGTAGGCCGGCGGAAAGGATTCCGGGTGCTGCCGGGCCTCGGGAAAGAGCGCGTCTTGGCGCGCGAGGGGTTGGGCGGGTGTAATCATCTGCCGGTGCATGAAAAATCCGAGATGGGCCTGGGTGAGCCCCTCGGCCCGCACGAAGTCCTCCTCGGCCAGGGCCGCCACGATCGCCTGCACGGTTTCCAGATGCTGGAGCATCACGGCGCGATGCTCGCGGCCCTCCTGGGCCGTCAGGCCAAGCGGCGCCCTGGTATCGGGGAGCACCACGGGGAGACGCTCCGGCTCACCCGGCGCGCAGCCGGCCAGGGCTCCGCACAATCCGGTTACGATCAGCGCCCGCCGCAACAAAGAGCGGCTCATCGGTCGCTTGCCTCCCCTTCGCAGCACCCGTCTCCTCCGAGCCCCCTGCGGCCCATGCCGCGGTGCCGGCCCATCCCTTCGCCAGGACCGTGGCTCCCGGCGAACGTGCGCAGGTAACGGGTCACGCTCCAGATTTCGTCATCGGACAGGACACCGCCGAAGCCGATCATACTGGTGCCGGCCGATCCGTTCTTGATCACCCAGAAGATTTCCCCTTCTGTGCGATGACGCCAGAATCCATGGTGATGAAAGTTCCGTGGGGAGGGATCGAGTCCCACTGCCGCCGGGCCGTCGCCCTGCCCGCTCTTGCCGTGACAGTTGAAACAGGCGCCCTTGCCTTCGTAGAGGGCCTTGCCCTTCTCGACGATGTCCGGAGAGTCCGGCAGCGGGTTCTGAAACGCCCTCGCCTCCGCGAGTTTGTCGGGAGGCACGCGAGGGGCCATCATATGCCGCTCGGTTGCATCGACCGGCAGAGTCCAGGCCATCGCGATCGCCAGCGCGATCAGGCAGCGGTTCGACTTCTTCATGTTGACCTCCTCGCGCGCATCAGAATGCGACGTTCCGGTCCCGCTCGGCGACAGCCTTGATGTAATCCGGCATCCCCTTGATCGTCCCGCCGGCCACCAGATCCGCTTCCTTGATCTGCCGCGCCACGGCGCAGGCGCCGCAGACCCAGATGGGGATATTCGCCGCCTGGACGGAAGCGAGCAAGTCCTTGAGCGGAGTCAAATTCACCCCTGTGACGTGGTCGGCCGTGCCCTTGCGTCCGAGTGTGACCGATTCGTTCCATAGCCATAAGATGACATCATGCCCCTGTTCCCTGGCTACCTTGGCGGCCATGAACGGCAAGGTGGCCATGGTGGGATCGTCCGTGCCTCGACTGCCTGAAATGATAAACGTTGCCATGAATTTCTCCTATCGTTCGTCGCTCCTCGTGCGTGAAGCGTATCTCGTCGATCGTCAAGAGCCTACGGTGGTCCGTATGCAGTGCTCAGTGTTCGGAACCGACAACGGAGAACGGTGCTCCGAAAACTTCCTCTTCGCGCTTCATGAGATACGAGCGACGTTTCACGCGTTACTTCGCCAGGCTCCGAATGTAGTGAATCAATTGCCAGACCTGGTCGTCCGGCAATCCGGCAAAGGACATCATGCCCGTGCCGGGCGAACCGTTCTTGATGATCCAGAACAGTTGCCCGTCCGGAAGGTCCTTCATCATCTTGCCGCAGGTGAAGTTGCGCGGCGGCGGGATCAGCGCCGCGCCCATGAACCCCTGCCCGTTCCCCTCGTTGCCGTGGCACATGGCGCAGGCCACCGGCTGCGCGGTTTGGAGGAACAGGGTTTTACCCGCGTTGATGGTGCCGGCGGAGGCCGGAAGCGGGTTGGTTTTTGCCAGGAACTCCTCCGGCGCCTTGACGGTCTTGCGAGGTTGCGGGCAGACCCCGGACGGGCTGCCGCCTGGCGCAGCCTGAGCCACCTGAGGCCCGCCTTTGAACGTGGCCTTGAGATAGGCCATCACATCAGCCACGCCCTGCTGCCCAATCGTCAAGTTCCAATAGGGCATATTCGCCGACTTGCCCATCGCCGCGCCGCCGTGATTGATCACGTTGTACAAATAATCGATCGGCACCTTGTCGAAGGGAATGTTCGCGTGGATCGCCGGTTTCGGTTCCAGACCGGAGGCGGCCGGGCCGTCGCCTTTGCCGGTCGCGCCGTGGCATTGCGAACAATATTCCTTGTAGATGACCTTGCCGCGATCGACGCTGGCCATCCCGAACTCAGGACTCGTCCAGGGCTCGTAGTAAGTGAAGTCTTTCACGCCCTGCACCATCAGGAACCCGATCACCGCGCGCAGTTGCGGCTCGGTGGCGTCCGCCAGAAACTCCCCGCTGTGGGGTACGAAATCCTGCGGGTTCTGCCCGAAACGGAAGAGCCAGTCCTGATTGTAGCGTTGACCGGCTGCAACGAGCGAGGCGCTCTGCGGGCCGCCGATCAGCTTCCCGTTCTCTTCGATCACGTGGCAGCCGAGGCAGGCGTGAGCCTTATAAGCCATGCCGCCGAACGAGGCCTCGAACTTGGTGATTTTCGACACGTCGAACGCGCCGACTTTCACGCGCGGGTCTTTGTTGTGCTGCTCGAAGTAATCGGCAATGGCTTCCGCCTCCGTCTGCGTCACCGTCGGATGCTTGGCCGGTGTCTGGTCCAGGTCCCACCGGTAGCCTTTTACGTAGAGCGGCGCTTCTTTGCCGGTCAGCCATCGGATCAACCAGGGCCGTTGGTACTTGCTGCCGGCCCACATCAAGTCCGGCGCTTTCAGATTGAAGCGGGATTCGGGTTTCCCCTCGAATCGATGGCACTGTGCGCAGGTGTTCTGCACCAGGTCTTTGGCCCGCTGTTGATCGCCGCCGAACAGCGGCTTCGGGAAGAATCCCAAGACGACCCCAACGAACAGCATCAGGCCCAGGGTTATGGCTCTTCTGGTCTGCATCGTGTTCCTCCCACAATAAAATGCGCCTGTCCTCTAGTCTCGAAGCGCGTTCAGCCACGCATGAATATCCGCGATCTCTTGGGGCCGCAGCACGGATCCCCAGGGCGGCATGGCGCCGCGCCCCTGGCTGACCGTCATTCGGAACCGGTCCGCTTGGGCCAGGATGGGATTGCGGGCCAGCTTGGGGCCCACCCCGCCGCTTCCCGCTTCCCCGTGGCAGGGTAGGCAGTTCTGCTTGTAGAGGGCGGCGCCTCTGGCAGCGACGCCGCCGGGCGCCGGCGTTGCGCCCGATTCCCGGCCTGCTTGGACTGATGGAGCGGCAGGCAGGGCTACGACCGGTCCCGCATCCTGATGGAAATAGGTCGCCAGATAGCTTGTCAGCAGCGTTGCCTCCTCTTTGTCAAGATGAGCCCCCCAATGGACCATCTTGTCGACCGTGGCTTCCCAACGATCGCGCGGGAGCCTCTGTTGCAGGACCAGATCCGTACTGTGGCAGACGCTACAGCGGGCGGCGAGCAACCGTTGTGCCTGCTGATCTATCGGCTGTTCTTCGGCCCGTCCCGTCGCGAGCCACGTCGGCCCCAGCAGGATGAGGGGCAACAGGAAGAGCCAGCCCACCGGTTGATGCCAACGCTGGCTCACCTCATGCCTCCCTGACCTGCACCTGCACGCGATCGACACCATTCCAAAGGAATCCGCCGGGGTTCCAAGCACTCGTCATGGGTTGGACTTGCCCTCGGTCGTCCGTGGCGCGGGACCAGATTGTCCGCCGGCCCGATCCCCTGGTCCGCCAGAGGAACTGCCACTGACGCCAGGCATAGGGGACGTCTTCGCCGACGAGGCTTGCTTGCTCCCAGGTCTTGCCTTCATCGGTGGAGACTTCGACTTTCACGATGCGGCCCTCACCGCTCCAAGCCACTCCCCGGACCATCGCGGCGCCGCCGGCGAGAATTGCTCCCTGTTGTGGCGAGGCGATCACCGACTTGACCACCATGACCTCCACCGGTTTCAGATCCTGAGGCGCGATGACCTCGCCCGGCTTGACGGGCCGGCTCGGATACCGATAAGCCGTTTGCATGTAGTAGCCCCCGGCCTCCTCTTCCTGTACGGTCAGGTCCGTCAGCCACTTCACGCAGGAGTCCGCCATCCAGCCGGGGGTGATCAAGCGCAAGGGCGACCCATGCAACAGAGGCAGAGGGGCTCCGTTCATCCGAGTGGCCAGGATCGTGTCCGGGTGGAGCGCCTTCTCGAGGGGAATGCTACGCGTGAAGAGCGGGACGGAGGCGACCACCGGCCGGTCGGCTCCCTGCAATTGGAGGTGCCGCGCCTGGTCCTTGAGGCCGGCTCGTTGCAGCACATCGCGCAGACGGACGCCGGTCCACCGGGCGTTGCCCACCGCGCCCTTCTCCCACTGTACGCCGGGCGCCTTGGGGCGATGAAACGCTCGTCCATTCCCGCTGCACTGCACCACCGCCGTGACGCTGACCTCGTCGAATTGGGAGAGATCGTTCAGGCTCAGGCTGAGCGGCCGTTCCACCAATCCGGCTACATGCAACCGCCAGACGGCGGGCGCTACCGACTCCGGAGCCGGAGGCCCGAAGTGGCTGCGGATAAAAAACTGATCGTTCGGCGTCAGATACTGAGTGAAAACCTGGGGCGGAGTTTCCGCATCGAGGGGACGGGCCACATGTGTAATCAGCGGTTGGTCAGTGGCTGGGGCGCCGGGCTCCGGCTCTGCCGCCTCAGCCGAAGACCGGAGACGGCCTCCCATCAAGGCGAAGGCCAGGCTCCCCGCCGCTCCGGCGAGCAACCTGCGTCGCGTAATGTCCGGACCCTCGTGGTTCCTCATGACTGATCCGTCGTGATCAAGGCAATCGCAACCGTGGGCGGGACCGCCAGCGATTGATGGACCGTGCAGCCGTGGGCGACCTTGAGCAGCCGTTCCTGCTGGGTCGGCGTGAGGGTTGCCGGGAGGCGCAGTCTCATCTCTACGGACCCGACCCGATGGGGCTGCTCGGCCATGGACCAGTCCGCCTCAATCGTGAAGCCCTCGGCGGAAATCGCGTGCCGCGCACAGTACCGGGCCACAAAATAGCCGACACAGCCGGCCAACGACCCGATGAACAATTCCACCGGCCCCATGCCCTCGTCCGTGCCCCCATCCTCGATCGGCTGATCGGTAACGACCTGATGCGTGCCGCTGGCAATGTCGAACTTGGTTCCGCCTTTGAACGAAACGGTCAGGCTCATGCCGGGGCCTCCCTGCTCGGCGATCATCGGGAACTTATGCCAGAACGATGCCGGAGCGATTCGAGAAAAGTCCCTTCTCTTCCGCGGCTTGGAGCGGGGCTGTTCTCACTACCAGATTAGATGCAGAGAAAGGGGGCAAGGATTCAATTTTGTTGTGGCGCAGGATGCCACAGGGAGGCGGGCCGCTCAGGTCTCGGCCAAGCCGGCTAGAAGGTATATTGGGCGCCGACCGAGGTGATGGTGTCGTTGAAGCCGGACGCGCTCGCGGTGGAGGTCCGCTGCGTCTGCTGGACGCTCAAGGTCAGATCCAGAGTCTTGGTGGCTGCATAGCGCAGTTCCGCCCGTCCCTGGTTCGTCACGTCCTGCCGATGGCGGTGGCTGTCGCCGATGATCGTGCTGGTGAAGTCCGTGAGCCGGTACACATAGGTCAGATCGAGGAACAGGGGGGCAGCCAGGCGAAATTCCGTGTTAAACGAAATGAAATTCTGGATATAGGACACATCGTCCTTGAGTTGCAGATTCCCGCGCCCGTCGCCCAGGCCCCGTTCGTAGAGGTAGGCCAGAGTTAATCGGACCCAGGGCGCGGCCACGTAGCCCACGCGACCCCCGCCCGTATAGAACGTGGTGTCCCTCTCGGCAAACACCTGGTTGTAGAGGCGCAGGCCGTAGCGGCCGATCAGGGCCACGGTCCAGGCCTCCGTCAGTTTGCGTTCGACCTCGGTCCGCCAGGTGTGCGACGTGACCCGCTCTTCCTGCAGCGAGCGGGGCGAGGTCTGAACCGAGAAATTCGGCCCCAGGAATAAGTTCGGAACATATCGATACCGAAGCAACAGGGTCGTGTCGCGGTCCAGTTCCTGCCTGGCCTGAAGCCGGTATTCGGCATGGTTGAAGATGGAATGTTCCGTGTAGAGATAGCCATGGGCCTTGGCGGACAGTTCCGTCTTCGTGTCGAGCAGGCGTCGCACTTCCACCGAGGGCTCGACGATCACGTCCGACGGTTTGTCGAGCGGCACGATCGTCGGCTGGCTTGGATCTTCGCCCAGGGACAGCCGGCGGGCTGATGAAAATTGAAACACGTCGGTCGTGTAGGAGGTCTTGGCGCCGACGACTGTAGCCCATCCCTCCTCGGCTGCCTCTGTGTGGGGGGGAAGGAGGAGAATCACCAACCAGGCGACGAGACAGGTTCGTCGCCATCCTGTACTGCCGATCCCCACCCGGTCAGGGTTGGCCGAAGGACCTGACATAGAGCAGCACCTGCCAGGCTTCTTCTTCCGTCAGGACCAACGGAATGAACGGCGCCATGTCCGTGCCCGGACTCCCGTTCTTGAGAATCCAGATGAGTTCGCCGTCCGACCTGGCTTTTTGCCAGGCCTTGTCGGTGAAGTTTCGCGGGAGGGGGCCCTTGAGTTGGAGATCGGGGCCGAGGCCCTTGCCGTCGGCCCCGTGACAGGCTCGACAGAAGGCCTTGCCGTTGAACAGGGTCTTGCCCTTCTCGATCGTCTCGGGTGTGGCCGGCAAGGGATTCGTGACGGAACGGGCCGCGGCGATCTGGTCCGCGGGGACGCGCGGGCGCAGGACCTCACGGTCCGCGCCCCAGGTCGGATCGAGTCCTTGAAGCAAGACGGTGCCGACGAGGAGAAGGAACCGGGAACGATTCACCGTTTCTCTGGCTCTTTTCACAGGAGAACTGCCTCCCGCCGGGAGGATGCTTTCGAGCATCCTCCCGAGGGAGAGTCAGGCTGTCGATTACTTGTCCGTTTTTTCCGGCTTCCGGTGCTTGTGCCCGACCGACTGAGGATGACCCACCACGCCGTTCGGCGCCTTGGCTCCATCCGGCCAGAGGTGGAAGATAATGCCGTCGGTCTGGGCCGCGGCCGCCGCGACTTCCTTGGCCTGGGCTTCCGGCATGTCCAGGATCTGCACGCGTCCCGTGGCGATCTCGACGTCATGGTCGTGGTAGTACTTGTTCCAGGTCTTCAGCGGTACATGGGCGCGGGAGACCGGCTTGGCGATGAAATACTCTATATCGGTAAGCAGAGCGTTGGGATCGGTGGATTCGAACAGAAGACATTGCAGGACTTCGGGCGAAATGCCTTTGCAGTAATGGTGATAGGGACCGTGCACAGTCCCGTCTTCAAACTTGTGGGGAGCCATGACGTGGATGTTGAAGCCCTCCGCCGGGCTGGGCTTTTTCTCCTCCGCCTGGGCCGCCCCGCCGGCGAGCAGGGCTATGACAAAGGCGCCGATGACGGCAACTGATTTGGACATGGTAGCCTCCTGTTGGTGAGTGGATGAGAACCTCGGCACGTGTGCCTGTCTCTGAGAGAGACAAGCTCTGCAAAAAAGATTCATCGTGTTGCAAGAATCGGCCGGCCCGCTCATGTCGGGCGCCTCAAGGTTAACATATAACCGGTCAAGTCGCTGATTTGCTGGTCGGTCAGAGGAAATTTCGGCATGATGGAGCCGGGCGAGACCGACTGGGGGTCGCGGAAATGACGGAGATGCCATTTCCGCTCCGGTCTCCTATCGCCGACATAGGAGAGGTCCGGCCCGACCGCGCCTCCCCCGCCGTGGATACGGTGACAGCCAGCGCAGCCGAACTGGGCGTAGAGGGTTTTCCCGCGCGCCACCGCCGGGTCCGCCCGCGGCACCGACTGGAGGTCTCGCAACGACACTCCGAGCAGGACGAAGACGAGCAGGAGGAAGGCCGTCCCGGAGGCCAGGGCCACAGGCCGCGCGGCCGGCTGACGAGCCGGGTTCCGGTCCAGGAACGGCCAAAACAGGAGCCCCAGGAAAAAGAGCGCGGGCAGGACCCAGGTGGCCAGCGGTTCCAGCGGTCCGTGCACGTACTTCAGCAGCTGGTAGTAAAACAAAAAGGAGCTTGTCTAGTTTTGGAAGTCTTTTTATGCTGAAGCATGGCCTCTTCCTTGTTGCCCAGGACTCATTTGTCGACCCGACAACTCCGGGCATTGATTCGGCTCTTTGCTTTGGAGGTCCCCGCCA
>Ga0194120_10000467_pt1 | contig 76447 bp, 62 predicted proteins | sample TA2MahCa65mmetaG_FD_148642 | JGI IMG/M metagenome (GOLD analysis project Ga0194120, IMG submission 148642) | Freshwater microbial communities from Lake Tanganyika, Tanzania - TA2015019 Mahale Deep Cast 65m | ecosystem: Environmental > Aquatic > Freshwater > Lake | place: Tanzania: Lake...
GCGGCCGGGGCGCGCCCCGATCCGGCCGCGCCGTTGATGCTGCGCGACCTGACCACCGGGCAGGAGATCAAGATCGAGGAGGTGACGAACTACCTCTTCGATGAAGGCGAGAAGCTGCTCGTCTACGCGACCGGGAGCCCGGACACCACGAAGGTCAGCGGCGTGCACGTGCGCGACCTCGCGACCGGGACGGTGACGACGCTCGCCGCGGGGAAGGGGAACTACCGCGCGCTCACCGTGGACCGGAAGGGGACGCAGGTCGCCTTCGTGACTGACCGCGACGACGTCGCCGCGCCCAAGCCGCGCTTCGCGCTCTACTACGCGTCGCTCGTGCTGGCCAAGGGACAGAAGGGGCCCATCGTGGCCACGAAGGTCGTGGATCAAGCGATGGTCGGCGCCGACCAGCTCATCGCTGACCGCGGGCGCGTCGACTTCGTGCGCGAGGGCACCGCGCTGCAGTTCGCGCTGGCCCCGCTGCCCATCGACTCCATCCCCGCCGACTCGCTGGCCGACAAGGCGATCTACGACCTGTGGCACTACAAGGACCTGCAGATCCAGACCGTGCAGAAGGTGACGGCGGGGCGCGAGCGCAATCGCACGTGGACGGCGGTCTATCACCCGGCGGCGAAGAAGTGGATCAAGCTGGGCAACGACTCCCTGCGGCAAGTGACCATGGCCGACAACGGGAAGCTCGCCTTGGCGCTGAACCCGGTGCCCTATGCGATCGCGCAGACGTGGGGCGAGGGTGGGAACGACGTGATGGTGATCGACGCGGCGACGGGCGCGCGCACGATGGTGACCACCCACATCGACGGCGCGCAGCTCTCGCCAGGTGCCAAGTACGTGACCTACTTCCGCGGCGGCAAGTGGATGGCGTTCGCCACCGCGACCGGGAAGACGGTGGAGATCACTGCCGCGATCAAGGGCGTGCACTTCGAGAACGAGGAGTTCGACATGCCCGACGACCGCCCGCCATACGGGCTCGGCGGGTGGACGAAGGACGACGCGCGCGTGCTGGTCTATGACCGCTACGACGTGTGGGAGGTGGATCCGCTCGGCGTTGCCGCGCCGCTGAACGTCACGGCGGGGCAGGGGCGGGCGAAGGACGTGACGTATCGCGTCGTCAACCTGGATCCCGAGGACCGGTTCCTCGATCCCGCCGATCCCCTGATGCTGCGCGCGTTCGAGAACCCGTCGAAGCAGAGCGGATACGTGCAGGCCAAGCTGGGCGGGTCAGCCGCACCCACCGTGCTGCTGATGGGGCCGAAGAACTACGCCGGCCTGCAGAAGGCACGGAAGGCGACGCAGTACCTGATGACGCAGCAGACGTACCGCGAGTTCCCGGACCTGTGGACGGGCAGCGCGATCGACGCCGTGTCGAAGATCTCGAACGCCAACCCGCAGGACGCGGAGTACCCACGCGGCACCGTGGAGCTGGTGCACTGGAACAACGACGATGGCGTCCCGCTCGAGGGGATGCTGTACAAGCCGGAGGGATTCGACCCGTCGAAGAAGTACCCGATGGTCACGTACTTCTATGAGCGGCTGTCGGACGGGCTGCACAACTACTCCGCCCCGTCGGGGCGCAACACTATCAATCCGCTCGTCTACAACTCGCTCGGCTACCTCGTGTTCATGCCGGACATCGTGTACACGGACGGGTTCCCTGGACCGAGCGCGGCCAAGGCGATCATCCCCGGGATCCAGGCGCTCATCCAGAAGGGGTTCGTGGATCCCAAGAAGCTCGGCGTCTCCGGCCAATCGTGGGGCGGCTACCAGACGAACTATCTCATCACGGTGACCAACATCTTCGCGGCGGCGGTGCCCAACGCGACCGTCGTCAACATGACGTCGGCGTACGGCGGCATCCGCTGGCAGAGCGGCCTGCTGCGTACGTTCCAGTACGAGCACTCCCAGAGCCGCATCGCCGGGTCGCTCTGGCAGTACCCCGAGCGGTTCATCGAGAACTCGCCGCTCTTCAAGCTCGACCGCGTCACGACGCCGGTGCTCTTCATGGCCAACGACAACGACGGCGCGGTGCCGTGGTATCAGGGAATCGAGTTCTACGGCGCGATGCGGCGCCTGCAGAAGGAAGCGTACATGGTCGTGTACAACGGCGATGAGCACAACCCGACCAAGCGCGCCAACCAGAAGGACATCGACCGGAAGATGCAGGAGTTCTTCGGGGCGAAGCTGCTGGGGCAGCCGGAACCGGATTGGATGAAGAACGGGATTCCGTTCTTGAAGAAGGGGCAAGACCAGATTAACCGCAGATAGACAACAGAGAGACAACAGAGAGACAACAGAGAGACAACAGAGAAACAACAGAGAAACAACAGAGGGTCCGGGGCAACCGCTCCGGGCCCTCTGGCGTTATGGAGGGGGGCGGATATCGTGCTCCACCGTCCACCGTCCACCGTCCACCGTCCACCGTCCACCGTCCACCTCTTGTGTTCTACTATATTCCCATATAGTATTGTATAGACCCTAGCCCTCACCTCCCATGTCTTCGACGATCCCCTACGGACTCACCGTTCAGCTCGACCAGCCCTTTGACGCGGCCGTGGAGGCCGCGCGCGGGGCGCTGGCCGCCGAAGGGTTCGGCATCCTGATGGAAGCCGACCTGAAGGCCACCTTCCTTAAGAAGCTCGGCGCCGAGCACACGCCCTACGTGATCCTCGGCGCGTGCAGCCCCAAGGATGCCTTCGAGGCGCTCAAGCTCGAGCCCGATCTCGGGTTGCTCCTGCCGTGCAACGTCATCGTGCGCGACGCGGGAAACGGCCGCACGCAGGTGGCGGCGCTCGACCCGGTGGCGCAGATGCGCCTGACCGGGAACGCCGCGCTGGAGCCAGCCGCCATGTCGATTCGCGATCGACTGGTCCGCGCCATCGCCGCACTGGGGGCGTCGAAGTGAGCGCCGCCACAACGAACGCCACCACCGCCATCGTGGCCTGCCAGTTCTGCGACACGCTCAACCGCGTGGCGCTCGACCGGCTCGAAGACGGTCCCAAGTGTGCGGAGTGCGCCAAGCCGCTCCTGCTCGACCGCCCCGTGAAAGGAAAAGACGAACACCTCTCGAAGGTGATCAGCGGCGCGACGGTCCCCGTGCTCGTGGACTTCTACGCCGACTGGTGCGGACCGTGCCGGATGATGGCCCCCGTGCTCGATGAGCTCGCGCGCGAGCGCGCCGGCCAGCTGCTCGTGGTCAAGGTGAACTCCGACCAGAATCCCGTCTCGCCGCAGCACTTTGGCGTTCGCGGTATCCCCACGCTTGTCCTCTTCCGCGATGGTCAGGAAGTGAACCGCCAGGTTGGGTTCGCGCCCAAGGCGCAAATCGAACGGATGATCGACGCGTCGGCGCGGTAGCGCACTGCAACTGCTTCACGGGAGATCGCGGAGGACACGGAGAACTGCAACTGCCTTTACCACGGAGACACGGAGGGCACGGAGAACGACAACGGCCAGTACTTGGGGTAACGACAGCACACCTCGCCGGCACTAGCGTGGCGCTCGCAGTTCCCCCAAAGAAGTTGCCGTTGCAGTCCTCCGTGACCTCCGTGTCTCCGTGGTGAAAGCTGTTCCCGTCCCCCGTCCCTACCGCCCCCCGAACGCCTTGCCGGGGACGGTCTTGAGATACAGCCACAGCGCCCGGATCTCATCGTCGGTCATGAGCTTCGTGAACTTCACCGGCATCAGCGAATCGATCGGCGCGCCACCGGGGCGCTTCGCCTCGCGCAGCGCGCGGAAGAAATCCTCCTCGGTGTAGTGCCCGATGCCCGTGGGCGTGAGGTTCGATGCCGGCTTCCAATCGGGCGGCGTGCCCGGAATGTGGCCACCGGAGAGCGTCGGACCATGGCACCCCTTGCACGCGCCCACCTCGGCGAGGTAGCCGCCGTATTCAGGCGTAACGCCAACGGGTGGCGGCGCCGGGTGCTGACCGTGCGCCACCCCCTCGGCGTGCAGCAGGTCGAGGTCGCCCTTCAGCAGCAGCGCGCGCCCGACGGGGCCCACGCTGTTGGGCACCGGCTCACGATCCACCGGCGGCAGCGACTTCAGGTAGGCGATGAGCGCTCCCGAGTCATCGTCGGAGAGGAACTGATACTCCAGCGACGGCATGTAGAGCAGCGCGCGATCGCCCGGACCGACCGAGTGTCAGATGGCCCGCTCCCAGTCGGCGTCGGTGAACGACGCGCCAACGCCGCCCTTGCCGCTCGTGAGGTTGGCCGCGTAGAGCCGTGCGACGGGCGGTTCGTCGATGAACACCGCGCCGCCGAGGTCCAGGCCGTGGCAATCGGCGCACCTGGAGATGGCGGTCGCGATGTGCCGGCCGCGGGCGAGCGCAAGGGAATCGGTGGGGACGCTGACGGAGTGCGCGCTCACCGCGAACTTGCGGTCGATGCGACGCTGCGAGGCGAAGTAGAGCGCAGCACCGGCGAGGACGAGTACCACGACCACGCCGCCGACACCCCAGGCCGCGAGGCGAAGGAGCTTCTTCATGGGGGGCCTCTGAAGAATGGGTGAAACAACACCGGACAAGATGAAGGCCGGGAGGCGGCGCCGCGAGCCCTCGGGTGCGCGGCGCCGGTCCGCCCGGCCGCCTATCGCGTACGGGGGCCGTGCACTTTAGGTTTCCTCTCCGAAATGACCACCACCGCTCCCCACGACGCCGCGCCGGCCACCGAGCCGCAGCGCTGGACCGTAGACGCCGCCAAGCTTCTCTACAATGTGGAGGGGTGGGGCGACGGGTTCTTCGACATCTCCGAGGCGGGGCGTGTCGTCGTCCGTCCCGATAAGGCGCATCCGGATCGCACGCTCGACCTCTTCCAACTCGCCCTCGACCTCGAGGCGCAAGGCGTCGCGCTCCCCGTCCTGCTGCGCTTCTCCGACATCCTCCGCTCGCGCATCGAGGCCGTGCACGCGGCCTTCCAGAACGCGATCACCGAGTTCGAGTACAGCGGGCAGTACACCACGGTCTACCCGATCAAGGTGAACCAGCAGCGGCACGTTGTGGAGGAGATCCTGCAGTTCGGCCAGTCGGTCGGCGTCGGCCTCGAGTGCGGCTCCAAGCCGGAGCTGCAAGCGGTGCTCGCGCTCAGCGAGCGCACCGACCACGTGATCGTCTGCAACGGCTACAAGGACGAGGAGTTCATGCGCCTCGCCCTGATGGGGCAGAAGCTGGGGCACAAGGTCTTCATCGTCCTCGAGCAGCTCAGCGAGCTCGACGTACTCCTGCAAGCGGCCGACGAACTGAACGTCGTCCCCACCTGCGGCGTGCGCATCAAGCTCTCCACCGAAGGCTCGGGGCGCTGGGCGCAATCCGGCGGCGAGAAGTCGAAGTTCGGGCTCAGCGCCGCGCAGCTCATCGGCCTCATCGAGCGCCTCCAGCACCTGGGCCGCCTCGACATCCTCAAGCTGGTGCACTTCCACCTCGGCTCGCAGATCACCGACATCCGCTACATCAAGCGGGCGATGGGTGAAGTGGCGCGCTTCTACGTGGAGTTGCGGCGGATGGGGCTCGACGTCACCCACGTGGATGTGGGCGGCGGGCTGGGCGTGGACTACGACGGCACGCAGAGCACCAACACGGCGTCGGTGAACTACACGGTGCAGGAGTACGCCAACGACATCGTGTACACGCTGGCCGAGATGTGCCGCGAGCTCGAGCAGCCGATGCCCGACATCATCAGCGAGTCGGGGCGCGCGCTGACGGCGCATCACGCGCTGATGCTGATGAGCGTCATCGACGTGGAGTCGCAGGTGGAGGCGGCGACACCGACCGTCTTCGAGGAGGACCACACCCTCCTGCACGAGATGGCCGACGACCTCAAGGCCGTCTCGCGCAAGAACGTCTCCATCCGGCGCGTGCGCGAGGCGTACCACGACGCCACGTACGACAAGGAGAAGGCGCAGTCGCTCTTCAACAACGGCGTGCTCTCGCTGCGCGAGCGGGCCCACGCCGAGCAGCTGCACCTGTGCACGCTCAACGCGGTGCGCAGCGCGGCGCGGCGGCATCCCGATGAGTACGAGGACATCCTCGCTGACCTCGACGCCGCGCTCATCGATCGCTACTTCTGCAACTTCTCGCTCTTCCAGTCGCTGCCGGACAACTGGGCCATCGACCAGCTCTTCCCGATCATGCCCATCCACCGGCTCGACGAGGAGCCCACGCGCCGCGGCACCCTGCAGGACGTGAGCTGCGACTCGGACGGCAAGATCGACCGCTTCGTCGGCGAAAAGGGCGGGCGGCCATCGCTCGAGCTGCATCCGTTCACCGACGGCGATCCGTACATCCTCGGCATCTTCCTGACCGGCGCCTACCAGGAGATCCTCGGCGACCTCCACAACCTGTTCGGCGACACGAACGCCGTGCACGTGCGTCTGCGTGACGGCGGCTACGAAGTCACGGACCTGGTGCACGGTGACACCGTCACCGAAGTCCTGAACTACGTGCAGTTTCGCGCCTCCGACCTGCTGGCGACGTTTCGTCGCAAGGTGCAGGGCGCGTCGGGGCTCACGCGCGACGAGGCGAACATGTTCATCGCCGACTACGTGGCGGGACTTGAAGGGTACACCTACCTGGAAGGCGAGGCCGCCAGATGACACACCCGTGGGCAGTGCTCGCCGCTCCCTCGAGCGGCGGACCCGACATTCCTGGACTCCTCCTGGTCCTCGCTGCGGTGCTGGCCGCGACGAAGATCGTCGGCGCGCTGGCCCGACGCATCGGCCAGCCGGCCGTGCTCGGCGAACTCGTCGCCGGCATCCTGCTGGGCGGTTCGGTGCTCGGCGTCCTCGATCCAACGGAGCCGGTGCTCAAGACGCTCGCCGAGTTGGGCGTTCTGATCTTGCTGTTCGAGGTTGGGCTCGAGACCGATTTGCAGGCGCTGCGACGGGTGGGCGGCGTGGCGCTCACCGTTGGCGTGGCGGGCATCGTGTTGCCGTTCGCCGGCGGTTACGCGGTGGCGACGGCGTTCGGCGCCTCGACGATCACCGCGCTGGTGATTGCCGCCGCGATGACCGCGACCTCCATCGGCATCTCGGCGCGCGTGCTCGGCGACCTCGGGCGATTGAAGACCGACGAGGGGCAGATCGTGCTCGGTGCGGCTGTCTTTGACGATGTGATGGGGCTCGTGATCCTCGCCGTGGTCGGCGGCATCGCCGCGGGGGCGGGCGTGACGGCGATGGGCGTCACGACGACGGCGCTCATCGCCATCGGGTTCGTTGTGGGGGCGGTGGTCATTGGCGCCTTCGTCGCGCGGCCGCTCATGGCCGCCGTGGCGCGCGTGCCGGTGGCCGGCTCCGTCGGTGTGACGGCGATCGTCTTCGTCTTCGTGACGGCGGCGCTCGCCGCCAAGGTCGGGTCGGCGATGATCATCGGCGCGTTCGCCGCGGGGCTGGTGCTGCACGGCACGCCGCAGCGGCACGAGATCGAGAAGTGGGTGACGTCGCTCGGCCACGTCTTCGTGCCGGTCTTCTTCGCGATGGTGGGCGCCGAGGTGGATCTGCGCGCGATGGCGTCGGCGCAGGCGCTCGGGCTCGGGGCGGCGCTGATCGCCGTGGCTGTGGCGGGGAAGGTGATCGCGGGTTTCGCGCCGTGGTGGTTCAAGGGCAACAAGCTGCTCGTCGGCGTGGCGATGGTGCCGCGCGGCGCAGTGGGGTTGATCTTCGCGCAGATGGGCGTGGTCGCGGGGGTGCTCGCCGGCGGCGAGTTCGGCGCGGTGATTGCGATGGTGGTGGTGACGACGTTCCTGACGCCGCCATGGCTCGGGGTGATCTCCGGGCCGGCGCCGGGCGGGCGGGGCGACGGCGATGGGGTGAGCGGCTTGAACGAACTCGTCGCGGAGGGGGCCCCTCCGGTGCCCGCACCACGCACGACGCAGGCGCGGCCGAAGCTGAGCTAGCGGCGCGGTCGCCAACTCAACGCGACTGAAGTCCGCACCGCACGGCCAGCGCAACTCACGCCGCCGCCAGCACCTCCCGCTCCAGCCGCTGGTAGCTCGCCTCCATTCCCGCGGTCATCCCCGTGCCGAGGATCATGTCGCGCACGTCCTTGCTGGGATACGTGATGACGAGCGCCATCAGGGTGCCGCCGGGCACGGTTGACAGGGTGAGCTCGTTGCGCGTGGCGGGGCCGGGGGTGCCGATCATCTGCTCGGTGGTCACCGCGCGGTAGGGCGGCGCGGACTCGAGCAGCTCGCCCTCGAAGCCGAAGCGCTGCGACTGATCCGCGTTCGCCCACTCGTAGCGGTAGCGGTCGCCCACGGCGGTGGCGACCTCGCACACGGGCATCGTCCAGCCGTCGGGGCCGAGGAGCCAGCGCTTCATCAGGGCGGGCTCATGATGCGCGCGCCAGACCTGCTCCACGGAGCCGCGGATCACGCGGCTCACGCGCACCTGCGTGTCGCTGAGCAGCTGCGCGTCGGTGGCGCGCGTCGCAGCGAAGGTGGCGAGATCGGCGAGCACGCCGTCGATCTGGCTCATCGCCGAGCGCATCCCCTCCATCATCCCCATCTGGACGAGCTGTTCCATCGCATCGAGGGAAGGGAAGTACGTGACGCTGGTGAACCGCGAGCCGGTGGGTGTGGCCTCGAAGTTGAAGACCATGCGCATGTAGGGGAGGCCGTCGTTCCGACTGCCGTCCTCATGGCTGAAACCGTCCTCGATTTCAATGAGGCGATACGGCTCGATCTTGAGGAAGTGCCACCAGCCGTCATGGCGATCGCCGGTGGGGCCGGTCATGTAGTAGTGCGAGTAGCCGCCGACGGCCATGTCGTGCTGGGTGAAAGTGGCCGGGTACTCCACCGGTCCCCAGAAGCGCTCGATCTGTCGCGGATCGGCGTACGCCTCCCACAGGCGTTCGAGGCTCGCCGTGTAGTCGGCGACGATGGTGATGGTGAGGGCCTGCGGATCGGAAACGACAGATGTCAGCGGCATTGAGGACTCCGGGGGACGGAAACGGCGGAAAAGGGTGGAACGGGCGGTGAGCTTTGGCCTCAGGGTCTGGGCTCGTCGAGAACCGCATCCAACTGCGAGAAGCGATCGGTCCAGCGGCGTTCGAGTCGTTCAAGCAGCGCGCGGGCGCGGGCGAGTTGCCGCGGATTGCCACGGACGAGGCGTTCGCGCCCGTGGGCGCGCTTGGTCACGAGCCCCGCCCGCTCGAGAACGGCGATGTGCTTCTGCACCGCGGCGAACGACATGTCGTAGCGCGCGGCCAGGGCGGAGACGGACGCCTCCTGGCCAGCGACGAGACGCGAGACGATGTCGCGCCGTGTCGTGTGGGACAGGGCGTGGAAGAGACGGTCGAGGGCCGTCGCCGGCAGATTCTGATATACAACCATTCGGTTGTATATTAGCGACGGCCGGCGGCCCGGGCAAGGGGATGCAGGCTGGGTTGGTGCGCGCCGGCCGGGGGCACGCGTTGCCGCGGAGGCCGAGCGGCGCCGCGATTCGTCCGGGCCGATGTCGGTAGGCAGGAACGCGGCCCAACGGTAGATTCCCTGCGCCGGGCTGCCGCCGACTGGCGGGGCTCGACGACCGTCGCATTCGGTGATCCTCAGTCTCCCTCTTCGCCGCCGATCAAACGCCGATGGAGTTCTACCTCTTCATCCTGATCATCCTGTTCGCGACGGCGCTCGCGGACCTGTACGTCGGCGTGGCAAACGACGCCGTGAACTTCCTGAACAGCGCGATCGGGTCGAAGGCGGGTTCGCGTCTGGCGATCATGGTCACCGCCTCGCTCGGCGTCTTCGTCGGGACCACGTTCTCGACCGGAATGCTCGAGGTGGCGCGCTCGGGGATCTTCAACCCCGCGATGTTCACGTTTCACGAGGTGATGATCGTCTTCCTGGCGGTGATGCTCACCGACATCATCCTCCTCGACCTCTACAACACGTTCTCGCTCCCCACGTCCACCACCGTGTCGCTCGTCTTCGAGCTCATCGGCGGCGCGGTGGCCATGTCATGGATCAAGGTCATGGCCGCGGGCGGGGACTTTGGCGGCGTGTTCGCCTTCCTGAACACGGCGCGCGTGGTCACGATCGTCTCGAGCATCGGCCTCTCCATCCTGCTCGCCTTCGTCGTGGGCGTGTCCGTCCAGTTCGTCACGCGCCTCGTGTTCACGTTTGACTATGAGAAGCGATTCCGCTGGGTCGGCGCCGCGTACACCGCGTCGGGACTCACGGCCATCGTGTACTTCATCCTCGTCAAGGGCGCCAAGGGCTCGGCGATCCTGACGCCGTCGCAGATGGAGTGGATCGCGGCGAACATGGCGATGCTGCTCGTCGGCGTGTTCATCGCCCTGACCGTCCTGTTCCAGGCGCTGATCCTGGCGACGCGGGTGAATGTGCTCAAGATCGTCGTCTTCGCCGGTACGTTCGCGCTGGCGCTGGCCTTTGCGGCCAACGACCTCGTGAATTTCATTGGCGCGCCCATGGGGGCGCTGCACGCGTATCAGCTCGGCGTGGCCGCCCCGGGTGACGTCGCCTCGATGACCATGGAGGGACTGAGTGCGCCGGTGCGGGTGAATCCTTGGTTCCTGATCGTGGCCGGCGGCATCATGGTCGGCACGCTCTGGGTCTCCAAGAAGGCGCGGTCGGTCACGCAGACGTCGTTGTCGCTCGGCCGCCAGGAAGAGGGCGTGGAGCGGTTCAGTTCGTCCGCGCTCGCGCGGAGCATCGTGCGCATGTCACTCAGCCTGCACGACGTGTATCGCGCGGTGACACCGGTTACCCTGCAACGCGTCGTATCCGAGCGCCTCGACCCGGCCAGGGCTCCCAAGTACACGGGGGAGGACGGCGTCCCGCCGGCGTTCGACCTGCTGCGCGCCTCCGTCAACCTGATGGTCGCGAGTTCCCTCATCTCCATCGGCACGGCGTTCAAGCTGCCGCTCTCCACGACGTTCGTGACGTTCATGGTGGCGATGTCCACGTCGCTGGCCGACAGCGCGTGGGGACGGGAGAGCGCCGTGTATCGCGTCAACGGGGTCATCACGGTGATTGGCGGCTGGTTCGTGACCGCGATGCTCGCCTTCACGGTCTGCTTCGGCTTCACGTTCGCGATCTACCATGGCGGGCTCCCCGCCATCATCGGCTTGGTCGTCGTCGGCTTCTATTTCTACTTCCACACGAACCGGATCCACGCCGTGCGGGAGGCCGAGTTTGCCCAGCAGGAGAAGCTCTATGCGGGCATCGGAGCGACCGACATGCTGGCGCACAGCCGCGACGTCGCGCAGTACCTGAAGGATGCCGAGAAGGCCATCGAGGGCTCGTACGAGGGGCTCATCCGCAGCAATCGGCGCATGCTCAGCGACGCCGCCTTCCGGTCCCGCAAGCTGAATGACCAGGGCGACAAGTTGATTGGCGCCATCCTCCTGCTGCTGCGCACCGCGACGGACGAAGACCGGGGCATCACGCCGCGCTACGGCCGCAAGATCGCGGCGTTGCAGATCGTGGCCGCCAATCTGTCGTCGCTGACCAGCGGCACGCAGGGCTACGTGGAGAACAACCACACGCCCCCGGACGACGAGCAGGCGCTGGAGCTGCGCGAGGTGCACGCGACCGTCGGGCGGGTGCTCCACACGGTCGCTGGCGCCCTCGAACAGAGTCGGTTTGATGAAGTCGCCGAGGCCGACGCGGCGGTGCAGCGGCTGAAGGAGCTCATCCGCGAGTTCGACCGCCGCCAGATGCAGCGCATTCGTCTGGGCCGGTCGAAGACGCGACAGAGCCTGGTCTTCATCGGCACGCTCAACAAGGCGGAGCGCATCGCCGACCAGGCGGTCATCCTGCTCCGACTGTACGGCGAATCGATGGAGGAACTTCGGGCAGGGATCGATATGCCGACGGCTTGACGCGTGATCGCACGCCGCGGGTCTGCCGCCCGCGTCGGCGGCAGCGCGGACCGCGACCGTGCCTAGGCTAGCGCGCGACGAAGCCGAGCCGCAGCGCCTGTATCGTTGGCGGACTGGTTGGCGCGAGCAGCAGATTGCCGCTGAGGGTGCCACGTTCGCAGGACCACGAGAATGTCCCGCTCAACGCGCCGGTCGCGAGCAGCAACGCATTAGCCGAACACGTCCCCGCCAAATTGGCGAGCCGAGTGAACTCCGCCGCCCAGTTCGCCGCAGAACGGTCCATCAGGAAGTTCGACGCGAGTTGCGCGCGGCCGGGCTCGATGCTGCGCGCCGCGAACATCGCCTGCGCGGCGCGATGTGTCTGCGCGAGCGCCGCGCTGACCGGCAGCGCGCGCCCGGTGAGCCAGCCTGCCTTCTGCAGTTCCATCGCGATGTCCCACAGCGCGCCGGACGGGCCCGCGTAGGTGCGATTGGCGAACGCGAAGAGACCGATGCCGTGCTCCGGGAGCAGCAGCAGGAAGGAACCGTACCCCGGATAACCGCCGCCGTGGGCAAGGGTGAGTCCCGCGTCGCAGTCCGTCGCGACGCGCATCCCCATTCCATACGTCCACGCCTGCCAGCAGACTGGCGTGCTCGTTCCCGGGCGCCGCGTGCGCTGGGGGAAGTTCAACCCCTGCGAGAGCTCTCGCACCGACGCACGGCGCGCCGGACCAACCTCGGCGCCATCGCGCGGCGGCCAACCGGCGAGAAGGAACGACACCCACTTCGCGTAGTCCACGGCCGTCGTCTGCACGCCGCCCATTGCGCCGAAGGCGCCGTGGATCATATCCGGCTCGCGCAGCCAGGCGTTGTTCTCCCAGCGGTAGCCCAGCGCGCGGCGCTCCGCCGGCGACACGGTGATGTCGTAGCCCGTGTCCATCATGCCGAGCGGGCGCATGATATGCTGCTCGATGTAGTCCTTGTAGGGCTGGCCCGAGACGTTGGTGACGATGCGGCCAAGGAGGGCGTAGCCGAAGTTCGAGTATTCGTGGGCGATTCCGGGCGCACGCGTGAACGGCACGCCATCACGGAGCATCCGCGTGAAGTCCGCCTCGGGGAGCACGGTCATCCGATCGCCCCACGGGTCATCGGTGACGAAGCCGCCGACGTGGCTCAACAGGTCGCGCACACGCAGGCGCGGCGAGTCGGCGGTCGGGTACTTCCATCCGCGCAGTTCCGGCACGTACGACTCGGCGAGCGCGTCGAGGGAGAGCTTGCCGTCGTCGCGCAGCTTGAGGATGGCGAGGGCGGTGAAGGCCTTCGACATCGAGGCGATGCGGAAGAGTGTGGCCGGCGTGACCGGGCGCTTCGCGTCGAGTTCCTGCACCCCAAAGGTGCCCACGTGCTCCACGCGTCCGTCGCGGACGATGCCGTAGGTGAGGCCCGGGATGTGCGCGCCGTCCATGTAGCGCCGCATCAGCGAGTCGAGGCGCGGGGCGAGCGAGGCCACAGGGGCAGGGGAGACGGGCACGGACTGCGCGGCGCCCGGTGCCGCGGCGAGTGCTGTCAGCGCGATGACGCCGGCGAGCGAGGAGCGGAGTGCGTGTGAGGCCAGCGTCATGTCGGGCTCCAAAGGGAGGTTGCGGTCTTCGCCCGTGGACGTTGCGTCGAACGGACCGGCCGCGCAACGAAGTGGCGGGTTCGCTCAGCGGCGCAGCCAGACATCGGCGAGGACCGGCCTGTGGTCGGACGCGACCCGCTCGGCGATGGCGCGGGCGGCGCCGATCGTCCACCGTGACGACGGCGCGACGAAGACGAAGTCGATCTCCTTCACGGGATCGGTGGACGAGAAGGTCAGCGTCGCGTCAGGGACCTTGGCAACCTCGCGCGCCCGCCGGGTGAACAGCGCAAGCGTGCGCGATCCGGGCTCGTCATTGAAGTCTCCGAGCAGCACGTATGGGTGCCGAAGCGAGTCGAGCGCCGCCGCGACGCGCTCCGCCTGCGGCAAACGAAAGCTGTCGCTTGCCACCCAGTCGAAGTGCACGTTCACCACGGAGACGGTGTCGCGTGACGGCAGCACCGCGTTCACCAGCAAGGCCACGCGCGGCTCGTTCCCCACGGGAAGCGTCAGCACGCGCGAACCGACGATGGGATGCCGGGAGAGAATTGCGAGGCCGTAGTGCCCTCCCTGATAGGCCATGAACGACCCGAAGCGGTGTTGCATCCCCAACTGCGCTCCCAGCGCGGCGGACTGGTCCACGCCGTCACTGCGGCGCACGCGATCATCCACCTCCTGCAATCCCACGAAGTCCGCGGCTAGCGCCGCGAGCACTCGCCCCGTGCGAGCGAGATTCACGCTGTCGTCCATGCCGCGACCGTGGCGGATGTTGTACGAGACAATCCGCAGCGGCGTGGATGCCGGGGTCCCCGTAGTAACGCCTCGGCAGGCGCCGCTCAGCGCCACCACCAGCAGCAACAGCGTCCGCTTCCTCACCACGTGGGGCTCCTCAGCGCCCGCGACCGATGGCCGCGCTGACGGCGGCCGCCAGTTCCTGAAGGCGATAAGGTTTCTGGATGAACCCGGCTAGGCCTCGAGCCATCAAGTCCTGTCCTGGCTCCTCGGAGTCATAGCCGCTGGAGAGGAGCACCGGCACCTCTGGCCGCTCCGCACGCATCGCCAGGAACGCGGTGGCACCGTCCATGCGCGGCATGCTGAGGTCCATGAGGACGAGTGAGAGCGCGGGGCCCATGCTGCGAAACCGCTCGAGTCCCTCCACGCCGTCCCGAGCCACCTCAACCTTCAGGCCCATGGACTCCAGCGCCCGGCCCGTGGACTCCAGGATTATCGCTTCGTCGTCGACGAGCAACACCGTGCCCTCCAACCGCGCCTGCAACCGCGGTTCGGTCGGCGGGCCCTCCTCCGCCACTTCCCCGCAGGCAGGGAACAAGACCTGGAACGTGCTGCCCCGGCCCGGTTCGCTCTTAATCCGAATGCCAGCCTGATGACCGCGCAGAATTCCGAGCAGCGCCGAGAGACCCAGGCCGCGCCCGGCGGACTTGGTGGTGAAGAACGGATCGAAAATGCGTTCCAGCACGTCCGCCGCCATGCCGCAACCGCTGTCCCGGACCTCCAGCACCACGTACTCACCGGGCGCCAGTCCCTGGTTGGCGAAGTCCCTGTGTACCGCCGCGGCGTCGACCCGCTCCGGATACGTGGCGACCCGTATCGCGCCAGCTTCGGTGCCCAGCGCGTCGGACGCGTTCGTGACCAGGTTCATGATCACCTGCTGGACCTGAGCGGCCTCGGCCATGATCGTCGGCAGGTGCGCATGCAGGTCCAGGCGCAGCTCGGCCTTCTTCGAGACGGCCACCTGCAGCAAGTGCACCATCTCGCGGACGTTGAGGTTCAGGTTCTGCGCCTTCACCACGAACCGGCCCCGGCCCGAGTAGGCGAGCATTTGCTTGGTGAGGTCGGACGCCTTGAGCAGCGTGCGCTCCACCGCGTCAAGTCGAGCGTGGGCCGGCGTCCCCTCAGGAAGATCCAACTGGGCGAGGTTGAGGTTGCCCAGCATGGCCGTCATCAGGTTGTTGAAGTCGTGGGCGATGCCGCCGGCCAGCACGCCGAGGCTCTCCAGTTTCTGCGCCTGCCGCAGTGCCTCCTCGTTGCGTCGGCGCTCCGAGATGTCCATGGCCAGCGCGACCACCACTTCCTCGCCGCAGTACGTGCCGGGATAGATGCGCACGTCTTTGAGAAACGCGTCGCCGTTCCTGCGCAGGCCCCAGAACTCGAATCGCTGCGGCTCGCCGGCAAAGGCGCGCTGGACGCACGCTCCCACGGCGTCGAGATCGTTGCGCCCGGGGGCGGACAGGAACTCCGGCGTGCGGCCGATGAACGCCTCTCGAGGATAGCCGTACATCTCCAGCGCACCGCGGTTGACGTCGAGGAATCGTCCGTCCCGGTCCTGGATGTAGATGGCCTCGCGTACGCTGTCGAATAGCCCGCGGTAGCTGGCCTCGCTTTCCCGCAACGCTGACTCCGCCTGAACTCGGCTCGAGATGTCGGTGGCGATGCCGATCACGCTCTCGACCGCGCCATCGGCGCCGAAGACCGGCATCAGGAGGTTGTCAAAGGTCATGCCCGACACGGCCAGCGTGGCTCGCGTCGGCTGCCCGGCCAGGGCGCGGCGCAACTCGGCCACCACCTCCGGCGGGCTCGCGTAGAGCTCCAAGGCGGATAGGCCCACGACCTGACCGGGCTTGAGGCCCAATCCTTCCAGGCCCTTGCCGTCAGACAGCGTGAAGCGGCCTTCGGCGTCCAGCTGAAAGATCACCGCATCCGAGTTTGCCACGACGGTGCGGAGTCGCGCCTCGGCAGTCTCAAGCTCCTTGTGGTCCCGCTTCCGTTCGGTGATGTCGCGGGCGACGGTCAGCAGGCAGGGCACGCCGTCCACGTCATGGCGCTTGCAGGACAGCGTGGCAGTGAACACGCTGCCATCCTTGCGTCGCAACTGGAACTCCAGCCCGCGTTGCGAGTCCGTGCCCTCCATGGTACGCACCAGGGCCTCTCGCTCGGCTGGGTCCACCCAGATGCCGAGTTCCAGCACGGTGTGTCCAACCGCCTCCGCTTCGGTCCAGCCGAAGATCTCGGTGAAGCCGTCGCCCACCTCGAGAAGCGCGCCGTCCGCAAGCCGAGTGATGGTGAAGGAGTCGGGGCTGGCCTGGAAGGCGCGATGGAACTTCGCCTGGCTGGCGCGCAGCGAGTCCTCTGCCGCCTTGCGCACCGAAACGTCGCGGGCAATTGCGAAGAGCCGTTCCCCATCTTCGACTTGGATGAGACTGATGGAGACTTCCACTGGGAACTCCGATCCGTCCCTTCGGCGGTGGATTGTCTCCACGCTCATGCTGCCGAGGCGGCGGACCTCATCCCAATGCTCGGACCAGCGATCAGCAGGGAAGTTCGGAGCGATGTCCGCCACGCCCATCGCCATCAGCTCGTCGTGGCTGAAGCCCAGCGCGCGACTCGCCGTTTGGTTGGCGTAGAAGAACCGGCCGGTCGGCAGCGCCCCAAACACCGACTCCTGGACTTGGTCCAGCGCCCACGCCAGCATGCTCCACTCGCCGTGCGCGGTAACGGGTGACACTGCATCGGGAGCGTTGGCGACACCCATCGCTTCAGTGTCGGCGCGAGGGCGCTCCCGCTTCTTGCCCGGAGCGCTCTTCCCCTTCCGGGGCCGGTCAGACCGTGGGGGGCGTTTGCTGGTCATGCGCGGCGAGGGTTGCGTCGAGATCGCGAAGGCGGCGACTCGGCGGCAGGAGCCAGAGGTGCACTGCGACGACGCCCCTGAAGAGGCCCGACAAGCATCATCCCGCGCTTCCGGCGCGCCGCACCGGCGCGGAACGCCGCGTCGGTGCTCAGCTCTCGCGGGGTTGAGGCAGCGCGCGAACTACCGCGCCGAGTACCGCTCCGTCACCTTCGCCCAGTTCACCACGTTCCACCAGGCGTCGATGTAGTCCGGACGGCGGTTCTGGTACTTCAAATAGTAGGCGTGCTCCCAGACGTCGAGCCCGAGGATCGCGTGCTTGCCGTCCATCAGCGGGTTGTCCTGGTTGGGCGAGCTCTCAATGGTCAGCGCGCCGTCGCGTCCGGCCACGAGCCAGGCCCAGCCGGATCCAAAGCGTCCGGTGCCGGCCGCCTTGAAGGCGTCGCGGAACTTGGCGAAGTCGCCCCACGTCTTGGTGATCGCCGCGCCCACGTCGCCGCCCGGCTCGCCGCCGGCGTTCGGCGCCATCAGCTCCCAGAAGAGCGCGTGGTTCCAGTGCCCGCCGCCATTGTTGCGCACCGCGGTGCGCACTGACTCCGGCACCTGCGCGATGTTGCGGCACAGGTCGCCAAGCGACCAGTTGCCCAGCTCGGGCGCCTTCTCAATGGCCGCGTTGAGGTTCGTCACGTACGCGTTGTGGTGCTTGCCGTGATGGATGGTCATCGTCAGCGCGTCGATGTGCGGCTCGAGCGCGGTGGCGGTGTAGGGAAGCGGCGGAAGCGTATGGGCCATGGGAGTCTCCTCAGGGGGCTGCGATAAGATAGGTCAATTTACGCAAGTCGGACGGTCATGCACGGCGCGCGCGGCGCCCCTTCCACCATCCCCAGATCCCCGGTGTGATGGAGAGGATGATGATGCCGACAACGAGCGCCTCCACGTTCTGCTCGAGTCCCGGCACGAGCCGCACGACATAGTAGCCCGTCAGCAGCATGGACCAGATCCAGAGCAGGCCGCCAATCACGTTATAGAACAGGAACGTCGTGTACTTCATGTGCGCCGCGCCGGCGACCACCGGCGCGAACGTGCGCGCAAACGGCATGAAGCGCGCCAGGATGATCGTCTTGCCGCCGTGCTTCTCGTAGAACGCGTGCGCGGCGCGGAGATGTTCCTGCTTGAACCACCGCGAATCGGGGCGCTTGAAGAGCGCGTCCCCCGAGCGGCGCCCGATCGTGTACGCGATCGTGTCGCCGGCGATCGCCGCGATGCTGCACCAGACGCCCAGCGTCCAGACGTTGAGCGGCACCAGCCCCTCGCGTTGCGCGGCAAAGAGGCCGGCGGTCACCAGCAGCGAGTCGCCCGGAAGGAACGGGAAGAGCAACCCGGTCTCGATGAAGATGATCAGCGTGATGCCGACCGTGCCGGCCCACGCGACCAGCTCATTGAGGTCGCGGAACTTGTCGATCAGATCGAGAATGAAATCCATAAGCGATGCAATCTAATGACCGGGGCGGCGGTTAGGATGCGGAGTCTCCAGCGGGCGGCTGACGCGATGCTGCATCGAGAGAGTGGTTGTGGAGGTCATCGCCAGTCGCGATCCGTGATCGCGATCCTCGATCGAAATCCGGACTCGCCGATCCTCAGTTAGATTGCCGTCGTGCCGCTCCTAGACCACCTCACCGTCGTCCTCGCCTTCCCGCAGGACCCCGTCAACATCGCCGCCACCGTGCGGGCGATGAAGAACATGGGGGTGAGCGACCTGCGTCTCGTCCAACCCGTCGCCTACGATCCCTTCCGCATCGAGGGGGTCGCTCATGGAACGCGCGACGTCGTCGAGAAGATCCGGCACTTCGACACCCTCGACGCCGCTCTCGCCGACTGCCACCGCGTGATCGGCTTCGCCGGCAAGCGCCGGTCGGCCAAGTGGGAGCGCCTGGCGCCGCGCGCCGTCGCCGAGCGCCACGTCGAGGATCTCGCCGCGGGCCACCGCGTCGCCCTCCTCTTTGGCCAGGAGGACCACGGCCTCGCCAATGACGCGCTGGACCGGGCGCAGACGCTGTGCATGATACCGACCAGCGAGCACGCGTCGCTCAACCTCGCGCAGGCGGTGCTCGTGGCGCTCTACGAGTTCCACCTCGCTGCCGGGGATTCGACGCGCAAGGTCGACGCGCACAAGCACCAGGCCGGCCCCGCCACGCACGAGGAGTGGGAACGGATGTTCGAAGACGCCGAGCGGGCGCTCGATGCCGTCGCGTTCTTCCGCACGCGCAACCCGGAACTGGTGATGCGCAGCGTGCGCAGTCTCGCCTTTCGCGCCAAGCCCGATGAGCGCGAGGTGAAGATGCTTCGCGCCGTCGCGATCGAGGTGCTGCGGACCGTTGATCGAATCACGCGGGGGTTGGCGAAAGGGCCGTGGAGGCGGCGGGAGGCCGCCGACGAGCCGACGGACGCCCCTTGACGCGGGCGATCGCCCAACTCCGTGCGATCACAACTATTAACCTTGCGCCCGCCTCCGCAGGGGATGAAATTCCGCCGTTTGCTTAGCCCCACGTGCCCGCACGTGGGGTCGTCCCCCTCGTTTCCCCTCTTGCTCACGGACGACATCCGATGACAGGACGCAGGAAGTGGCTGGCGGTGCTCGGCGTTGTGGCGATTGCGATCGCTTCGACGCTGATGTCTGCCTACGCCGGCAACTATCAGACCGCCGCTGTCGCGGCGGGCGCCACCGAGACGGCGACGCAGAAGGCCAACCGCGAGGCGCAGGGCAAGGCGAAGCCGGGCCCGTGGGGGTACAGCGGCGCCTCGGGGTACACGAACTACCTCGGCGAAGGGACGGGGCGCTCACCCGTGCAGCCGGTGGTCTTTCCGCATCCGGTGCACGTGAACACGCTCAAGATGAACTGCGTGTTCTGCCACTCGTCGGCCTACAAGTCGCCGGACCCGGGTCTGCCGGCCGTGGCGAGCTGCATGGGGTGCCACGCGATCACCGCCATCGACCGTCAGGAAGTGAAGAAGGTCGCCGAGGCGTGGAATAAGCAGCGCCCGATCCCGTGGGTGCGCGTCCACAAGGTGCCGGAGTATGTGCGCTTCCCGCACTCCCGCCACATCCGCGCCGGCGTCACCTGCCAGACCTGCCACGGCCAGGTGCAGAACATGCCGCAGGTCTTCCAGTACGCGTCGCTGAACATGGGTTGGTGTGTGTCGTGCCACGTCAACGGCTACTCGCGCGCCGAAGGGCTGCGACTGGCCGGCTACGAGCCCGATTCCGCCGCGCTGGCTGATGAGAAGAAGGGCGTGCGAACGACGGCGTCGTACGATTGTGCCAACTGCCACTACTAGAGACCGACGCATGACGATCCCCGTGGAAACGACCAACGGCGTCAAGCGCCGCGATTTCCTGAAGGTCCTCGGCGTCACCGGCGCCGCATCGACGATGGTGGGATGCAGCACCGACCAGGTCGAGAAGCTCATTCCGTACGTCACGTCGCCCGACCACACGGTGCCCGGCGTGTCGAACTTCTACGCGAGCACGTGCCGTGAATGCGCCGCCGGGTGCGGCATCATCGTCACGACGCGCGACGGCCGGGCCATCAAGATCGAGGGCAACCCGGATCATCCGGTCAACCGCGGCGCCGTGTGCGCCCGCGGGCAGGCCGCGCTCCAGGGGCTCTACAACCCCGACCGCTTCCGCGGTCCGATGCAGCGTCAGAACGGCACGCTCGTGCCGATCACGTGGGACCAGGCGATCGACGCCCTGCACAAGGGCGTGGACACGGCGATGAAGAGCGGCAAGGCCAAGAACGCCGTCTTCATCAACCAGCATGAGCAGGGGCTGCTGCACACCTTCCTCGACGAGTGGCTCGCCCTGCGCGGCATGCCCGCGCACATCAGCTACGACGCCGAGGCGCCATTTGCCACCGTCGCGGCGAACCGCGCGGTGTACGGCGTGTCGTGGCCGAAGCTGGACTTTGGCGCCGCCAAGGTGATTGTCTCCTTCGCCGCCGACTTCCTCGACGGGTGGGGACTGCCGGTTCCGCAGCAGCTCGACTTCGCCGAGGCGCGCGGCAGGATTGAAGGCGCCCCGCGGCTCATCTACATCGGCCCCCGCCGGCCGCTGACCGGCCTCAACGCCGACCAGTGGATCCCGGCGGCGCCGGGCACCGCTGGATCCATCGCGAAGATGCTCGCCGGCAAGATGTCGGCCGCCGATGCCGCCGCCGCGACGGACATTCCGGTCAAGATCCTCGAAGGTCTGCAAAAGGAAATCGCGTCGGCCAAGCCGTCGCTGCTCGTCGCGGGCGGCACCGGACCGCGCGCGCTCGACCTTGCCACCGAGGTCAACCAGCTCAACAAGGCGCTGGGCAACGTGGGCGTCACCATCAAGCCCGCCGAGTCGTACGGCGCGTGGGAAGGCGTGGTGCCGCCGGCGGTGCTCAACGACGTGGTCGCCGCCATGGAGGCGGGCGAGGTCCCCGCGCTGTTCATCCGGGGCGCGAATCCCGTCTACAGCACGCCCACGGGCCTCGGCTTCGCCAAGGCCGCCGAGAAGGTGCCGTTCAAGGTGTCGTTCTCCACGGTGCCTGATGAGACGACCGCGCTCTGCGACCTCATCCTCCCCGACCATCACGCGCTCGAGAGCTGGGGCATCGCCGAGCCGGTGCAGGGGACGCTGGGGCTGCAGCAGCCGGCGATGGATCCCGTGTTCAACACGCGCGCGACGGCCGACGTGCTGCTCGCGTCGCTGAAGCCCGCGCCGTGCTTCGCCTGTCCGGAGAACCCGGCCGAGGCCAAGCAGCACGCGTCGGACGTTTCGAAGTTCCCGCCCGACTATCGCGGCGTAGTAGCCAAGCACCTCGGCGGCAACGGGAATCTGCAGAACGCGCTGCCGACGGGCATGCTGGCGGGCTCGCTGCCGCGGCGCACCGCGCCGGTGGCGAAGATCATGAAGCCGGCGATCGTTGGCGAGCAGAACGGCGACTACTACCTCGCCACGTACTGGAACCTGCTGATGGGTGACGGGCGCGGCGCGAACAAGCCGTGGCTGCAGGAGCTCCCCGATCCCGTCACCAAGATCTGCTGGCAGACCGTCGTGGAGATGCACCCCGAGACGGCGAAGAAGCTGAGCGTCGAGGCCGGCGACCACGTGACGGTGAAGACGGTCGCGGGAACAGTCACCGCGCCGGCCTTCCTCTACATCGGTGTGCGGCCTGACACGATCGCGGTGATGGTGGGACGCGGCCAGACGGCGGCGGGACGCTACGCGACAGGAACGGGCCACAACGCGTGGAGCCTGCTCCCGGCGTCGAACGACCAGGCGGGCGGCTACCAGCTCGTCGGGGTGCGCTGCACGGTGGCCAAGGCCGACGGGCACACGCCGATCGTCACGACCGAGGGGTCCGGCCGCCAGCACGGACGAAAGATCGCCCGCGCCCAGACGATCGAGCAGTTCCGCGCCGGCGAGACCGATCATCCGCACACGTTCATTGGCCAGGCGCCCACGGAGTTCCTCCCCGGCCTGCGGGCCCCGGTGGCGAACGACGCACAGGGCGAACTCGGCGATCCCAAGTCGGCGCAGCGGGGCGAGTACGACCCCAACCATCCGAGCGGCCGCGCCAAGCGCCGCTGGGCGATGACCATCGACCTCGCGAAGTGCACGGGGTGCTCGGCGTGCGTGACAGCCTGCTACGCCGAGAACAACATCCCGACCGTCGGCGCCGAGTGGCAGGGACCGCAGCTCTTCGCGGACCGCAAGTTCCCTGGCGCCAACATCACGCGGTCGCGCGAGATGGCCTGGCTGCGCCTCGAGCGCTACTACGAGATGGACCGCGAGTACAAGGATGCGACGTGGGATCCGGCGCACCACCCGGAGGTGCGGGTCATTCCCATGATGTGCCAGCACTGCGGCAACGCGCCGTGCGAGCCCGTCTGCCCCGTGTACGCCACGTACCACACGCCCGACGGCCTGAATGTGCAGGTGTACAACCGCTGCGTCGGCACGCGCTACTGCTCCAACAACTGCCCGTACAAGGTCCGGTACTACAACTGGTTCGGATACGGCGAGGTGGATCGCGCGCAGTACGCGTTCCCGGAGCCGCTGCACTGGCAGCTGAATCCCGACGTGACTGTCCGCGCGAAGGGCATCATGGAGAAGTGCTCGTTCTGCGTGCAGCGCATCCGTGACGCGGAGACGCTGGCCAAGGTGCAGAACCGCGAGATCCAAGGCGACGAGTTCACCACGGCCTGCGCGCAGGCCTGCCCGTCGCGGGCGATCCTGTTCGGCGACGCCGCGGACGAGAACTGGTCGGTCACGAAGCTCATCGAGGATCGCCGCGCATATCACGTGTTCGAAGAACTGAACACGTACACCGCGGTCGTCTACCTGAAGAAGATCAACCACCCGGCTCCGGCCGGGGCTACGGCGTAAGGGGGCGCGGACGATGGCAACCATCGCCTACGAACCACGGCGGCCCAACATCGCGTCGGCCAACGTGCAACTCCCGGCCGTGCCGGACTACGAGCACGTCGACGACGCGATCATCGCGACGCTGAAGCCCACGAAGGCCTGGTTCGCGATGCTGATGACCGCGATCGCCGCCCTCGGGCTCGGCGTCGCCGCCTTCCTGTACCAGGTGCACCAGGGGCTGGGCGTGGCGGGGTACAACCCGCCGGTGATGTGGGGCGTCTACATCATCACCTTCGTCTTCTGGGTCGGCATCGGCCACGCCGGGACGCTGATCTCGGCCATTCTGTTCCTCTTTCGCGCGGGCTTCCGCACCACGATCTACCGGTGCGCCGAGGCCATGACGGTGTTTGCGGTGATGACGGCGGGGCTCTTCCCGATCATCCACCTCGGCCGGCCGTGGAAGTTCTTCTGGCTGATTCCGTATCCCAACTGGCGCCTCCTCTGGCCGCAGTTCAAGTCGCCGCTGGTCTGGGACGTCTTCGCGATCCTGACGTACCTCACGATCTCGTCGACCTTCCTCTACGTCGGTCTCATCCCCGACATCGCGACGCTGCGCGACCGCGAGACCAACCCCGTCCGCAAGCGCATCCTCGCGTTGCTGTCCTTCGGGTGGCGCAACACGGAGCGCGAGTGGCGGCACTTCGCCCGCGCGTACCTGTTCCTGGCGGCGGTGAGCACGCCGCTGGTGCTCTCGGTGCACTCGGTCGTGTCCTTCGACTTCGCGATGGCGCTCACGCCCGGGTGGCACACCACGATCTTCCCGCCGTACTTCGTGGCCGGCGCCATCTTCTCGGGCATCGGGATGGTCTTCACGATCATCATCCCGATCCGGAAGTACTTCAAGCTGCAGCACTTCGTGACGATCAACCATCTCGACGCGGCGGCCAAGCTCTGCCTCGCGACGTCGATGATCGTCGGCTGCGCCTACCTGATCGAGTTCTTCATCGCCTGGTACGGCGGCGTGCAGGTCGAGCAGGACTTCTTCTGGAACCGCGTCTTCGGCCAGTGGTGGTGGGCCGCGTGGATCATGATCACCTGCAACATGATCCTCCCGCTGACGCTCTTCTCGCAGAAGCTGCGCCGCAACCCGGCGTGGCTGTTCATCCTGTCGATCTTCATCAACATCGGGATGTGGTTCGAGCGGTTCGTCATCGTCGTGCCGTCGCTCTCACACGAGTTCGAGCCGTGGATGTGGACGACGTACGCGCCGACGTGGGTGGACTACTCGATTCTGATCGGTTCGTTCGGCTGGTTCTTCATGTGGTTCCTGCTCTTTGTCCGCCAGCTGCCGGTGATCGCCCTCACCGAGGTGAAGGAGATCGTGCCGCCGCGCCTGAAGCATGCGCACGCGCACACGCCGGCGAACGCCGAGGACTTTGAACCCGAAATGCCGGGGGATCGCTAATGCGCGGGGTTGTGGGCCACTTCAGGGAACTGGACTCGGCGGTCGAGGCCATCGAGGAGCTCAAGCAGAGCAAGCTGGGCGACCTCACGGTGTTCACACCGACGCCGCGCCACGAGTTCGAGCACGCGCTGCACCCGCCCAAGAGCCCGGTGCGCAAGTACATGCTGTTCGGCGGACTCGCCGGCTGCGTGTTCGGCTACTGGATCGCCGTCTGGGCGTCGAACTACTGGCCGCTCGTCGTGGGCGGCAAGGCGTTCAGCTCGTGGATTCCGTACACGATTTTCGGCTTCGAGGTGTTCGTGCTCGTCGGGGCGCTGTCGACGGTGGCCGGCCTGTTCATTCACGCCGGCGTGCCGCGGCTGACGATGATGGTCGGCTACGACCCACGCTTCAGCCGCGGCGACTACGGCATCTGGGTGGAGTGCTCGCCCGACCGCCTGGCGGCGGCTGAGGCGCTGCTCCGCAAGCATGGGGCGGTGGAGGTGCGCGGTGATCGCTAAGCGCTGGTTCCGTTCCGCGGCCCTCGCGGCGCTTCCGCTCGCGCTCGGCGCGTGCGGCACCACCTGGCTGTCGGACTTCAAGCAGCAGCCGTCCATCGGCCCGTGGCAGGTGTTCAAGGCTGATTCAGCGGAGCTGACGGGTTTCCGCGGCAATCCGCTGGGCTCGGTCTCCACGAATGGCACGCAGGTACCCATCTGGGTGGTGTCGTACAGCCAGTTGCCGAGCACGGTGGACTCGATGTCGACGCTCCCCAACCCCGTGGCGGTGGACACCGCCTCGGTGCGGCGCGGGCGGATGTACTACCAGATCAACTGCGCGCCGTGCCACGGCGTGGCGGGGAAGGGGAATGGCCCGGCGACGACGCTCGGCATGGTGCCGATGCCGCTCGTGACGGACCGCGTGAAGAACTTCACGGACGGGTACCTCTGGGGGATGATCCGGAACGGTCGCGGCCTGATGCCGTCGTACAACCGGATCGAGGAGATGGAGCGCTGGGACGTGGTCAACTACATCCGCGTGCTGCAGGACAAGGTGCCGGGGATGGTGGCGGACACGACGGCGCCGGGCCTGCCGGGCGAGACGGGGACCAAGCTTCCCGGACCGACGCGGATCGGCCCCAACCGGAATCCCGCGTTCGCCAAGCCAACGGTGATCGCCGTGCCGAAGGCGGCCGGTGAGCACGCGCCGGCGAAGACGGAGGGCCACGAGTAATGACTGCGCACGATTCTCCCGCCCCGGCGCGCGCGCGCGTGCTGGCGGCGATCGACAAGCCGATTCCGGCCGTCCTGAAGCAGGCGTTCCTGGCGATGTTCATCGCCGGCTTCGCCGTCTTCGCCTACGGCGCGGCGATCGGCAACGGCCGGGCCTGGCAGGCGTTCCACGTCAACTGGCTGTTCTTCACGCTCATCGCGTCGGCCGGCGTCATGTTCGTCGCCGTGCAGCGCATCACCACCGCGCGCTGGTCGCGCTCGGTGATCCGCCTGCTCGAGGGCTTCGCCGCCTTCCTGCCGTTCGCGTTTGTGGCGCTGCTCCTCACGATCTTCGTGGGGGCCGAGCACATCTACCCGTGGTGGGACCTCGTCGGGACGGGCGAGCTGATCCACGAGAAGGAGATCTACTTCAACCACGCCTTCTTCTGGGCGCGCTCGGTTGGCGTGTTCGGGTTGATCATGCTGCTGCAGGTCTGGTACGTGTGGACGTCGGTGCGGCTCGATGTGGGCGTCAGCCCCGAGAGGGGGGCGTCGTGGGCCGCGGGAATCCGCGCGGCGATGCGGCGCGGCTTCCGCGACGAGCGGCGCGAGCTCCACAGCACGCACAGCCGGCAGGGGTGGATGGCCGTGGTGATGGCGCTCCTGTTTGGCTTCGGCTGGGTGGTGATGGCGTGGGACCACTCCATGTCGCTCTCGTACCACTTCTTCAGCACGATCTATGGGTGGCAGGTTTTCATGGGCGGCTGGCTGGCCGCGCTGATGGTCTTCTCCGCCCTCGTGCGGGTGTTCAACACCCACCTCGGCGCGTCGGACCTCATCACCGAGAAGCAGTACCACGACATCGGCAAGCTCTGCTTCGCGTTCACCGCGTTCTGGGGCTACCTGACCTTTTCGCAGTACCTGGTGATCTGGTACGGCAACCTGCCCGAGGAGACGCACTTCTTCACGCTGCGGCTGAGCGGCGTCTGGACCACCACGACGGTGGCGGTGGCGGTGCTTGTCTTCGTGCTGCCGTTCTTCGGCCTGCTGAGCGTGAAGGCCAAGATGTGGACGCCGACGATGATGGTCTTCGCGGCCTGTTCGCTGGTGGGGATCTGGCTGGCGCGCTACACCGAGATCTACCCGTCCATCTACGGTCCGCGTGAGGTGGGCGGCGACCTGCCGGCGCTGTGGAAGTGGAACCTCGCGCTGTTCGTCGGCTACTTGGGCGCGTTCGGCTGGTGCTACACCCAGTTCATGGATGCCTTCCCGAAGATGCGGGTCTTCCTGATGACGTCGGAGTTCCGGGACGAGGTGCAGGTGCCGTGTGATCCGGAAACCATGGAGCCTCTGCCGGCACATGAATAGACGGTAGACGGTAGACGGTGGACGGTAGACGGTAGACGGTAGACAACAAGCGGCGGGCTAGGGGGTGCTCCTAGCCCGCCGCGTTGCATTGGCTCGTACGGCAGCCAGCAGGCGCACCAGCCGCGGGGCGAGGATACGGAGTTGGGCGGTGAGCTCAGCGTACTGCACTGGCGTCAGCGCGCCGGTGTCTTTGGCGAAGTCCACGTGACACTCGGTCTCCTTGGTGGATGCCACGGCGATGGCGATGTAGCGCGCGAAGGCCGCCTGGGAGTCGCACCCGGCTCCCTCCGCGAGATTGGCCGCCACAGAACGCGCGGCTCGCAGCAGCTGCCATCGCAGGTCACGGTCGTGCATTTGCGCGGTGTGCTGCCGGCAGCTGTTCGCCAGTGCGCGCGCTTGCGCATAGACCTCGAGTCTGTGAAGTGGATGCATAGAGCGAGGATGGCGCCGCGCGTCCCGCGATGCGTCATCATTCGATCCCCGAGCGGTTCAATACATCGCCGCCGAAGGCATGCATCCACCGTCGACCGTCCACCGTCCACCGTCCACCGTCTGGAAGCCCCGCGCTTCAGTACTTAGATTCCCGTGCACGGGGCGTTAGCTCAGTTGGGAGAGCACCGGCTTTGCAAGCCGGGGGTCATCGGTTCGAGCCCGATACGCTCCATTCGAAGACGGGGGTCGGCGTCAGCGCCGATTCCCGTTTTCTTGTGTCCTTCGCACTCTGACACGCGTTCAACGAAAACCCTCTACGCGAGCGTGCGTCGCAACATTCAACTCGTTACGCCATATAGTGTTACTACGTAGGGAAAAACCGTACAGAAATTCGGCCTCCTGCGGCTGGAAAAGAGGGACGCAATTGCACTCTTTTCTTGCGTGACCAGCGCCGCCCCCCTCCAGACACGGCAGCTCGCACTCGATGCGCGGGGGGTCGCGCGTCGATTCGGAGCGCGGTGGATCCTGCGGGGCGTCAACCTCCAGGTGCAGGCCGGCGAGATGGTCGGCCTCCTTGGGCACAACGGCTGCGGCAAGAGCACGTTCATGCGCATCGTGGCCACGCTGCTCAAGCCCTCCGCCGGCGATTGCTTCGTGTACGGCGCAAACGTGAAGACCGAGGGCGACGACGTGCGCCACCACGTCGGTTTCTTCTCCCATATCCCCGGCCTCTACGACGACCTCACGGCGCGCGAGAACCTGGCCTTCGCCGCCACGATGCTCGGCTTCCCGGCCGCGGACATCGACGCCGCGCTCGAGCGCGTCGGGCTCACGCACGTGACGCACGAGCGCGTGCGCGGCTTCTCGGCCGGCATGCAGCGCCGCCTCTCGCTCGCCCGCCTCATCCTCCAGCGCCCGCGCCTCCTCCTGCTCGACGAGCCGTACAATAACCTCGACGTCGCCGGGATCGCGCTGATGAACTCGTTCATCCGCGAGCTCAACGCCGCCGGCGGCGCCGCCGTGGTCGTGTTGCACGACTTGGTGCCGGCGCAGGGCGTGCTCGACCGCACGGTGATCATCCGCGACGGGCGCGTGCACGAGCCGCGCCCCGGCGACTTCGGCCACGACGGCGCCTCGCCGCAGGCCATCACGCTGCCGGCCGGCGCGGCGGGGATCTCCTGATGACGCGCCACCCGAGGACCCGCTGATGGCCTTCCGCGACGACATGCGCCGCATCCGCGCGATCGTGTGGAAGGACCTCACCACCGAGCGGCGCTCGAAGGCGGGGTTCAATTCGGTCGTCTCGCTCGGCGTGACCATTCTCGTGCTCTTCGGCCTCGCCCTCGGCCCCGACGCGCAGGCGCTGCGCGACGCAGCCGCCGGCGCGCTCTGGCTGGCCGTGCTCTTCGCCGGCGTGCTCGCGTTCAATCGGTCGTACCAGGTGGAGCTCGACGGCGGGGCGCTCGAGGCGCTGCTGCTCTATCCGGGCGCGCGCTGGGCGATCTTCGCCGGCAAGCTGATCGCCAACCTGATCTTTGTGTCGCTGATGCTGGTGATCGTCGTCGCCGTCGGGCTGGTGCTCTTCGGCGTGCGCGTGCCGGCGCAGTGGCCGTCCCTGCTCGGCCTGATGATGCTCGGCGTCGTCGGCATCGTCGCGCTCGGTACGTTCTACGCGGCGATGTCCAGCCGCAGTCGCGCGCGCGAGGTGCTGCTCCCGCTGCTGCTCTACCCGATGCTCATCCCCGTGCTTCTCGCCGCGATGATGGCGACCAAGCTGTTCCTGAGCGGCGACCTGATGAATGAACTGGGCACCTGGGTGAGCCTGCTCGGCGCGTTCGATGTGATCTTCCTTGTGGCGACCTTCCTGGCCTTTGAATACGTGATCGAGGTCTGACCGTCATGTCCCGCAACGACACCACGCAGTTTGGTCCGCCCCGGCCGGCTCCCGCCTGGCTCGGGTGGGGCGCGCTGCTCTTCTTCCTCTTCACGCAGGTCTACGCCGTCGTCACGTCGCCCGCCGACGCGATGATGGGACACCTGCAGAAGATCCTCTACGTGCACGTGCCATCGGCGTGGGTGACCTTCGCCGCCTTCGGCGTCGTGCTCGTCGCGTCCATCCACTTTCTCTGGAAGGAGGACGAGCGCGCCGACCTGCTGGCGGCGGCGTCGGCGGAGGTGGGGGCGATGTTCTGCGGCCTCACCCTGATCCAGGGGATGCTCTGGGGGCGCCCGACCTGGGGAGTCTGGTGGTCGTGGGACGCGCGGCTCACGAGCACGCTGGTGCTCTTCCTGATCTTTGTGGGGTATCTCGCCCTGCGGTCGTTCGTGGAGGATCCGCACCGGCGCGGCCAGTGGAGCGCGGCCGTCGGCATCCTCGGCGCGATCAACGTGCCGATCGTCTGGATGTCGGTGCGGTGGTGGCGCACGCTGCACCAGATCCAGAGCGACCCGCGCGAGGTGGCCCCGGTGTTCCTGCGCGGATGGCTGCTGAACGTCGCTGCGTTCTCGCTGATCGCGGTGTGGTTCATCTGGAAGCGATACGAGGCCGCGCGGTACGAGCGCGCGGCCGAGCACGCGGCGCAAGCGGCCGCGCTGGGAGGCAACAATGGGTAGCCCCATCGAACACGGCGGGATCGAGTTCGTGGTGGCGGCGTACGTCATCACGTGGGTGGTGCTGGGAGCCATGCTGACGCGCCTGATTGGCGCCGTTCGCCGCGCCCGGACAGAATACCAGCAGGCGTCAAAGGGAGAGTTCAGGACATGACCATGAAACGGAGCAAGTGGGGCGCGCTGGCGGCGGTGGGCGTGCTCGTGATGGCCTTCGGCTGGCTGATCTACGGCGGCCTCGACAGCAACGTCGTCTACTTCCTGACGCCCAAGGAGCTCGCGGCGAAGGGCGTGGAGGGGATGGACAAGCCCGTGCGCCTCGGCGGCCAGGTGAAGCCTGGCTCCGTCGTCTGGGACGAGAAGGCGCTCGACCTGCGCTTCACCGTCACCGACGGGACGAGCGAAATCGCCGTGCACTCGAAGGGCGCGCCGCCGCAGATGTTCAAGGACGGACAGGGCGTGGTCATCGAGGGGCGCTACGGCAAGGACAGCGTCTTCAAGAGCACCAGCCTGATGGTCAAGCACTCCAACGAGTACAAGGCGCCGGAAAAGGGTGAACGCCCCTCGGAGATGTACAAGTCCCTTATGAAGAGCTCCGGGTCATGACCCGCCTGCTTGCCTACAACGCCATCATCGTCGCGACCGCGATCTCACTGCTCGGCGCCGTGTTGCTCCCCGTGGCCATCCGCCGCGGGCGGCGCGACTGGCTGACGCTGGGCTACGCGGCGGTCTACACCAACTTCGTGCTCGTGACCGTCGCCACGCTGGCCCTCGTCTGGGGGCTCGTGACGCACGACTTCAGCATCTCCTACGTCGCGCAGGTCGGAAGCCGCGCCACGCCGCTGTTCTTCACGGTCATCTCGTTGTGGGGCGCCCTGGAGGGCTCCATCGTCTTTTGGGCCTGGGTGCTCGCGCTGTACGGTGCGGCGGCGGTCTACTTCAACCGCGGGCGTGAGGGGCACCTCGTCCCGTACGCGGCGGTCACGCTGCTGCTGGTGTCGCTCTTCTTCCATGTCCTGCTGCTGGGTCCGGCCAATCCGTTCCAGCCGGTCTTCCCGGTGCCCTTCGACGGCCCCGGGCCCAACCCACTGCTGCAGAACCACATCCTGATGGCGGTGCACCCGCCGTTGCTGTACCTGGGCTACGTGGGCTTCACCGTGCCGTTTGCCTTCGCCGTGGGCGCGATGCTCTCCGGTGAGGTGGCGAGCGACGACTGGATCCGCCTCGGACGTCGCTGGACCGTGGCGTCGTGGGGCTTCCTGACGGCCGCGATCGTGGCGGGCATGTGGTGGTCGTACGAGGTGCTTGGCTGGGGCGGCTACTGGGCGTGGGATCCCGTGGAGAACGCCTCGTTCATTCCATGGCTCACGGCCACCGCGTACCTGCATTCCGTGATGGTGCAGGAGCGGCGCGGGATGCTGAAGCTGTGGAACCTGAACCTGATGGTCGGCACGTTCGTGCTCACCATTCTCGGCACGTTCCTCACGCGCTCGGGGATCATCTCGTCGGTGCACGCGTTCACGACGGGGACGATCGGCTACTACTTCCTCGCTTTCATCGGCATCGTGCTCGTTGCCGCGCTGTTCATGGTCGCCGGCAACAGCGACCGGCTCGCCTCGGAGGGGCGCCTCGACGCGCCGCTGTCGCGCGAGACGGCGTTCCTCGTGCAGAACCTGCTCTTCACCGCGTTCATGTTCACGGTGCTGATCGGCACGCTCTTCCCGCTGGTGGCCGAGGCGGCGCGCGGCGTGAAGGTGAGCGTTGGGGAGCCGTTCTTCAACAAGATGTCGCTGCCGCTCATGGTGGCGTTGCTCTTCCTGATGGGAGTCGGCCCGGCGCTGCCGTGGCGCAAGGCGGCGGGTGAGGAGCTGAAGGGACGGCTGTTGCCCGGCATCGTGCTCGGCGTACTGTTCGCCATCGGCGTCGTGGCGGCCGGCGGCCGCGGCGCGTACTCGGTGCTCGCCTTCCTGTTTGCGGGCTTCGCGCTCGGCACCAACCTGCAGGAGTTCGTGCGCGGCGCCAACGCCCGCGTGAAGGCGCATGGCGAGTCGTTCGTGATGGCGCTGGTCCGGCTGGTCGCGGCGAACCGTCGCCGATACGGCGGCTACACCGCCCACATCGGCGTCATAATGGTCGCGGTCGGCATCGCCGCGTCGAGCACCTTCAAGACGGAGCAGGAGGCGACGCTCACGCCGGGTCAGACGATGACCGTGGCCGGCCACACCCTGCGCTTCAAGAACGCGTGGGGACGGCAGGAGAAGCAGCGCGAGGTGATCGGCGCCACGATGGAGTGGATGGATGGCGACCGCGTGCGGGCACAGATCGAACCGCGCATGAACTACTATCCCACGCAGCAGGAGCCGGTGCCGACCCCGGACGTGCGCAGCACGCTGCGCGGCGACATCTATCTGAGCCTGATGGCGTTCAAGGCGGATGGATCCAACGTGACGGTCAAGGTGATCTGGGAGCCGCTGGTGCCATGGATCTGGATCGGCGGCATGGTGGTGTGCTTGGGGGCAATCGTCGGCGCCTGGCCGGGTGGGCGTGAGCGGGGGCGCGCGGTAGCGACGCCGGCGGCCCCGGCGCTTGCGGAGGGCCAGCCGTGAACTGGAAGCGCGCGACGATCGCCGCGGCCAGCGCGGCGCCGGTCATTGGGTTGTTCGCTTGGGGACTGACCCGCGACCCGAACAACATTCCGTCCCCGCTCCCCGGCCGTGCGGCGCCGCAGTTCGCGCTGCAGGTCTTCGCGCCGGGACAGGCGGCGCTCTCGCGCCCGGTCGGCGACACCGTCCGCCTCGCCGACCTGCGCGGCAAGGTGGTGGTGCTGAACTTCTGGGCCTCGTGGTGCCTCGCGTGCCGCGACGAGCATGCCGCGCTATCCGACGTCGCCGCGACCTACGCGGGCCAGCCGGTGCAGTTCCTCGGCGTGCTCTACAACGACGTCCCCGACAAGGGGAGCGCCTGGATCGCCGAAATGGGCGGACAGACCTATCCGTCGGTCGATGACCCCGGCGCGCGCACGGCGATCGACTACGGGCTCTACGGCGTGCCGGAAACGTTCTTTCTCGACGCGACCGGCCGCGTGGCGTACAAGCACACCGGGCCGGTGACGCCCGCGGTGGTGCGATTCAAGGTGGACTCGCTGATGGCGGCGGCGGCCGCGCCCGCGGCACCGGCGGGTGCGCCGAGTGGTGACACGGCGGCAGCCTCGAAGGGAGGGGCACGATGATTTGGCACCGGAGACTCTCGCGTGGCCTGACGGCGCTCGCCGCCGCGGCTGCGCTTGGCGCGCTGTCGCTTGGCGCAATCTCGCCCCGCGGGCTCGGCGCGCAGGCGCCCGAGCTGCCCGCCGCGCCGCAGGGGGCGCCGCAGGACACTGGGGCGTTGCGCGTGCAGGTGCAGGGGACGCTGACCGACGCGCAGAAGAACGATCCCGCGCTCGACCGGCTGACGTCCTCAGTGGCCGCGCAGCTGCGCTGCCCCGTCTGCCAGGGCGTCTCGATCCAAGATTCGCCCTCGGAGCTCGCGCAGCAGATGCGCACGGTGGTGAAGGAACAGCTTGCCTCGGGCAAGTCGCCCGACGAGGTAAAGGACTACTTCATCTCGAAGTACGGCGAGTGGATCCTGCTCGAGCCCAAGGCGTCGGGCTTCAACCTGCTCGTCTATGCGCTCCCGTGGGTGCTCGTCGCGGGCGGACTCGTCTTCCTCGCGTTCGTCGTAAAGAAGTGGACGTCGGCGCAGCCGGCGACGGCGGGGGGCGCCGCTAGGGCGGATGACGACTGACCCACCGCGATCCTCCGTCGCCACCGGTGGACGGCGACTGGACGGTCGTTCCGCGCGCTAGCCGCGGTCGGCAGGCGCGCTGGCGGGAAACGCAAGCGTCGCTGCAGTCCCCGTGCCGGGCGCGCTGTCGATGGTGGCCTCGCCGCCGTGGAGTCGCATGATGGACTGCACGATGGCCAGGCCAAGGCCCGCGCCCTCGGTCCGCGCATCGTCACCGCGAAAGAAGCGTTCGAAGACGCGCGGCAGGTGCTCCGCCGCAATGCCGACGCCCGTGTCACGCACGATGATGTGGGCGCCTCCGTCGGGTTGCGGGCGCGCCTCCATGTGCACGTGATCGCCGGCTGTCGTGTGCTTGAGCGCATTCGCCAGGAGATTGCTCACGGCGCGTCGCACGAGCACCGGATCGCCGGTCACCGTCGCCTCGCCCTCGCACCGCACCGAGACGCCACGCTCCGCGGAAAGCGCCTCGTAGAACTCGCGGACCGCGTCCATTTCCCGACGCACTCCAAACGTGGTGCGTTCAATCGCCAGATGCGGATCCTCGGCGCGCGCAATGAACAGCAGGCCGTCGATCAGACGTGAGAGGCGGTCCAGCTCCTCAAGGTTCGAGCCCAGCGTCTGCTGGTACTCCTCCGTCGTCCGCGTTCGGGACAGCGCGACCTCTGCGTTGCCGCGAAGGTTGTTGATGGGATTGCGCAGCGCGTGCGCCAGGTCCGCGGCGAACTGCGAGAGGCGCGCGAACGCATCTCCAAGGCGCGCGAGCATCTGGTCAAAATCGTGGGCGAGGCCCCGCAGCTCCGCGGGCCAGGGGCGTGCCGACAGCGGCGGCAGGTCGAGACGGCTGGCGTTGATGAGGCGCGCCCGGTCGGTGATCTCGTGTATTGGCCGGACCGCGAGGCGCGCGAGCAGCAGCGTGCCGAGTGCCGACACCAGCACGCCGATGCTCAGGACCCAGGCGAGCAGGCGGGCGTAGCGCCGCAACATCGCACGGGTGCGTTCGACGTCGAACGCCACCTGGATGACCACGCGCTCGGACTCTCCAAGAGCGCTCGCCCGATGGGCGCCGAGCAGGAACCGCCGGTCACTGCTCCAATCGCACTCGGCGCAGCCCAGCGAGGCGGCTTCGGACGGCAAGGGTGTGGGGAAGGCCCCCACCGGGAGCGCCGCCGGCATGCCGGGCGTCTCGTGCGCCACGCGTCCGGAGGGTTCAACGATTCGCAGGAAGTAGCTGAGCGGTCCCCCTTCACCGGCCTCATGCTCGATCTCGCTCTCGATCGCCTCGGCCGTCAGAGGGTACGTGGCCACGAGGTGCTCAAGGACTGCTAGCTTGCTGGCGACGAGCTTCGCGTCCTGCTGTCGGAGCTCACGGGCGAGCCCCCAGTAGAGAACGCCGCCAACGATCGCCAGAATGACCAGGGTCTTGACGGCATTGGCGGCGGAGAGCCGTCCCGTGATCGACCACCGGCGGACCGGTGGGGGCGTCCCAGGTTCAGTTTTCGTCGAGAACATACCCGACCCCGCGGACGGTGCGAACCAGCTTGTGGTCGTACGGATCGTCCACCTTGGCCCGCAGGCGCCGGATGGCGACGTCCACCACGTTGGTGTCGCTGTCGAAGTGCATCTCCCAGACCAGCTCGGAGATGAGCGTCCTCGAGAGCACCTCGCCGCGGCGGCGCACGAGCAGCGTCAAGAGCGCGAACTCCTTGGGCGTCAGGTCGAGCCGTTGCCCGGCGCGCGCGGCCCGATGACGCGGAAGGTCGAGCTCGAGGTCCCCAACCGTCAAGACGTCGGGCTGACGCGCCGGACCGCGGCGCAGGATGGAACGGACGCGCGCCAGCAGCTCGGAGAACGCGAAGGGCTTCACCAGGTAGTCGTCGGCGCCGGCCTCCAGCCCCTTCACCCGATCGCTCACCGCGTCGCGGGCCGTCAGGAACAGCACGGGCGTCTCGCGGCCGGCGCGCCGGAGCGACGCGAGCACAGACCAACCGTCGCGCCGTGGAAGGCCCACGTCGAGCACGACGAGATCGTACGCCCCTTCCATCGCCAGGTGCAGCCCGTCGTCACCGTTGTTGGCGAGGTCCACCACGAAGCCGGCCTCCGTCAGTCCCTGATGCAGGTACTCGGCGGCTTTGTGTTCGTCTTCGACAATGAGGATGCGCATAAGAGCGTCCATGGCGTGACGGGCCGGCGCACTTCTCGGCGAACCAAGCCGCGAAGCACGCACGGCCGGCGAGGCGCAGGAGTCGCCCGCCGACCGTGCGATGCCGTCCCAATCTAGCGGCCGTCCAGGGATCCGGAGAAGCGGTGGAGGAACCTCAGCTCCTTCACCCTGAACGGACCGCCGATGGGTCTACTTTGCCCCGCCGAACCCGTACGTCAGGCCGACGTAGACGGCGGTGCCGTTGTAGCTGGGCGCGAGGTACGAGCCCATGTTGATCAGGCGGTTGCCCCACTGGTGCGAGCGCGACGTGTCGCGCAGCAGCAGCTCAGAACCGACCGGCTCGAACTGCGCGGTGCCGCCACTCTGCTGCCAGTCGTCGAGCGTGAACTTCTCGAGGCGAACGCCGAGACGCCCCTTCACGTGGCCGAACAGGCGCGTCTGCAGCGAAACGTCCGCCGCCTGCGTGCGATGCTCGACGGGCGCCGGCGAGGTGAAACTGAACTCGTGGTTCGACGCGAACGGCGTGCCGTCGAAGTTCACCGCGCCGAAGCCCGCGTACCCGATCTCCATGGTCGCCATCGTGCTCGTGAACGAGGCCGCCAACGTCGTCTTGTCGGGGACGAGGTCGAAGCTCCCCCCGATCATGACGTACGTCGTGCGATCGTCGAAGTCCGCCATCCACTGGCTCGACGCGCGCGTCCACGGTCCGAGCGACGCCGTGTTCACGGCGCTCGGGTTCAGCCGGTTGTTCTCGTTGAACTCGATGCTCTTCATGTCCGACGTGCCGGCATCAGCGCCGAGGGTGGCATTGAGCGCCACCCGGTCGTTGGGCATATAGCTCACGTCCAGGGAGAGCTGCTGCTGCGCCCGCTTGAGGAGCCCGAGCTGGTTGCCCGGGGTTCGGGCCGCCTGGTCCGCGACGGCGAGCCCAAGGAGCGGCTGCACGGACGTCACGTCCGAGTCGAAGTCGTCGGAGAGCGACTTGAACCGCGCCGACACCGAGAGCTTGTCGTTCGGGTTCACCGTCACGCTGATGTCTGACTGGGTGCGCGCGCGGTCCGCCATGGTGAACATCCGCATGTCCGGGTGGTTCTCGAACGCGAACTGCGGGTTGTTGTTGTCGGTCGCCTCGGCGGGCGTGTACCAGTAGCTGTGGGTCGGCGCCTTGTAGTCATACTCGCCGGCGTCACGGTTGGAAGCGAGCACGCGTGCCCGTAGCGAGAGCCAGCGGGTGGGGCGCCCGTTCCAGCCCAGGCGCAGCGTGTTCTCCTCCGTCGCCGCCGCCTCGAGGTGCTCGCGCCCGAAGTCCTCGCGCTCGACGCCGAGGACGAGGCTGCCCTTGAGTGCGGGCACCCGCACCGTGGTCTCGACGCCGAAGTTCTGGCGGTCCCAGGCAAAGGGCTCGTTGAGGCGCTTGTTGACGTAGGCGACCGTGCCGGTGGTGTTCGCCGCATCCTGAATGGCGTACTGCCACTTCGCCTTCGGCGTCTGGTTGTCCAGTTCGTAGTGCCGGGCGAACGCGCGCACGTTGACCAGGGGCAGCGGCGCGATGAAGTACTCCGCGGCGAGCGCGGTGGTCTCGATCTTTCCCTGCGTGCTGGCGCGGGGGAGCGTCTTGTTCACGAGCACGTCGTTCGCGTAAGCGTACGGGAGCAGCGCACCGTCCTGCTCCATCGTCCCGCGCGCGACGCTGCCGGTGAGCCGGCTGGCGAAGGGGAGAGCGACACCGCCAGAGAGCGTAACGCTCTGGTACGTGTTGTCCGGCGCGAGCGGCCGCCGGCCGTACACTGATACCGCACGGTCCCACGTGTCGTACGTGGCGCCGGCGGGCGCGGAGGCCCACACGTTCCGCCACGTCAGCACGTCAATCTCGTTCTCGAACTGCGATCGCAGGAACTCGGCCCGCACCTGGTAGCGCGGCTTCACGATTTCAGCCGAGGCGGTGACGTCGTTCGAGGCGAAGTCCACCGGTTCGGCGAACTGCACGTTGAGCGTCCGCGGCGGGCGGTCGCCCATCGGGCCGTACCCGATGCGGCTCCCTTCCTTGGCGCGCCGCGTGAACCCGACCGCGAAGTTCATGGACTTCACGCCGCTGTACGACAGCGCGAACGCCCCGTTCTTCGACGTGGTGCCCAGGTCAACGGCACGCGCGTTGGCGGCGACCCAGGCGGCGGCGATGGCGTCCATCGCCACGACACTGGCCGCGTCGGAACTCCCGGTGGCGAGCTTCTTGAAGGTGATGGCCATCGTGGACGGTGCGTCGAGCTTTCCGGGCGACGTCTCTCTGAGCACGGACTTGGCCTTGTGGCTCAGGTCGTGCGGCAGCTCGTCCCAGGTGGCCGACAGGCGCCAGACGCCCGGCCGGCCCGCGGCGAGGCCGAGGCTCTGGTCACGACGCGTCACGTCGGCGCCGGCCAGGTTGAAGTAGGTCCCCCCGGCGTTCTTCTGGAAGGTGAAGGCCAGCGGCGTCTTGCCGTTGCGCAGATCGCGGTATTCGGTGAAGACGCTCGAATTCGAGCTGTTGTCGGTGCCCTGCACGCCGATCGTGATGGTGCCCCGTCCCGCGGCGTCGGCGGCGGGCGCCTTCTCAGCGACTTGGGCCGTGGCCAGCAGCGGCATGGCGGCCAGCGTCAGGCAAGCAATGTAGTTGCGCATGATCGTGGTCTCCTCACCGCGTGAACTTGGGACCCGACGGGTGCTGCGACCCGTGGATCGTCATGTGGCAGTTGACGCACCCTTCCCCGTACGGATTGCTGGTCCGGTTGTAGCGCGGGAGGTTGATGTGTCCGCCGTACGAGTGGCACTGCAGGCACAGGAAGGCGTCCTTCTTGTTCAGCAGCTTGCGATTCGTGGACCCGTGCGCGCTGTGGCAGTTGGCGCAGCTCTCACGCACCGGCGCGTGCTCCCAAAGGAACGGGCCGCGCTTCTCGGTGTGACAGGAGTTGCACGTTTCGTTGAGGGTCGCGTGCTTCAGCAGGGCGGGGTTCGAGCCGTGCACGTTGTGACACGACACGCAGTCCATGCGCCCCTCGCGCACCGGATGGTGCGAGGTCTTCGCCATCTGCGCCTTGGTCGATGCGTGGCAGCGATAGCAGCTCTCTGTGGCGCGGGCACGGGCGAGCACCGCGCCGCCGCCGCGCGGCGCCTTGGCGGCGTGGCACGAGGTGCAGCTGAGTTCGCCGGCCGCGTGGGCCCCCGTCATGTACGTCAGGCGGCTGCCGCCGGCGTGGCACTGCATGCAGATGCCCGACTGCTGGGCCTTGGTGAGCGACTTCCACTCCGCCACCGGCTTGCTGTCGTCCACGTGCTTGCTGCGCGGGCCGTGGCACGATTCGCAGGTCCCGGCGACGGCGGTCTTCCCGGCCTTGAAGTACTCGGCGTGGGCGCTGCCGTCGAACTTGTGGGCGACGGCATCGTGACAGGTCGCGCAGGACTTGTCGTCGTTGACGAACTTCGCGCCGGCAAAGGCGGGGTTGATCTTCTCCCACGCCACCTGCTGCGCGCGTCCCGATGCGCTGACGCCTGTCAGCAGGATCGAGAGGGTGGCCAGCACCGGCCCCCATCTGTACCAAGCAGTTCGCATGCTCTGGACTCCCCTTGAAAAATGTCCTGCCACTCGGCGCGGCCCGACGCCGCGGTGCGGCGCCGTCTGCCTGCCAGGTGGCCTTCGCCGTCCGTCTCGACGCGGTGGGCGTCGTGACGGACGAACAGGAAGCAGCACGCCGGGGGGCCAAAACGGCTTCTTCCTTACTTTATATGGTGCATCGCGTGCCGGTACCGCAGGATGACGGTGAGATTACACTTCTGTAATGAACGTCGTCGCCGGCGAGCAGTCGCGACGCGCGCCGCCGCACTGCCGCCGGCGAGCGGACGCGATGCGCGCCGCCGCACTGCCGCCGGCGAGCGAACGCGATGCGCGCCGCCGCATTGTGACCCGCCGCGCGCCGTGCGAACTTAGGGCCGACCCTCCCCCGACGGCCGATGCTCGACCCCATCGAACACCTCGCGCGCGACGACAAATGGTATCTGGGCGCCGGCGACGGCGCGCTCTTCGCGCCCACGTACCCGGCCTGGCTGGACACGCCGGGGTTCTGGGACGAGGCGACCGTCTACCAGTATGCCTTCGCGCCGCTCTTCACCGTGACGGTGCTCGACGCGGACGGCGCGGAGATCGCGGTGCGCGCGATGTCGCGGCGCTGGACGCCGGCGGACCTCACGGTCAGCTACCGTTTGGAGTCAGGTCTCACCGCCACAGAAGTGCGCACCGTGCATCCGGGTGGGGTCTTCGTCTCGGAGTGGCGGTTCGCGGCCTTCGAGCCGGTGCGCATCCACCTCGTGGCGTGGACCGCGCAGGACGGCGCCTCGGTGCCCATGGGCGAGGCGGCATGGAGCGACGGAGCGCTTTCCTGGCCCCGCGTGCTGCACGACCGCCGCCAGCAGCCGCTGCGTGTGCGCGCCGAGCTGGCGTGCATCGGCGAGCCGGCGTCGTGGGCCGCGTCGCGCAGCGAGATGAGCGCGCCGCAGCCACTCTGGCGGCATACGCCGTTCGTGGAGCAGTGGCGCGCGGGCGGCCTGCCGCGCGCGGTGCGCGATGAGGGCATCTCGCCCGACGGCCTGTTCTACGCCGCCGTGCATCGCACCATTGATATCGGCTACCAGGGGGCGTCGGCGGTCTTCGCGATGAAGGTCGTGGCCGACGATCCCGCGCTCCCGGTGCGGGAGACGGCCCGGAGCGTGCGTCCGTCGCACGGGACGATTGCCGGCGCGAGCCGCCGTCGCTGGCACGCCTGGTTCGAGCGGATGCCGCAGCTGCGCTGTTCGGACCCGTATCTCGAGACCTACTATTGGTATCGCTGGTACGGCCTGCACCTCAACGCCACCGCCGGTGGCCACGGCAACCATCGGTGGCCCTCGATGTGCGAGGGGCCCGGCTTCTTCCACCAGCCGATCTCGTATTCGGCGCAGTGCCACGCGCGCGAACTGCGCTGGCTCAACGACCCCGAGCACGCGCGCGGCGTCCTGCGCACGTTTTTCGCGCACCAGCGCGAAGACGGCTCGCTGCACGGGCGCATCTACGCCAACCATCTCATCGGCACGGACTACTACCATGCCGATTGGGGCGGGGCGCTGCTGGCGCTGGACGCGGCGTGGCCTGACGCGGATTTCGTCGCCGAGATGTCGCCGGCGATGGCGAAGTTCGCCGACTGGCTCGTGCGCACGCGCGACGCCGACGGCACGGGGATGTTCGACGTCGTGGACCAGTACGAGACCGGCCAGGAGTACATGAGCCGCTACCAGGCCGTGGATCCCGACGCCGACCGCCACGGCTGGGAGAATCGCCTGCGCCTCAAGGGGATCGACGTCACCGTCTACGCCTACGTGCTCTTCCGCACCCTCGAGCGCCTGGCCCACCGCACCGGGGGCGACGCGGCCAAGTGGAAGCAGCTTGCCACGCGCACGCGCGACGCGGTGCGCGACGAGATGTGGGATCCCAAACGCGCGATGTTCTCTGACGTGGACCCGTCGAAAGGCCGGCGCACGGGGGTGAAGGCGGCAGTCTGTTTCTATCCGTATCTGACGGACATCGTGGACGAGTCGCACCTGCGCGGGATGAAGCAGTCACTGCTGGACCCGGCGCAGTTCTGGACCTCCTTCCCGGTGCCATCGTCGGCCGTCGACGACCCGCGGTTCAGTGCGGACGCCGAGTGGAAGGGGAAACGGCATGCCTGCCCGTGGAACGGCCGCGCCTGGCCGATGACGAACAGTCATCTCGTCGAGGCGCTCGCCGCCGCATCGCGACTCGGCGCTCCCGCACTGCGCGAGCGCGCGGGCGACCTGCTGAAGCGCTTCGTGCGGATGATGTTCCACGATGGCGACCTGCGGCGCCCCAACGGCTTCGAGCACTACAACCCGTTCACTGGCCGCGCGTCGGTCTACCGCGGCATCGACGACTACCAGCATTCGTGGGTCGCCGACCTGATTCTCCAGTACGCCGCGGGCGTGCGGCCGCACGAGAAGGGGATCACGGTGGATCCGTTCCCGCTCGGCCTCGAGCAGCTCACGCTCACCGGCGTCCGCGTGCGGGGCCGCGCACTCGAGGTCCGGATCGTGGGGGAGCGCTTCACCGTGATCAGCGGCGGGGAGCGGTTTGAGTCGGCGCTGGGGGAGGCCGTGGAGTTGAACGACTGACGGTGGACGGTAGACAGTAGACGGTAGAGGTTATCCACCGTCAACCGTCAACCGTCAACCGTCTCCCGTCTCCCGTCTCCCGTCTGCACCGTCGCCTACCTTGTCCGCACCGCGACCGCGCCGTAGCTTCGCGTTTTGGACCACCGCAGACGACCCCGTGACCGTTCCGACCACTTCCCCGACCACCCCGCCGCGCGCACTCGACGCGTTGGCGGCGGTCATCGCCGAGTTCAACGCCGACCGTCCGCTCGAGGCGAGCATCGCCACGGCGCTCGAGGCGCTGCGTCGCTCGCTGGACGCGCAGGAGTGCTCGCTCTGGCTGCACACCGCGGACGGCTTCGTGCGCACTTGGGTCGCCGGGGATGCCACCGCCGCCGAACTGGCCGTGGTGGCGGCGCTGGGGAGCGGCGAGGAGACGGACGGCGTGCGCGCGGTCCCGGTCAGCAGCCCGGATCGCCGCATCGGGGCGCTCGCGTTGCGGCTGGCGCGGCCGATGCTTGGCGACGATGCCACGCTCCTGACCGCGGTCGCCAACCTGCTCGCGCCTGAGATCATCCATGCCGAGCGCTCGCGACAGCTGGAAGTCGAGGTGGCAGCGCGAACGGCCGAAATCGACCGGGAGCGGCGGTTCACCGAGAAGATCATCGACTCGATGCCCGTCGGGCTCTACGTGATCGACCGCGAGTACCGCATCCAGGCGTGGAATCGCAAACGCGAGACCGGCATGCAGGGCGTGTCGCGCGACGAGGCGATTGGGCGAACGATCTTTGACATTCTGCATCGCCAGCCGTTCGAGATGCTGCGCCGCGAGTTCGACGAAGTGTTCGCGACTGGGCGCATCCAGGAATACCAGATGGAGTCGGCGGCGAGCGGCGACCCGCGCACGTATCGCATCACCAAGATCCCGATGCGGCTGGGCGACTCCGCGGTAACGCACGTCATCACCATCGGCGAAGACGTCACCGACTGGCGCGAGGGGCATCAGCGCCTGTCGCAAGCCGAGAAACTGGCTGCCATCGGCACGCTTGCCGCCGGCGTAATGCACGAGATCAACAACCCGCTGGCCACCATCGCCGCCTGCGGCGACGGGCTGGGCTATCGGCTCGAGGACCTGCAGCGTCGCGGCGCCGAGGTGGGGAAGGACCTCTTCGATTACCTCGAGATCATCGACAACGAGGTCCTGCGTTGCAAGCAGATCGTGGACCAGCTCCTCGACTTCAGCCGGCCGAAGCAGCTTGCCAAGTCGCCGGTAGACCTCAACGAGGTGGCCGAGAAGACGCTGTTCCTGATGAAGCACCACGGCGGCTTCAAGAAGCTGACGCTGGTCAAGGAGCTCGAGCCAGACCTGCCGCCGGTTCCGCGCGGCAACGCCGAGCAGCTGGTGCAAGTGCTGATGGCGCTGATCATCAACGCCACGGACGCGATGGGCGGGCACGGGACGATCACGCTGCGCACGCGCTCGGGGCCGACCCCGGCCGACGGGGCGATCGTCGAGGTGACCGACACGGGGCACGGCATCGCGCGGGCGGAGCTCTCGAAGATCTTCGAGCCATTCTATACCACCAAGGCGCCGGGGACGGGGACAGGGCTGGGGCTCGCCATCTGCTACGGCATCGTGCAGGACCACCGCGGGCGCGTCGAGGTGGACAGCGTGGTCGGGAAGGGGAGCACCTTCCGCGTCCTGCTGCCGACGATCGAATGGTGAGGCCGACATGAAGGTGCTCGTCATCGAGGACGACAAGACCGTCGGCCAGTTCGTCAAGCGCGGGCTGGAGCAGCAGCGCTGGAACGTGGACCTCGTCGCCGACGGCATCGAAGGCGAACGCCTGGCGCGCTCGCAGCCGTACGACGTGGTGGTGCTCGACATGCGCCTACCCGGCAAGCAGGGGCTCGATGTGCTGCGCGACCTGCGGGCGACCGGCTTCGAGCGCCCCGTGCTCGTGCTGACCGCGCAGGATGCGGTGGACGCCAAGGTCACGACGCTGCGCGCCGGGGCGGACGACTACGTGACGAAGCCGTTCGCCTTCGAGGAGCTGCTCGCCCGCGTGGAGGCGCTGGCCCGGCGGCCGCGGGCGATCGCCGCGCCGGTCCTGACGGTGGGCGACCTGACGCTCGATCTCGACACGCGCGAGGTGCGGCGCGGCCGTCGCGTGATCGAGCTCACGCCCAAGGAATTCCTGGTGCTCGAGTACCTGATGCGGCACGCGGGCCGCGTGATGAGCCGCACGCTCATCACCGAGTATGCGTGGGGCTATCACTTCGATCCCGGGACGAACATCGTGGACGTCGTCATCAACCACCTGCGCAAGAAGGTGGACGCGGCCGCAGAGAAGAAGCTGATCACCACGGTGCGCGGCGTCGGCTACGTGGTGAAGGGCTAGCGGGGCGCCGTGGCCTCGATCCGGTCGCGGGTCACGGCGGCATACGCGCTGGCCTTGGGCGGCACGATGCTCGCCTTCGCCCTCGCCCTGTGGACGGCGCGTCGCGCCTCCGTGCTCCGGGACTTGCAGGTGCGGGTTGCGACGCTGGCCGACATCGGGCACCTGGTGCTGACCCAGGCCGGGATGCAGAACACGCCGGTCGTGGTGACCACCGACTCCATGCGCGGCCCGGAGCTGCAGCCGCTGCTGCGTGCGCGGCTCGACGCCGTGCCCGGCTACCTGATCGTCACGGATTCCCTGCGCGCGCTGTACCTGTCGGCGGACGTGCGCGCGCTCGCGCCGGACGACGCGGCCGAACTGCTGCGCGCGGTGATGCTGTTCACGCCGGAGAAGCGCGCCGCGACCGTGACGCTCGCCGCCGACGAACTGCTGATGGTCGCCCGCTTCGAGGACGGCGAGGCCGGCCCCGTGCGCCGCGTGGTGGCGGCCAGTTCGGTGGGGGCGGCGGAGTTCATTGGCAGCGAGCAGTTTAAGGTGCTCGTGCTGATCGCACCGCTCATCGTGCTGCTGTCGGTGATCATGGCCTACGTGATCACCGGACGAGCCCTGCGCCCCGTGGACGAGATCATCAGCGAAGTGTCGGCCCTCACCGACGGCCGCTCGCTGCACCGGCGGCTGCCGCCGTCGGAGGGGGACGACGAGCTGGCCCGCCTGTCGGACACGCTGAACGCGATGATCGCGCGGCTCGAGCAGTCCTTCTCGGGCCTGCGGCGGTTCACGGCGGACGCCAGCCACGAGCTCAAGACGCCGCTCACCGTGCTGCGCGCCGACATCGAGCGCGCGATGACGGCGGGGCCGCGCTCGACTGAGGGGCTGATCGCGCTGGAGGAGGCGCTGCAGGAGACGGCGCGCATGGCCGACCTGGTGGACTCCCTGCTCACGCTGGCCCGCGCCGACGAAGGGCGCTTCGACCTGCACCGCGAGCCGGTGGCCCTCGTGCCGCTGGTGCGCGACGTGGCGGAGACCGCGCAGATCCTGGGCGAAGACGCCGGGCTCACGGTCCGGGTCGAGCCGCTCGAGGCGGCGACGGTGATGGGCGACGCGCTGCGCCTCCGCCAGCTGTGCCTGAATCTCGTCACCAACGCCGTGAAGTACACCGCGCGCGGCGGTCGCGTGGAACTCTCGCTCACGCGGCGGGGGGACACCGCCGAGTTCGCAGTGCGCGACACGGGGATCGGGATCGCCGGCGCCGACCTGCCCTACGTGTTCGACCGCTTCTGGCGGGCGGACCGCGCCCGCTCGCGGTCGGCTGGGCAGGGGGGCGTGGGGCTCGGGTTGGCCATCTCGCAGTACATCGCGCACGCGCATGGCGGGTCCATCACCGTGGCCTCGCGACTCGGGCGGGGCTCCACGTTCACGGTCTCGTTGCCGCTGGCCGTCGGGGCCACGGCCGGCGGCGAGGCCCCCCCAGAGCAGCCGCGGGCGGCCGCAAGCGAAGACTAACTTCGCGTTAAGCGAATCTTAATGTTCTCGCGGTTACTGGGTTCATCTTCGGGGCCTAGAATCACGTACACGAACCGCCGTACCAGTTTCACCGCTGCCACACACGGGGTGCGTAGTGTTCAATAATCTCCTGGAGTCCAAGGCCCAGAAGCAGAAGACCGTCGGCGGGAGCATCGCCTCCGGCATCCTGCACGTCCTGTTGGTTTGGGGTGCGGTCGTCGCGACGGCGAGCGCCGGCGAGCAGCTGCGCGAGGCGAAGGAGCAGAAGGTCGACTTCGTCGAAGTGAAGAAGGAGCAACCGAAGGAAGCGCCGAAGGAGCAGCCCCAGATGGAGCAGGCCGTGCCCATCGTGAAGGGCTTCCAGGTGCTGACGGCGCCCATCAACATTCCCGATGTCATCCCCGAGATTGACCTGTCGCGCGCGGTCACGAACGAGGCGGACTTCTCGGGCAAGGGCGTGCAGGGCGGCATCGCCTCGGGTTCAAAGACCGGCATCGTGCCGCTCGAGGTGACACAGACCTACTTCGAGTTCCAGGTCGAGAAGCCGGTGGTGCAAGCGCCCGGATCCGCCGCGCCGCGCTACCCCGAGATTCTCAAGTCGGCCGGCGTCGAGGGCGAGGTGCTCGCCCAGTTCACGGTTGACACCACGGGGCGCGCCGAAACGGGCTCGTTCAAGGTCCTCAAGACGTCCCATGAGCTCTTTGCGCTCGCGGTCAAGAACGCCCTCCCGGGGATGCGGTTCCTTCCGGCCGAGGTCGGCGGCAAGCGCGTGAAGCAGCTCGTGCAGCAGCCCTTTGTCTTCGCCATCCAGAAGTAGCCAGACCACCACCGAACCACTGAACGCAGGAGCGTTATTCCATGTCAATGATTGAGCTGTGGGGCCACATGGGCTATTTCGCCAAGGGTATCGTCTATACCCTGCTCATCCAGTCCGTGTGGTCGATTTCCATCATGGTGCAGAAGTGGTGGTATCTGCGCGCGGCGCAGGCGCAGACGCGCAAGTTCGCGCCGGAGTTCTCGCAGTTCCTCGAAGAGGACAACCTCAACGAGGCGATCAACCTGGCCGAGAACTACAAGAAGTCGCCGGTCGCCAAGGTGCTGGGTGGCGCGCTGGGCGAGATCAAGCCGCTCATTCAGGACGGCTCGGTGACGGTGTCGGACATCAACTCCGCGGAGCGCGCGGTCGAGCGTGAGATGCTGATGCAGATCGTGCTGCTCAAGCGCGGTCTCGCGATGCTGGCGACGACGGGCGCCACGGCGCCGTTCGTCGGCCTCCTCGGCACGACGATGGGCGTGGTGAACGCGTTCCAGGGCATGGCGGCGGGCGGCGGTGGCGGCATCGGCTCGATCGCGGCCGGCATCTCGGAAGCCCTGATCACGACGGCGTTCGGCCTCGGCGTGGCCATTCCGGCAGTGTGGGGATACAACTACTTCACCACCAAGATCGACAACATCACGGCCGAGATGACGTATTCGTCGAAGGAAATGATCGACTACCTCATCAAGGGCGTGTCGGGCGAGTTCGGACGGTCGCGCTTCACCCGCGAGTTCAACACGGCCGCGCAGAACGCCGCGAAGTCGCCGGTCTGATTTGCCGACCATCCATCCATAAGGAGGGACGGCCATGTCGATGGCAGTCAGCGGGGCAAGTGATGTCAAGGCGGAACCGAACGTCACGCCCATGATTGACGTGATGCTCGTGCTCCTGATCATCTTCATGATCGTGATTCCGGCCGTCAACGCCGGGTTCAACGCCGTGCCGCCGAAGGGCCAGAACCTGAAGCCGCATCCCGAAGAGGATGCGGATCAGGTGCTCGGCATTGACGCGTCAGGGCAGTACTACCTGAACAAGGCCCAGATCAAGAACGAGGATCTCGGGGCGCTGCTGAAGGCGATTTACGACGAGCGCACCGAGGACAAGATCATGTACCTCAAGGCGCACGAAAAGCTCAAGTATGAGAAGGTGATCGACGCCTTGGACATCGCCGCGAAGAACGGCGTGCGCGTCACGGGCATGATCACCGACCAGATTCCGGGCTCTCGCTCGCTTATTGAGACGGACAACCTGTCCCAGATGAAGCCGCCGGGAGGGAACTGATGGGTATCTCAACTGGTGGAAAGGGTCTGAACTCCGACCCGAACCTGGTGCCGATGATCGACGTGCTGCTCGTGCTGCTGGTGATCTTCATGATCATCATCCCCATGAGCCGGAAAGCGCTGGACGTGCAGCTCCCCGATCCGACGCCGTCGGACAAGGAAGCGAAGCCGAATCCGGACCAGATCGTGCTCGAGGTCCTGCCCGCCGGGTTCGCGCTCAACAAGGAGCCGCTCACGAAGGAGAACCTGTACCGGCGGCTGAAGGAGGTTTACGATCCGCGTCCGGACAAGATCATCTTCATCAAGGGCGATCCGCAGGTGATCTATCAGGACGTCATCTTCGCCATGGACCAGGCGCGCGGCGCCGGGGTCAAGGTGATCGGCGTTCCGCCGAAGGCCACCGCCGAGCCGGCGGCGCCGTAGCGGCAACCTCCGGCCCTCGGGCCGGGTATCAGGCGGCGGGCGAACCCTTTACGGGCCGCCCGCCGTACTGATTTTGAGGGAGGCCGGCTCAGGCCGGCGCACCCATTTTCCGGGATTTTCGTTATAGGTTATGAGGATCGGCGCAAGCCGGTCCCGAGTTCGTGCAGACCCCCCAGCCACCACCGCCACAGCCGTGACCGCCCCTCGTCCCCGTCCGACCTTTCGTCCCCCCGTGGGATTGCCCATCCGGGAGGAGGGGAAGGTGCGCGGGCTCGCCGCCTCGGTGCTGTTGCACGCGCTGATTCTGTTCCTGGTGGCCGGTCCTGTTTTCGTGCACGACGCGCTGGTGGCGCAGCGGGAAGGGGCGGGTGGCCCCGGACCGGCTGGTGGAGGAGGCGGCGGAAACCGTGGGACCGGCGGCGTCGTTCGCGAGACCGTGCGCTTCATGCGGGTCGCCCCGCCGCCGCCCGCCAAGACGGAGGCGCCGGTCGTGAAGCCGATCGTCCCTCCGCCGCCACAGCCTAAGCCCGAACCGACACCTGCCCCCGTTGCGCCAGCTCCCACGCAGCCGGACGCGAAGGACGCCAGTCTCGTTGCCGGCGTGGGCGGCGGAACCGGCAACGACGGCAGCGCCGGATCCGGCCCAGGGTCCGGAGGCGGCGTGGGGTCAGGGATCGGCACTGGACGTGGCTCAGGGGTCGGCCCCGGCACGGGCGGCGGCACGGGCAAGGTCTATCCGCCAACGCCGACCAACCTCGTCATTCTGCCGATCCCGGTTCCGGCGAAGGTGCGCCCCTACAAGCTCGTCGCCTTCTTTGACGTGGATGAGCGCGGCAACACCACGCTGCTGTCGTTCAATCCGTCGAAGGACGCGTCCTACAACCGGAAGATTCGCGAGATGCTGCTGGAGTTCCGCTTCCGTCCCGCGGTGCGCGCCGACGGGACGCCGGTGCGGGATACGACGTGGATTTCTGCCGAAGCCCCGTAACTGCAGAAAAACAACAGAGAGACAACAGAGAAACAACAGAGAGACAACAGAGAAACAACAGAGGGGCGGCCGAGTGCGGTCGCCCTTTGCTGTTTCGTGGTCGGGCCCGCACCGTCTTCCGCCTTCCGTCTTCCGTCTTCCGTCTCCTGTCTCCCGTCTCCCGTCTGCTCTCTGGCCCAACCCCATTCCCGCGCCTAACTTACGCGGGTTCCGGACCGGCCCGGTGGCCCCGCTTCTCCTCTGTCGAAGAGGCTCCGCATGAGCGACCAGCAGCACGCCAAGGGTTCGCACCACCACTCGGAGTTCGTGAAGGCGCTGACGCTCACCGACGCGACCATGCTGGTCGCCGGCTCGATGATCGGATCGGGCATTTTCATTGTCTCGGCCGACATCAGCCGTACGCTTGGCTCGCCGGGATGGCTCCTCCTCGCGTGGGTCGTCACGGGCATCGTCACCGTGCTGGGCGCACTCGCCTTCGGTGAACTGGCCGCGATGTACCCGCGCGCCGGCGGGATGTATGTCTTCCTGCGCGAGTCCATGGGCCCGCTGATGGGCTTTCTGTACGGGTGGACGCTCTTCATCGTCATCCAGACGGGAACAATCGCCGCCGTGGCCGTGGGATTCGGCAAGTTCCTCGGCGTGCTCTTCCCGTCGGTCACCGCCGACCGCTGGCTGCTCGCCTTCGACATCGACACCGGCGGCACCGTCCTTGAGTTCGGGCTGTCCTGGCAGCGGGTGGCGGCGCTCATCTCCATCTGGGCGCTCACCTGGGTGAACCTGCGCGGCGTGAAGGAAGGGAAGTGGGTGCAGACCGTGCTCACCTTCATCAAGACCGCGGCGCTGATCATCCTCATCCTGCTCGGCCTGCTCGTGGGGCGGAACGCCGAAGCGATCGCGGCGAACTTCAGCGGCGGCAACTTCTTCGCCGGGACGCCAGACCTCGGCGCGCTGTTCGTCGTGACCTTCGGGTCGGCGCTCGTCGGATCGCTCTTCTCGGCAGACTCGTGGCACGCTCCGACCTTCGCCGCAGCTGAGGTGCAGAATCCGGCGCGCAACCTGCCACGCGCGCTGCTCATCGGCACGGTCATGGTGACGGCGCTCTACGTGCTGGCGAACGTCTCCTACCTGGTGGTGCTGCCGCTCCACGGCGCAGCGGACGGCGCGACCATCCTCGCACGCGGCATCGACCACGCCACGCAGGACCGCGTGGCGACGGCGGTGATGGAGAGCGTCTTCGGGCCGAGCGGCGCGCTGATCATGGCGGGCGCGATTGTGATCTCGACGCTCGGCTGCAACAACGGCCTGATCCTCTCCGGTGCGCGCGTGTACTATGCCATGGCGCGTGACGGGTCGTTCTTCGCGCGCGCCGGTGTGCTGAGCCAGCACGGCGTGCCCGCGTTCGCGCTGGTCGTGCAGTCGCTCTGGACGAGCCTGCTCTGTCTCACGGGCACGTACAATCAACTGCTCGACTACGTGATCTTCGCCGCGCTCATCTTCTACGCGCTCACGACCGTCGGGCTGTTCCTCCTGCGGCGGCAGCGGCCGGATGAACCGCGGCCCTACCGGGCGGTGGGCTATCCCGTGCTCCCCGCGCTGTACGTCCTCGCGGCCGCCGGGGTGGCCGTAACCCTGCTGGTCGCCGCCAAGACGCGCGTGCAGGCCCTGTCCGGCCTGGTGATCGTGCTGCTCGGCGTGCCGGTCTACTTCTGGTGGCACCGCGGCGCCGCGCGCCGCTTGGGGACCTGAGATGCACCTGTTCAAGCGCAAGCCCATCGTCGCGGTCGAGACGGAGGAGAACGGCACGCCGCACATGCGACGGGCGCTGGGCACCAGCGACCTCATCCTGCTCTCCATCGGCGCCGTCATCGGCGCGGGGATCTTCTCGGCGCTGGGGACCGCCGCGGCGGGCGAGGTTCTCGCCGACGGCACGGTGGTGCGCTACGGCGCCGGCCCGGCGCTGGTCCTGTCGTTCGTGCTGCTCGGCGCCGTCTGCGGACTTGCCGCGCTCTGCTACGCCGAGCTGGCGTCGATGATCCCGCAGGCCGGAAGCGCCTACGCCTACTCGTATGCGACGCTGGGCGAGATCGTCGCCTGGATCGTCGGCTGGGCGCTGGTGCTCGAGTACGCCATCGGCAACATCGCGGTGGCGATCGCCTGGGGCGGCTACTTCGACTCGCTGCTCACCGGCTTCGGCATCAACCTTCCCGGATGGATGACGCACGGGTACTGGGTGGTGAAGGCGTCGAGCGACCCGGAGGTGCTGGCGCTGCTCGACAGCGCGCCGCGCCTCCTTGGCATCCCGATCCTCGTCAACATCCCGGCGTTCACCATCGTGGCGCTGGTCACCTGGCTGCTGATGCTTGGCGTGCGGGAGAGCGCGCGGGCGAATGCCGTGATGGTGGTGGTGAAGCTCGCGGTCCTGGTGTTGTTCGTGGTCGTCGGCGCGCAGCACATCGACACGGCCAACTACACGCCATTCGCGCCGAACGGCTTCCGGGGCATCCACCAGGGGGCCGCGATCGTCTTCTTCGCCTACATCGGCTTCGACGCCATCTCCACCGCCGCCGAGGAGACCAAGGATCCGCAGCGCACGATGCCACGCGGCATCCTCGGCGGCCTGGCAATCTGCACCCTCATCTACGTGATCGTCGGCTTCGTGGCCACGGGGCTGGTGCCGTACGAGCAGTTGCGGGCGAGCGATCCGCTGGCGCGCGCGCTCGAACTGGCCGGGCTCGAGACGGTGAGCTGGATCGTCTCGGCGGGCGCCGTGGTCTCGATGGCCGCCGTGCTGCTGGTCTTCCAGTACGGCCAGCCGCGCATCTTCTACGCCATGGCCCGCGACGGCCTGTTGCCGAAGTGGGCGGCGAAGATCCACCCGCGCACCCAGGTGCCGTGGGTGACGACGCTCCTCACCGGCGTGGTGGTGGCGGTGGCGTCGCTCGTGGCCAACGACGCCGCGACGTACGACCTCACCAACATTGGCACGCTCGCGGCGTTCGCCGTCGTGTGCATTGGCGTGCTCGCCCTGCGCATTCGCGAGCCCGACCGGCCGCGCCCGTTCCGGGTGCCGTTCCTGCCGGTGGTGGCGCTCGGCGGCGCCGGCGCCTGTGTCTTCGTGATGAAGGGGCTGCCCATCAGCGCCTGGATCGGCTTCGCCGTATGGATGACGCTGGGGCTCATCATCTACTTCACCTACGGCGTGCGCCATTCCGTGCTCCGGCGCGGCACGGACGCGGCCGTCCCGCCGCTGAAGGACTCGCATTAGGGGCGGCGCGGCCGTTCCATCCTCTTTCGATCCCGTCCCGTGACCACCGCCACCACACCAACCGCGGGCAAGAAGCCGTTCATCGGTCCGACGCAGGCCATCGTCCTGGCGATGGCGATCGGCATTCTCCTCGGCTTTCTCTTCCCGTCCGCTGACTACCCTGGGCTGACGACGTTCTTCAAGGCGGTGTCCTCGGTCTTCCTGCGGATGATCAAGTCGCTCATCGTCCCGCTGCTGTTCGCCACGCTCGTCGTGGGGATCGCCGGGCACGGCGACGACATGAAAAAGGTGGGGCGGCTGGCGTTCCGTTCGATCGTCTACTTCGAGATCGTGACGACGCTGGCGCTGTTCCTCGGCCTCGCCGCGGTGAACCTGGTGAAGCCCGGCAGCGGCATTTCGCTCGCGACCGCCTCGGCGGAGAAGGGGAGCGCGTTCGCCCAGAGCCAGGTGACGTTCAGCAGCGTGATCGAGCACATGGTGCCGGCCTCCTTCTTCGACGCGGCGGCCAAGAACGAGGTGCTGCAGATCGTCTTCTTCGCCATCCTGTTTGCGGTGGGGCTCTCGCGCGTGCCGGGGAAGCCGAAGGAGTTCATGCTGCAGTTCTGCGAGTCGCTGAGCGAGGTGATGTTCAAGTTCACCGGGCTCGTGATGTCGTTCGCCCCGTGGGGCATCGGGGCGGCGATCGCGGTCACCGTGGGAACCAGCGGCGTCGCGGTGCTCAAGAGCCTGGGCCTGCTCATCGCGACCCTGTACGGCGCGCTCATCGTCTTTGTCGTGGCGGTGCTCATCCCAGTGGCGCTGCTGGCGCGCATTCCGGTCCGCCGCTTCTGGAGTTTCGTGAAGGAGCCGTGGCTGATCGCGTTCTCCACCGCGTCGTCCGAGGCGGCGCTGCCGCGGGCCTTCGAGCAGATGGAGAAGTTCGGCGTGCCGAAGCGAATCGTCGCGTTCGTGCTCCCCACCGGCTATTCGTTCAACCTCGACGGCTCGACGCTCTACCTCGCCGTCGCGGCCGTCTTCGCGGCCCAGGCCGGGGGCATCGAGATGTCGTTCGGCCAGCAGCTGCTGATGATGCTGACGCTCATGCTCACGTCCAAGGGCGTGGCCGGCGTGCCACGCGCGGCGCTCGTGATCCTCTCCGGCGCGCTGACGATGTTCGGGCTGCCGCTCGAGGCCGTCGCCGTGCTCCTCGGCGTGGACGCGATCCTCGACATGGCGCGCACGTCCATCAACGTCGTCGGCAACTGCCTGGCCACGGCGGTGATGGCGCGCTGGGAAGGGGAGTTCCCGGACACGCCACCGGCCGACGCGGCGGCGTGACGCGCCGCCCTCGCGCGTGAGCCGCGAAGCGAGCCACTATCACCCGGACGACCGCCTGCTGGTCGTCATCGGGACGGCCAGCGGCGCCTCTGTGGCGCTGGGGGCGTTGGCGTCGGCGAGCGGCACCGAGGGCGCCTCTTGGCTGATGGTGCTCGTGCAGGCGACGGTCGCGGCGCAGGGCGGCGCGGCGCTGCTCTGGCTCCTGCGATGGGCGCTGCGCTGGCTGGTGGGCCGGGTGACGTCGTCGCACGCGGTGCTCGACGCGTACCGGCGCGGCGACACGGCGACCTACGCCGTCTTCCTGCTCTCGCTCTCCACCGCGCTCGGCGTGCGACTGGTTGCGCCGCTGGTCGGACTGCTCCTCGCGCTGTTCGCGGTGGCGCAGTGGCGCGTCGTTCAGGGCGCGTTGGCTGCGCGCGCGGCGTCCGCCGCTGACGTCGCGCGGACGAGCCGCGACGTGGGCCGCGGCTTGGGAATGCTGGCCGCCGCCGCGCTTGGCGCGGCGGCGACGCTCCAAGGCTTTGCGTGGACGCGGATGCTGACGACACCGGTCGGCGGCGCGGACGGCATCGTCGCGCTCGCCGTGGCGGCGTTGCTCGTCGGCGCCGGCACCGGGGCCCTGGTCGGGCGATGGATGCGAGGCGCGCTCGGTGCGGGTCGTCGGGCGGCCTCCGTGGCGCTGCCGCTCGCCGCGGCGGCGTGGAGTGCGGCGAGTCTCGTCGTGGTGCCGGCCGCCGCAGCGGCGGCGGCGCGCGCGCCTGATGCGAGCGCGGCGCTCATCGGTCTCGCGGTGCTGGCCTTGCCGATGGCGGCGTTGGGCGCGTCGGTGGCGCTCATCGGCGGAGTGCTCTCGACGGTCAGGGAAGGTGATGCGCTTTTTGCCGAGGCGATCGCGCTGGTCGGGGCATCGGCGGCGAGCGTCCTCGCGGTCGATGTGCTGCTCGCGTTCGTCGGTGTGCGCGGCTTGGTCTGGACTGCGACCGCGCTTCTCGGGGCGGCGGCGCTGGCGGTCGTCGCCGCGTTGCTGCGTCTCGCGAAGCCGAACGAGCTGTCGCCCCTCGCGCCCGCCGCGACTCGTGGCGCCCTCACCACACGCGCCGCCGCCACGACCGCCGCGCTCGCCGGAGCGCTGCTCTCTAGCTACGGTCTGGTATGGGCGCGCATCCTCGGCGGCGCGAGCGGATATCGAGCGGACGCGGTGGATCACGCGTTGGCGGCCGTGTTGGCGGGCACCGGACTCGGCCTGCTCGCCAGCGGTGCGCTTCAGCGGCGGCTCGACGCCGGCCCAGTGCGTCTCGCGGCGCTCCTGATCGCCTCTGGCGGCGTGCTGTCCTACCTCGCGCTCCCGCTGGGGGCGGGCATGCTCGACGCATACCCCACGCTGGGGCGCGTGGTGCTGGCGGCGGCGGCGGCGGGCACGGCGTTTGTGGTGGCCGCGAGCATCCCGGCATTCGCCGCCGGCGGGATGGCGCGTGACGCGGGGATGATGGGCGCCACGCTGCTCGGCGCCGCCGCTGGCGCGATGGGCACCGGGTGGCTGCTGCTCGATGCGGAGTCCGTGGAACACACGGCGCTTTTCCTGGCCATCACCGCGGTGGGCATCGCGCAGGGGCTGTGGCTGGCCGCGCCCGAGCGACGGCGACGGGCGGGCGTGACCGTCTTCTCGCTCGCAGCGCTCGCGGCGCTCGCTGGACATCGTTCGTTCTATGCGGGAGTGCTCGAACAGCTGCACTTCGGACCGAAGGCCGCGGAGCGCCAGTACGTGACCGTCGTGCAGGGACGCGACGGGGTGGTGGGAACGACGGCGGAGGGGCATGCCTACGCCGACGGCCTGTACCTCGGGACCTACCGCGTGGACGTGACGGGTAGCCGTGGCCTGGCCGACGGCGCGCTGGTCGTGCCGGCATTGCACCGCGCGCCGCGGCGCGTGCTGCTGCTTGGCCTCGGCACGGGGACGACGGCGTGGTCGCTCGCCCGATTGCCGGGCCTCGAGACGCTGACCATTGTGGAACCGAACGCGCGCGTCCTCGACGCGCTGTGGCGGCACCGCGACGTCGCCACGGTGCTGGAGCATCCCAAGGTGCGGCTCCATGTGGCGGATCCGCGGCGCTGGATGCAGCGGCATGCCGACGGTCGCTACGACGTTATTGTCGCCGACGGGCCATGGCACTGGCGCTCAGGCGCGACGCGCCTCGTCTCCGCGGAGTTCCAGCAGCTCGTCAAGCAGCGTCTCGCGCCGGGCGGGATGGCGTACCTCGACGCCTCCGGGTCGCTCGACGTGCTTTACACCGCGTCGGGTGTCTGGCGACATGTCGTGCGCGTGGGCGCGCGCGTGGCGGCGAGCGATGAGACGCTCGACCGGACACCGGCCGAGCGTCAGGCCGCGCTCCTGGGCCTGGGTGGTGACGACGGCGAGCCGTGGGTGCGTGGACCGGACGCGGCGTCCACGAGTGCGCAGGCGCTTGCCGATGTCAGCGGCGACCTCGCGCCGGCTCTTCGGCGAGCGAATGACCTGTGGAACATCACCGACGATAACCTCGCCGCGGAGTTCAAGGCGACCGGGGCGGGCGCCTGGTGGCGCACGCTGCCTTCCCGCGTCTGGCGCCCGGACCGCGCATGGCCGACGGTGCTCTTCTGACCGCGCCGGCAGCGACGCCGTCTGCCGTTCCAGCGGCGCGCGAACACCGCGCGCGCGAGTCGCGGTGGCACTTGGCCGTGGATGTCGCGCTCCTCGTCTTTCTCTTCACGACGATGGTGCAGGGGCAGCTGTACCTGCGATACGTGGCCCCCACCGCCGAGGCGGAGCGATCGACCGCGGCGTTCCTTGCCGCGCTGCCGTTCCTGCAATGGCAGACACTCGTGGCCGCGCTCGTGCTCGGCGCCGTGGTCTTCGCCGCCGCGCGGCGGCGGGCGTGGGCGCTCGCGGCGTGGCTCCTGGTCACGCTCGTCCTCGTGCTCGTCACGTTCGACCAGCTGACCTTCAAGCGCTTCCACGATCACCTCTCCATCGCACAGACGGACGGCGGCCTGCTCGATCTCGGCGTCGCCATTCCGCGACTGCTCGGATCGGCGGCAAGCGACGCCGACTGGATGACGTACGTCAACTTCGCGATGCTCGCGCCGCTGCTTGGGGCGCTGTGGCGCCGTCTGGTGCGACGCGAAGACGTTCCGCCGCGACGCGCGCTGCGCGCCACGCCATGGCTCGTGGCGCTCGGCGCCTACGCCGCGCTGGCCGTTCCGGTGGTGCGCAATGTGCGTGAGCGGCACGAGCTCGACCGGTTTCCGCTGAGCGCCATCCTCTGGACGCCACCCGACGCGGTCGCGGTGCCCACCGTGCCTCTCCCGGCCGGCCCGGAGCTGTACCGCCTGCGCGATGAGACGTGGCGTCCCGATCCTGCCTCCGACAGCGCCACGCTCGCGCGCGCCAACGCCCTGCGCGGGACGCGGCGGCGCAACGTCGTGTTCATCGTGCTCGAGTCGGTCGGCGCGCACCAGTTGCTGCCGACTGGCCGGCCCGATCCCGTGCGCACGCCCGTCTTCGCCCGTCTCGCGGAAGACGCGCTCATCTTCCCCGACGTATACGGTATCTATCCCGCGACGACGCGCGCGCATGTGCCGATCATGACCGGTGGGCGGGCGATCACGTGGGGAAGCGTCGGCGACGAGCTGACACTGCCCTTGCGGGCGCCGACGCTGGTCGGCGCGCTGCGCGACGCCGGCTATCGCACCGGCTTGTTCGCGGCCCCAGACCTGCGCTTCGGCTACGTGCGGGAGTTTTACCTCACGATGCCGTGGGACACGGTGGTGCACCATCGTGATGGCACGCCGACCTTCGATCCGGCGCAGGAGGTGCATTCGTGGGGCGTCAATGAGGACGCTGTGCGAGCCCCGGCGCTGCAGTGGCTCGCGCAGGGCGCGAACTCCGGGAAGCCCTTCTTCCTCACCGTGCACACCATCGCGACGCACCACCCGTACGGCACGTGGGGCGGACATCGCGGTCCCGCGCGCGGTGAGGACGACGCGTCGCGCTACGCCAACGCCCTGCACTACACCGACGCAGCCATTGGGCGTCTCCTCGACGACCTGCGAGCGCGCGGCCTGCTCGATGAGACGCTCGTGGTCGTCACGGGCGACCACGGCGAGGCCTTCGCCGACCTGCACGAGGACAACTGGGTGCACCGCAACCGGCTTTACGACGAGAACATGCGGAACTTCCTCTTCGTCGCGGCGCCAGGACTTGGTGGCGGACCGGTGGTCTCGCATCGGCTCGGCCAGCACGGGGACGTGATGCCCACGCTGCTCTCGCTGCTTGGCCTGCCCGCGGCCGACGTCCCCGGCCTCGACCTGACGACCGCGGGCTTTGAGCCGCGGATCGTCTACTTCCACAAGGACGCCCGACCGGCGCAGTTCGGCCTGCGCGACGGGCGCTGGAAGTACATCGCGCAGTTGGACGGCCGTCTGCCCGAGCTCTACGACATGTCGCGCGATCCCACCGAGCAGCACAATGTGGCCGCGCGCCACTTGGATCGCGTCCGCACGTATCGCGAGTTGGCCGCCAACTGGTACGTGTCGGCGAACTACGAGTACTCGCGGCGGCTCGTCGGCTTTGACACGACGCGTCGGCGCATAGTGACGATCGCCAACTACGCGCGGCCGGAACCGCCCGAGCTGCGGGTCGGGCACTTCACGCGCGGCGAGGGCGGGGGCTTCGTCGAGACGCCCGTGATGGCGCCCAACGCGCCCGTGTACGTGTGGAGCCGCTGGAACTTCCTGCCGGACGACATCACGGTGCGGATCCGCCTCGTGTCGCCGCGGCGGGCGGTCTACGAGTACGACTTCCACGTCTCCGCCGACTGGGAGATAGGGTGGTATCATCCCGGCATTGATGACGCCAAGGAAGAGGGCGTGTGGGAGGTCAGCATCTGGACGCAAGGCGATCGGCTGGCGACCGAGCGCTTCGAGGTGCGGCGCTCGGCGGTGCCGGCGCTGCGTGATGCGCGGTAGCCGCTGGTCGTCCCCAGGGTGACGCGCGCCGCGCTGGTCTGCGTTAGATTCCTTCGGTTCGATCCGCTTCCCTGGGAGAACCCCGTGTCCCTTTCCGCTCGCGCCTGTCGCTCGCTCGCCGCACTCGTGTGCGGGGGGCTCGCGGCTGGATGCGCCCCGGAGCGGGTGCCTGGTTCGACGCTCTCCCAAGGGGATGCGGGGATCGCCTTCCACCGCGAGTTGGCGAGCGTCCGGGGCGCCGGAGCGCCACGGCACGGCCCCGGCGGCGCCTCCGGTGCGTCGTACGGCGGCGGCTCGTCGAGTGCCACCGCGGTGCGCTCGCTCGGGAACGACATGCCCGACCTGCACCTTGGCGCCCAGGCGTGTGCGTGGGCTGTCGTCGCGGCGGTGCCGGGGAGCGTGGAAGCGGCGCCTTCGCCCGTCGAGCGCGCCAAGGGTGCGCCCGGCGACGAAGGGACGGTGCCCTCGTGCGGAGCGCCCGCCGAGACGCGGTAGACGCCGCAGGCGCGCAATGAAACGAGGCGACGGCATTGCCGTCGCCTCGCGCCTTTCCTGCATGATGCCTAACGGTCGGGGAGCAGCCCGCTCAGCCAGTGCATCACGTTGAGGAGGAACTGCGCATTCTGCGGCGCGGTGGGATCGTTCATGCCCATCGGGTTCCGCTGCGCGCCCGCCAACTGAGCAGAGAACATCGCCGCCTCGCCGAACACCGCGACGCGTCCCTTGCCGAACCGGATGGCCGCGCCCTGCAGCAGTCCGGCGCCCGGCACGACCGGCGTGGAATCGCTGAACTGCCACGCGACGCGCGGTTCGAGGACGATCGTACCTGCGGCCAGCGTCATCAGCGGCTGGCCCGGCGCCGCCACGCGAAACGCCTGTCCCGTGAACGCCACCACGCTGTCCACACGCTCGGCCGGCGAGCGTCCCTCGGTGATCGGGTGTGAGGCGAGGCGGCCGCCAGTCCGCGTGAAGGTGAATCGGCTGACGGTGCGCGTCGAGTCGTAGGCGAAGCCGTTGCGCATCTGCACGCCGAACGCCTCGCCGAGGGCGCTGGCGGCCCCCGGGAAGGGCATGTGGTCGGCGATGAGCAGCAGCGATCCGCCGTCGCGAACCCAGTCGCGCACGGCGGCGATCTCGTCCGGGGTAAAGGCCGACGGCGTCGGCAGCGTCCAGTTCCCAGCGTTGCTGGAGTGCAGTGCGTTGGCGATCACGAGCACGGACGCACCGGCGAGCGCAGGCGCCGAGAGGGCGGAGCGGTTCGACCGCACCGCATAGCCATCTTGCCGCAGCACTCGGCCGAAGGTCAGATAGCGTCCGTCGAGCGTATGGAAGTTCGTGTGTGCCTCGTCGAGCAGCACCACGGGACCGCCGGCCGGATACGCGGGCGACGTGATCGGCGCGCGAAAGGCCGAGTCGGCCACCTGCTGGGCGCGGACGGGGAGCGCGGCCGGCCCCGCCGCCAGCAGCGGCAGGGCGGCCCATCCAAACTGAATCGTGCGCCGCTTCATTTGGCCATCGAGGGCGGCGTCTCCTTGTTCCACACGAATCGCTTCAGGAAGCGATCGGTGCGCTCCCACGTGTCCACCCAGATGCGGTGCAGCATGGACTCGTGCAGGTCATCCGGCACGATGATCATCTCGTGGTAGATGTCGCGGGCGCGCAGCAGCTGCACCAGCCCGACCGTCTGCGCGAAGTCCACGTTGCGGTCGTCATCACCGTGCACGAGGAGAACCGGGGATCGCCACGTGTCGATCGCGCCGATGGCCGACGACTTGAAGGCGAGCGCCGCGGTGTCCACCGACGTGCCGTACAGGTGCACGCCGGCGTAGTCCACGCCGGCGACGAAGATGTCGCTGTTGCGGGCGAGCGCCTGCGCAGTGAGCAGGCCGCCGTACGAGAGGCCCCAGATGCCGACGCGCGCCGGATCCACGTCGTCGCGCCCCTGCAGGTACTTGCCGCCGGCGACGACGTCCTGATACTCGCTGTTGCCGGCGGCCATCGCGTTGGGCGCGTTCTGGAACGAGCGGCCGTATCCGATGCCGCGCCGGTAGTTGATGGAGAGCACCACGTAGCCCTGCGCCGCCAGCCACTGGTTGTAGGCGTACGCCCAGTGGTAGAACTCCATGTAGTGGTATGCCGGCAGCATCTGGCGCATGGGGCCGCCGTGTACGAACACCAGCGCCGGACGACGATCCCCTGGCTTGAGATCCTTGGGCAGGAAGAGCTGGTTGCTGATCGCCTGCCCGTCGGCCGCCTTCGTCCACACGATTTGCGGCTTCACGTGCGCGTCGCGCGGGAAGTCCTTGCCGAGCGTGGGGTAGATGAGGCGCGCCTGATTGGCGCCGCTGGCCACGAGCCCCACTGACGCCGGGGTGTTCCAGTCGAAGTACAGCACCGCCAGCCCCTTTCCTGAGGGCAAGGGCACGGGCGACGTCTCGACCCCTTCGCCGGTGGTGATCTGTTGCGGTGTACCGCCGCGCACCGGCACCGCCCAGATGTGGCGCCGCTCGATGTCCTTGGCGTTCGTCGCGTAGTACAGCGTCTTGCCGTCGGCGGAGAGGGCGGCGGAGCCGGCGCCTTCGATCAGACCGTCGGTCGTCGTCAGCAGGACAGGATCCTTGGCCGGGGCTGTCAGGCTGATGGAGAACCACCGGTCCCAATCGTCGTTCGGCACGACCGCCGGGAAGACGACGTGGCCGTCGGCAGCGCGCATCCCGTTGAGCGTCGTGAACGTCCGCTCGCCGGGCTGGTTGCGCCAGAGTTCGCGGGCGATGCGCGTGCTGACGTCGGCGACCATCACCTGCAGTGAGTGACCGCCGGCGAAACGCGCGACGAAGAACCCCGGACGCGACGCCGCCTGCGGGTTGAAGACGGGCGCTGCACCGCGGCCGCCGCCCCCGCCGCCGAAGCCGAATCCGCCGCCGCACGGCGGGCCAAACCCGCCGTTGCGCAGTCGGGCCAGCGCCTGCGTGATGCTCGTCGGCGAGCCCGCCGACTGCCCGACGCCCATGCCGTCTGCATTCTGCGCCCCGAATGGCGTCCCCGGGCGGCGCGTGAAGACGATCTGCTTCGAATCCGGAGTCCACACGGGGTTGCCATCGCAGTCCACGCTCGGGTCCAGGTACGCCAGCGTGCGCGACTTCACATCGTAGACGGCGATGAAGGCGTGATTCTCGCGATCGCTCACGAAGGCGATCTTGCGGCCGTCGGGCGACCACTGCGGGTTGCTCTGCCGGCCCCACGCCTTGATGAATGGTCTCTCGCCGCGGTCCATCGCCGAGCCCGGTGACACCGGGAAGACCGGCGCACGATAGATCTGGCCGTCCTGCACGTAGAGCACGGCCTTGCCGTCCGGCGACAGCACCGGCGCGCCGCCCACGGCGACCTTCCACGGCGCGCCGCCGCCTGTGGTGCGCACGGCCCAGATGGCGCGTTCTGGGCCGTCGGGGTCGTGCGACGGGTTCGCCACCCAGTCACGGTTGTTCGGCGCGGATCCGCGAATGAAGACGGCGATCGTCCCGTCGTTGGACAGCGAGATGTTCGAGATGTCGAGCCCATCGTCCTTGGTGAACCGCGTCAGGTTCACCGGCCTCCACGTCGGCGCCGCCGCCGTGAACACATTGCGCATCCCCTTCTCATACGTCTTCCATGCCACGCGGTCGGCTTTCGCCGCGCTGGTGAGCGTCAGGGGCGATGCGACGTTGAAATAGGGCTCGAACTTGGTGTTCGTCAGCAGGTCGGTGCGCTGCGCGGTCACGGGGGCGGCGCACAGGAAAGCCACGGCGAGCGGCCAGCGGCAGAGACGCGTCATACGGCCTCGAAGTCAGCGGGGGCGGGAAACCGGCGAACTCGGTCCCAGAATGTACGAATCTCCGGCGCGCCGCGTTGGCACGCCGGAGATCACCGCCTGCCAACGCGACTACCGCCGGGTCTTGGCGGCGGCCAGCGCCATCCGCACGGCCCCGCGCGCCGGGAGCACCGGCTCGGTGCGGACGAGCGCGCCCGGGACGGCGCTCTTGAGGCGCGTGTCCACAAGCTTGCGCAGGAACGAGCCCCGTTCCATCAGCCCACCGGCGAGCGCCACCGGAATAGCCGCGCGTTCGTCGGCGAACAGCTGTCGCCCGAGCGCGCGCACGTGCGTTACCAGCTCCTCGGCGGCGAGCGACAGCAAGGAGTTCGCACGAAGATCGCCCGTCGCCGCCACGGTGATCACCGTGCCAGCCAGCTTGGCCAGCGCCGCCGGGTCGGCGTGCGCGGCCCAGAAGACGAGGCCGTCGCTGCTCTCGAGCTCCAGCGCCGTCAGCACCGCGGGGAGCAGCGCCGTCTCGGGTTCGCGTCCGTCGGCGGCTGCCGCGGCGATGCTCAGCGCCTTGCGGCCGATCCACGCGCCGCTTCCTTCGTCGCCGATGCTGAGCCCCCAACCGCCGCACCGGCTGAACTGCCCCGTCGGTGAACGGCCGAAGCAGGCCGACCCGGTGCCGCTGACCAGCAGGATGCCCGGGCCGTCCCCGAACGCGTCCTCGAGCGCCACCGTGGCGTCGGGCTCGACGATCACGTGATCGGCCACCTCGAGGCGATTGAGCGCCTCGCGCACGGCCTGCCGCTCCGGCTCGCGCCCGGCGCCGGCCAGCCCCGCGCAGAGCACGCGCGGCACCTCGCCCGCCCGTCCGCACGCGGCCAGCGCCTCGGCCAGCGTCTTCGCGATCTCCTCGGCGGCCTGCGTGGTCTGTCCCGGGCGCGCGGCGCTGCCGCCGCCGGTGGCGCTTCCCAGTTCCTGCCCCTGCGCGTCGGCCACGATGACCTTCGTCTTCGTGCCGCCGCCGTCAACGCCGACAATGAGGTAGCTCATGAGGTCCGGAGAATGCGTGGGTGACGCGCCCCCTTCAAGGGGTGGCGCGCGGCATCAGGCCGCGGCGCCGCGCCCCCCGAAGAGCGAACTGATGCTGCCCGCGGCGACCGTGATGGTCGTCCCGATCAGCACGTACCACGGCCAAGCCACGTCGGCAAACGGCCCGAGCGCCGTGCCGAGCGACGGATACGCCGCCGTCAGCTGCTTGGCGAACACGATAAACGCCATCGTGAGGATGCCCACGGACATGCCCGTGATGGCGTCGCGCTGGCGCGCCCGCTTCACGAAGAGCCCAAGGAAGAACCCTCCGAGCAGCGCGCCGTAGGTGAACGACGCGATGGAGAGCGCGATCACCACCACCGGCGTGCGCCCTTCGGGGAAGAGGAGCGCGCCGAAGGTCAGCACGACACCCCATCCGAGCGCGAACAGCCGTCCCATCCGGAACGTCTCGGGATCGTCGGCTTTGCGGCCGCTGAGCGGCATGTAGATGTCGTGCGTGGTCGTCGCGGCCAGCGCGTTGATGGCGCCGGAATGCGTGCTCATCGTCGCGGCCACCACGGCGGCGACGATCAGGCCCAGCAGGCCGTTCGGCATCTGCTCGACGATGAACGTCGGGAAGATCGCGTCGGGCGTGTCGAACACGCGTCCCTGGTAGTACGACCACAGGCCGAGCCCGACGGTCAGAAACAAGGTGAACTGCGCGAAGACCACGAAGCCGCTGCCGATGATCGCGCGCTGCGCGTCACGCAGCGACCGCGCCGAGAGCAGGCGCTGCACGATCAGCTGGTCGGCGCCGTGCGACGCCATCGACAGGAACGCACCGCCGATGAGCCCGGCGAAAATGGTGTGCGGCTTGTCGAGGCCGGTGGAGAAGTCCACGAGCCCCAGCTTCCCGGCCTCGCCGACGTGCCGGAGGATGCCCGTCCATCCGTCGGGCGCGCTCGCGCCGAGCAGCACGATCGCGGAGATGCCGCCGGCCACGTAGATGCCGGCCTGCACGAGCTCAGTCCACACCACCGCGCGCATGCCGCCGCGGTAGGTGTAGAGCACGGTGAGCAGGCCGAGCACGAGAATGGCCGTCGGCATCAGGTACTCGCGCGGCATCACCGGGCCGATAATCAGCGCGATCGGGATGGCCGTCGCGAAGACGCGCACCGCGTCGGCCAGCGCGCGCGTCACCATGAACACGATGCTGGTGAAGCGGCGCGTCGTCGCGCCGAAGCGCGTCTCGAGCAGCGTGTACGCGGTGACCAGGTTCCCCTCGAAGTAGCGCGGCAGGAGCACGAACGCCACGACGGTGCGCCCGAGGACGTAACCGGCGACGACCTGCAGGAACCCCAGGTCGCCGATGTAGGCGAGGCCCGGAATGGAGATGAACGTCAGCGCGCTCGTCTCCGACGCGACCACGGAGAACATCACCGCCCACCACGGAATGCTGCGGTCGGCGACGAAGTAGTCCGTGCTGGTCTTCTGCTTGCGCCCGAGCCAGACGCCCAGCGCGGTGGTGCCCGCGAGGTAGACCACGAGCACCGCGAGGTCGATGTACCCGAAGCGGCTCGCCGTCATGCGACGGCCCGCGTGGAACGGCTAGTCGACAACATACGCCTCCATGGCGAAGTACTCGGCGAGGCCGAGCTGGTCGAGGATCGCGGCGGTGTCCTTGTTGCGCTGCTCCACGCGCTGCCAGAACTCGCGGTCATCCTGTCCGGGGAAGGGCATCGAGTCCTTCTGGCTCTGGTGCTTGAAGATGGCCTGGATCTTGAAGCGCAGCTCCTCCTGCGACATCGGCACCAGCCAGGTGGCCTCCGTCACCGGCCACTCCTGCCAGGCGCCGCGATAGAGCCAGACTTCCGGCGATCGCGCCGCCTTCGCGTCCGTCGAGCGATGGGCGTGCGGGCCGCGCGGCCGGTTCGGCCAGAGCTCGGCGACCGCCGCGTCAATCGCCTCCTTGCACATCCGGTGCGTGCCGTGCGGATCGGACAGGTCACCGGCGACGAAGATGTAATCCGGGTCGGTCTCCTGCAGGAGCTTCTTCACGATCTTCACGTCAGCCGGGCCGATCGGGTCCTTCTTCACCTTGCCCGTCTGGTAGAACGGCAGGTTGAGGAAGCGGCCGCTTGTCGCCGGCAGGCCAACCGTTTCAAGCCCGCTGATCGCCTCCGCCTCGCGGATGAGCCGCTTGATGTCGGCCACCTCGGGGATGTCCACATCACCCGGCTTTTTTCGGGCCAGGAAGGCAGTCACCTTCTTCGCGAGCGCCTTCACGTCTGCGCCGCCGACGCCGTGGTCGCGCTGCATGCGCAGCAGGAAGTCCACGTGCCGCCGCACGTCATGGTCGAAGACGGCGATGTTGCCGCTCGTCATGTAGGCGACGATGATGTCGTTGCCGTTCTCGGTGAGCTTGCGCAGGATGCCGCCCATCGAGATCACGTCGTCGTCGGGGTGCGGCGAGAAGCAGACGACGCGCTTGCCGTGCGGCAGCTTGCTCTTGCCGCGGATCTTCGCGCCGAGCTCGTTGAACACGAGGCCGTTCACCGCGCCGGGGCTCCCGTGCCGCGCGACCAGCGATGACAGCTTGTGCTCGGCGTAGTCCTGCTGCGTGAGCTTGAGGATGGCGCGTCCGACCTTGGCCGACAGCCAGGTGACGGCCTCGATGGTGCGCCTCGGCGTCCACTCCACCTGGTCGAGCAGCCAGGGCGTCGCGACGCGCGTGAGATCACCCGCCGCCGCCGCGTCCACGTAGAACGTTGTGGCCGGATGCCGCTGGAGGAACGTGGCGGCGACCTCGATGTCCACTGGTCCTTCCACCGCGCGTTGCACCACCCGCGCCTTGTGCTCCCCCGTGGCGATGATGACGATCTCGCGCGCCGCGAAGATCGTCGCCACGCCCATCGTCACCGCCTCGCGCGGCACGAAGTCTTCGCCGAAGAAGTCGGCGGCCGCGTCGCGGCGGGTCAACGCGTCGAGGTGCACCAGCCGGGTGCGGCTCTGCTCGCCCGAGCCCGGTTCGTTGAAACCGATGTGCCCGGTCTTGCCGATGCCGAGGATCTGGATGTCGATCCCGCCGGCGTCGCGTATGGCTCGCTCGTAGCCCGCGCACCACGCCTCCAGCTTCGGTCGCGGCACCGTGCCGTCCGGGATGTGCACCTTCTTCCGGTCGGCGTCCACGTGGGCGAACAGGTTCTCCCACATGAAGCGATGGTACGAGTGGATGCTGTCCGGCGGCATCGGGTAGTACTCGTCCAGGTTGAACGAGACGACCCGGCGAAAGCTCAACCCCTCGTCGCGGTGCATCCGGATGAGTTCGCGATACACCCCGATCGGCGTCGAGCCGGTCGCGAGGCCGAGCACCGCGTCGCGCCCTTCCGCGTTGCGCGCGCGGATGACGCTCGCGATGCGCCGGGCGACCTGCACGGCGATGTCGAGATGGTCGTCGAGGACGACCGTGGGAATGCGCTCGAGCGCGGTGAGGGCGCCGGAGACAGACGAAGGCCCGCGCATCGCCACCGGGGCGTTGTCGCGGGCCTGTCGGGCATCTGCGGCGTCGTGGCGGGTGCCAGACGTCATCGCGAGGTACTCTCTGGTTATGCTGAGAACGAACTGCCGCAGCCGCAGCCGCCGGTCGCGTTCGGGTTCTTGAAGGTGAAGCCAGATCCCTGCATGGACGTCGTGTAGTCAATCTGCACGCCGTTCAGGTACTGCATCGAGAACGGATCCACGAAGACGCGGTAGCCGTCCTGCGGCAGGACCGTGTCGTCGTCTGCAGCCTGGTCCTCGATGAGGAGGCTGTACTTGAATCCGGAACAGCCGCCGGGCTGCACGCTCACGCGCAGGCCGCCGACGTCGGGCGACACGCCCTCAGCGGCCATGAACTTCTTGACCTCGGCGCTGGCGTTGGCGGAAATCGTCAGCGCGATCTCGGGGGTGTTCATCGTGCTCATCAGGAACTCCGGGTTGGGGGGCGGCGAACCGCCATTTTGCGTACCGGAAATCTAGTGGGGGAGGCAGGGGGGTTCAACGCCTGCGGCCCCACTTACCGCGCCGCCGCCAGCACCGCCTCCGCCAGGTCGGCCACCGACTGCCGAACCGCGCCGATGCGGCTGTTCTGCCGCGTGGGGTTCACCCGGTTCGAGAGCAGGACGACAAACAGATCGTGCGCCGGATCAATCCAAATGCTGGTTCCCGTGAACCCCGTGTGCCCGAACGCGGGCGGCTGCATCATCCGCCCGGCAGAGTTGGTCCCGTTGGGCGTCTCCCATCCCAGCGCCCGGTGCGAGAAGGCCGGCTCGGGCGCCGTCGTGAAGAGCGCGATCGTCGCCGGGCTCCAGATGCGCGCGCCGTCGAGCGTTCCGCCATTCAGATACGCGCGGCACAGCCGGGCGACGTCGGCCGCGGTGGAGAACAGCCCCGCATGCCCCGAGACGCCGCCCAGCACGAAGGCGTTCTCGTCGTGCACCTCGCCACGGATGTGCCGCTGGCGCCACGGGTCCACCTCGGTCGGCGCGATGCGCGCGAGCAGCGACTTGTCGGGGTTGAACTGCGTGTCGGTCATCTTCAGCGGCCCGAAGATATTCGTCTTCGCGTACACGTCCAACGGCGCGCCGCCCACGCGCTGCACGATCTGCCCCAGCAGGATGAAGTTGAGGTCGCTGTACAGCATGCGAGCGCCGGGGAGGGTGTCGAGCGCCGTCTGGTAGACGATCTGCATCGCCTGCGCGGCGTTGGTCGTCTCCTTGTACAACGGCCGCCAGGACAGCAGGCCGGACGAATGCGTGAGCAGGTGCCGCACGAGCACCTTCTCCTTGTTCGCCCCCTGCCAGTCGGGGAGGTAGCGCTGCACCGGCGCGTTGATGTCCACCTTGCCGGCGTCCACCAGGTGCATGATCGATGATGTCGTCGTTGTCACCTTGGTCAGCGACGCCATGTCCCAGAGTGTGCGCTCGTCCGGCGCGGGTGAGTCCTTCCAGTCGAGGCGGCCCGCGCTGACGGTCGCGATCACGCCATCCTTGCGGCCGACAATGGCCACAGCGCCGGGGAACGCCGAGTCGCGCACGGCGCGGTCGAGCAGGTGCTGCAGGGAGTCCTTCATGACGGTGGGCAGCGTCGCCTTGGGGAAGGGAAGGAGGCGCGGCATGCCGTCGCCGCGCGAGTAGAAGCCGGGGAGCGAGATGGGCGAGCGTCCACTGATCGCGCGCTGCCCGGCGAGGGCGAGCGCCGAGGCGCTCTCCATCGTGGCGCCCGTGCCGAAGGCCATCGCGTAGGTGCCGACGTTCTTGAACTGCCGGATCACGTATGGGTTGCCGTGCGACACCATCACCACCGGCATTACCGTCGCCACGGAGTCGAGCCACTGCGCCACCTGCGCGGCGATGGCCAGCTTGCCCTCGCCTTCGATCGTGCGGCCGTGCGTGCTGAAGACCACGCGTTGGGCGCCGCGTCCCAGCGAGTCGAGCTCACTGCGCGGCGTGCGCGCGCCGACGCGCTGGGCGCGTGTGCCGCCCCCCAACGCGCCGCGCAGCGCCGCGGTGAAGGCGCGACCCGCGGCGATGTCTTGCTCGGGGGCGTAGGTGAGGACGAGCGTGGGGACGCCGCGGGCCAGTGGCACGAGCGCGCGCCGGTCGCGCACTAGCGTCACCGCCTTCTCGGCAATCTCCGCGGCAAGCGCGCGGTGCGGGGCCGCGCCGACGGTCTCGCGCAGCGCTTCCAGCGACACGAACGGCCGCTGGATGACGCCCACGCGCAGCTTCATCTCGAGGATGCGGCGCACCGAGGCGTCAATGCGCGCGGCGGGAATCTCGCCCCGCTCGACCGCCGCCACCACCGCGTTGATCGCGCGGCGGACGTCGGTCGGCTTGAGCAGCACGTCCGCTCCGGCGAGCACCGCCGCCACCGAGCTCTTCTCGACCGTGAAGCCGGCGCCGATGCCCTCCATCGACATCGCATCGGTGTACGCCACGCCCTTGAAGCCCAGCGTGTCACGCAGCAGCCCGGTAAGCACGTCGGCGCGCAGCGTGGCCGGCGTGTTGTCCTGCCCGATCGCCGGGAGCGCGATGTGCGCCGACATCACCGCCATCACGCCGGCGTCGATGGCCGCGCGGAACGGCTTGAGCTCCACTTGGTTCAGCCGCGCGCGGTCGCTCTTCACGACGGGAAGCGCGAGGTGCGAGTCGGTGTCGGTGTCGCCGTGGCCGGGAAAGTGCTTCGCGGTGGCCACCGCCCCCGCGCGTTGCACGCCACGCACGAAGGCCGCCGACAGCTGCGCGACGAGTTGCGGATCCTCGCCGAACGACCGGGTGTTGATGACCGGGTTTGCCGGGTTGTTGTTGACGTCCACTGTTGGCGCGAAGACGGTGTTGATTCCCACCGCCATCGCCTCGCGGCCGATGATCTCGCCGGCACGCCGGGCCAGCGCCGTGTCGCCGGTGGCCCCGATCGCCATGTTCGCGGGAATCACGGTCGCCGAGCCGGCGCCGTATGCGTAGGGGGCGAAGATCCCGCCCTCCAGCCTGCCGAGATTTGGCTCGAGATCCGAGTGCACGAGCATCGGGATCCGCGCGCGGCGCTGCAGGTCGTTCACCTTCGCGGCGACCTCAATGGGCGTGCCCAGCGACATCGTGATGCCGCCGATGCCGTCCTTCTCGACCCACTCCACGACCTCGACAAACGATGGATCGGTCGTCGAGGTGTAGTCGCCGAGCACCCAACCGGTCGTCATCTGCCCGACCTTTTCACGCAGCGTCATGCCCGCCAGGGTTTGCTCGATCCAGGTCCGCGCCGCATCGTTCAGCGGTGCGGTGAGGGACGGCGCGAACTTCGGCGCTCCCGAGCGGGTTATATCCGGAGCGACCGAGGCGGCGGGGCGGACGCGGCTGCAGGAGGCCGCGGCCAGCGCGGCCAAGACCATCAACGAGGCGAGACGACGAGCGTGCATCGGACCTGGGCGTGGAAAGTCGGAGTGGTGCTGCTGGCGGCCTGCGCGTCGGGCGGGCCACCAAGGGAAGATGCGAGCCGCGGGCGTCCGGAGAAAGCCCGCGCGAGCATGACCGTGCTGGTCGAGGACAGCCTGCGCCTTCTCGCCGGACGCGGCGTGCTCTGGATCACCGAGCACCCCGGGCCGCGCGGCGGACTGCCCAGCCCGGCGGAACTGCGCGAGGACGCGCGGGTGCGCCGGATGAACGTGCATCTCCTGGCTGTCGTCAGCCCGGACTCGGCCCTGCGGGACGGCGCGTGGCGCGGCGTGAACGGCGCGGTCATCGACCTCGCGGATGGAGGCTTCGCCGCCCGTTCGTCGCTGGCGAAGCTGCAGCGCATCGTGGCAAAGGCCGCGCAGGCGAAGGCACGCATCGTCGTGCTCGATCATCCGCCGACGCTTGGGGGGGATACGCACGACGGGCCAATGTGGACGCCGGTGCCGGGGTCCGACATCGCCCTGCCGGTCCGGTATGGCCTGTCGGTCGGTGAGGCGCTGAAGCTGCTCGCCCCCACGCTCGACGCCGGCGCCGACCTCCACGTGATTCCGGCGCGCGGCGTGCGCCGCGGCAAGTTCTGGGGCAACGAGCACAAGCTGCCCTGGGCATCCCCCGTGGCCGAGGTGCGGAGCGTGGACGACCTGCTCCTTGCCGCGTCGCTGCTCCCGCTCGAGGGGACCGCGCTGTCCGTCGGCCGGGGGACCTCGCTGCCGTTCAATCGTGTCGGCGCCCCGTGGCTCAACCCCAAGCGGGTGATCGACGAACTGGCTGACCGGCCCATCACCGGGGTGCGGTTCAGCGAAGATCGTTTCACGCCCCGGGCGCCGTCGGACGGCAAGTACGACGGCGTCAGCCTCCCCGGCATTCGGCTGGAGGTGGTCGACCGCGAGCGGGTGCAGACGGGCCGGCTCGCCTTGGACTTGGCCTGGGCGGTCTGGAAGGTCCACGGCGACTCGCTGCGCCTCGGCGGCGCGGCTGGCGCCGCTGGGCTTGGTGATGCGTTGCTGCGCGTGTCGCGCGGCGCCGATCCGGATTCCATCGTGGACGCGAGTCTCGCGACCCTGGTCGCGTTCCAGAAAAAGGCGCGCACGCTGCATTTATATCGGTAGCGGCGCGATCGCCGGCCGGCGCGGTCGGCATGCCGCGGTCGGTTGATCCCGGCGCGGCAGGGCCATAAGATCCCAGTGTATCAGCGCGCGTTGTCGCGCAGCGCAGGCGCTGGCTGCGCGCGCCGGCGCACCACCGACCGCAGGGATCGATGGCGTCGATTCGGGAGACGATCATCAACGGCTACATCCGTGGCGCGGAACCCCTCATCGGGTTCCTCGTGCGCCGACGGGTGACGCCCAACGCACTGACCACCGTCGGTACCATCTTCACGTGCGCGGCCGGGCTCTTCTTCGCGACCGGTCACATCCGCACGGCCGCGTGGATGCTCGTGGTCACGACCGTCTTCGACTATGCCGACGGCGCCGTCGCGCGACGCACCAACCAAAGCACCCCCTTCGGCGCGTTCTACGATTCCACCCTTGATCGCATCGCCGATGGCTTCCTCTTCGGCGGGCTCATCTACTTCTTTGCCGCCGATCCCTGGCACCGCTCCATGCCCATGGTCGCGGTTGGCCTGCTTGGCCTGATCGCCACATTCGTGATCTCCTACGCGCGGTCGCGGGCCGAGACGCTTGGAGTTCCGATGAAGGGCGTGGGGCTCATGGAGCGCGCCGAGCGGATGGTGCTGCTCGTCGCACCGCAGGCCCTCTTTGGGCTGGCGCTCGAAGGCCTCGTCCTGCGCCTCGCCTTCTCCCTGCTGGCGGCCAGTGCCATCGTCACCGCCCTGCAGCGTATCCTGCATGTGTATGCCGCCACGCGCCCACCCGCCGCCCGCGCGGCGCCGGATGCGCCGCCGGCGCCCGAGCCGGTGGTCGATGGGCATCCGGGCACCGAGGCTTCTCCCACTCGCTTTCCGAGCCACACGCCGTGACCACTTCCCCTGCCACCATTCGCCCGGCAACGGGCAAGCTCGGCATCCTCACGCCCGGCCTCGGCGCCGTGGCCACCACGTTCATCGCCGGTGTCGAGAGCATCCGCCGCGGCCGGAGCAAGCCCATCGGCTCGCTCACCCAGATGGCGACCATCCGCCTGGGCAAGCGCACCGACAAGCGTACGCCGCTCATTCGCGAGTTCGTCCCGCTGGCGGGGCTTGAGGACATCGTCTTCGGGGCGTGGGATCCCATCCCCGACGACGCCTACACGTCGGCGAAGACCGCCGGTGTGCTCGAGGATCGCGATCTCGAGCCGCTCAGGGAGTTCCTGTCGTCCATTCGGCCGATGAAGGCGGTGTTCGACCAGCACTACGTGACGCGCATTCACGGCACGCACGTGAAGCAGGGCAAGACGAAGCGCGACCTCGCCGAGCAACTGCGCCAGGATCTCCGCGACTTCAAGCAGGCGAACGGCTGCGACCGCCTCGTCGTCGTCTGGTGCGGCTCGACGGAGATCTACATCGAGCCTTCGCCGGTGCACGCCACGCTGGCCGCGTTCGAGCGGGCGATGGACGAGAACCACCCGGACATCGCCCCGTCGATGCTCTACGCGTGGGCGGCGATCATGGAGGGCGTTCCCTACAACAACGGCGCCCCGAACCTCGCCGTGGACACGCCGGCCCTGCAGGAACTCGCGCTGCGCCACGGCGTCCCCATCTCGGGCAAGGACTTCAAGACCGGCCAGACCTGGATGAAGACGGTCATCGCCCCGGCCCTCAAGGCGCGCATGCTCGGCCTCGAGGGGTGGTACTCCACGAACATCCTGGGCAACCGCGACGGCGAGGTGCTCGACGACCCGGCCTCCTTCAAGACCAAGGAGGCGTCGAAACTCAGCGTGCTGCACACCATCCTGCAGCCCGAGACCTACCCGGACCTGTACGAGGGCTTCTCGCACGTCGTGCGCATCAACTACTACCCGCCGCGCGGCGACAACAAGGAAGGGTGGGACAACATCGACATCGTCGGGTGGATGGGCTACCCGATGCAGATCAAGGTCAACTTCCTCTGCCGCGACTCGATCCTGGCGGCGCCGATCGTCCTCGATCTGGCCCTGTTCTCCGACCTGGCCTCTCGCGCGGGGATGAAGGGGATTCAGGAATGGTTAAGCTTCTATTACAAGTCGCCGATGGCCGCTGCGGGCCTCTCGCCGGAGCATGATCTTTTCATTCAGCAGACCAAGCTGAAGAACACGCTCCGCCACCTCATGGGGGAGGAGCAGATCACCCACCTGGGGCTGGAATACTACCCATGACCGCACGTCGTCGCTTCGCGCTCCTCGGACTGGCCCTCGCGGCGGCGGCCTGCTCGCCGCCAGACCGCCCCAACACCGACATCCGGCTCTGGACGCAGGATTTCGAAATCCGGGCGTGGAGTGACGTCGTGCCGCCGGTGTCGTTGGAGCCTATCCACTACACCATCGTGATCCGCGACAAGAAGACCCGCGAGCCCATCGTGGACGGGCAGGGGCGCATCTTCGCCACCAACGCGGACGGCGTCACCAAGTGGGACGGCTTCCGTTATGGCCCGGAAGTCGGTACCTATCACGCCACGCTCATGTTCCCGGCGGCGGGCGAGTGGGCCTTGGGTATGCAGTTCCGCCGGGACTCCACGCAGAAGCTGCAGCGATCCAACGACGATTGGCGTCAAGTGGTGTACGTGGGCGAGGAGTTCGGTTCGCCCGCGACGCCGTCTAAGACCGAAAAGCCCTGAGACCTTCATGAAGCACTTTTCCCGCACCACCATTCATCCGGACGCCGTGCTCGCCGAGGCGGATGCGTTCTTCCCGACCATCGGGCTCAAGCTCACGCACACGACGAACCGATCGCGCACGTATCTCGGCGTCGTCGGCACCCCGGAGGTGCCCGCCACCCTGGTCCTCTCCGTGAAGATGGAGGGCGGCCACTATACGTTTGTCGAGGGCGCCACCGACCAGATGGGGGAGAGCCGCCTTGATCGCAACGTGAAGAAGTTCTTCGTGCAGCTGCATCGGCAGGCCGATGCGCGGCGCGCAATGACCGCGGCGTTCTAGGCGATGCGGTGGGGTGCGGTGGCGCGTGCCCGTCGGCGGGGGCGGTAGCATGCAGGACGATCCGAGCGCGCCGGAACCGACGCGCGCGCCGTGGTCGCGCACCCTCGCCGTCGGCTGCTTCATGGTGCCGCTCGGCTTCTTCTCGGGCGGCATGATTGCGGTGCTGGTGTCGAAGGTGGTGGCGTTTGTCACGCGGGCGCCGGGATGCGACGGCGTTCCGACCTGCAATTGGCTGGAGCATATGCTGGTGGGCGCGGCGATCGGCATGACGTCGCTCCCCGCGCTGGTCATGTGGACGCTGCGCGCCAAGCAGCGTCCGGAACGGTAGAGGAGGCCCCCTTGGCCCGTTTGGATGTCGTGATGCCGCAGATGGGCGAGTCGATCGCCGAAGGCACCCTGTCCCGCTGGCTGAAGAAAGTCGGCGACGAGGTGAAGCGCGACGAGCCGATCTTCGAGATCTCGACCGACAAGGTGGATGCGGAGATCCCGTCGCCGGCGAGCGGCGTCCTCGCCGAGATCCTCGTCGGCGAGGGCACGACGGTCGCGGTCCAAACGGTCGTCGCGCGGCTCGAGACGGAGAAGGGCGCGTCGATCGCCCCCGCCGCGCCCGTGGCCGCGCCGCCTGTGCCGACGCCAGCCCCCGCCGCCGAGCCCGTCGCGGCCCGTCCCGCCGTATCCGCCCCGGCGGCGGCCCCTTCCGCGATGTCCGCGGGACACCGGTTGCCCGTGCCGCATTCGCTCGAGGAGCGCGTGCGCACGCGCTCGTCGCCGCTGGTCCGGCGGATGGCCGCCGAGCACGGCGTCGAGATTGCGGCGCTCGCCGGCACCGGCATCGCCGGCCGCGTGACCAAGCGCGACCTCGAGGCATTCCTCGCCGCCGGCGGCGTGCCCGCCGCGCCAGCGC
>Ga0194120_10000468_pt1 | contig 76374 bp, 66 predicted proteins | sample TA2MahCa65mmetaG_FD_148642 | JGI IMG/M metagenome (GOLD analysis project Ga0194120, IMG submission 148642) | Freshwater microbial communities from Lake Tanganyika, Tanzania - TA2015019 Mahale Deep Cast 65m | ecosystem: Environmental > Aquatic > Freshwater > Lake | place: Tanzania: Lake...
ACGAATGCGGAATGAAACATCCCCTTCATCCTTCATCGCTCATCCTTCATCCTTCCACCTATGCCCACCGTCCTTATCGTCGATGACGAACCCACCCCCCGTGACTTCCTGCAGAAGATTCTGGCCGATCAAGGCTATGCCACCCTCGAGTCGGGCACGGTGGCCGACGCTCACAGCCAAATCGATCTCGGCCACGCCGACATCGTCTTGCTCGACGTGAATCTGCCCGACGGCAGCGGCATCCGCCTCCTCGAGCGGCTATCGCAAGAGCAACCGGGCTTGCCCGTCATCGTCGTCACCGGCTACGGTGATATTGAAATGGCCGTGGACGCCATGCAAACGGGCGCGCAGGACTTCCTCACCAAACCCATCGACAACACTCGTCTGCTCAAAGCCGTCTCTCGGGCCAGCGAGGCCGTCTCTCTGCGGCAGGAGCTCGATCATCTGCGCCAGTCGCGCCGCGATCAATACAGCTGGGTCATCGGCGACACTCCGGCCATGAAACGGGTGGCGGAACTGATCGACCGCGCCGCGCCTACCGCTGCCAGCGTGCTGATCTCTGGCGAGAGCGGCACAGGCAAAGAAGTTGTCGCCAACGCTATTCATCATCTCAGCCCACGCCGCAACGAGCCGTTCATGGACATCAACTGCGCCGCCCTGCCCGATCAATTGCTCGAAAGCGAGCTGTTCGGCCACGAAGCCCAAGCCTTCACCGGAGCCACCAAACGCAAACACGGCCTCATGGAAGTAGCCGACGGCGGCACGCTGTTCCTCGACGAAGTTTCCAGCATGAAGCCCGATCTGCAAGCCAAACTTCTGCGCGCCATCGAGGAGCGGGCCATTCGCCGACTCGGCGGCACCAGCTCCATGAAGATCGACGTGCGCATTATCTCCGCCTCCAACCGAAACCTGCAAGAATTGATCGACTCCGGTCAATTCCGCGAAGACCTCTATTGGCGGCTCAACGTCATCAACATTGATCTGCCGCCCCTGCGCGAGCGAGCCGAAGATATTCCCGCGCTCGCCGGAACCTTCATCAGCAAACTCAATCTCGAAATGGGCAAAGAGGTGCGCGGCATTCATCCCCGCGCGATAGAGGCGCTGAAGGCTTATCGTTGGCCGGGCAACATCCGCCAACTGCGCAACGTCATCGAAAACGCCATGCTCTTCTGTGATGGCGACACGATTGAGATCGGGCATCTGCCAGCCGCCATCTCCAAGATGTAATTTCTACTCTTCCTCCCCTCGCGTTTTCCCCAACCTCAGCGCTCATCGGCACACATCTTGCACCACTGAGATCGCATCATTGATTTCAGAACAGGAGTGTGCGCCATGCTTTTCAACGCCGAAACCTTCCGCTTCGTCCTCGCCTATTCTCTTCTCGCCTTCGGTCTGGGATTCGTGAGCGCCGGGTTCGTCCGGCTCATGGGTTTCGGTCTGCTCCCCCACGCCCGAGCATTGGCCGCCCACTCGGCGCGCATCGGCCAAAAAGCCCTCAGCGACGACATTACCCGCATCGCCCAAGCCGCCAGCCAACTGAGCGAATCGGTCAACAACCTCCTGCGCACCTCTGCCGGTGTCGGCGCATTCCTCATCTTCATCGGCATCCTCTTCCTATCCGCCTCATACTCCGTCATGTTCGTCCTCCCCGCCTAACATTGTTCATTGCTCATTGTTCATTCGCTCATTGTTCATTGTTCATTGTTCATTGTCCATGCCTCCCTTCTTCACCTCCCTCCCCGAAACCCTGTGGCCCGAAGTGAGCCGGCGGCTCAGCCTCGAACCGGCGTTGCGAGACCTTGCCGCCAACGAGAAATTTGCCGCTGCCTTTCTCGAACTGGGTCATGACCTCGATCTGTGGCGGCCCGGCCCGCTCGGCCTCGCCGCGCTCGCCGCCCTCGAACCGCAATCCGCGCCCGACCCAATCCACTGGCTCAAAACCGCTGGCCGCGAACACCTCGCCAAAGCGTACAATGATCTAATTTCAAATTCCAAACTCCAAACATCAAATGAAGCGCCCCCGATCATCGCCGCCGTGCTCGCCGCGGTGGCCCTGCGCCAACGCCTCGCCGCCACCGACGATCTCGAAAGCCTCATCATCGAGGCCGCCGACGCGCCCGACCGGTGGGCGCTCCCGCTCGTCTGCCTCTACGGCCTGCTCGACAACCCGCGCCGACTCATCATCGCCCTTCTGCGCGAAGCCTCGCGCCGCCCACAATCCTTCACCGTCCTGTGCGAACTCGCCGCGCGCATTCTGATCGAAAACGAATCGCTGGATGATCTGATCAACCTCCTCCCGGAAACACTCGCCGATCTGCCGTCCGCCATTCGCCTCGCCTTTGCCCGCTTCTTCGCCGCGAACGGCCAGCCCGAGCTCGCCCGCGCCGCCTGCCACTCAGAGTCCGCGCCCCCCGCGCTCGGCGCCCCGCTGTCCACCGATCTCCCATCCCTCTTCCACTCCCTCGGCGATCATCTTCAAGAAATTCTGCTGGCCGAATACACCGACGGCGACTCCGCGCGCACACTGCTTGGCCGCGCCGTCGAGGCCGCGCAAACCTTCACCGCCGAACTCGCCCTCCACTTCGGCCACCGCTCGCTCGCCGACGGCGACCCCATCTCGGCCATCGCCGCATTTCAAGAAGCGCAAACCCTGCGCCCGTATGATCGCCGCACACACGCCCTCATCGCCGAGGCCGCCGCACTGCGCGGCGATGAGCGCACCGCGCTCATCGAACTCGGCGCAGCGGCGCGCGGCAATCTTCCGCCGTCGGCCAAACTGGCAATGGCCCGCGCTCACAACAAACTCGGCGAGGCGCCCCGCGCCCGCGAGATCGCGCGCGAACTGCTCGCGGCCTCCGCAAAAGAATCCTTTCGCGAAAAAGAACTGAGGGAGATCGCCGAACTCTTCTCTGCGCTCGATGATCACGACTCGGCAGTCGCCGCATGGGGCGCCGTCACCGCGCACCGCCCCGCCGACTTCTCCGCCCATCTCGCCCGCGCGCGCCACGCCCTCGAAGCGAAAGCGATTGATGCCGCGCTCGATTCGGCTTGGCAGGCCGTCGGCCTCAACCCCAATGATTCGACCGCCCGGCAAGCGCTCGCCGAATCGCTCAGCCGCGCCGGAGACTCCACCGCCGCGCTCACACAATGGCAACGCGCCGCCGAGATCGATCACAGCCCCTTCATTCAACTCAAACTCGCGGGCGCCGCGCTCGAGGCCAAACAATACGATCTCGCCCTCGCCGCCGCCGACCGAATACTGCGCGACCCCAACAGCGACAGCGTTGCGGGTAGCGGCGCGCCGCACATCATCGCCGGGCGCGCGCTCACTGCGCTCGGCCAACCGGAGAAAGCGTTCAAGTATTTTAATCAAGCCATCGCCCTCGCCCCGGCCTCCGTCGAATCGTGGCGGGCAGTGGCCGCGCACCATCGCGCGCAGGGAGATTTACAGCGAGCCATCGCCGCGCTCGACGCCGGGCGGCAAGTGATCGATCATGCCTCGCCCGACGCCGCCGAACTGTACGCCGATCTCGGCAACCTGCGCGCCGAACTGCATCACTTCTCCGAAGCAACGACGGCTTTCGAGAAAGCGTCGAGCATCGCTCCGCTCCGCGCCGACTTCCATCGGCGGCTCGGCGAACTGTATGCCATGCAAAACAAAACAGCCGCCGCCGTGGAGGCCCTTCACCGCGCGGCTACCGTCGCCGCCACCGATCCGGCGCTGTGGCATCTGCTGGGGCAAACGCTCGAAACAGCGGGGCGGCGCCCCGACGCGCTCGCCGCATATCGCCGTGCCCAAACGGTCGGCGGCGGATCCGCGCCGCTCTTCCGCGATCTCGGTCGGCTGGCCTATCAACTCGGCGATATTCCGATGTCTCGCGCCGCGCTCGAATCGGCGCTGGTGGGCCGCGCCGACTTTGCTCACGATGATCTCGACTCGCTCATCTTGCTGGGCGCAATCTACGAGCAAGCCCGCGAATACGACTCGGCGCTCACAGTGTACAAGCACGCCATCGCCCTCGAGCCTATGCGCTCCGATCTGTGCGCGCGGCTCGGCGTGTGCTGTTTCGAGCTCGGCCAACCCGAAGCGGCCATCGCCGCGCTCAAAGATGCCGCCGAACGCGATCTCGATAATCTCGCATTACAAAAAGTGATGGGGCAAGCCTATGCTTCGGCGCATTTGTGGGATGAGGCCGAACTGGCTTACGAGCAAGCCTCGCGCCTCGCGCCCGACGATCATCGTCTTTTGCAAACGTTGGCGCGCGCCGCAAAGCAAGCCGGGGCTCCGGCGCGCGCGGTGGCCGCACTGCAAAAGGCCATCGCCCTCGCGCCCGACTCCGCCGACTACCGCCGCGACCTCGCCGAAATCCTCGCGGCCGAAGGCAAACTGCCCGAAGCCCGAGCCATCTTCGCCGAAGCCTGCAACCTCATGCCTGACTCTTGCGATCTGCTCATGGGACTCGGACAGACTCAACTGATGCTCAATGAGCTGAAGGACGCCGTTGCCACATTCGAAAAGGCGGCGTCACTCAGCCCGAACCGCGCCGAGGTGATGCTGGCCGTCGGCGAATCCAAATTCGCGTTGAGCAATTTCGATCAAGCCCATGCCGCTTTCATCAGCGCCGCCGAACTCGATCATGCTAACCCCGTGCATCTGCGGCGCGCGGGCGATTGCATGTGGGAGATAGGGCGGCAGGCGGTGGCGATTGCCCTGTGGCAAAAGGCGCTGGTGGCGCACCCCGACGACCCGGCCACCCACGCGCGACTCGGATCGGCGTTGATGAAACAAGGGCGATGCGCCGAAGCGCTCGTCGAACTCGAACACGCGGCGCGGCGATCTCCATCCGATTCCGCGCTCGCCGTCGAAACCGGGCGCGCCGCGCTCCGCGCCGGAGAGGCTGGCCGCGCCATCAATCATCTCGAGCGCGCAGCGCGGCTCACCCCCGACGATGCCGGTGTGTGGCAATTGCTCGGCGAAGCCTGCCGAGCCAAAGGGCTGAACGACAAAGCGCTGGCCGCGTTTCGCAAAGCCGCACTGCTCGCGCCCGAGTCCGGCGCGGCGCACGCGGCCATGGCCCGATTGCTCACTGAAGTGGGCAACATGGCCGAAGCCCTCACCGCCGCCGAAGCCGCGCTCCGTTTCGCGCCCGACGATCTCGACGTGCTGGCCTCGCTCGCCGAAGTGTTCGTGCGCGCCGGGCGCATCGCCGACGCAGTCTCTGCCGCGCTCAAAGTGTCGCAGGGCCGCCCTAATGATCCGTCGGCGCACATGGCTCTCGCTCGCGCCCTCGTCCTCGATGCCGAAGCGCAACACCCCGTCAACGGCTCGGCGGCGAAGAATCTCGATCTGCTCACGCGGGCAATTGAACGCGCCGCCGCGTTGGGCGCCGACATCATGGACGTGCGCGAGTGGGCCGGACGCGCCCGCGCCCTCTTCGGCGATGTGGCCGAAGCCATTTCCATGCTCGAGGCCGTCGCCGCCGCCCGCCCCTCCACCGGTGTTCTGCGAGCGCTCGCGTCATGCTACCGTCGCGCGGGTAAGTTGCAGTCGGCGCGGCAAGCCGCCCTCACTGCGCTCGAGCACGCGCCCGACGCCGTCGCCAACCTTGTGGAATTCGGCTTGATCTGCCTCGCTCAAGATGACAAGACCGCCGCCCGCGCCGCATTCCAGCGAATCATCGCCCTCGACTTCCACTTCGCCCGCGCCTATCAACTGTTGGCCGAAACCATGATCGCGCTCGGCGAACGAGCCGAAGCCCTTGTGGTGTACAACCAAGCCATCAGCCTCGATCCTTCGCGCCCGGCGTGGCATCACCGCCTCGCCGAACTCTACGACATGCAACGCGATCCAGCGTCGGCATTGGCCCATTATCAACGCGCCGCCGCGCTCGCCCTCGAACAAGAGTCGCCCGCCAACGAAACCGCCGGGTATCTTGCCGCGCTGGCCCGCGCCCACGCCCGCGATCACGATCTCGAATCGGCGCGACAGCAGTTCGAGGCCGCGCTGGCTCTGCGCGATGATTCGCCGACGTGGTGGTCGCAGTGCGCGCAGATCAATTTCCAACTCGGCAACTTCGAGCGAGCCTTCGAGTGTTTCAGTCGGGCGAGCGAACTCCAGCCCAACGATACGGCGTCGTTCATGGGCGCGGCGCGCGCGGCCATTGCGTTGGGCCGCGAAGCCGAAGCCGAAAAGAAAGCCGCTTCGGTTCTGCGCCACGACCCCGACAACTATGATGCGCTCATCGTCATCGCCGAAGTGTACGAGCGGCGCGGCGACCCGCAGAACGCGCTCGTGGCCTATGCCGCCGCCGCCGAACACGCCGCCAACCCCGCGCCTGCCCTCATGGCCCAAGCCAGACTTTTGCGCGCGCTCAAACATTTTAGCGAAGCAGTGAAGATTCTCAAACGTGTGGCGCAGCTCGCGCCGGAAGATGACGAAGCCATTGCCGCGCTGGGCGAGGCGCTCGCCGAAGCCAATCAGCCCGCCAAAGCAATTGTGGCTCTCCAACACGCCGCGCAGATCGCGCCGCGCAAAACCGCGCACCTCGTTCGGTTGGGGCGGCTGTGCCGCGCGATGGGGCAGCTCGACGCCGCGCTCGGTCATTTGCAACATGCGCGCGAACTCGCCCCCGAAAACCCCAACGCTTTGCGCGAGATGGCATTGGTGTTCGAAGGCCGCCGCCAATACAGCCGGGCCTACGAACTGTATCAACTGCTCATGTCATTGGAACCCGACAACGCCGAGAACTTCTTCCGCGCCGGGTTGGCGCTCAAAGAAATGCGCGACTACCTCGAATCCGCCGAACTGTTCCAGCGCGCGGCCCGCCTCGACCCCACTCTCGTGGAGGCCGAGCGCCAGCGCGCGACCGTGGCCGCCATTGGAATACTGAGAGGCAAGTAGCATATTGCAGATAGCAAGTAGCAAGTAGCGGGTTGCAGATAGCGACTTGCGACCTGCTACCTTCCACCTGCAATCTGCCATCCGCCATTCGCCATGACTCGATCCGATCTCCTCTTCCTCATCCAAGCCTCAGCCGCCGCAGGCCGCCCCGATTACGCTCGCCTCGTGTGCAACGCCTGGCTGAAGCGCGCGCCCGGCGATCTCGAAATTCGCTTTCGGCTGGCCCAAGCCCTCGCCGCCGAAAAGCAAGCGAACGAAGCTGTGAAGCAGCTCGAAGCGATCACTGCGGTTGACTTCGAACACGCCGCCGCTCACCGCTTCATCGCCGCCCTCACACAATCCGCCCGCCCGGCGGCCATTGCCCACATCATCGACGGCCAACCCTTGCCCAACGGCATCGAGCCGCCCGAATGGATGCTGCCCGCGCGCAACGCCGTCGTTCTGCTCGCCGAAGGCCAGCACAGCAAAGCCCGCGAACAGATCGATATTGCCCTCGCCCGCGCCGATGCGCCGCCGCTGGCATCGCTCCTCCTCCTCAAAACACACTGGCTCGGCCAAGAGATCGATCTCGCCCTGCCGCTGGCAAAAGGTTTTCACGAACGCTGGCCGAAGAGCGCGGCCATCGCCCTGTGCCTCGCCGAATGTTTACTGCGCCATGGCGACTCGCACCGCGCCGTCGAACTCCTGCACACGATCAGCGGATTGGACTCCGCCGCCGAAGTCGTCACTCGATACTGGGGGAAGTCGAATCCGTACCGCGACCTTTGGGCGCACCCCCCGGCCATTGCCCTGCCCGGCCCCGTTCCGGCGGAAGTGATCGTGCTGTTGGGATGGAATCGGATCGAACGGCAGGGAACCGCCGCCCGCGACGATGAAGAGTCGGCGGCCAAATCGGAGAGCCCGGTTGAAACAACGGAGAGGGCCCCCGACGGATCACCGCGCCCGGTCGTCAGCGTCCGCCGATACGCGAGAGGATCCGCAGTCGCCGCGAAAGAGCGACTCCAAGCGCAGGCCAAGAATCCGACGCCCAATGATCACTCCCCCATCGCGCCACTGCCCGAAGACGATCCTGCGCCCGCCTATCCGCAACCGCGAGTCTCCGAAGAGCTGCGCGATGTGCAGGCTAGCATCACCGCTCTCGCGGCGCAACTCGGTTCGACTCGCTATCAGCGCAAACCGGCGCACACCATTCTCTTCAGCCCCAAACTGCTCAAAGCAAAATTCGGGCCAGAGGCTTGCGACGAGATCATCGGCCTCATCGTCGAGCTGGGACGAGTGACAGCGAAGCGGCGGCGCGTGCCCGTCATTCTGCTCGCGCCCGATGAGCCTGCCGATGGTCTCGGATTGGCCGCCGTCGATCCGGCCAAAGCGTGGGATGTGAAAATGATGCTGCACGATCTCGATCGGCGGCTCACGCAAAAAGGGCAAGCCATCGGCTCACTGCTCATCGTCGGCAGCGACGATCTCGTTCCGTTTCACCGCCTGCCCAATCCCACCGACGATGCGGATAACGACATTCCATCGGACAACCCGTACGGCACGAGCGACGACAACTATTTCATCCCCGAATGGCCGGTGGGCCGACTCCCCTCTCCGTGCGGGCGCGACCCCGAGCCGCTGAAGCGCTTGCTTCACAACACCATCGCCGCGCATCAAACGTCCGCGCCGAGTGCGTCGTGGCTGCGTTCGCTCTTGTTCCGGCTATTGCAAAGATGGCTGAAAGAGTCAGCGCCGCCGTCGGTGGGCTACGCGGCTTCGATTTGGAAAGAGGCCTCACTGGAAGTGTTCGCGCCCCTCGGAAACGAAAAGGGGTTGCATACCAGCCCGCCGCTGGAGGCCGGATCATCTCCGGCGATGAACGGGGCGCAGTTGTCGTACTTCAACTTGCATGGAGTGGAGGACGGCCCCAACTGGTTCGGCCAGCGCGATTTCACCGACGAGTACGGCCCCCTGTACCCGGTGGCCTTCAAGCCGTCGAGCGTGGCGGCAGACTCGAACGGCGCTCCGAAAGCGGTCTTCACTGAAGCGTGTTACGGAGCGAACATCCTCAACAAATCGGAGCCGGATGCCGCGCTGTGCTTGCGCTTCCTCAACGACGGCGCGTGCGCGTTTGTCGGCTCGACAAAGATTGCTTACGGCTCGGTCGCCCCGCCGCTCATCGGCGCCGATCTGCTGGGGCGATTGTTTTGGGAAAATCTGTTGAACGGTTTGCCGATGGGCGAATCACTGCGCCGCGCAAAACTGAGTCTCGCGCACACCATGCACAGGCGGCAAAACTTCCTCGACGGCGAAGATCAGAAAACGCTGATCTCGTTCGTGCTGTACGGCGACCCGCTGCTGAACGCCGGGCGCGCAGTCAATGGGCGGCGCGGCAAAGAGCTGCCCTCCGTGAAGACGGTGGCGATGGAATATGCTCACGCCGACGAAAGCGAAATGCAGGCCGACACGGTAGCCGAGATCAAAACCATGCTCGCCCGCTATTTGCCGGGCGCCGAGTCGGCGCAAGTGAGTCTCTCGCGCCCGATGTCGCCCATCAACGCCAAAGCCAAAGGCTCGCCCACGCATCGCGTATACACCGTCGCCAAAACCGTGCGCTCGGCCGCGCACACCCTGCCCGCCTTCGCCCGCATCACCGTGAACAAAGCGGGCAAAGTGGTGAAGGTGGCGGTGTCGAAATAGCGGTTAGCAGTTGGCGGTTAGTGAATGACCGCTTCGCGTGGCGAGCGGCGAACATCTGCCGACTACTGATTACCAATCACTGATTACCGGCTTCTAACTTCCGACTTCTGCCTCCTATGCTCCCCACTCCCGAATTCAACACCGGCCTCGGCTTCCACTACTTCCCCGACGACGCGCACTACCGCGCCGCCGATTTGCAGGCATGGCTGCCCGAACTCAAGGCGCTCGGCGCGTCGTGGCTCACGCTCGTCGGATCGCCCACCCGCGCCATCCCAGAATCATTTCTGCGATCACTGATCGAGGCGGGCATCGAGCCGATCATTCACATCCCCATCGCGCCCGCGCCGTACGATCTCAACGAACTGCGCACGCTGTATTTCACCTATGCCCGTTGGGGCGCGCATTACGTGGTGCTCTTCGATCAGCCGAATGTCAAATCGCAATGGGCCGCCGAGTCGTGGGCGCAGGAAGGGTTGGTGGGGCGCTTTCTCGATCTTCTGCTCCCCGCCCTCCAAATCGCGCAGAATGCCAGGCTCGTTCCAGTGTTCCCGCCTCTGCGGCAGGGCGGCGACTATTGGGATATATCGTTCCTCGACAACGCCCTCGCCCTCCTCAAACAGCGCAATCAACAACGATTGCTCAAAGAGATGGCCTTTGCCTTTTACGCTTTTGCCGGAAACCGCCCCGCCGATTGGGGCGCGGGCGGCTCGGCGCGTTGGCCGAAAGCACAGCCCTACAATGTGCCGCCCGACTCTCAGGATCAGCGCGGCTTCCGATCCTTCGAGTGGTATCAAGAAGTGATCACCGCCCGAACGGGCGCGCCCCGCCCCCTGCTGATGATGGCCGGGGGCGCGCGGCTGGGGGACACCGACGACTCCAACTTCCCGCCGGTGGACAATGGCAGGCACGCTTTGTGCAACAACGCGATTCTAACGGCCATGCTCAATCGCGAACTCCCCACTTATGTCACGAACGTGTCCTTCTGGCTTCTGGCCGCCACAGAGGACTCTCCGCACGCCAAACAGGCTTGGTATCGCGCCGATGGATCGACTCTGCTGATGGCGGGAGCGATGCGGCAGGCAGTGGCGGCGGCAACGCAGGCAGTGGCCGCCAACGAAAAACGCACCCCCGCCGGGACTCCGAAAACGGTCGGGCGCGGAGTCAAGCCCATCTTTCATTATCTTCTGTTCCCCACCTTCGAGTGGGGCGTCTCCGATTGGCATTGGGCGGCGGCGGGCGATTACATCCGCACGTTTCAACCGGCGTGCGGCTTCTCGTCCGAAGAAGCGCAAGCCGCCGAGCGGGTGACGATTGTGGGCAACGAGCAGGGCGTGAGCGCGGATATCGAGAGCGCCCTGCGCGCCGCCGGTTGCAAAGTGGAGCGCGTGTGCGGGCGCGACGGCGAAGAGACTCACCGACACTTGAGCGAAATGGCAAAGGACGGTCGGCGGTTTTTGGAGGAGGCGGCGTGATCAATTTGCAGACGGTCATCAAAGTTCTCGGGCTCGGCGGCGGCGGATCGAATGCCGTTGATCGCATGATTCAGTTTGGCATCGAGGGTGTGGAGTTCATCGCCGCCAACACCGACGCGCAAGACTTGGCGAAAAGCGAAGCGCGGAAGAAGCTATTGCTGGGCCGAACGCCGCGCGGGTTGGGCGCGGGCGGCAACCCGGCCAACGGCGAATGCGCCGCCGAGGAAAGCGAGAACGCCATCCGCGAGGCCGTGCGCGGAGCCGATGTGGTGTTTTTGGCGGCAGGGATGGGCGGCGGCACGGGCACGGGCTCGATCCCGGTGGCGGCGCGCATCGCCCGCGAAGAGGGCGCGATCACGGTGGCTGTCGTCAGCACACCCTTTGCCTTCGAGGGCAAGCGCCGCAGTCAGAACGCGCAAGCCGGCATTGCCAAACTGCGCGAGCAGTGCCATTCGCTCATCGTCGTGCCCAACGACAAACTGCTCTCCATCGTGGATAGAAGCGTGACGCTCGATCAGTCCCTGCGGGTAGCCAACGAAGTTTTGCGGCAGGGCGTGCAGGCCATCGCCGAACTCGTCACCCGCCCCAGCGTGATCAATGTTGATTTCGCCAATGTGTGTTCGCTCATGCAAATGCCCGGTGGGGCGTTCCTCGCCATCGGCACAGGCAAAGGCGCAAACAAAGCGGTGGATGCCGTGAACGAAACACTGCGCCACAAACTCCTTGAGCCCGACACACTGGCGCAGGCCAGCGGCGTGCTGGTTCACTTCACCGGCGGCAACGACCTCGGCTTGTTCGAGATCAATCAGGCCATGGAAATGGTGCGCCGCGCCGTTCAACCCGAAACCCAAACCGTGTTTGGGGTGATGGTGGATGAAAACATGACCGGGCTGGCGCAAGTGATTCTTGTGGCGACGGGTGTGGGCGCGAATCCGATCCCCGCCTCCCGCCCCGAAACGGCCCGAGACGCCGCCGAACCCGACCCTGCGCCCGCGCCCGAACCGGAACCGGCGCTCGCCCGTTCGCTGTTCGCCAACGCCGCAGGTCAAGCGCAATCGGTGAAGTGGGTGATGCCCGAAGAGGCCATTGTGGCGGGCGCTCCGGCTCCGGCGATGATCGCCGACGATCTCGATGTCCCGGCCTTCTTGCGGCGCCGCCGCGCCGGGTTGTAAAGGAACACGGTCATGCCTCTCAACTCATCGCAACTCGACACGATCTCTCGGCAGGTCTACCAAAAGTTCCCCGACCTCAAAGGCACGCCGCCGGTGGTGCAGAGCCAATCAGCCCCCGGCGCAAAATCGCCCGGCGGCTCGGATCAGTACCTCGTGGTCTTCAAAGGCAAAACGCCGCAGAACATCGTCCGCGTTGTTCGGGTGACGGCGGATGGCAAAGGCCGCGTGATCAAAATCAGCGCTTCGCGATGAGCGACGCTCGCCCAACCAAAGGCGCATTGACTCCAACGCACAGAAAGGATAAACTCATGCAACGCATAGCATCTCCACAGACTATGGTATTCCATCTCATCCAACGCGCCGATATGGCGCTCACCTCTCGCACCGCCGACGCACTACACCACCTGCTCCTGCGTTGGTGGCAAGCCAAACAACTCAAGCGATCAATTATCGAATACGGCATCGTCGCCCTCACCGGCCTCTCGGCAGGAGCCTTGTACTCGCTGGTAACGACTTGGTTGATGTAGGGACTGGTTGCTCGACTCCTCTTTCGAGATGAACGCATTGCGTAAACCGCATTGGGGGCTCCTGATCGCCGCTGTGTTGGCTATTCTGGCGGGTCTCATCATCATGCCCCTCGCGCAGGTGACTGCCGCCCCCAATTCCATTGCGCCAGGGTTCGGCCTGCGCATGGATCTGACGGTTGGCAACAACAACCCCGCTCTGCTCAACGCCGCGCAGATCACGCGCGCCGACTGGATCGCCCAGAGTGTGCAGTGGAAAGACATCGAAGCCGAACCGGGCGATTACAATTGGGCGAAACTCGACGCCGCACTGCTCGCCGCCCGCCCCTATGGCTTCCGGATCATGCTCACCGTGTCGGGCGCGCCCGATTGGGCGCGGCCCGCCGGAAGCAGCCTCAACTTCGACGGCCCGCCCGCCGACTATTCCCAATTCGCTAACTTCATGTCGGCGCTCACCGAACGCTACGCGGGAGTGGTGGGCGCTTACGAAATCTGGCCCGAAGCGAATCTACAGTCGCGATGGTCGACAGCCGAAGGCGTATCGCCCGAACGCTATACCGAACTGCTGAAGCAGGCATCGGTTGCCATCCGCGCCGCCGACCCCATGGTCATCATCGTCGCCGGGAGTCTGGCCCCCACCGGATCGAGTGACGGCGTCACCGTGATCGACGACCTCACGTTCTATCAGCGAATGTACGATGCCGGGGCGGCTCACTATTTCGACGTGTTGGGCGCGCGAGTCGATGGATACAACAATCCGCCGGGTGACACGGTTGAATTTAGCTCCGTCACCACCACCACTTACAAAGGCCACAGCAGTTTTTATTTCCGGCATTACGAGGCCGTCCGCGAAGTCATGGCGGCGAACGGCGACTCGGCCTCCACCCTGTGGCTCACCTCAGCGGGATGGGCGTCGTCGTCCGACCAACTGCCGGGAATGGAATACGCGGCGGACGTGAGCGAAGAGCAACAAGCCAATTGTCTTGCCGAAGCGATGGCGCAGGCTCACAGCCAAGAATACATCGGCGCAATCTTCATCAACAACTTCAATCTTGCCACGGCAAAAGATGCGCCGCCCGAACTGGCCCCTTACGGCCTCATTCGCGCCGATTGGTCGGCGCGGCCGGCGTTCATTGCATTGGCGCAGTTGCGGCAGGGCGATACGCTTTCCGCGCTCGTTCCCGTCACCGGCCCAACCCATCGCAAGCACATCCTTCCCAACTGGCGGCCTCGCCTGCGCTACGACTTCCACACCGAACAACCATAGATGACGCGGCTCGCGAGCGCAATTCATTCCGGCATGGTCATTGTGTTGGCCGTCTCTGCCGTGGTTGGCGCGGCGGCCACGCGCCCGCTGTTCGAAAAGTGGCACAAGAATTGGCGAGCGTCCGCGCCCACCTCCGCTCCCCCCGCCGCATCGGTCATCACCCATGAAACCTTCTTGCTTTTGGGGTTGGATGACTTCCTGAATCCTCAGCCCCAAGTGGAAGCAGTGTGGTTGGCCATCGTGCCATCGGATGGTTCGGCTGTCGAACTCGTAGGCCTCGACCCCAAACCCTTCGCCGGGCAATACTCCCCCGCGCTCAAAAGCTTGCCGTTGATGATGCTTCAGCCCTATCTTCGCGGCACGTTATCGGGCACGGCCATTCTTGATCGCGCTGGCTTGATTGAGTTGGCAGAGCGATTGGGCGGCGGATATTTGATGGGGCGCACAACCAACGGCGCGGGACTGCTCGATTACATCGACTCTGCTGACCCGAACCGCCCCGACGATTTGCTGGTGAGGCAAGCGGCAGTGGTGCAAAGTCTGTTGGCGCAGGGCGCAATCGTTGGGGTGAACTTCGATCTCCCTGCGCTGGCGCAAACCCCCAGCCACTGCTCCATCAACGAAGAGCGGATCATGGAATTGATCATGCGTTACTATCCGCTGAAAGCCGAGTTTGTTCGTGTGCGGCTCGCGTCCAACATGACGGCGTCGAACGCCGCGCCGTAATCCTCATTCGTTGGAGACGGCGTCCCCGCGCGCAGCCCAAATCTTCATCGCCGCAAGGGAGGCCGCCAACGATGCCATCCCCCACAACTGCGCGGATCGAATCCCGCCAACGGTGAGCAGGCTGTCGCCGCGAAAGGCCTCAAGAAAAATGCGCGCCGTCGCCGAGAGGGCGACGACCAGCAAAAAGGCAAAGCCGGGAAACGAAGGCCATCCCCGCAACTGCCGCCACACGCCCAGCACAATCAACGCCCCGATCCATTCATAGATTTGCGACGGGTGGCGATAGTCGTCCCACAAGTAAACGCTCCACGGCAAACGCGCTGGCGATCCGAAGGCATCGCCGCTGGCAATGTGCGCCAGCGCAATGGCGGCCATCATCAACGCGATGGCCGGAGCGAGGGCATCGAGCGTGGGGCGCAGTGGCAGTTTGCGCCGCGCGCCGTAAATGGCGGCGGCAATAATGCCGATGAGAAAACCTTCGGCGGCGGCGAGTGTGGCCGGGTTGGGGAGAATGATGCCCAGTGGGTCGGCGGCGTAGGCGCTGAAGTATCGAGCAACATACACCAACCGCGCGCCGATCACTCCGGCAATGAGTCCGGTGAAGGCAAGGCTGTAAACGGCATCGGGCTTGAGGCGCAGGCGGGCGGCTTCGCGTTCGGCCAGCGAGAGGCCAACCCACACGCCGGTGAGCAAAACGAGTCCGGGAACTTGAATGGCGAGAGGGCCGAGTTGGAGAATGGGGAACATGGGGATTGCAGATTTGAGATTGAAGGTTGAAGGTTGAGAGAGAGGGCGGAGCGCGCTGATTACGGTGACTCGGCGAGGAGGGGCTCGATTTTGGATTGGAGCAGAGCATCGCTGGCCGGGCCGCCGATGACGACCGAGCGAATGAGGCCATCCCGATCCACGATGAATGTGCTGGGCAGAGCGCGCAAAAGGTAGCGGCGGCTCACCGAGCCGTCGCGGTCGAGGACGACGGTGAAGGTCAAATCCATTTCGTCCGCAAACGCGCGGGCGGCGGCCTCCGTATCTTGAATGGTGCTGTTCACTGCCAGCACCACCAGCCCGCGATCTCGATTGGAGTCGTACAGCCGTTGGAGGGCCGGCATTTCGGCGCGGCACGGCGCGCACCAACTGGCCCACAGATTGACGACGACCACCTTTCCGCGCAGTGACGACAGGGCAATCGAGTCTCCGCTGAGCGTATCAAGGGTGAAGTCGGGCGCGGGGAAACCTTCGCGCGGGCTGGCGACTCGATCGGCGCCCGCCGATTGAACATCGCGGGTGAGCCACGTCCATGCTCCAGCGGCGAGGAGAACGGCGGCAACAAAGGCCCACCAACGGCGAGGGTCGTTTATCGTAAGTTTCATGGCGCGGGAGTGACGGCGAGGCTGAAGGCTTCGGCCACGATTTGGCCGTCGGCGTCCGGCGGGAGCGAAAGGCCGAGAACGTATAACGCAGTGGCGGCGGTGTCGGTAGTCACCACCGGCGACTCGAGTTCGTGATCGACAACGACGTTCGGCCCGGCGATCATCCACGAAATGGTCATATCTTCGGGGATGTCGGCCCCGTGCCGTATGCCGTGCCCGCCGTGATCGGCAGTGAGGATGATGGTGGTGTCTTCCGGCAGCGCATCGAGGATGCGATCCACGGCTTCATCGGTCTGCGCGATGCGGGCGATGTACTTTTCCGACATCCAGCCGGTGGAGTGGCCGAAGAAATCAACGTTGGGGAGGTGGATGAACATGAGGTCGAAACCTTTTTCGATTTCGACTATGGCGGAGTCGGCCACGCTTCGGTCGCCCTCGATGGCGAAGGTGTACGAGTCCACTGTGCCGGGCGCGGCGAACAAATCCATTTTTTGTTTGCCCACAATCATCACGGTGCGCAGCCCGGCTTCGTGCGCAGTGGCGAAGATTGTCGGCGCGAGGGTTGAGCGATTGGGGCGACGGTCGTTCCACGTGACGCCGTGCCCATCGAGGCCGTAGCCGGTGAGCATGGAGGCATGACTCGGAAGCGTGGCGGGCGGAAAGGTGGTCTGCGCTCGCCAAGTGTACGCGCCGCGATGGGCGAGGGCGATGATATTCGGCGCATCGGCTTGCAGGAGGGCATCGGGGCGCAGGCCGTCAATGGAGAGGATGACGAGGTGAGGGGTGGGAGTTGGGGTGGATGTTTGAGTTTGAGTTGGGGTGAGGGTTGGAGTTGGATTTTGAGCTGGGGTTTGGGAAGGTGAGGCGGTGGGCGGCGGGGGAGAGGCGGTTGGCGAAACGGGGGCGGCGCAACCAGCCAGTACAAGCGCAATGGCAATGAGGCAGAGTCTTCGACTCACGGCGCGCGCGGATATGGGGCGACGTACAACAACATCACAAGAAAATGGCACAAGCATCCGGCAATGACAAAGAGGTGCCACACTTCGTGAAAACCGAACACGCCCGGAACGAAGTTCATCTTTTTGGTGACGTAGATCACCGCGCCGACGGTGAAGAAGAGTCCGCCTGCCAGCAACAACGCAATTGCGCCCGCCGGGAACAGCCGGAACATTTCACCCCCGCCCATCACGCCGAGCCAGCCCATCACGATGTACGGCGCGGCGGAAAGCAGGCGCGGGGTTTTGATGAAGGCGATTTTAAATCCGCTTCCCGCCAGCGCCATCGCCCAAATGATTGTCAGCAGGCCCCAACGCCAGAAGCCCGTCAGCACGTTATAGCAGATCGGCGTGTACGTTCCGGCGATGAGAAAGTAGATCGCCGTGTGATCGAGTTTGCGGAGGAATTGAATGCGCGGCGGCGCGCCTTTGATTAAGTGATAGGATGCGCTCGCCATCAACAACAGAATCAGCGAAACACCATACACGATCAACGACAGTTGTTTCAGAACGTCATCGCGGCTGATGATCACCAGCGCCGCCAGCCCGGCCACTGCCGCAATAGCGGCGAAGTAGTGGGTGAGGCCATTGACGGGTTCGCGTAAGTGTTTCCACACGAGTCACCTTCCCGAAAAGCGAAGAGCGAAGAACGCCAGACGGATTTTCCGCCCTTCGTCTTTCGCTCTTCGAAAAGCACAACAGTAATTGATGGGTGCTATTGTATCACTTTACCGCGCCCGCTTCACATCGCTCAAAATTTCGCGCGCGGCGTTTTGGCCGGGACGCCCGTGAATGCCCGCGCCGGGATGCGCGCCCGCGCCGCACAGATACAGCCCGTCGATGGGCGCGCGATACTGCGCCCAGCCGCCCACAGGCCGCATGAAGAAGAGATGCTCCAGCATCATCTCGCCGTGACTCACGTTGCCTTCGCTGAGGCCGTATTCATTTTCGAGATCGACCGGCGTGAGCACTTGCCGGTGGAGGATCGCGTTCTTGAGATTGGGCGCGTATTCGGCCAGCGTGTTCACCACCGCGTCGCCCAACTGCTCTTTGGCCCCGGCCCAATCGCCGCGCAAGTGATACGGCGCATACTGGGCCCACACCGACATCGTGTGCTTGCCTTCGGGCGCGCGCGACGGATCGGTGAGTGAGGGGATGACGGCTTCGAGGTACGGCTTCTGCGAGGCCCGGCCATACTTCGCGTCGTCGTGCGCGCGTTCGAGATAGTTGAGATCGGGGCTGATGGAGATCGTGCCGCGAAGGTGCGCGCCACTTCCCGCCACGGCGGTGAAGTTCGGCAATTCGGCCAGCGCCAAATTGACCTTCGCCGCTGCGCCGCGCATCTTGATGTTACGAACGCCGCGCACGAAATCGGGGCCGAGCAGCATCGGATCGAGCAAACCGAAAAATGTGCGCTTCGGATCGAGGCTGGATACGATTCTCTTCGCGGCGATCTCTTCGCCGGTGGACAGCGCCACTCCCACCGCCCGCTCACCCTTCACGATGATTTGAGCCGCTTCCGCGCCCGTCCGTATTTCTGCGCCGAAACTTTTGGCCGCGCGGGCCAGCGACTCGGCCAACTTGCCGATGCCGCCGCGCACGAGGCCGTTGGCGCGGAACACTCCGGCGGGAGCGCTCACGCAGTTGTGCAGGAATAGCAGGCCCGTGCCGGTGGCGCGCGGCCCTTGCGTGAGTCCGCTAATGCCCATCGCGCCCAGCGTGCCTTTGAGCACGTCGGTCTCGAACCAATCGTTGAGCAACTCGAACACTGAAATGGGGATGAAGCGCAGGAACTCCGGGCGATCTTTGCCGTTGAGTTTTTGCAGCTGGCGGCCCAAGCCGGCCAGCGAAAGCAGTTCGGCGGGCGAGGGGTTGGGCACGCCCGGCATGGTTAGCGACTCGATGTGTTCGAGCACGGCGGCCATGCGCGCCACCAGCGAAACGAAGGCGGGCCATTTCTCCGCATCGCGTTTCGAGAAGCGTTGGATCGCGTCGATGTTGCGCGCGGTCTCTTGCCACAACAGAAGATGGCCGCCATCCACGAGGGGCGAGAACACGGTCGGGTTCGAGCGAACGATGTCCAAACCGTGTCGGCCTAAATCCAGATCGCGCATCATCGCGGTGTTGAGCCAGCCGATGCTGTGAGCCACGCTATCGAATTTGAATCCGGGAAAGACTTCTTCGGTGGCGGCCATGCCGCCGAGCACAGGCCGCCGCTCGAGCACGATCACTTTTTGCCCGGCCTTCGCCAAATAGGCGGCGGTGGTGAGCCCGTTGTGCCCGCCGCCGATGATGATTGCGTCGTATGTGTTTGCCATCATTGCCTCCACTCCTTCAACACTTCCAGCGCGGCCAGCCGCCCGTTGGCGCCCATGATGCCGCCGCCGGGATGCGTGCCCGAGCCGCATTGATAGAAACTGCGGAGGGGTGTGCGGTAGTCGGCCCACGCCGGTGTGGGGCGAAGGAAGAAGAGTTGGTGCAGTAACAGCTCGCCGTGAAAGATGTTGCCTTCGGTGAGGCCCATCGAGTTTTCGATGTCCCACGGAGAAAGCACTTGCCGATGGAGGATGGCGCGTTTGATGTTGGGCGCGAATTGCTCCAGCGTGTTGATCACCGCATCGCCGAAGGCTTCGCGTTTGGCCTCATCCCATCCGCCGTTGAGGTTGTATGGCGCGTACTGCACGAAGCACGACATCACGTGTTTGCCGGGCGGGGCCATGTGCGGATCAATGAGCGAGGGGATGATGCAATCAATGTACGGCTGGCGCGAGAACTCGCCGTACTTCGCGTCGTCGTAGGCGCGTTCGAGATGATCGAGCGTGGGGCTGATGGACATGGCCCCCCGAAGATGAGGCCCCATGCCGGGCATGGCGGTGAAGTTCGGCAGCTCGCTCAGCGAAAGATTCACTTTGCCCGACGAGCCTTGAATTTTGAATCGGCGGATGGCGTCGAGAAAATCGTTCGGCAGTTCTTTCGACTCGATCAGTTTGAGGAAGGTGCGCTTCGGGTCGAGGCCGGAGAGGATGACTTTGGCGTAAATCTCTTCGCCGCTTTCGAGCGCGACACCGACTGCCTGCCCGTTTTTGATGATGACCTGCGACACTCCGGCGTTGCACCGAACCTCTGCGCCCAAACTTTTCGCCGCGCTGGCAATCGCCTCGCTGATGCCGCCCGTGCCGCCTTTGGCAAAACCCCAGGCGCGGAACGCGCCGTCGATCTCGCCCATGTAGTGATGCAGAAGAACGTAGGCCGAGCCGGGCGAGCGCGGCCCCATGAATGTGCCGATGATTCCGCTGGCCGACTTGGTAGCTTTGAGCGGCTCGCACTCGAACCACTCTTCCAAAAAGTCGGCCGCGCTCATGGTCATCAATTTGTACAGCCCGCGAAATTTGTCTTCGCCGAGCGAGGCCATATGCCCGCCGAGCGCGGCCAGCCCGCGCAGATCGCCGAAACTCAAGGCGGTGATGTCCGGCGGGATCATGCTGAGGATGGGTTTGACAGCGCGGGCCATGTGATACATCGCCCGCCCGTATTCGTCGTACACGTCGGCATCCTTCGGCGAGTGGCGGTAAATCTCGCGCCGAGTCTTATCGTGATCATCCCAAAAGGCAATGTAGTCGCCGTTGAGCATGGGGGTGAAGGTGCTGGGCAGGGGCAGAATGGTGAGGCCGTGTTTCGCCAATTGCAGATCACGAATGATCTCCGGGCGCAGGAGGCTCACTACATACGAGGCCACCGTGTATTTGAAGCCGGGGTTGATCTCTTCGGTGACGGCCGCGCCGCCGACGAGGTAGCGTTTTTCGAGCACAAGAGCGCTTTTGCCCGCCCGCGCCAAATAGGCCGCGGCCACCAATCCATTGTGCCCGCCGCCGATGATGATTGCGTCGTAAGTTTTTGCCATAGTCAAAGCCGTCAGCAGTCAGCGGTCAGCGGTCAGACTCGACACAGGCTGATCGCTGATTGCTGAACGCTGTTCGCTATTTCCGTTTTCGCTCCGGATCGAAGAACGGCAGTTTCGCCACGAAGGCTCGCGCCAGCCGCCGCTTGTGATCGACCGTGATTTCCATGAAGACCTGAGTGCCCGGCTGAGCGTGCGTCGTTTCGAGGTGCGCCAACACGATGTACTTCTTGAGCAGAGGCGACCACACGCCGCTCGTCGCGTAACCGATCTGCCGCCCGCCGGAATAAATGGGGACATCGGATCGCCATGCGGTCATCGGCAGATTCACGGGCAGGCCGACTTCGTTGTGCGCCCTCTCCAGCGACTCCCATTCCACTTCCAACCCAACCATGTGCCACGCCGAGCCGCGCTCCTTTTCGGCCAACAGCGCGCGCTTGCCCACGAAGTCGCCTTTGTCGAAGCTCACCGTCCAGCCCAAGCCCAACTCGAACGGCGATGACTTCTGCGATTCGATGAGCGCTTTCTTGGCCGAGGTGTAATCCACGTCAAGCATGATCAACCCGGCCTCGATGCGAGCCACGTCGAGGGCGAGTATCCCGGCGGGGGTGATGTCATACGGAGTCCCGGCCTCGATCAACGTATCCCACAAGGCCGAGGCGTTGGCGGCGCCCACCCAGATTTCGTAGCCGAGATCGCCGGTGTATCCGGTTCGGGAAATCGTGGCCGCGATCCCGCCGATGCGCGCCGAAGTTAATCGGAAGTATTGGAGGCCGTCAAGATTCGTATCACAGGCTTGATTGAGGATGGCGCGGGAGAGCGGCCCCTGCAATGCCACCGCGGCTGTGGAATCGGACTCGTCTTCGATCGCGAGATTCTTGAGGCCGAAGGCGTTGGCGTGCAACCAATGGAGATTCGGCTCGGCGGCGGTGAGGCGGAAAGTTTGCTCGTCGAGTCGGGCCAGCGTGCCGTCGTCGATCACTTTGCCATCTTCGTCGCACCACGTCGTGTACAACATTTGCCCCGCCGCACATTGGGCAACGTTGCGCGTCACCAATCGGTTGAGAAACCGAACGGCGTCGGGGCCGCGAATGATGTATTTGTGCAGGGGGGTGATGTCGATGAGCGCCGCCGAATTGCGAATGGCAAAGTATTCGCGGTCGTGATTCAATTCGTATGAGCCGACGACAAAGTAGCCGGCCCATCGCCGCCAGTTTTGCGGCTCGCACAACGGCGCCGTTCGGGGATGAAAAGGTGTGCCTCGCGTCATAAATGTCTCCGTTTATTTTGAGTATCCCAACGTTTTGGAGATCCGATCCGCCGCTTGAATCGCGCGCGGCGTTAGTTCCGCAATTCGCTCCGGCGTGAGCCGCGCGCTCGGCCCGCCCACCGAGATGGCCGCCACCACCCGCCCCTCGTGATTTCGCACCGGCGCACCCACCGCCACATGCCCCACTTCGAGTTCTTCGTCGGCAACGGCGTAGCCCTGCTCGCGCACGCGGTTCAGTTCGCGGCGAAGCGCGGCGGGCGAGGTGACGGAGTTCGCGGTGGGCTTCGCCAGTCGTCCGCTCAAAATGGCGTCGAACTCTTCGGTGGAGAGGTGAGCCAACAGCACTTTGCCGGTGGAGGTGGTATGCGCCGGCCAGCGCGTGCCAATGGAAGGGGTTGCGCCGACGAAATAGTGGCTAAGCACTTCATCGAGAATCAGGGTTTCGCCGCCGGTGAGAACTTCGAGCGTCGCCGTCTCGCCGGTCTTCTGCGCCAGGGCTTCGAGCTCGGGGCGGCTGGCGAGGTAGAGTCGGTTGGCGCGCAGGGCCCGGCCCCCCAGCGCAATGGCTTCGGGGCCGAGTCGGTATGAGTCGGTTTCGTCGTTTTTGGAGATCAGCCCAGCGCTTTCGAGCGCGGTGAGCATCCGAAAGGCGGTGGTCTTGTTCAGTTTGGCGGCGCGCGCCAGTTCTTTCAGCCCGAGTTCGGGTTGCGAATCGGTGAAGGCTTTGAGCAGAGCCACCGCGCGCAATACAGATTGGGTGCCGGGATAGGCTGGCATGAGGAGAAAATTCCTTGACAACGCCCGCAAAGCCGAATAGACTATGTTTCATATTGTAAAATGGTGTTTCAATAATGTCAACGTCCAGATTCCACCAAATCGGCGATTACGCCATCATCATCGTAGGGGCATCACTGCAAGCGGTGGCCTTCTTTCTGTTTCTCGTCCCGGCGCAGTTTGCGCCCGGCGGACTCAGCGGCGCGGCGCAGATTCTCAACAGTTTCACCGGCTGGCCCATCGGCGCGATTGTGCTGATTGCGAATGTGCCGCTCTTCATTCTCGGCTGGCGCTTTTTGGGCGGGCGGCGATTCTTCGCCCGAACGATCTTTGCTTCGGTCGTGTTCTCGGTGGTGCTCGATGCGCTCGCGCTTTTCTTTCCGCGCGGCGGCGTCACTGCCGATCCGGTGCTGAACGCGCTGTACGGCGCACTGCTGGGAGGCGTGGGCGGCGGGCTGGTCATCCGCTTTCAGGGCACGAGCGGCGGCACCGAGATTCTGGCGCGGCTCGTGTCGCAACGATACGGCATCCCGCTCTCGCAAAGCTACATGTACACTGATGCGGTTGTGGTGTTTCTGTCGGGATTGGCTTTCAGTTGGAGTCACGCGCTGTACGGACTCATCGTGCTGTATCTGTGGGGCGTCGTCACCGATTTCGTCGTCGAGGGGCAAGGCGTGATTCGCGCGGCGATGATCGTCACCGAACAGCCGGAGGCGGTGTCACGTCAGATCATGGCCGACCTCGCGCGCGGCGTGACGGCGTGGGCGGGAACGGGAATGTATTCGGGCGAGGGAAAGCAGATCCTGTATTGCGTCGTCACCCGCTCAGAGTTGGCGCAGCTCAAAGCCATCATTCACGAAGCCGATCCGGATGCGTTTGTGGTGATCGGCGTGGCGCACGAGGCGTTGGGAGAAGGATTCAAACGACTGGGCGGGGAGAGGTGAGTTATCATTCGCTCAAAGGAGTCCTCACGATGAACACGCCCCTACCCCATTGGCGATACGACCGCCTCACTTGGCCGGAGATGAAAGCGGCTCTGGCTCGCAAGCCACAGCCCGTTGTGGCCGTGCCCATCGGCGCGGTGGAAGATCACGGCCCGCACACGCCCCTCTCCACCGACAACGACATCCTCGAAGGTGTGCTGGCCGAGTGCGGCAAACGCGCCGATGGCGATCTGCTCATTCTGCCGACGATCCCCTTTGGGCTTGACGAGCATCACATGGATTTTCCCGGCACGATTGCGATTGACATCGAGACGACGCTGGCCTATCTTTCGCAAACGGCCATCTCCGTTGCCCGGCACGGCTTCACCCACATTTTGATCGTGAACGGGCACGGATCGAATCAATCGATCTGCGATCTGGCGGCGCGCAAGTGTGTGCTTGCCGCCGGCATCGCCTGCGCCGCCACCACCGTGAACGCCGCCGTGAGTCCGGCGCTGGTGGCCGACGTGCTCGACACTGAGCGCAGAGGCGGCTGGGGCAGTGTGGGGCACGCCTGCGAATACGAGACGGCGATGATGCTGCATCTGCATCCCGAACTTGTGCAGATAGATAAAGCCTACCGCGACATCGGCCAAGCCAAACTGAAATACTTCAATTGGGACTACCCGGAGCCGAGCGCGTATTCGTGGCAGGATTGGTGGAGCCGATTTTCAAAGGAAGGGATCTGCGGCGACGCCTCGGCGGCCACCCCCGAGTTTGGCCGCCGGATGTTCGAGGTGACGGTGTCCCGTTTCGTCGAGCTCGTCCGCGAGTTTCAGGCCATCCCCATCAAGCCGCGAGTCGATCATCACTGAGTTGCGCCTCTCCTCCTCAGTGCTATAATCCGTCACACTATCCTGAAGGAGGAGAGCAAAATGAAAAAACTGAATATCGCCGTTAGCCTGCTGGTCGTCGCCGCGTTCGTGTTGGTTGCCTGCGGCGGCGGCGCCACCGAAGCGCCCAAGGATCTGCTCGGCCAGATCATGGCGCGCGGAACGCTCGTCGTTTCCACTGATCCGAACTACGCGCCGCAGAGCGTTGCCAAGCCCGATGGCAAGCGCACCGAGGGCACCAAGTGCGCCAGCGATCAGTTGACCGCCGGAGAACTCGAAGGCTTCGATGTTGACGTGGCCCTCGAACTGGGCAAGCGACTCGGCGTGGAGACATGCTTCGTCACCCCCGGCTGGGATCTGATCACCGCCGGAAGTTGGGCTGACAAATGGGACATCAGCGTTGGCTCGATGACCATCACCACGGGCCGCCAGCAAGTTTTGCACTTCACATCGCCGTATTATTACACCCCGGCGCAGTTCGCCGCCGCCGCCGATTCGGGCATCGCCTCGCTGGACGACATCGCTAACCAGCCGGTGTGCGTCGGTGTAGCCACCACCTATGAGTCGTATCTCAACAAGAAGTTCGACGATCTCGGCCTGCCGGAATCGAGCATCTACGCTCAGCCGCCGGAAGGCGTTACCGTCATCCCGCTCACGAGCGATCAGGACTGCGCGCAATCCATCGGCGCCGGCCGCACCGACTTTCAGGTGTATCTCACTTCGGGCACCGTCGTCGATCAGAACATCGCCAGCGGCGTGCCGGTGGTGAAAGTCGGCTCGCCCGTGTACTCGGAAGATTTGTCGGTGGCGATTGACAAGTCGCATTCGCTCGACCCGACCTCGCTGGTGAGCAAACTCGATGAGGCGGTCAAAGCCATGCACACCGATGGCACACTAGCCAAACTCTCGAACCAGTGGTTTGGCATTGACCTGACACAGGCCCCCAACAAATAACCCTCACGTTGACATGTGGAAGCGGCTGGAAAGCCGCTTCCACTTTTTTGCTATGGCAACCGTCACCACCACCCCTTCGGCCTCCACCCCCGCCCCCAAAAGTCAGGCGCAGTTGATCCTCGAACGGAATCGACGAGCCCGCCGCAACTTCACGCTCAGTGTAGTCGCCTCGTGGATCGCCATGCTCCTCCTGTTGTTGTTTCTGTTCAGCGGCCTGAAGCTCAAGTCGAGCGCCGCCGGAACGCAAATTGCGATCACAAAATGGGTGGAGACAACAGGCAACAAACAGAAGCAGGATGAGACGCTGTTCAGTCTGCCCGTTGGAATCCCCAGCGGCGAGTTCGCGTATTCGACCATCACCCTCGACTGGGGCTTCGTGGGCAAAAACTTTGCCTTCATTCGAGACGGCATTTGGCAGACGATTGGCATCTCGGCCCTCTCGATTGTGACCGCCACCGTTTTGGCGCTGTTGGCCGCGCTCGGGCGGCTGTCCACCTTCCCGCCCGTGTACGCGCTTTCCACGTTTTACGTTTCGCTCATTCGCGGCACACCGCTCTTTTTGCAGGTCATCTTCTTCTTTCTCGCCCTGCCGCAACTGGGCATCGATCTGTCTGGCCTGTGGGCCGGTGTGATCGCGCTCGGACTCAACTACGGCGCGTACATGAGCGAAATCTTCCGCGCCGGTTTGCTCTCGGTGGGCAAAGGCCAGCGCGAAGCGGCGTTGGCGTTGGGCATGACTCAATCGCAGATGATGCTTCGCATCGTCATCCCGCAGGCTCTGCGCTTTGCCGTTCCGCCCACGGGCAACGAATTCATTGCCATGCTGAAAGATTCCGCGCTGGTGTCGGCCACCGGCTTCGTGCACGAGATTCTGTGGCGGGCCGGGGCCGCCGGAAAGCCGGTGAATCGCAACCTCGAGGCGTTGATGATCGCCGCCGTGTTCTACTGGTTCATGACTATTTCGTTCTCCGCACTGCAAGACCGGCTGGAAAAATACATGGCCCGCGGAGACCGGTGACCATTGCAGATTGCAGATTGCAGATTGCAGATTGAAAAATCTGCAATCTAACATCTGCGATCTAAAATCCCCCGTGCCCATCGTCAAAGTTTCCAACCTCGACAAATACTTTGGCCGCCTGCATGTGCTGAAAAACATTTCGCTGGAAGTGGCCGAGCGCGAAGTGGTGGTGATTATTGGCCGCAGCGGCTCCGGCAAAAGCACCCTGCTCCGCTGTATTAACTTCCTCGAAGAGCCGGACAACGGGATGATCGAAGTGGACGGCATCTCGGTGCCGGCTACCCACCGCAAGACGCGCGAGCACAATCAGCAAGTGCACGATCTGCGGCTCAAGACCGGCATGGTCTTCCAAGAGTTCAATCTGTTTCCGCACCTCAACGTGATCGAGAACATCATCGAAGCGCCGGTCACGGTGAAGAAGATGAGCAAAGAGCAGGCGTCGGAGATCGGGATGCGCTTTTTGGAGAAGGTGGGGCTGGCGGCCAAGCGCAGTGAGTTTCCGGCGCGGTTGTCGGGCGGGCAGAAACAGCGGGTGGCCATTGCCCGCGCGCTGGCGATGGAGCCGCGGGTAATGCTCTTCGACGAGCCGACTTCGGCGCTCGACCCGGAATTGATCGGCGAAGTGCTGAACGTGATGAAGCAGCTGGCCAAAGAGGGCATGACGATGGCCATCGTCACCCACGAAATGTCGTTTGCCCGCGAGGTGGCCGACCGGGTGATTTACATGGACGAGGGCTGTATCATCGAGCAGGGCGAGCCGGAGAAAATCTTTGCCGCCCCCGCCGACCCGCGCACCAAACAATTCCTCGAACGCATTCGGTGAGGGAGGGCACGCCCCTTCCATCGCGCGTCAGCCCGCTGTTTTAGGCAGTGAGCACCGGCAAGCCACCCAGAGATCGCAGCTCAAACAACCCTGCAATGCCAAACGACGACTTCGTCTGGACAGTCCGCACGTTCATCTACCAGCATTTTGCGGCGACGACGCGCGCGCCGGGGCTCGGCGAGATCGCCCGACACTTTGGCCTGAGCGCCGGGCAAGCGGGCGAAACCCTCACGGCGCTTCACGAGAAGCACGCGCTCTTTCTCGAACCGGGGACGCTCGACATCCGCATCGCCAATCCCTTTTCGGCCATCCCCACTCCGTTCGAGGTGGAAGCGGACGGCAAAAGATATTGGGCCAACTGCGCCTGGGATAGTTTCGGCATCCCCGCCGCCCTGCACGCCACCGAGGCCGCCATCCGATCGGTGTGCGCTCACAGCGGAGCGCCGCTGTCGTTGAGCGTGAAGCAAGGTCGGGCCGTGAGCAGCGGAGAAGTCGTCCATTTTCTCGTGCCGTTCCAACGGTGGTACGAAGATATGACCTTCACTTGAGCGACGATCCGATTCTTCCGGTCGGAAGAAGACTTACAGCAGTGGCAAAGCGAGCGCGGCAAGGCCGAGGGCGAAACGCTCCGCCCCGAACAAGTTTGGGAGTTGTCGCGACTGTGGTATCACAACCGCCTCTCGCCGGACTACCGGGGCCGAACGGTAGCGCAAGTGGAAGAGATTTTCCACGCGCTCAATCTCACCTCGAAGTTTTGGTACATGGACAAGCCGACGGACGAATTGCAGAAGTGACTGTCGGCAACAAGGCTTTTCACCACTGAGTTCACAGAGAACACGGAGAAGACCCATAAAAATCTCTGTGAACTCTGTGGCCTCAGTGGTTCAAATGCCAGTTCTTGTGCGGGATTCGGATTCAAGAAGCGCTCTCTCAGGGCGCCGCGCAGAGCAATTCGTTCGATGCATTCGGCAGTATCGGCGGGCAACAGCGGCGGCTGATGCTGTTCGATGAGCGCGCGAGTCCGGGTGTTCACCCGACTCTCGAAAGCCAACCGCTCCGAGTCGGCCCACTCTTTATCTCCACCCCGATACAGCAATTGCGAATACCACACATCGCGCATGTGTTCAAGCGTATAGGGATGGGTGACAAATTCGCCCCTCGTTTCAACTCCGGCAAATAGATTGAGCGACAACGAGTCGGCGTCCACCGCCACCGCGCCGAAGAGGTGCGAGAGCATCGCGGCAATTTCGTCGGTCGCCGCAATCATCTCCGGCATCACCACCGTCGCGCTTCCCAGCAACCCCACATCGTGAATCAGATTCGCGCCGACGAGGCTGGCCATCATGCACGACGAGGCCGCTTCGAGAATCGCTTGCCCGTCGAACGTCTGCGAGTCGCTGGTACCGCCGGTGCCGAAATTTGGCAGTTCGAAATAATGCGCCATCTCGGCCATCAGCGAATTGCCCAATTGAAACTCCGGCGCCCCGTATGAAAACACGGTGGTCTTCATATCCATCACCGAAGCCATGCCGCCGAAGATGAACGGCGCGCCCGGGCGTTTGAGTTGATGCACGACCAACGCGCTGAGCGATTCGGCGCACAGTTGAGCGATGATGGCCGCCTGACTCTGCGGGGCCGTGCCGCCCATCGCCGCATACGGAACATAGGCGACGGGCAGGCCGTGTTCGGCGCAATACAACAGCTTGCCGATAGACTCATCGGGGTGCAGCAACGGGGACACCGGCTCCGCGTAAACGATCACGTTCGAGCGCGCGCGCAATGCCGAGTCGCCGCCCACCGCCAATGCGGCCATCTCTCGCATGTCGCGCAGTGAGTCGAGAGAGATGGGCATGGTCAGCACGGGCTTCGTCGAATGCTGGAGGCACTGCGCCAGCGATACGCGGTCGGCGATCTCCGGCGGGCAATCGGCAGTCAAGCCGGAGGCGGTGATGAAGTGAATGTTTGGCAGTGAGTCGGCGAGCACGGCATTGCCAATCACATCCTGTTTGAGGCATGGCCGCCGCTCGCGCGTGAACGGATCGAGCACGTCGGGCGCGTCGGTGTGCGCCCCGTAATAAATGTTGCGGCCCTCCAAGCGCATGGCCTCGCCGCCATGGCGCGCAAAAATCGAAATCGCGCTCGGCGCGCACTCCACTGCTTGCACGATCAAGTGCGGCGGAATGAAAACGCGGTCGCCTTCGATGCGCGCGCCCGCGCGCCGCAAAAGTTCGCGGGCTTCCGGCTCGGTGAGGCGCACGCCGATTCGGTCGAGCAAGTTGTGCGCGGCTTCGGCGATGGCTTCGCGCTCTTCGCCGCTCAAAAGGTGAAGTGTCGGTTTCATGGGGACTCACAATCCGGCCAACGCGCTCCGCAAGTCGGCGATCAAGTCATCTTTGCTTTCCAGCCCCACCGAGATTCGGATCAACCCGGCGCTCACTTCGAGCGGCGAGCCTTGCGTGCTGGCGTGAGTCATCGCCGCCGGAATCTCGATGAGCGATTCGATGCCGCCGAGCGACTCGGCCAATGCAAACAACCGGGTGCGCTCCGCCACCCGCCGCGCCGCGTCGGCGCCGCCGCGCACCACAAACGAGATCATGCCGCCGCCGTTTCGCATCTGCCGCATGGCTAACGCGTGCTGAGGATGATCGGGCAGGCCGGGATAGATCACCTCGTCCACTGCCGGGTGGTCGGCAAGAAATTGGGCGACGGCCAGCGCGTTCCCGGCGTGGCGATCCATGCGCACCGGCAGAGTCTTCACCCCGCGCAGAACGAGCCAGCAATCCATCGGGCCCGGCACCGCGCCGATGGCGTTCTGCAAAAACTTCAGCCGTTCGTGAATCGCGTCGTCGTCGAGGATGGCCGCGCCGCCGATCACATCGGAGTGCCCACCGAGATATTTGGTGGTGGAGTGCGCAACGATATCCGCGCCGAGTTCGAGCGGTCGTTGCAGGTAGGGGGTGGCGAAGGTGTTGTCCACGCCCATCAGCGTGCGCGGGCCGTTGGCGTGCGCGAGGTCGGCGATGGCGCGGATGTCGAAAATTTTGAGGCGCGGGTTGGTGGGTGTCTCCAGCCACACCAGCCGCGTGTTCGGGCGCAGGCCGTCGCGCACAGCGGCGAGATCGGTCATCTCCACAAACGTGTATTCGATGCCATAGTCTTTGAGAATTTTGTCGAGAAGCCGGAACGTGCCGCCGTACACATCGTTGCCCGCCAGCACGTGTTCGCCCGCCGCCGCCAGCCGGAACACGGTATCGATGGCGGCCATGCCCGACGCAAAGGCCAGCCCGTGCTTGCCGCCTTCGAGCGCGGCGAGGCAGGCTTCGAGCGCCGCGCGCGTGGGGTTGCCCGTGCGCGAATACTCGTAGCCTTTGTGTTGGCCCACCCCATCCTGCACGTAGGTTGAGGTTTGATAGATCGGCGTCATCACCGCGCCGGTGGATGGATCGGGCTGTTGCCCGGCGTGGATAGCGAGGGTTTCGATGCGGTAGTGGTGATCAGTCATTGTGCGCGCAACGGTGGGCGGGGAGTGGCGGACGACCGTGATCGTCCGCCCCACCATCCACCGTCAAACTGAAATGTTCTCGCAATATGCCTTTGTCGCCCCGACAGGGTGTTTATTGTATAATCGTTCGGAGCATGGAAGAAATCGAATTCGTGGAGCCGGAGGAGATGCCTCAGCCGCCGGAGAGTGTGACGATTGAGAGCCTGCAAGCGCGAGTATACCCCGACGGGCGGCGAGTGCGGCTGGAGGTGAAGATCACGCCATTCTTCCAGCGCCCCAATCTTGAGTTTACCATCACCAACGCCGAAGGGCGCGAAGTGGCCTCGCTGGCAGTCATCGAGTCGATAGATCACAAATTCGAAATGACCGCTCACCTGCGCGGGCCCCAGCCGGTTGGCCGGCACACCCTGCGCGGCGAACTCTTTTACGAACCGGAGTCCCCCCGAAAGGCAGTCGAAGTGACATTCGACGTTGCCCCGACGGGAAATTAATCTTTATCACAGGCACGCACATGGATTCTTCTTCGATGATCGGCAAAATGGTTGGCCGCTACCAGATTGTGGAACTGCTGGGGCGTGGAGGCATGGCCGAAGTGTACAAGGCTTATCAGCAGAGCCTTGATCGCTACGTAGCCATTAAGTTGATGCACACCTTCCTCTCGGAAGACTCCGACTTCTTCGAGCGCTTCAACCGCGAGGCCAAGAACGTGGCCGCCCTCCGCCACCCCAACATCATCCAGATCCATGACTTCGACCACGAAGGCGAAACGTATTACATGGTCATGGAGTTCGTGGACGGCGGCACGCTAAAAGATCGGCTGGAGCAACTCGCCCGGCAGGGGCAGCGCATCCCGCTCAACGAAGCCGTGGGCATCATCAAAGATGTCGGCTCCGCGCTTTCCTATTCGCACAAGCGCGGCATGATCCATCGCGACATCAAACCGGCCAACGTGATGATCGACTCGAATGGCCGGGTGATCCTCACCGACTTCGGCATCGCCAAAATGCTTTCCGGCGCGAAGTTCACCGCCTCCGGGTCGATCCTCGGCACGCCGTCGTATATGGCCCCCGAACAGGGTCTCGGCCAACCCGGCGACGCCCGCGCCGACATCTACTCGCTCGGCGTGCTGCTCTATCAACTCTCCACGGGCCGCCTGCCCTACGACGCCGACACGCCCGTGGCCGTCATCCTCAAACACGTCAACGAGCAGTTGCCGCCGCCGCGCACGATCAACCCCAACACCCCGCAGAGTGTCGAGAACATCATCGTTAGGGCGCTGGCAAAAGACCCGGCGCATCGTTATCAAACTGTGGAAGAGATGCTGGCCGATCTCAACAACATTGATTCGGCGGCGCACCTCGAACTGCCTCCCGACAGCACCATTGCCAACCGGCCCGGCGAGCGCACCATGCGCACCGTGCCCGATGCTCACGTCGGGGCAACGGTCGTGAGCAGTGAGCATACAAAACACATGGTCGCTGGCGGCCCGGCCAGCGCCCTCTCCGAACCGGCGCTCAAGCCCACCCCAGCTGCGGGGCCGAACCTCACGCCCTTCATCATCGGCGGGGTCGCGTTGGTGGTCATCGCCATCATTGTCGGCGTGGTCATCGTCGGCGGCGGACTGTTCGCCGCCTCACAGCAGCCCACCGCCACTGCGGTGGCGGCCATCACCCACACATCCGCCCCCACCGACACCGCCAAACCCGGCGGCTCGCCCACCATCGATCCGGTCATCATGGCCATCACCGAGCAAGCCGGAACCGCCGCCGCCCAGCAAGCCACCATCGCCGCCCTGCAAGCCACCGACACCCCCGTGCCCACGCCTAACCTCACCGCAACGTTCGAGGCCTGCACGTTCGACGCAAAGATCGTCAGCCAAGATCCGAAAGACGGATCGAGTCTGACCATCAATAAAGAAACGAAGGTCAACATTGAAATTCAGAACACCGGCACGTGCGCGTGGGAAGACACCACTCAACTGACCTTTGACAGCGGCGACTCGATTCACACCGCCGCCAGCGTGCCAGCCCCCGCCGCCAAATCGGGCGACACTGTTGTTGTCGCCGTGGCCCTCAAGCCCGCCGAATCCCGAACGTACACCGCAAAGTGGATCGTACGACTGGCTTCCGGCCGAGACGTGGGCGCGCCGTTCACGCTGACGTATAAAGGCATCGTGGCCGCCACCGCCGCGCCGAGGCCCACACTCGTTCCCACCCCCGTTCCACCCACGCCCACCTCGGCAGTCATCGGCGGCGGCCCGATCACCGGCGCAAATCCCACATTCTTCTCATGCTCGTACGTCCCCAACACCACCGACTATCAATGCCTCACCAGCATCGGAGTCGGCGGCGGCACGGCGCCCTACACCATCACCATTGATGGCGACTCCAGCACCACTAAGACCGGGAGCACCGCGCAGAATCCGTACTTCATTCAACTGCGCGGGCGGCGCTGTATCGACCGCATCTTCACTTTCCAAGTGATCGACGCTACCGGCCAAGTGTTCAATGGCTCCGGCGCTTTCTATCCGAAGGAGTCCAAACTCTTCAACAACAACACCGAAGTCTGCGGCGATGGGTGATAAGACGATGCTCCGATCCTGAGCAAAGTGGATGTGCTCAGGGCATGAATGGGTCAGCGCATGAGCGTCGACGTTTTGGGCGTCATTGGCGATATTGAAATCATTGCCGTCGGCAGTTCCATTCAAGAGATCGCGCGCTTGCGAAAAGTCTACGGCAAAGGCCGTTGGCGAAAGATGAAAGGCATTGCACTCGTTCGTTTGCCAGATGGCGCGATTTGTCGGGCCGAGATCCACTGGTACGAAGCGCATGGACTCGGCAAGAAGGAAATCAAAGTCAAGCGAATCTTGGCGGAGTAAACATGGCAACAAAACCGACGGCAACCGCCTCACGAAAGGCCCTCAAATCCCGTTTTGTGATCTGCGTGAAAAACGAGGGCTATCTTGCATCGTTGGAGAAGCGAAAAATCTATCAAGTGTTGCCGGATGCCAAAGCCAGCGCTCATAAACTTATTCGGGTAATCGACGAGTCCGGGGCCGACTACCTCTACCCGGCAGACTTTTTCGTTTCGGTTCGATTGTCGCAAAGGATAGCTGCAACGCTTGCGTTGGCTGCCTAAATCGTGCGCGCGGGCCGCTCCTCAGGGCGGCCTTTTCGTTTATTCGTCGCCCATTCGTTGACACGCTTGTGGATCTCTCTGCCACCATTCGCCTGCTCGGCGACCTGCTCGGCGAGGTGATCGCCGAACAAGAGTCCCCCGCCATCTTCGAAGCCGAAGAGCAAATCCGCGCCCTGGCCAAAGCCCGCCGCGGCGGCGACCCCTCCGCCGCCCTCCGCCTTCCCACCGAAGTCGCCTCCCTCTCGCCCGAATCATCGCGCGCCATTGCCTCGGCCTTTGCCCTCTATTTCGATCTCATCAACCTCGCCGAAGAATCTCAGCGCGTCAGCGCCCTCCGCCAGCGCGAACGCGACCGCCACCCCGAGCCCACTGGCGAGTCCGTTGCCGAAACCATCGCCGCGCTCAAACAACGCGGCCTCACCGCCGAGCAGGCGCGAGCGCTCCTCGAAAACCTCAGCATCGAACTCGTCCTCACCGCTCACCCCACCGAAGCCAAACGCCGCACCGTCCTCTCCAAACTCGAACGCATTGCCCGCCATCTTCACTTTCTGCGCGAGAATGACCCCCTGCCCCGCGAGCACGCCGACTCCATCGCCGCGCTCCGCGCCGAGATCACCGCCCTGTGGCTCACCGACCGCGCCCGCACTGCCCGTCCCGCCGTCACCGACGAAGTGCGCACTGGCCTCTATTTCGTTGACGACATTTTTTGGGACGCGCTCCCGCGCATTTACGCCGACCTCGACTCCGCGCTCGCCGAACACTATCCCGATCTGACCGCCCCCTCTCGCTGGCTCACCCTCGCCTCGTGGGTTGGCGGCGACCGCGACGGCAACCCCAACGTCACCGCCCCCGTCACCGCCGAAACCCTGCGCCTCCATCGCGGCCTCGCCGTCGAAAAGCATCGCCGCGCATTGCAAGACCTCGCCCGCCGCCTCAGCATCAGCGACCGCCGCATCCCCATGCCGCCCGATCTGCGCGAGTGGCTCGACGCCCGTCGGCCTCTCCCGCCGCACGTGGCCTACCTCGAAACCCGTTACGTCCACGAACCGTTCCGCCTCGCCATCGCCCTCCTCGCCGCCGATCTCGAATCCGCATCGAAAGAGGACATGACCGCGCGGCTGCTCGACGCCGCGCCGCACACCGCCCGCGTCCGCGCCGACGACTTCACCGCTCTGCTCGATCTCATCACCCACGCCCTCCCCCGCTCAATTACGCATAACCAATTACTCACCCTCCACCGCCAGTTCGAAATCTTCGGCCTCCACGCCGCCCGCCTCGATCTCCGCGAAGACTCGTCTCGCCTCAACGCCACCCTCGCCGAAACATTGCGCGCCCTCAAAATCGATTTGCAATTCGACTCGAAAGATGATCGCGCCCGCGCCGAACTTTTGAGTCGGCTGCTCGACACTACGGGCGGGTCAGAGGCCCGCCCCTACGGCCCCGACAATTTGGCCGCCCTGCCCGCCGCCACCGCCGACTCCGCCGAAACGTGGGCGCTCTTCCGATTGCTCGCTCGTGTTCACGCCGTGTATGGGCGCGACCTGCTCGGCCCGTTCATCGTCTCCATGACTCGCGGCCCCGCCGACCTCCTCGCCGTTCTGCTCATGGCCCGCTGGAGCCATTGCGCCGACGGCCTCAGCATCGTGCCGCTGTTCGAGACTCTCGACGACCTCGCCGCCGCGCCGCGCATCCTCGCCGATCTCTTTTCGCTCGACTCATACCGCGCGCACCTCGCCGCGCTCGGCAACGAGCAAATCGTGATGATCGGCTACTCCGACAGCAACAAAGACGGCGGATACCTCGCCGCAAACTGGGCGCTGTATCAAGCGCAAGAGCACATCGCTCGCGTGTGCCGCGAACACGGAGTCCGCCTCACCCTGTTTCACGGGCGGGGCGGCACGGTGGCCCGGGGCGGCGGTCCCGCGAATCGGGCTATTCGAGCCCAGCCGCCCGCCACGGTCAATGGCCGCTTCCGCCTCACCGAGCAGGGGGAGACCGTCGCCTCTCGATACTCTGATCCCGTTCTCGCCCATCGCCACCTCGAACAGATCGTCAGCGCCGTCCTCCTCGCCTCCGCGCCTATCGCCAATTACCAATCACCAATTACCAATGAGTGGCGACACGCCTTGTCAGCCATGTCCGCCGCCGCCCACGCCGCCTATCGCGCGCTCGTCTTCGAGACTCCCGGCTTCATCGAGTTCTGGCAAACCGCCACACCCATCGACGAGATCAGCCGCATGAGAATCGGATCGCGCCCCACCGCCCGCCGCGCCGGGAAACTCGAAGTGCACAACATCCGCGCCATCCCGTGGGTCTTTTCGTGGATGCAGAGCCGCTTCAACCTGCCCGGCTGGCTTGGGTTGGGAACGGCAATCTCAAATCTCAAATCTCAAACTCCAAACTTCAAAGAGATGTACGAGGGTTGGCCCTTCTTCCGCGCATTGCTTGACAATGCCGAAATGTCGTTGCTCAAAGCCGATCTCGGCATCGCCGCCCTCTACGCCGATCTTGTGCCCGACCGCGAACTGGCCGGCCGAATCTTCGCCCTCATCCGCGATGAATACGAACGCACCTGCGAGGCCGTGCTGGCCGCCTCCGGCCACACCGAACTGATGGACGCCGACCCCGTGATCCAACGATCCGTTCAGCTCCGCAACCCTTACGTCGATCCATTGAACTACCTGCAAGTGGAAACGCTCCGCCGCCTGCGCGCCTTGCCCGAAGAACAGCGAGAGGGGGCCGAAGCCCTCCACGATGTCATGATCCTCACCATCAACGGCATTGCCGCCGGGTTGAGGAACACGGGCTAACCCCCTCGTTATTTCACTGTTACCGTTGCCAATTCGATAGCGCGGTCGGGCCACTCACTGCCATCGGCGCGGAAAGCGATGAGCGGAATGACGGTCGCCGGATCGTACAGCCCGACGAAAAGGCGATAGTCGCCCGCAGAGGGGATGATGAGCGTGTGCGTATCCACAACGGGATGCGCCGGGCGCCACAAACTGGTGGGCCAGTTTCCGTTCGCCGGGGGGCCGTCGGCCTGCGCGATCAGCGCCCCGCCCCCATCCCGGTCGCGCACATGCACGAACACGGTGAGATCGGCGGCGAGGGATTCTGAGGCAAGCCAATAGAGAGTGAGCGAGATCGGTTGATTGGCGATGAGGGGTTGCGGAAGATCGTAGCCCAGCAGTGAGAGGCCGCCTTCGAGAGTCGAGTCGGCGGGGTGAGTGGGATTGACGGTGATCGGTTGGGATGAGTCGAGCGTGCCGACGCCCACAAGCGCCGAAGGGATGGGGCCGCCGTCGAGGGTGGTGATCGGAAACGGTCGAGCGGGGTCGGAGTTCCACATAGCAATATCGAGCCACAACGCGGTGGGAGTGGTTGAATCAGAATCAATTTCGATGACGTAGGAATCGGGGTAAAGGTCGCCGGGCTTCCAAAACGAAGTGGGGCGGAGGCCGCCGCCGGGCCACGAATCGACACTGCCGACGAGCGCGCGGTCGCGTCCGAGCAGATGGAGGAAGAGGTTGTAGTCTTCGGCTATTGGCGCGAGGGAGCGCCAGTAAAGGGTAATTAGTAATTGGTTATTGGGGGTGAGGCGGTCGGGCGAGTCGAGAGTGTAGCCGATGAGTTCAACGCCGGGCGCGATGATGGCGCGCACGGGTTTGAGGTTAGGCGGGAGTTGAGAGTCGGCGATGGGCGACGGAGGAATGTATGCGGCGGCAACGCTGTTGGCGGCGGTGAAGGCGGCGATGAAACCAAACGCGCCGATGAGCACGCCGACGACTCGCATCGTGTGCTGTCGCGGAATCCATGCCAGCAATGCAACGGAAAGATAGGCGCACAACGGGGCAAGGGTGGTGAACATGAGCCGCCCTTGCGCCGAATAGCTGAGGAGATTCCAGCGCAAGAGGCTGGCGGCGGTGGTGATGATGAACACGACGAGAAGCGCGTGTGTGAGCCATTGCCAGCGCGAGAGGCGGCGCAGTGATTCGCGGCGGGCAATGAGAGCCAGCGCTCCGCTGGCAATGCCGATGAGGGTGAGCGCAGTATAAAAGTTGTACATCCAGCGCGGGGCCATAATGTTGAACGAGCCGAACATGCCCCAAAACGAAAGCCAGAAACTCGGCCACTCGGAGAGGAAGGTTTGCAGGGTGTATGGTTCGAGGCGAGTGGCGGTGATTTGCGAATGGATTTTGATGGCGAGCAGTTCGCCGTAGAGGGCGATGTTGCGAACGTACCACCAGCCGGAGAGGAGGGCGACGATGACGACGATGATTGTGCCGTTGACGAAGAAGCGTTTCCATTGGCCGGTGCGGGCGGCTTGCAGAAGCAGAGCGAGTCCGACGATGGGGATGAGGATGAGCGCGGAGACTTTGGAGAGCGCGCCGATTCCCAAAAGGAGGCCGACAGCGGGAACATCCCATCGGCGTTCGCCGATCTCGCGAGAGAGGATTTGCGACGGGCCGAGGGCGAGGTGAACGGCAACGAGCAGAGAGAGCGCGGCGATGAGCCAGGTGAGGCTGTCGTTGTTCACCGAAGCGGTGATGAAGATGAAGGTGGGGTTGAAGGCGAGGAGGGCGGTGGCGAGGATGGACACCCCTGCCCCCACCCTGACCCTCCCCCGTTCAGCAGTTCTCTGAACGGGGGAGGGGAAAAGAGCGACAACAAAAAGATAGGTGGCTGCTACCGTGCCCGCGCCCATGAGGAGAGAGAAAGTGCGAATGATGTAGATCGCCAGCGCCGAGCCACGCAGGGCAAACGGCTCGACGACGGCGCGGCCCACGGCGCGAGTGTAGTTAACGTTTTGCGGAGCGCCGGGGATGCCAATGCGGGCGAACGGATTGGGGGCGCGCAGTGAGTCGAAATCGCTGGTGTCGATCCAAAAAGTGAGCGCCGCGCTGAGGTAATAATAGGCTGGAGGGTGAAAGCCCACTTGCTCCCACGGTTGTTTGACGTCAAGCCGTTGAACGGGAAGACCGCGGCCGAGTGCGACGTGGCGAACGAATGGATAATGGAACACTTCATCGGAGGCCTCGAAGGGCGGCGTGGCGAGGGTATAGAGGAGGCCGAGCGAGAGGTAGGCGAGGAGGATGAAGAATAAAGGGTAAACGCGAAATACCAAGGAGCGCATGGAAGAGCAATTGGTGATTAGCGATTGGTGATTGGCGATGGGCGGCTAGCGACGAACAATGCGATGTAAATCGTGAGGGCGATGATGGAGATAATCGCGCCAACGATGAATGCCACAGGGCGATAGTTCAGTTCAATAGTCGCCGGGCCAGCGGGGACGGGAATAGCGATTAGAAACGCGTCGGCTTCGAGGGCAGGCGCGGGTTGGCCGTTGACGGTGGCAACCCAGCCGGGATAGTAGGCTTCGCTGACGACGAGGAGCGCGGGTGAATCAGCAGTGACGGTGAAGGCGAGGCGGCCCGGAGAATCTTCGAGGGTAGAAGGGGCAGGCGCAGCGGCGAATGGCCGCTCCGCGTTGCGAATGGCGAATTGTGGATCGCGGATGATAGCAGTGGTGAAGGGATCGAAGGCGGGGGTTTGCAGGGCAGCGAACACCGAGTTGCGGTCGGCGGCGATTTGAGCTTGATGCACGAGCCACGCGCGGCGCGGAATCTCGAACATGCGATAGACTTTCGCATCGCCTTTGGGGGCCGCGCCCTCGGCCACGCGCTCAGCGGGCGGCAGTTCGTTTTCGCGAGTGAGCGCTCCGTTCTTCCACGTGATCAAATACTTCATGCCGATCACTTTCCAGCGCAAACTTTCTGGCGCGCGTTCGTCGAACTCGGCCCACGCCGCCGGACGAATGGGCGAGATGCCGCCCCACTCTTTGAAGCCGTAGCCGCAGGCAAAGTGGCCCTGCATTCGGGCATCATCCTGCACCCGAAAGAAAGGGGCGGGATCGGCGCGGATGGGATCGAGGATGGAAAAAGGAGGATACGGGTCGAAAGGCGCGACGAGGTTCGACGCAGTTCGGTTGGAATAGAGATCGATGACGGTGGCGGCCGCCACCGCGAGGGCGACGATCACTGCGGGGAGCCGGGTCCGCGCGCTGATCGATCTCAGTAGTTGATCGAATCCCAATGCGGCGAGGATCGCTATCGAAAACGAAACGAGCGCGGCAATGCGCTCTTGCCCGCGAAAGAGGCGATAGCCGGGCAATAACCAGTAGGCGATAGAGTACACAGGCGTGTTGCCGCCGAACGAAAGAAGGAGGCCGACGACGGCGACGGCGAGCCAGAAGGCGGCCCTCACCCCCCGAAACGCAATAGCCAGCATTGCCAACGCCAGCGGCGCGAGGCCAATGTACAACGGGCTCCACATCGGATCGGTGAAGAGGAATTGTTTGACGATGCCGAGAGGGAAGCCGCGAGAAAGTTCCTCGAAGGAGAGCGAGGCGCGAGTGGAGAGGGAGAGGTATTGCGCCTGCGGCAAAAGCTGCACGAGCGAAAGGCCGAAGAGCAAGCCGAAGATCGCGGCGAGGCGAGTCAGAGTCCAGCGCCACGGGCGGCCATCGAGCGCGGCGCGATGGATGAAATACGCAATGGAAAGGTAGGCGACGAAGAGAAAGGTTTGAGGGTGCCCGGCGAAGAAGGCGAGGGCGAGCGTGAGAGCAGGCCAGATTGTGGAGCGAAGAGCGTGGGGCGTGGGGCGTGAAGCGGAGAGGCGGCGAAGGGAGAGGAGGAGGAGCGGAAGCCAAACAATGGTTTCGAGGATGGCTGTTTGCAATGGCGGGTAGCCGATGAGGTAGCCGCCGTAGGTGAAGACGATGGCGCCGAGGAGGGGAGGGAGATCGCAGATTGCGGATGGCTGATTGCTGATTGCCGCTGGCTGATCGCTGAGTTCGGCGCGGAGGAAGAGGAAGGTGAAGAGGCTGGCGAGGAGGTAGTGAGAGGCCGCTTCGAGGGTGAGGGCGAAGAGGGGGAAGTGGCCGTAGCCTAACAGTTTCAGAATCGCATAACTGATCCAGATTGGCGGGTAGAACAGTTGCGATTGCGGATCGGCGTGAAAGGGATAACCGGCAAAGAAGCAGTCGGCCCACAGCGGCAGGCGCCCCGCGGCGAGGGCGCGATAGGCGATGTTGCGGAAAACAAAGAACTGCTGGGTGAAGTCGCCGTCGGGGAAGGAGGCTTGCCCGGCGAGGTAGCGCCAGAAGAAGAGCAGCCAAAGGGCGAGGAGAAGGATGAAGGATGAACCCCCTGGCGAGGGCAGGTGATGAAGGATGAAACGGCGCATGGGGTTTGACAAGATGAGTGGATGAGGGGGTGACAAGATGAGTCATGCACTCATCGTGTCATCGTGTCAAATCAGGGAAGGACTCTGATCTTCGATAGATACACAAAATTGTCGGTGAGGCGGCCATCGGGCAGGAGGAGCTGCAGGCGAACGCCGCGCTCATCGTAAAGCCCTACTTCCACATCATACACGCCGGGCGGAGTGTCAAACTTGAGGGGGAGCACACGAATATCGGCCACGATTTGATTCGGCGCCCATGCCGCAGTGGGGGCCGCGCCGTCGAGCGGCCACGAATCGGATTGCCCCCACAACGTCTCGCCCGCGCCGCGCACGTGCGCAAACACTGAATAATTTTTCGCCATCGGTTTCAACCCGCGCCAGTGCAGTGTGAGCGTGAGCGACTCACCGGGCGAGAGCGCGCGGCGATCCATGTCGTAGCCGATCAATTCGATCTGCCCGCCGAAGTTGAACGATTGGGGATTGGGGGCACTGCCGGGGTTGGCGGCGATGGCGAGGGGCGAGAGCGTGAGCGCGTCGCGTCCGGCATCCGGGCCGCCTTCGGTGGCGACGAGCAGTCGGTCGCCCGTCGCGTAATCATAGAGGCCGATCTCGATGGCCGCCTCGCTCGGCGCATATGTTGTCGGCGGAATGGTGGTCACATATGTGTCAGCCAGCGTTCGCCCCACCTCCCATTTGCGCGTGGGCATGAGGCCGAGTCCGGGAAACGTGTCGCGCTGGGCGACGACGATTTGATTCTCGTCGATGACGTGAACGAACACGCTCCAATCTCTGTCCATGGCAACGAGCGATTGCCAATAGAGGATGAGGGTGAGTTGTGAGCCGGGAGTGGCGAAGGCGGAGTCGAGAGAATAGCCGAGCAGGCGCATCTCGGCGGGGAAGCCCGGCGCGCCGAAGTCCACATTGGCGCGGTGAGGGATGGCGGCGATTTGATCGGGCGTGAGCGCGGGGGGGTCGGCGTAGGCAGGGGCGATGAAGGCAAACGGCGCAACAACGGTGACGGCGGCCATGAAGAGAATGATGGCGGCGAGGGCGAGGGGGCGAATGCGAGTCGGCAGGATGGTTCGCAACCCGAGGGCGATCAGCACACCGATGGCCGAGAGGCCGGAGAAGATGAGTCGGCCTTGCGATGACCACGTGATCGTTGCCCACTGAATGAGGCCGTAGCCGATGAGGGCGAGGTGGCCGAAGAGCAACAGATAGCGGGCGGCAAATGGCGAATGGCGGGTAGCCGATGGCAAATGACGAAACAGCGTGATGGCGCTTTGGACAATGAAGAGGGCGAGGCCGATGAGGGCAACGAGGGCGATAGTGTTGAGGGCGGTGTAAATCCAATCGCTCATGGGAATGTTGACGCCGCCGAAGAGGCCCCAAAAGGAGCGAGTGAAACTTTCGCGCTCGCCCCACAATTGGAGGAGTGAGGCGGGCGCGGCGCGCTTGCCCAGCACGGCGATGAAGGCATTCCAGCCGAGCAGGTCGCCGTAGAGAGTGAGGTTGCGGTAATACCACCAGGAGGGGAGGAGGAGGGCGGGAATGAAGATCAATGAACAATGAACAATGAAAGAATGAACAATGGCAGAATGAGCGCTGATCGCTGACGGCTGAAGGCTGATGGCTATGAGGGTGAGGCCGGTGAGGGCGAAGAGGCCGAGGGCCGATTGTTTGGTGAGGGCGGCGAGGCCGAGCAGGAGGCCGAGGGCAAAGGACTGTTGATTGGTAATTGGTAATTGGTAGTTGGCAACCGCTGATGGCTGACTGCTGACCGCTAACCGCTGACCGCTGATGCGAACGAGAATGAAAAGGATGGCGGCGGAGAGGAGCGAGGCGAGGTTGTCATTGTTCACGGCGCCGGAGATGAAGGCAAACATGGGAATGAAAGCGACGAGCCCGGCGGCGGCGAGGCGCGAAGGCTCGTCGTCGAAAAACTCGCGGGCGGTGAGATAGGTGAACAGCACTGTGCCTGCGCTCATCAACACCGAGAGGAGGCGGATGAGGCGCACGGCCAACACTGCGCCTCGCCATGGGAAGTTTTCGGCGGAGGTGTGAACAACGAGATTGGTGTTGCCATCGGGTGTGATCACGCCGTTGTCAACGTGCGGGTTGAGCCAGCGCACTTGCGGCATGTCGCTCGTGTCGATCCACGCCGTGGCCCAGCCCATGAGGTAATAATAGAGCGGCGGCTGGCTGGCTTCTTGCCGCCACGGGCCCACGTTGGCCGGGTCTTGCACCGGCAGCGCCCCACCCCGCGAAAGATGCTGAACCATCGGGTAATGCCAGAGTTCGTCGGAGGCTTCGAAGAGGGGCGTGGCGACAGCGTAGACCGCGCCGGTGATGAGAAAAGCGAGGAGAAGCCAGATGACGGGCTGGCGCTTCACAATTTGCATGAGAGGCCGAGTCACCGCCCGTGTTTGGGGAGTCGCTCCGGGTGGTCTGCCGGAATGTATGGAATCAAACCCTGACGATAGGCTTCTTCCTGAGCGCCGCGCGGCATATATCGAATATCCACTATCATGCCATTCACGTTGAGTATCCAAACCAGCGGATTGCTGTCCACGAGGCTCGGCAGTGTCCAACGGGGATCGAGCTGGAACATGTCGAACATATCACGGATGATCTTGGCTTTGGCCGAGCCACTGCTCGGGCTGACGCCGAAGGCGGCGCACAATTCATCAGCCCTCATGTATGGAGGATTGGACTTATCGAAGAGGAAGTTGACTGTGCCGAGTGCATACACGATGGCGCAGGCCCACATCTCCGGCTTGCCACGATCAATGGGAGATGGTCTTTTGCGAGCCAGCGCCGCCGCCAGTTCATGGCCCAGAGTCGCGTACTCATCATTGAGATGCGTTTTGCAAACCGAGTCTATCAGAGCCACAATGGCATCGTAACGGGGCCGCATTGCTTTGGGGATGCTTGAGTCAGCGCTCATGGCGTTTTTCCTTTCTTGAGCAGTATCACCATTGACAAGAAGTCAACAGTCCGCGCCGCAATTTTATCCCATGTGAAGTTATCGGCGAGGGCGAGGGCGCCCGCAGAGAGCCGCGCCCGCAGAGCAGGGTCGGCGGTCAGTTCGCGGATGGCGGCGGCCAACGCGGCGGGGTCTTCGGGCGGGACGAGTCGAATGTTCTCGCCGTCGCGCAGTTCGGGCAGTGGAGTCGCCGGGCGGGTGGTGATCGTCGGCATCCCGTGAGCGAGGCAGGCCATGAACGTTCCGCGCCGAAACGACACGCCATCCACATACGGCATCGCCATTACATCACAAGACCAAAAGGCTTCGGTCGTTTCGCGCGGCGGCAAAAAGCCGGTGCGGGTGATCCGATCGGCAACGCCAAGACTGGCGGCGAGCGACTCAATTTCGTCGGCGAAGGCCGCGTTTGTTTTGTCACTGCTCCCGGTGCGCCCGCCGATGAGGAGCAGTTTGCAATCGGGGAGCGCGGCCAACGCGCGAAGCAGTGTGCCGCCGCCTTTGCTGGCGTTGAGAAAACCGAAGTAGCCGACGACGGGATTGCGGATTGCGGATTGCAGATTGCGGATTGCAGATTTGGGAGTTTGGAGTTGGAAGTTTGGAGTTACATTGCTTCCAATGGGGATTTCGATCACTCGTTTGATTCGGGGATCGCGCTGAAGCGCGGACAGATCGTCGGGATTGGTGACGATGACTCCTGTCGCCGACCGGGCGAGGAAGTTCACCGCTGTGCGCCGTAGGGCTCCGGCTTTCGGAAACAGGTAGGGGACACGGAGATCGTGAAAGGTGACGACCGACGGCGCCCCGATGATCAACGGCAGACAATGAATCGGCGGCGTCATCCCATAGGCGGCGGCTTGATATTGGATGTTGACGATGTCGAGCGAAAGCGATCGCGCGAGCCGCCGAATCAAAAAAAGCGAGGGGAGATTCCACGAGCGGATGATCGGGTGAATCGTTGGGGCAGGCCTTGCGTCTGCCCCCGCCCCGGCGTGGGTGATGATGTGAACGCGGTGGCCGAGCGCGGCCAATGCCAACGACACCTCGCGCGAGAAATCGCCCACGCCGCCCTGCATGGGAGGGTATTCGCCGGTGACCAGACCGATTTTGAGCATGGCCGATCAGCCGAAGCGGCCGGTGATGTATCGCTCGGTAGTTTCGCGCTGGGGGCGGGTGAAGAGGTTGGGGGTGAGATCGAACTCCACGAGTTCGCCGAGCCAGAAGAGGCCGGTGCGGTCGGAGACGCGCGCGGCTTGCTGCATGTTGTGGGTGACGATGACGATGGTGTATTGCTTTTTGAGTTCGGCGATGAGCTCTTCGATTCTGGCCGTGGCCACCGGGTCGAGCGCCGAGCACGGCTCGTCCATCAGGATCACTTCCGGCTCCACCGCCAACACGCGAGCCATGCACAGGCGCTGCTGCTGCCCCAACGAAAGGCCGAGCGCCGACTCGCCCAGATGATCTTTCACCTCGTCCCACAGCGCGGCGGCGCGAAGCGACTGCTCCACCAGTTCATCGTGATCGCGTTGAATGCCCAGCACGCGCGGGCCAAAGGCCACGTTGTCGCGCACCGATTGCGGGAACGGATTCGGTTTCTGAAACACCAGTCCCACCCGCTGGCGCAGGTGAGCCACGTCGAGGCCGGGCGCGTAAATGTTCTGCCCGTCGAGCAAAATCTGCCCGGCCACTCGCGTGTTGGGGATGGTGTCGTTCATTCGATTGAGGCATCGAAGAAAGGTGGACTTGCCGCAACCCGACGGCCCGATGAGCGCAGTCACTTCGCGCTCGGCGATCTCCATCGAAACGTCGGCGAGGGTTTTCTTGGGGCCGTAGTAAAAATCTAAATGCGTGACGCTGAATTTGCCCATACGGGGAATCATTCTACCTGAGAATCCGCCGAGTGCGAGACTCTCATGGGCGCCGCCGTTAAATAAAATTAACGAGCGCGGGGCCGATGGCGGATATAATCGACTCGGATCATGCGCACATTCTTCCTCCGTTGTTTGGCAATCATCATCGTTGTTGCGCTGACGGCTTGTCGCCGCCCCAGCGATCTGGGGGAGGCCGCCGCTGCATCGGCTATCGAAAACAAAGGCTCCGATACGATGGTGAACCTCGCGCTGGCGTGGGCCGAGTCGTATCAAACCGAGCGGCCCGATGTGCGCCTCTCGGTCACCGGCGGCGGATCGGGCACGGGCATTGCCGCGCTGATCAACGGCACGGTGGACATCGCCAACGCCTCGCGGGCGATCAAAAGCGAGGAACGAGAAAAGGCGCGAGCCAATGGAATCGAGCCGGTGGAATTTGTGGTGGCGCGGGATGCGATTGCCATCATCGTCCACCCGGCCAACCCGGTGAATCAAATCAGCCTCACACAACTTTCGGCCATCTATCGCGGCGAGATCACCAACTGGCGCAGCGTGGGCGGAGAGGATCGCCCCATTGTATTGCTCTCGCGCGAAACCAATTCGGGCACGCATGTTTTCTTCCTCGAGCACGTTTTGCGGCTGGGGAAGAAAGACGACAAATCGTTGTTCTCGCCCGATACATTGCTCATGCCCAGTTCCGAGGGCATCTCTGCCGAGGTGCGGCAGAACCCCAATGCCCTCGGTTACGACGGACTCGGTTACGTGACGCCGGACATGAAAACGTTGGCGGTGGCCCAAGCCGATGGCGAGCCGTTTGTGCTGCCCACTATTGCCACCGTCAACGACCAGTCGTATCCCATCGCCCGCGAGCTGTATATGTACACGCTCGGCCAGCCGTCCGGGCAAGTGAAAGAGTATATGGATTGGGTGCTCGGCCCCGAGGCGCAGAAAATTGTGGCCGAGTTGGGATTTGTGCCGGTGAGGTAATTTCAGATGCCAGAGGTCAGTAGTCAGAAGTCAGTGGTCAGAGGCCAGAGGCCGGAGGTCAGATATGGCAGTGGGGCGGAGTTTGTTATCGAGGCGCTCATCCGCGCGTCGGGGTACTCGGCGATTCTTTTTGTCGGGCTGATTCTGATCTTTCTATTGAAAGAGAGTCTGCCCGCGTTTGCAGAAGTGAAGCCCGAAGCGCTCTTCGGCCAACGGTGGTATCCCATCGAGGGGCACTTTGGTTTGTTGCCGCTCATCGGCGGATCGCTCATCGTCACGTTGGGCGCGACGGCCATCGCCGTGCCCTTCGGGCTGGCCGCCGCCATCTTCATTGCCGAGGTCGCCCCGCGCTGGGCGCGCGAAGTTCTCAAGCCGCTCATCGAAATCCTCGGCGGCCTCCCCTCGGTGGTGTTGGGCTTCATGGGCATGTTGGTGCTCGCCCCTTTCATTCGCGTCACGCTCGATACGCCCACCGGACTCACCGCGTTCACCGGATCGGTGTTGCTGGCTGGAATGGCCCTGCCCACACTCGTCTCGGTGGCCGAAGACGCGCTCGACGCCGTGCCGAAGAGTTACCGCGATGCGGCGCTCGCGCTCGGCGCGACTCAGTGGCAAACCATTTGGCGGGTGACGCTTCCGGCGGCGCGCACCGGCGTGCTCACGGCGGTGATGCTCGGCATTGGCCGGGCCATCGGCGAGACGATGACGGTGATGATGGTGACGGGCAACGCGGCGCGGATGCCCACCGCGCTCAACGCCCTCTTCCTTCCGGCGCGGACGATGACGGCCACCATCGCCGCCGAGATGGGGGAAGTCGCCAACGGGAGCGCGCACTATCATGTGCTGTTCACCATCGGCATCGCGCTGTTTGTCATTTCGTTCGCCGTCAACCTCGTCGCCAGCGCCGTCGTCTTCCAACAGCAGAAACGATCGCAACGCTTGCTTTCATGACTCACGCGAAAGTTCTTGGGAACGCGGATGAACGCTGATTGGGGCTGATGAACGCTGATATTTTTGATCAAGATGATCAGCGTTCATCAGATTTTTCAGCGTTTATCTGCGTTTCGCTCGACCTGCGAGTAGACACGAATCGCCTATGTCTCGCCAGCTCACCCAACGCCTCGCCTTCACCCTGCTCACCGCCGCCGTTGCCCTCACCATTCTGCCCATCGTGATCGTCGTGGGCTACATTGCAGTGGCGGGCGCTCCGGCCCTCTCGGCCGAGTTCCTCACCGCCATGCCGCGCAATGGAATGCGCTCCGGCGGCATTTGGCCGGCCATCGTCGGCACGCTGTATCTCACCTTGGGCACCGGGCTGGTGGCCGTGCCGCTCGGCATCGCCGCCGCCATCTATCTGGCCGAATACGCGAAAGACAATCAAATCACTCGCGCCATCCGAGTCGCTATCATCAACCTCGCCGGCATCCCCTCGGTGGTGTATGGGTTGTTCGGACTCGGGCTGTTCGTGCTCTTCCTGCAATTCGGCGCCTCCATCGTTGCCGGATGCCTCACCCTTTCGATCATGACTCTGCCGGTGATCATCTCCACCGCCGAAGAGGCCATTCGCGCCGTGCCGCAAAGTTTTCGAGTCGTCAGCGTCAGCCTCGGCGGAACGAAATGGCAAACCATCCGCCGCGTGGTGTTGCCGCAGGCGCTGCCGGGCATCCTCACCGGAGTCATTCTCGGCCTCGAACGCGCCGCCGGAGAGACGGCGCCCATTCTGTTCACCGCCGCCGCCTTCTTTCTGCCGCGCCTTCCCGCTTCAATCTTCGACGCGACCATGGCCCTGCCCTATCACCTCTTCGTCATCTCCACTCAAGTGCCGGGAATGCCATTGGAGATTCAATACGGCACCGCGCTGGTATTGCTTGTGTTCGTTCTTTCGATGAATGGGATCGCCACCGTGATACGCGCCCGCGCCCGCGCCCGGAGGCAGTGGTGACCGACTCCGCGCCCCAACCCAAAATCGTCGTCGAGCGCCTCTCGATCCAATACGACGACGGCGCCGAATCATTGCGCGAGGTGTCGCTCGCCATTCCGGCAAATCAGATCACGGTGCTGTTCGGCCCGGCCGGCGGCGGCAAAAGCACCCTGCTCCGCGCCATCAACCGGCTCAACGATCTGGTGGACGGAGTCCGCACCACCGGAAAGATTCTGCTCGACGGAAAAGAGATCAGCGGCTCCGGTGTGGACACCACCGCCTTGCGCCGCCGAGTCGGAATGGTGTTCGCCCAACCCGTGCCACTACCCATGAGCATCCGCGAAAACGTAACTTACGGACTCGAGTTGGCCGGAATGCGCGACGCAAAGAGAAAAGAGGGCGCGGTCGAAAAATCTTTGCGCGCCGCCGCGCTGTGGGAGGAAGTGCGCGACCGCCTCGACGCGCCCGCCGTGGCGTTATCCGGCGGCCAGCAACAGCGGTTGTGCCTCGCCCGCGCTCTGGCCCTCGAGCCCGAAGTCGTTCTGCTCGACGAGCCGACCTCCGGCCTCGATCCCATTTCGACTGCAAAAGTGGAAGAGTCTCTGCAAGAGATCAAGCGCGAGTACACCATCGTCATCGTCCCGCACTCGGTGCAGCAGGGCGCGCGCATCGCCGATTACGCCGCCTTCTTTTTGCAGGGTGAATTGGTGGAGCACGGCCCGGGTCCACAAATCTTCCTCGCCCCCAAAGACAAACGCACGCACGATTACGTGACGGGGAGATTCGGGTAAGGCAGATGTAACCACAAGGGGAACGCAGATAACGCTGATGAATCGGATGAACGCTGATTCTTTTTGATCAAGATCATCAGCGTTTATCGAGCCCAATCTGCGTTTATCAGCGTTGCCAGTAACGTTGGGGGAGCGATCAAAGATCGCGGTTCACGACATACCCGGCGATGGCGCGCAGGTTTTCCACGTGCGGCCCGGCGGGCAGAACATCCAGCGCGGCAATGCCCCGATTGACGAACTCGCGCGCTTCGTTAAGCGATGCCTGTATCGCCGCCGAATGGCGAATGGCCTCCACCACTTTCGTCGAGAGCGCGGCATCGCCCATTCTGCCGTTGAGCAATGAGGTGAGGTCGGGATCGTTGGGGCGCATGTCGAGATAGCACAGCGCCGGAAGAGTCACCAACCCCTGCCGCAAGTCGCCGCCCACTGGCTTGCCAATGTGATGCGGATCGCCGGTGAAATCGAGAATGTCGTCGATGATCTGAAACGCGGAGCCGACTTCACGCCCGAAGGTGGCCAGAGCGGCGATCTCCCGCTCGGTGGTGTCGCCCAGCACCGCCGCCGATTCGCATGCGGCCTCGAACACCGACGCTGTCTTCGAATAGATTCTCCTGAAATAATCCTCGCGGCTGGCAACCCCGCGGCTGGTGAACATCTGATTGATCTCGCCGTTGACGAGCACGCTGAGGGTGCGGGCGAAGATACGCATCACGCGCACGTTGTCGGCCTGGGCGGCGAAGTCGGCGGCGCGGGCGAACACGTAATCGCCGGTGAGCACCGTGGCGCCGGGACTCCATTGCGCGTTGAGGGTGGGGATGCCGCGCCGCAGGAGCGCCCCATCAACAAGATCATCGTGAACGAGGGTGGCCGTGTGCAGCATCTCGATGGCCGCCGACACCGACACGAGCCGGTCGAACTCGGCGTTGAAAATGCCGCCGGAGAGGAGGGCAATGGCCGGGCGGATTCGTTTGCCGCCCGAGGCCAGCAAATGTTCAATGACCGCTGTCAACGCCTCGTGCTGGCCGGCCATGCCTTCGCGCATACGATCTTCCACCGCGTTCAACCCGTCGCGCACAGGCGCGAAGAGTTGGGTGATGGAAGGCTGGGTCATCGTCGTCAAATCAATCAACTCCAATCAAAAAGCGCGGCGGCGTTGGCGCTCGTCTGCGCGGCCACGTCACTCAGCGGCAGTCCGCGCACTTCGGCAATTTTTTCGGCCACGCGCCGCACGTGAGCCGGTTCGTTTCTTCGCCCCCGATCGGGCATCGGCGCCAAATACGGCGCGTCGGTTTCAATCAAAAGATGCGCGAGCGGCGCTTCTTGCGCCACCGCCCGCAGTTCGTCGGCCTTCGGAAAAGTGATCGGCCCGGAGATGCCGATGGCAAACCCGATGCTGATCGCCTTCTGCATCCCGGCGCGATCACTGCTGAATGAATGTAACACGCCGCGCCGCCCCCCGTTGCGCTCGGCGGCCCACTCGCTCAACATTGCCATCACATCGTCGTGCGCTTCGCGGCTGTGAATGACCACCGGCAAACCGAGTTCGCCCGCCAATTCTAATTGCTGGCGAAAGACTCGCCGCTGAATATCGCGCGGCGATAAGTCACGATAATAATCGAGTCCGATCTCGCCGATGGCTTTGACCTTGGGGTGCTTCGCCAGTTCTCTCAATTCATTCAATTGCGCCGCGCCCATCGCCGCCGCATCGTGCGGATGAAAGCCCACCGCCGCATACAGTTCGGGGTACGATTCGGCGAGGGCCACCGCGCGTCGGCTCGATTCGAGATCGATGCCCGGATTCAGAATCCGAGTCACTCCGGCGGCGCGGGCGTGTTCAATCACCGCGCCCCGATCCGAATCGAATTGTGAAAGATCAAGATGGCAATGCGTGTCCGTCAGCACTTGTGATAATTGTATCAATGCTATCTGCTTTTTGGCTACCCCCCAACTTTATCGCTTGCCTTGCCTGCTTGGAGTGGTTCTCACCACCAAGACACAAAGGCGCAAGGACTCACAAAGATTCTCTTGTGCTTCTGCATGTCTCTGCGGCTTCGTGGTGAATCGCTCCAAGCCATTACGCAAGATGATCTCATCATCGCAACACGATGGATGCGAATTCTTCTCCCTCGCCCGCGCCGGGCACGCCGAGCATTGCGGCGATGGTGGCGGCCACATCGGCAAAGGTCTTTCGCGTGCCAATGGCCGCGCCGGATCGAATCATCTGCCCGGCGATCAAAAACGGCACGCGCTCGCGCGAATGATCGGTGGAAGGAGTCGTCGGATCGTTGCCGTGGTCGGCGGTGATCATCAGCACGTCATTATCGCCGAGCGCGTTCAGTATTTCGGGCAGGCGCCAATCGAACTCTTCGAGCGCACGCGCATAGCCGGGCACGTCGTTGCGGTGGCCGTACAACGCATCGAAGTCAACAAGATTGGCGAAGACAAGTCCGCGCCGCCGCGCGCGAGTGAATTCGAGGATCGCATCCACTCCGGCATTGTTGTTGCCGGTGTGATTCGAATCGGTGAGGCCGCGGTGGGCAAAGATGTCTTCGATTTTCCCGACGCCCGCGCACATCAAGCCCGCCGCTTTCACCGTGTCCAGAATCGTGTCGTGCGGCGGATAGAGCGAAAAGTCGCGGCGGTGTTCGGTGCGCTTGAACGCGCCGGGCTGGCCGATGAATGGCCGGGCGATCACCCGCCCCACCGCGAGATCGCCGGTGAGCATCTCGCGCGCGATCTCGCACATCTCGTACAATTTTTCGAGGGGGATGATCCCTTCGTGCGCGGCGATCTGGAAGACACTGTCGGCAGAAGTGTAAATGATGGCTTTGCCGGTGGCGAGGTGCTCCGCGCCCAACCGTTCGATGATGACCGTGCCCGACTCTGGATAGTTGCCGATCGTTCCACGCCCGATGCGTTTCTCGAACGCCCGAACGAACTCTGCCGGGAAGCCGTTCGGAAACACAGGGAACGGTTTGGAGAGCGACGCGCCCGCCAACTCCCAATGGCCGGTGGTCGTGTCTTTGCCCGCCGACACTTCGGTGAGCCGCCCGAATGCGCCCGATGGATTCTCAACCGCAGGCACGCCGGCAAGATCGCCCAAGTGTCCGAGTCCGAGCGCGGCCATGTTCGGAAGTTTGAGACCGCCCATGGCCCGCGCAATGTTGCCGAGCGTGTTCGAGCCGGAGTCGCCGTAGGCTTCGGCGTCCGGCGCATCGCCGATGCCCACGCTATCGAGCACAATGAGGATCACTTGATTCACGTCGCCCATCAATGCGGCCTCATCAAACCGCCCCGCGTGCAGTTCTGAATTTCCACTTCCGCGCGGTCGGCTCCGGCGGCGCTCTGCGCGAGGCGGCAGATCCGCAGAGCCATTGCGGCCAATGCCTCTTCCGATTGTTGGCCGTCGGATTCGAGCATGGCGCGGAACTTCGGTTCGGTGCCGGAGTAGCGCAAGTTGATGCGCGTGAGGCCGGGCGTGGAATCGAGCGCCTGCTTTTCCATGCCGTCGAGCGATGCGCGATCCAATCGCGGCCCGCGCCCCACATCCGCCGACGCGATCACTTGCGGCGTTTTGCCGATTCCGGCGGCGAATTCGGACATCGATCCGGCGCGGCTTTCGACGAAGGCGCGAATGACGAACAGCGCGGTGCGCATTCCGTCGCCGGTCGAGTGTTCGCTGTCCAACAGCACCACGTGCCCCGACTGTTCGCCGCCGAGTCCGATCATCGCCTTCGGCGTCACCGCCGTTTGTAGGCTCATCAATTTTTCCACAACGTATTTATCGCCCACCGGAGTCTCGTGAAATTTCAATCCCGCTTTTTCTACGAACGCTTTCAATCCGCTGTTGCGCATCGTCGTCGTCACCACCGCATGAGCCATGAGCATTCGCCGCCCTTCGAAGTAACGCGCCAGCATCCCCAGCATGTGATCGCCGTCCACCACCCCGCCCTGCTCGTCCAAAAAAATCACGCGGTCGGCGTCGCCGTCGAAAGCGATCCCGAACTTGGCTTCATAGCTTCGCACCAGCCCGCCAATCTTCTCCGGCCTCTGCCGCACGAATTCTGATCCGGCCTCCGCGTTGATATTGAGTCCGCTGGGCGAGGCATGCACGGCGGTGACTTGCGCGCCCAGCCGGGAAAACAGGTCGGGCGCGAAACGGGAGGCGGCCCCGTTGGCGCAATCCACCACCAGCGTAACGCCGTCGAGCCGCAGATCGGGATGCTCGGCCAAAAGCGACTCGATGTATCGCTCGTGCATCCCGCGCGAATCCATCACCCGCCCCAAACGCTTGGCCGCCGAAAACGTCGGCGGCGGATCGCCGGGCTGAGGGTCGGCCAACGTTTCGATCTCTTCCTCAACCGCCTCCGGCAATTTGATCCCCGATGCGCCGAAGAACTTGATTCCGTTTTGCTCCACCGGGTTGTGCGAGGCGGAGATGACCGCGCCGGCATCGGCGTTGAGGCGGCGCACCATCCACGACACGCCGGGCGTGGTGATCACGTCGGCGTCGAGCACATCGACTCCGGCAGACAACAAACCGGCCGTCAACGCGCTCTGCAGCATCGGCCCCGATTGGCGCGTGTCGCGGCCCACAATGACCGACGGGCGTTTGCTGGCGCGACTCGCCAGCACGGCTCCGGCAGCCTGCCCCAATCGCAGAGCAAACTCGGGCACGAGCGGCCACTCGCCCACCGTTCCCCGAATTCCATCCGTGCCAAAAAGACGCGGCATAGCGACTCAAACCTCGCGGCCTTCGCGGATGGCTTTGATGTCTTCGTCCACCATCATTTCGATGAGGCCTCTAAAGGTGACCGACGGCTCCCAGCCCAACACTTTGCCCGCCTTCGTCGCATCGCCCACCAGCAAATCCACTTCTGCCGGGCGGAAGTATTTTTGATCCTGCGCCGTGTGTTCGCGCCAGTCGAGGCCAACGTGGCCGAAAGCTACTTCGCACAACTCCTGCACCGAGTGCGTTTCGCCGGTGGCCACCACGTAGTCGTCGGCTGTGTCTTGTTGCAGCATCAGCCACATGGCCTGCACATAATCTCCGGCGTAGCCCCAATCGCGCCGCGCATCAAGGTTGCCGATGCGCAGTTCCTTCGCCTGCCCCAGTTTGATTTTCGCCGCCGCGTGAGTCACTTTGTGAGTGACGAACTCCAAACCGCGCCGGGGGCTTTCGTGATTGAAAAGGATTCCCGAACAGCCGAACAGATTGTAACTCTCGCGGTAGTTCACCGTGATCCAGTGGCCGTACACCTTCGCCACACCGTACGGCGAGCGCGGATAAAACGGAGTCGATTCGCGCTGAGGCACTTCTACCACTTTGCCGAACATTTCCGACGACGAGGCTTGATAGAAACGAATCGACGGATCGGTGAAGCGGATGGCTTCGAGCATTCGGGTGACGCCGAGCGCGGTGAACTCTCCGGTGAGCACGGGCTGTTTCCACGAGGTGGGCACGAACGACTGCGCGGCGAGATTGTACACTTCGGCAGGTTTGTGTTCGCGCAAAATATCCACAATGGAAGTCTGATCGAGAAGATCGCCCTGCACGATCTCGATCTCATTCTGAATGTGTTTGATGCGATCAAAGTTGACGGTGGACGAGCGGCGCACCATGCCCACAACTCGGCAGCCTTTCGAGAGAAGGAACTCGGCCAGATAACTTCCATCCTGCCCGGTGATGCCGGTGATCAATGCGGTCTTCATGAATAATTCTGCCTCTCGTAATCGAGCAAATCTTTCAACGCTTGCTCAAAGGGGATGGTGGGCCGCCAACCGGTGACGGCAGTGAGTTTGGATGCATCGCCCCGCTGGCGGGGCGTGTCGGAGGGGCGCAGACGCAGCGGATCGATTTCGACCGTCACCGCGCGCGAACTGTGAGCCAACAACCCATCCAGAATCGCCCGCACCGGGCGCGACATGCCCGAAGCCACATTATAAACGTCGCCTGCCTGCCCTTTCTCCAACGCGGCGATGTAGCCGCGCACCACATCGCGCACGTCGCTGAAATCGCGCTCGGCGTGCAGGTTGCCCACGCGAATGATCGGCGGCTGGCCCCCGCGCTCGATGGCCACAATCTGCCGCGCGAAATCGGGCGCGACAAAACGATGGCTCTGCCGAGGGCCGATATGATTGAACGGGCGCACGCGCACCACCGGCAAGCCGTGACTGAGATAATACGACTGTCCGAGAAAATCCTGCGCCAGTTTGCTCACGCCGTAGGGGCTGTCGGGGCGAAAGGGCGAGGACTCGGTGGCCGGCAGTTCGTGATCGTCGAGCCGCCCGTATTCTTCGTTGGAGCCGACGGCCAAAATACGAGTGTTGCCGAATCCAAGTCGGAGGCAGCTCTGAAGGATGTTGAGCTGAGCGCGGATGTTGTTTTCGAGCGTGCCCCACGGGTCGGCCCAACTTGCCGGAACAAAAGCCTGCCCGGCCAAGTGATACACTCGGTCGGGCCGGACAGTGGCTATGACGCCATCCACTTCTGCCGGACTGCAAAGATTGGCCGTGAGGCACTGCACTCGCGGATCGAGATAGTGAGGCCGTTCGGGAGTGATGAGCACGCCCCATACCTCGCACTCGAACTCTCGCAACAATTCATCGGCCAAGTGGCTTCCGGCGAAGCCGCCCACGCCGGTCACTAAAATTCGCAACGGCTCGCCCATCATTCTTCGATGAAATAGTCTGAATCCAAGATTAGCCCCGCAAGGAAAATGTCTGCGGCATTATACCGTGATAATTGTTTGACAGTTGATCGGGGTCACGGTTATAATCGGCGGCGTTGTCGCTGAAAACTCAGCCGCCTCTTCGGGCGGCTTCATTTTGCAGTCACCCCCTGAGAACTTGGAGGAAGAATAGTGTGACCACTCAAACTGCTGGCGAGGCCACGCCACTCAAACTGACCGACTTGCGGCCCAAAATGCAGCTGCAAGGCAAGATCAAAAAAATCGAATTGTTCGGCGCGTTCGTGGATGTGGGCGCGGAGCGCGACGGCCTGTTGCACATCTCGCAGCTGCGCCGCGAGCGCACCAACCGCGTGGAAGACGTTGTAACACTCGGGCAAGAGGTGACCGTGTGGGTGCGCAAAGTGGATGTGGGCACGGGCCGCATCGACTTGACGATGGTCGAGCCGCTGAAACTGGATTGGGATGAGCTCAAGACCGGCATGGTGGTAAAAGGCAAAGTGACCAAACTGGAGCGCTTCGGGGTGTCGGTGGACATCGGCGCGGAGCGGCCGGCCTTCATTCACGTGCGCGAGCTATCCACCGACCGCGTGTCCGAGCCGGGCGAAGTGGTGAAGCCCGCGCAGGAAGTGGAAGCCAAAGTGATCCTTGTGGATCGCAAGAAGCGCAAGATCGATCTAAGCCTGAAGGCGATGGAAGATTTTACGCCGGAGGACGACGAGCCCGATGTGAAACCGATGAGCGCCATGGAAGCGGCTCTACGGAGCGCCATGTCCACGAGCCGGGATGCGGTCGGCGACCGGGAACGGTCGAAAAAGAGCAAAGCCGCCCGCTCCGAATTGGAAGACGCATTCGAGCGCACACGGCAGCAGCACATCGCCAAAAAGAATTGAGGCAGCCGACTCAAAAGGCCGACAGCATTTCGATGCTGTCGGCCTTTTTGTTTTGCGAAATCGCCGCCCAATTCAGCGCAAGCAATCACTCATATTCGTCGTCGTCATCCTCGTCCCAATCTTCCTCTTCGTCTTCATCCTCGTAGAGATCATCTTCCTCCTCTTCGGCGTCCGCCAACTCCTCCTCCCACTCTTCGGCCTCCACCGCCTCGGCCTCATCCACTTGCGAATATGTCAGACATCCAGAGTCGGGGTCGATTTCGACTGCGGCGGCGCCACAATACTTCTCTTCTAAAAATACGCAATCTTCGTAATGGCATCGTATGCGAGGCATAGGCTCCCTCCAGTGTTATGAGTGTTATGAGTCTGTGTCGGGCCGCCACAAACGGACGACCGAGATCACAAGAATAAGCGTGATGGCGATGGCTGAGACAACGCAATACGGGCACACGGCGTGGAGCACGGCCAATTCGATGTAAGTGAGATAAGCCGAGTAGAGTGTTCCAAAGAGGGCCAGGCCGAACACACCCACCGGCGACCACTGCCGCCAAAATTGACCGCGCCCCTCCATGAAATGCAAAGCAAGCATGGCCGCATACGCGCCCGCGCCCAACAATGCAATGGGTATGCCGCCGATGACGGAAAAGCGGCTGGCGTTCACCGACTCGCAATCGCCGACGCCTCCGCAGAACGCAGAGGTGTTCGCAAGTTTGACCCATGTGAGATACAGCGAAACCAACAACCCCAACCCGGCCAGCGCCGCGCTCGCCCGGCGCAACCACACGGCGGGCGCAATCTGCCGTTTCTCTTTTTCTTCCATTGCTTTTACAGTCATTGCCAATCAACCTCTTCAGGTCCGTCCAGCATCCAAGCCTTCACCATGCTGCCCGACGGGATTTCGACGACTCCTTCGGGAATGATCACCAGCGCATTGGCGTTGACCAGCGCGGAGAGGATGTTCGATCCCTGCCCGCCCGCGCTGTGGGCCGCCAATTCATTTCCAACTTTCCGAACCACTGCCCGCAAATACGTTTCGCGCCCATCGGAGTGCAGTGGCTCGCTCACCTTCACATCAACGGCGGGCTTCTCCAAATTTCGCCGCCCACCCAGTTTGAGCAGCACGGGCCGCACGAAAATCTCGAAACTTACAATGGCCGACACGGGGTTGCCCGGCAACCCAAAAAACGGGATGCCGCGATACTGCCCAAAGGCCACCGGCTTGCCGGGTCGCATCCGCACTTTCCAAAAGTCCAACGCGCCATCGCGCTCCACTGCGGCCTTCACCACATCGTATGCGCCCACCGACACTCCGGCAGAGGAAACGATGAGGTCGGGGTGAAGATCGGCGGCGGCCTGCAATTTGGCGGTGACGGCCTCCACGCGGTCGCGGGCGACCCCCAGCATCAAAGGTTCACCGCCGTATTTGTGAGTGAGCGCGGCGAGGCTGTAACTGTTGGAGTCGCGGATCTGTCCGGGCCGCAAGGGCTGATCGATCTCCACCAACTCATCGCCGGTGGAAATGACGGCCACGCGGGGGCGCCGAATCACGTTGACGCGAGTGAGGCCGAAGGAGGCCAACAGGCCGATGTCGTACACTCGCAGTACCCGACCGGCCTCCATCACCGTGTCGCCGGAACGAACGTCTTCTCCCTTCGGGCGAATGTATGCGCCGGACTCAATGGGCTGATGCAGAGCGATGGCGGTGGGCGGGGGCGCATCGACGACCGAGCGATCTGCGCCGGTGGCTTCGATGGGCACGACGGAGTCTGCGCCGTCGGGAACGTGCGCGCCGGTCATAATGCGGGCGGCGGTTCCGCGCTCGAGGGAAACGGCGGGCGCGGCGCCTGCCGGAATATCGCCAATGACTGTGAGGGTGGTGGGTCTGTGGGCCGAGGCAGTGCGCAAATCTTCGGCGCGCACCGCGTAACCGTCCATGCTTGAGTTGGGAAAGGGCGGAAGGTCGAGAGTGGCTCGAATGGGCTCGGCTAGCACCCGCCCCACAGCGCTTTCAGAACGGATCGACTCTGCTTCGAGTGTGCGGAAACTGCTGAGGACTTTCGCCAGCGCTTCAGAGACGGTGAGCATTGGCTGCAGTAATCATTCGAGGCGTTTTGTGTATCTCAACCCTTGTTCGCTGGCATTATACCATGCGTGTCAACCGCCTTTTCGCATGCGCGAGGACGACGAACACAAAAGCATCCCGGTGATCATCGTTTCGATCCGCGCCGATCCGGCATTCCGCCTCCGCGCCCAAGAATTGGGCGTGTTCCGGTATTTGCTCAAGCCCTTCTCGCCCACCGTCCTCCGGCAGGAGATCGAACTTGCGCTCGGAGTCAACTGGGAGAAATACTGGTCGGGCACATTGGCGCGGAAATCGTAGCCGCCGCCCTTACCCCGGCTTCCACCGCCTCACGTCCAACACATTCGGCAGCTGCTCGATGCGATTCAGAATCCGCCCCAACTGAGTCAGGTCGGACACTTGCAGGGTGAGCAGAATGTTGGCCATGTTCTTCTTCACATCCGGCACATTCACCCGGCTCATGCTCACCTTTTCGTCGGCCACAATCGTCGAAACGTCGCGCAACAGCCCTTCGCGGTCGAGCGCCTGAATTCGGATGGGCACAGCGTAGGTTTGCTCCACCGCCCCGCCCCAGTTCACTTGAATGAGTCGCTCTGTCTCGAGGATGCGGACGGCGTTGGGACAATCTTGCCGATGAATGGTGATGCCGCGCCCGCGGGTGGTGAAGCCGATGATCGGATCGCCCTTCACCGGGTTACAGCATTTTGCCAAATGAGTGAGCAACCCTGCCGTGCCCTGAATAGTGACATCTTCCGGCCCGGTTTTGGGCGGCCGGCGTTCGGGAACAGGAGGCGGCAACGTTTCGTGCTCGGCTTCGCTCTGCTCGCGCACGAAGGCGACGATGCGGTTGACCACCGTTTGGGTATGGATGTCGCCGCACCCCAGCGCGGCCATGAAATCGTTGACTTTCTCGAATGAAAAGAATTCGGCGATCTTTTCGTAAGTGAGCTTGTCGATCCCCAACCGATTCAGTTCGCGCTCCAACAGCGCGCGACCGGTGGACACATTCTGTTCGTAATCCTGCTTCTTGAACCAATTGCGAATCTTCTCGCGCGCCCGCGCCGATTTGACGAAGCCGAGATCGGGGTTAAGCCAGTCGCGGCTGGGGCCGCCGCGTTTGGCGGTGATGATCTCCACTTGATCGCCGGTGCGGAGGGCCGTGTTGAGCGACACGAGTTTGCCGTTCACTTTTGCGCCCCGGCAGCGCTCGCCTACCGCCGTATGCACGTGATAGGCAAAGTCGATCGGCGTCGCGCCCATCGGCAAATCCACAATGTCGCCGCGCGGGGTGAAGGCATACACGCGATCCTGAAAGACATCCGTCTTCAGCGCCTCGACAAAATCGCGGCCTTCGGTGAGATCGCTTTGCCATTCCATCAACTGCCGCAGATAAGCCACGCGGCGCTCGAACGCCTCATCACGCTTCTTCGTTCCCTCTTTGTATCGCCAGTGCGCGGCAATGCCGAACTCGGCGTTCTCGTGCATCTCCGGCGTGCGTATCTGCACTTCGAGCGGTTTGCCGTCGTCGTACACCACTGCCGTGTGCAATGATTGATAGAAGTTTTCCTTCGGCGTGGCAATGTAATCGTCGAACTCGCCCGGCTGGGGCCGCCACAGGCTGTGGATCACACCCAACACCACGTAGCAGGCCGGAATATCTTTGACGATGACTCGCACGGCGCGCACATCGTAGATCCGATCAAAGTCCGTCTGCTTGCGATTCATCTTCTTCCAGATCGAATAGATGTGCTTGGGCCGGCCGCTGATCTCGATCGGCTCGAGGTGGTGCTCGGCCAGCGTCGTCCGGATTTTCTGAATGATGGCCGCCATCGTGCGCTCGCGGTCGCCGCGCCGCTCGTCGAGCATTCCGGCAATCTTCTTGTATTGATCGGGGTCGACGTACCGAAAGCCGAGGTCTTCTAATTCCCATTTCATGCGCCAAATGCCGAGCCGGTTGGCCAGCGGCGCGAATATCTCCAGCGTCTCTCGGGCAATGCGCCGCTGTTTGTCGGGCTTGAGGTGTTTGAGCGTGCGCATGTTGTGCAGTCGGTCGGCCAGTTTGATCAGCACCACGCGCACATCCTCGCCCATCGCCAAAAACGTCTTGCGAATGGTTTCGGCTTCGCGGTCGTGTGTGCGCTGATCGGCGCGCTCTTCGGGCACGTGCTCCGCCGGAGCCACTCCGCCGGTCAGAGGCCGATCCAATCGCGACACGCGCGGCAGGTTGGTGAGTTTGGTCACCCCGTCCACCAGCTGCGTCACTTCGTCGCCGAAATCGCGGCGCACGTCATCAAGCGTCACCGGCGTGTCTTCGACAATGTCGTGCAGCAGCCCGGCGGCAATGACCGGGCCCGGCAAATTCATCTCGTTGAGGATTTTGGCGACGGCCACGCAGTGCGTCACATACGGATCGCCTGAGGCGCGGGTTTGCCCGGCGTGATACTTCACGGCCACTTCATAGGCGCGTTTGATGTCGTCGCGATCTTGGGGGGAGAGGTTCGGCGAGAGTTCGCCGAGAAAATCATCGAACTTCATAAGGCAAAAGTATAACCGCGCGAGCGCGTGTTGTCTATCTTAATGACGTGTGCTATAAACCGAGTAATAGTCGAGTAGTCGAGTGGTCTGCGGGTCTCTTAGTCGGCGGCACGACCCACAGACCACCCGGCTACTCGACTACAAGACCACCCGACCATAAGACCACCCGACCATAAGACCACGAGGCGTCCATGTCCCTTCAAGGCAAAGGTTTCTATATTTGGCAGATCAAAAACTGTGAGGGCGGCAACCCGGAGTCCATTGCCGCCAAAGCGCAGGCGGCCGGCCTCACACACGTCCTGCTCAAAATCGCCGACACTACTTTCGCCTTCGGCTTCGACCGCAACAACAACGACATCACCGCGCCGGTCGCCAACGCGCTCCGCAATCGGGGCATCCAAGTGTGGGGGTGGCATTACGTGAAAGGCAACGACCCGGCAGGGGAGGCGCGCATCGCCGCGCAGCGCACGCGCCAACTGCGGCTCGACGGTTACGTGATCGACGCCGAGATCGAATACAAAGCGGCAGGCAAGGCCGCCGCCGCGCGCGCTTTCATGAACGAGTTGCGCGCCGGCCTGCCCAATCTTCCGATCGCTCTCAGTTCATTCCGCTACCCCTCGTATCACAAAGAATTACCGTGGCGCGAATTCCTCGAACAATGCGATCTCAACATGCCGCAAGTGTATTGGGAGCAAGCGCACAACGCCGACGTTCAACTGGCGCGCAGTGTGACCGAGTTCGGCAACAGCGCATTGGTTGGCTTCGTGCGCCCGGTCGTCCCCACTGGCGCGGCCTACGGCGCCAGCGGCTGGCGAGCCACGCCCGATGACTTGCGAGCGTTCTTCTCGAAAGCGCAGGAGTTGGGATTGGAAGCGGCCAACGCCTATTCGTGGGATTGGGCCACCTCGCCCGGCAACACCGATCTGTGGGATGCAGTGGCTCAAGTGAACTGGGCGACCGAGACCCCGCCCCTTCCCTCGCGTGACATCGCCACCGATTACTTCACCGCGCTCAATCAGCGCGATCTCGATTCCCTCCTCGCCCTCTATCAGCCCAACGCCGCGCACGTCACCGCCAAACGCACCATCGTCGGGGCCGAAGCCATCCGCGACTATTACACCGATCTCCTCTTCAACATTCTCCCCGATGCGGCCTTCACCCTGCTCGACTCAACCGGGCAGGACCCATCGCGCCTGTTCACTTGGTCGGCGACGAGCGCACGCGGAAATGTGATTGACGGCAACGATACGCTGGGCTTGCGTGACGGGCTGATCCAGTATCACTACACGCGCTTCAGCCTCAGCGGATAGCAAATAGCGGATGGCGAATCGCTAACCGCTGATCGCTATCACCCTCTCTGCCTCAACAGCGCCACCACTCCGGCGAACACGCCGACGACGAACAAGCCAATGATGATCAACGCCGGAGGGAATCCGCCGCCGCCCAAATCCGGCGACTCGAACGTGGGCTGAACAATGGGCGGCCCGGCAGTGAACGTGGGCAAGCGAGTCGGAACGGGGGTGCCGGCCTCGAACGTTCCGGGCAGCAGAGTCGGCGTGGGCGGCAGAGTCGCCGTGGGCGGCGCATCCACCACCGGCAGAACGTCAATCGTTCCGGCGCGCAATGCAACGAGCAACGCATACACCCACGCCTTGCCGCCCGGCGCACCCGGATACTCGATCTGAATCCACTCCGACGCTACCGACCGGCCAATGGCCGGAGCCGTTTGCCCGGCAATGAGCACGCCGACCTGATCGTAATTCGTGCCCGGCCCGGAGCGCGCGTTCACTTGCTCCGCCGCAAACACCGTCGGCCCGCCGAACGTCGCCGTGGGTTGAAGCGTTTCGGTGGGCAGCTGCGCCGCGCGCAACATGCCAGCGTTCAGCGCCGTCATCGCCAGCGCGGCCATCACAATCACGCAAACAGAAAGCAACTTGAATTGACGCATGGCCGCGATTATACCAACTTGGTCAGCCTCACTTTGCGCAGCAACTGCGCCTGTATTCCTTGCCGGATGAACGGCGCCGCCCCGCGCCCCGCGCGCGACAGCGCCTCCACCAATCGCAGTGACGTTTCCTCGCCGACGCTCCGATGCTCCCACTCCTCGCTGACACACTCGATCAGATCATCCGCGTCGTCGAACACATCCACCCATTCGAACCGGCGGGGCGCCGGGGCCGCGAACCAACCCTCATTCAGAATTTGATCCACCGCTGCGCTGGCCTGCGCGTGACCCACCGGGCCGTCGCCAACCCAGGTGAGGCCGCCGCACCGAGTCTCGCCTCCACTGCGATCTCGCACCCACACTTCCGGCTCATCCGCCACCGGGCGAATGTCGAGCACAAACCAGCGCGCCACTCGCCATGCTTCTCGGAGGGCATGAACCATGCCCGACGGCTGCACTCATCAAAGCGACCAGCCGAACACCGCCAGATCGAAACTCGACTCGGAGAAAGGCAATCGCTCGGCCTGCCCGTGCGCGAGGCGCGCGTTCGTGTCTTTGAGCGACTCGGCGCGCGCGGCGATCAACTCATCCCAATCCGAGTCGAGCGCAACCGTCAACGCCGTCTCCCGTAGATAATGGCGAATCATGCGCCCATCGCCCGCGCCGATCTCCAACACCCGCGCGCCGCGAAAGTCGGCCAGCGCGTGAAGGACATCATGCTCAAGTTGTTCGGGATTCGGGAAGTCTGTCATTTTACGGAGAGCGCGATTTGATCTATGATTAGCGCAGTTATATCACAGCATAGAGGCCAACATGACTCAGCGCATCTTTCACGGCGACATCACCCCCGACGATCTGGCGACTGCCCTTGAGGGCGAATTCAATCGCGGCGATCTGCGCGTCACCCGTTCCGGCGGCGGCGATGAGGCCGTCGTCAACATTCACACACCCTCACGCCGCTCTTCCGGCGGCTCCACGGCCCTCAGCATGACCATCCAAAAACACGAAGACGGAGTCCTCGTTGCTTTGGGCGATCAGGAATGGCTGGGAGTAGCGGCATCGCTGGGGCAGACCGCGCTCTCGGTGTTCCAAAATCCAATGAACATCCTTGGCCGGCTCGACGATGTGGCCGCCGATGTGGATTCACTCAAACTGCCGGAGAAGGTGTGGGAGGCCATCGAGCGGTTCGTCAAAAGCAAAGGCGCATCGAAACAGATTTCGGAGCGGCTCCGAACGACTGCCTGCCCGTATTGCAAGGCCGCCAACGCAGTGGGCGCGACCTCCTGCGTGCAGTGCGGCGCTCCGCTCGGCAGTGTGCAACCCGGCTCGTGCGCCAACTGCGGTTTCGTGAATGTGAAAGAGGCCAAGTTCTGCGCCAACTGCGGAAACAAACTGAAGGATGAAGGATGAAGGCAGAAGGATGAATGTCAGACCTTTCTGCTTTTCACTTTCTTGATAATTGTGACGAAGATGGCGATGAGTTGATCCGTTTCATCCTGCAATAGCGTCACGATAATTGGCTCCAACGGCAGTGCTTGAGCGCAAAACCTGCTTGCCCAACACCTGCGCCACCGTCGTCTTTGGCAACGCCGAATACATCTTGATGATCCGCAATGCGAAAGTCTTCGTTCGCGTCCTCAGATCCTCCGGCTTGCCTCCTGTTTCATCCTTCATTCCTCCTCCTTCATCCTTCCAACAATCCTCGCCGTGTGTTTCGTCCCCGTCACAAAATGATCGATTACCATATTCTCGTTCGGCGCGTGCGCCTGTGAGCCCGGGTAGCCCACGCCCGCCGTCACGATGGGCACATTGAGCGCCTGCAGAAAAACGTGGTTCGGCCCCGAGCCGCCGATCATCGGATGCACCACCGGCTCCACCCTATAGGCCTCGCGCGCGGAATCCAAAACAAGTTTGACAAACGGGTGGTCGGGGTCGGTGCGGCCCGGCGCTTCCCCGCCGAGATAGTTCACCTCCACATCCGAGAATCCTTCGGCCTCCAAATGCGCGCGCAACTTCCGTAGAATGTCGAGCGGCTCTTGATCGGGCACGAGCCGGAAGTCCACCTTGGCGCTGGCTTGCGCGGGCAGCGCCGTTTTTGATCCCGGCCCCTGATACCCCGACGTGAGTCCGCAAATGGTGCAGGTCGGCACGAACACTTCCTCGCGCCGCAGTTCCGGCCCGCCCGGCATCCCCTTCAAGAATCCTTTGAGGCCGTAGCGTTTCAGCAAATCATCCGAGTTGTCGGGCAGTGCGGCCAGCAGTTCGAGGTCGCGCGCCGAAGGCGGCTTCACCGCATCGTAGAAGCCGGGGATGCGAATGCGCTCGTTTCCATCTTTCAGCGTGTTCAGCGCCCACACCAATCGCCAGGCCGCGTTCGGGAAAATCGATCCGCCGAGTCCCGAATGAGCGTCGAGCGTTCCGGTCTTCACGCTCAGTTCAACATAGCAAATACCGCGCAGGCCAAGATATTGAGTCGGCCTCCCCTCATGATCGACGCCGCCGAACTCCCACACGCACCCATCGGCCTTGAGTTTGGCCGCGTGATCTTTGACGAACGCTTCGAGATTGAGGCTGCTGGTTTCCTCTTCGCCTTCGATCACGAATTTGATCCGGCACGGATACGATCCGGTTACTGCCTTCACCGCATCCAACGCCGAGAGGCGGCACTGGATGTGGCCTTTGTCGTCGGACACCCCGCGCGCAAAAAGTTTGCCGTCGCGAAGCGTCGGTTGAAACGGCGGCGAGTCCCACAGTTCGAGCGGCTCCGGCGGCTGCACGTCGTAATGGTTGTAAAAGAGGAGGGCGCGATCGCTGTCGCCCGCCGCTTCTCCGTACACCACCGGGTGCCCGTTCGTGGCGATGATCTCCACCGCGAACCCGCGCCGCTTCAGCATCTCGGCCACCAATTCGGAGCATTCGCGAATTCCGAGTCCCTGCGCCGACACGCTCGGCTGGGCGCACAACCGCGACAACTCGGCCATCGAGTCGTCGAGGTGATCCACGATGTATTTGTCAATTGCGGCGAAGTCAGTCATCGTCAAATTCCTTTCGCGCAAGATTATAGACCGGAATATAATTGGCGCACTGGAGATCGAACGCGCATGGAGTATCGCAACCTCGGCCCCACCGGCCTCGACGTTTCGGCGATCTGTCTCGGCACAATGCAGTTCAAGTGGACAGCCGATGAGTCGGCTTCGTATGCCGTGCTCGATTCGTTTTACGAGTCGGGCGGCAACTTCATCGACACCGCCGACATTTACTCGAACTGGGCGCCGGGCCTCTCCGGCGGCGAAGCCGAAACCGTCATCGGCGAATGGATGAAACGCAAAGGCAACCGCAGCAAAATCATCCTCGCCACCAAAGTGCGCGGCAAAATGTGGGATGGCCCCGACGGCGAAGGCCTCAGCCGCGCTCACATCATGCGCGCCGTCGAAGACTCTCTGCGCCGACTGCAAACCGACACCATTGACCTCTATCAATCGCACTGGCCCGATACCGACACTCGAATTGAAGAAACCATGCGCGCCTTCGATGATTTGGTGAAGCAGGGCAAAGCGCGGTTCGTCGGCTGTTCGAACTACAGCGGCGATCAATTGGCCGAAGCCCTGCAAGCCTCCAAGCGCGACGGGCTGATCGAATACACCACCATTCAACCCCACTGGTCGCTCGTCGAGCGGCAGAAGTTCGAACTCGAAACTTATCCCACCGTCAAAATCTACGGACTCGGCATCATTCCCTACAGCCCGCTCGGCCGCGGCTTCCTCACCGGTAAATACCGCGCCAACAAACCTCTGCCCAAGAGTCTGCGCATCGAAAGCGTGAGACCCCTGCTCAACAACAAGAACTTCATCCTCCTCGACAAACTCGAAGCCATCGGCAAAGCGCGCGGCAAGAGCATCGCCCAAATCGCGCTCGGCTGGCTGCTTGCCCGCGATCAAGTGGTGTCGGTCATCATCGGCGCGAACACCCCCGAGCAGCTCGCCGACAGTCTCGGCGCATCGGGCCTGCGCCTCACCGACGACGAGATGTACGAACTCAACCGACTCACCTCGTGGGCCACGGGCATCCTCAGCACGCCGGTATCGTGAACCTCCTCCTCGCCTGCTACGAACTCGGCCACCAACCGCTCAGCCTCGCCTGGCCGCTGGCCTTCCTCAAACGCGCCGGGGCCGAAGCCATCGCGCTCGATCTCGCAGCCCAACCCTTCTCGGACGAACTTGCCGCGCAGGCCCGCTTCGTCGGCATCGCCGCGCCCATGCACACCGCCCTGCGCATCGGCGTGGAAGCCGCCGCCCGCGTGCGCGCCCTCAACCCCCGCGCGCACATCTGCTTCTTCGGTTTGTATGCCTCGCTCAACGAGGATTATTTGCTCGAGGGCATCGCCGATTCGGTGATCTCAGGCGAATACGAAGAAGCGCTCACGCAGTTGATCATCGCCATCCGGTCGGGGAACCGCCACCCCGCTCAAGTGCCCGGCGTATCCACTCCCGACTCCCGCGCCCACCCCGCCCTCAACCGTCTCCCCTTCCCTCTCCCCGAACGATCATCATTGCCCGCGCTCGATCATTACACTCGCTATCGAAACAACGGCCACATCCAACTTGCCGGATACACCGAAGCCAGCCGGGGTTGTTTGCACACTTGCGCTCATTGCCCCATCGCGCCGGTGTACGGCGGTCGCTTTTTCGTCGCGCCAATCGAAACCGTCCTCGCCGACATTCGCCAGCAAATCGACTCGGGCGCGCAGCACATCACCTTCGGCGACCCCGATTTTCTCAACGGCCCGCGCCACGCCCTCGACATCGCCCGCGCCCTGCGCGCCGAGTTTCCTCAAGTCACTTTCGACTTCACGGCCAAAGTCGAACACATCATCAAACACCACTCGCTGTTCCCCCAATTCGCCGAACTTGGCTGCGCGTTCATCACTTCGGCCATCGAATCGCTCAGTGATGTTGTTCTGCAGAGGCTCGCCAAAAGCCACACCGCGGCCGACATCGAAACTGCGCTGGGCATCCTCGACTCGGCGGGCATCGCCCTGCACCCCACGCTCGTCGCCTTCACCCCCTGGACGACGCTCGACGATTACCTCGCGCAGATCGAATGGATTCACGCGCGCGGACTCGCTCATCACATCGCGCCCGTGCAGCTGTCCATTCGACTCCTCGTCCCGCCGCGCTCCGCCCTCCTCAATCTGCCCGACACCCCGCATTGGCTCGGCCCATTGGACTCCGCCAACTTCACCTACCGTTGGTCGCACCCCGATCCGCGAATGGATAAACTCCACTCTCAAATTTCCGCTCTCGTTGAAGAGGCCGAACTCGCCGACGAGCCTGCTCCACTCGCCCACAACCGAATCCGCGAAGCGGCCTTCACCGCCGCCGGGCTTTTCGCCCCCCCGCCCTCTCCGTCTCACATCCCCCGCCCCGCCCCTCCGCGCCTCACCGAAAACTGGTTCTGTTGAGCAGAGCCGACACGAGATCAGGTTGGTCTTTTAGCGAATGGCGGATAGCGGATAGCAGGTAGCAGGTAGCAAGTAGCATTGTTCATTGTTCATTGTTCATTGTTCATTCAAAAACACTTGCAGCGGCTCGCCGCCGAACCGCGGCCCCGGCGTGAAGTAACTCACGCCGAACGAGGCCGTGCGATAGCCCGTGAGTCTCAGATACGGAACGGCGGGATGCCCCAGCGCGCGCAGAATGATCTACCACCGCCCGGTGAAACTCAACAGCGTGAGCAGTCCGTCATATCCGCGTAATCCGCGTTCCCACTTTTCCATCGGCCAAAGCTGCGAATGAATGGAACGATTAAACCAAAACGCCCCGAATACAAAACCTTCGGGGCGCTGGTGAAAACGATGCAAATCACAACGCCGGTTGCGCCAGCGACTCCTTCAGCCGCTCGATGCGCCGCTGGATGTATGGAGAGAAGTGCCCGGCATATTTTTCCTGCAATTCGGGAAGCATCCAATCGTTGCCGGTGATTCGGCCCCGGCAAGTCGGCATCCCACAGCCGCACTCGAATTCGTCATAGGGGCTGGCATCCGTCATCGCGTAATCGAAACACACTTCCTCGCCCGGCTTAATGTCGCGCAGAGCCACCAGCGCAATCTGCCCCACCAGTCCGGCGTTCGGCTCGCAACTATGGTTGATGTGATCCGCCGGATCCTCCGGCGAGTTCGAGACGAGGTAACGATCCTCTTCCACTTGCACGCTTCGGCTTTGCAGCTCCATGGGCAAGGTCACGAAAGTCTGATGATCCACCACACTGCCGCCCCACACCACCACCAGTTCTCCGGCGCTCACCCGGTGTCGAGCGTACACGCCAAAACCGCCTTTGGCCGGGTTCAGCCGCCCTTCCAATTGGGGCGAGAGATACCCATCGCGACGTTGCGCCATCTTCTTTCGTTCTTTGCATCCTCCGGTTAAAAGATTTCAGCGCCCCACAGTTCGCGCCGCAAAGCGCGAGTGCAGTTCGCTGATACCGCCGAGTTGGGAGTATAGCCCCCAAACACCCGGCGTCAAGCCCCGCCAGAAATTTTAAGCCGCGATACAATCACCCCATGCGCCTCTCCCGCAATCTCGCCATCCTCACCGCGTCATCGCTCATCCTCTCGCTTGGGCAAGAAATGTGGTTCGGCTTCGCGCCCGAATTTCTGCGCGCGCTCGGCGCGGGGGTCATCGCCGTCGGCTTCTTCAGCAGTCTGCAAGATTTGTTCGAAGCCCTCTATCACTACCCGGGCGGATGGCTCACGGATCGTTACGGCGTGCGCCGCTCGTTGATCATCGCTAACCTCGCCGCCGGACTCGGATACTTCATCTACCTCATCAGCCCGCATTTCGCCGTAAAGTTTGAGTGAGCGCGGGGTGAACCATGCATAAATAGTCCAGCCGCCTGAGGGCGGCTGGACTCGTTGAATGCAGTGAGTGAGCGCGGGGCGCGCTATCGCGCGGAAACGGCGCCGGCGGCTCGCTTCGAATGCTCGGGGGATGGCACAGTCCATTGCACATCGTACTCACAGAAGGCGTCGCCACTGTGAGCGCAGTGCGTCTTCTCCACCGTGCCCTCGCCGCCCGCGGCTCTGATCGCCCCCTCCATCCAGCCCGGCAAATTATAGTGGCACATGTCGCTCGTCAACCCATCCGCCTCCCTCACCTGCACTCGGAGGTGGCCCTCGCTTTCAACTTGCACCTTCACCGGCGCCTCCCCCCAATAATGGCGAATGATGAGATCCATTCGGCGGAGGGTGTGGCCCGGATCGCCCTTCTTGAAGTAGTGCGAGAGTCCCCGATGCAAATCGTCTTCCGCCAAATACGCCGCCATCTCGCGCAGCACGTCCAAACGCCCGCCAGCCAGCTCTTTGAGAATGGCCGCCATGAGCGTCTTGAGATATTCGCGGGGGAATTCGGCGTTGTCGAGCAGCTCGCCGCGAAGGATGTTTGCCAGCTCGGGCGGCAGCCGTTTGAGCAAACGATCCAGCGCCCCGCCGCCGTATCGCTCGGCCACAAAATTGAGGCGCGCGCGCAAGGCCGAGCCGCGCGTGACCTGCCCGGCGCTGGCCGACACCATGAATTGAGCGATGGCTTGCTGAAGGGTCACCGCCATTTCACTCAACGACTGCGCCGATGCGCTCACCTCTTCAACCTGCGCGCTCATCTCTTCCGTTTCTGCGCTCACTTCTTCTACCGCCGCGCCGTTTTCCTCACTCACGCTGGCAATGTTTTCCATTGACTGCACAACCACTTCCGATCCCGCCGCCATCTTTGCCGTCGCCGCCATCGTCTCTTTCACCACCCCGCTCACCACATCGGTCGCCGCAACCAAGTCACCCGAAAGCGTCATCATGTGCTGGGTGGCCGCCAGCGCCGACTGGGCTTGCTTTTGCACCGCCTCGGCCGCTTTGAGGATGTTCGCCAGCGCATCCCCCGCCTGATTCGCCCGCGCCACGCCCGTCTCCACTTCCTTCGCGCCCGCGTCCATTGCCGACATCGCCTCGCCCATCGTCTGCTGGATGCCGCGAATCAACCCGCCGATCTCCTTCGTCGCCCCGCTCGCCCGCTCCGCCAACTTGCGAACCTCGTCGGCCACCACCGCAAAACCCCTGCCGTGCTCCCCGGCGCGCGCCGCCTCAATCGCCGCGTTCAGCGCCAGCAGATTCGTCTGCGAGGCAATTTCTTCAATCGTCTCCACGATCACCCCAATCTGATCCGACCTCCGCCCCATCTCTCTCACCTTCTCCGCCGACAGGCCAACTTTGACTTTGATCGTCGCCATCCCGCGAATCGTTTCGTCCACCGTCTTGGCTCCGGCTCGCGCCGCCGTGGCCGTCTCCGCCGAATCAGCCGTCACCGCCTGCGCATTGCCCGACACTTGCCTCACCGCCGATGTGAGTTGCGAAGTCACATCGGACACTTTTCCAACAGCCTGCGCCTGTTCCTGCGCGCCGTGCGCCAGCCCCTCTATTGCCCGGCGCAGTTGTTCCATCGTCGTTGCTGTCGTCGTCACGCTTTCAGATTGTTGGGCGGTGCCCTTGGCGACCTGCTGAATGATGGAAGAAATTTGCGATGTCGCCCGCCCGGCCTGATTGGCCGCCGAAGCCAATTGCCCGGAAGCGGCGGCGAGGTTGTTGGCGCTGGCGGCAACATCCGAGACAGTTTGCCGGAGGGTCACGATCATTTTGGCGAAGGCCGCGCCCAGCGCGTCCCGATCCGACTTGGGCGTAACATCCTTTGTCAGATCGTTGCGAGCCATTCTCGCGGCCACCTCGGCCATCTCCTTGAGGTAGGCCACCATGTCCCGGAATGTCCCGGCCATGACGCCAATCTCGTCCCGACTGGCAATGTCTATTTGTTGGTCGACATCGCCCCCGGCGATGGCTTGGGCCGCTGTTGCCAGGCGCTTGACCGGGCGGGTAATGGCCCGCGCGCTGAACACACCCAGGCCCAAACCGATCCCCAACGCCACCCCAACCAGAATCAACGAAGTCGTGATCACTGCCTGGACACGAGCGTTAGCGGCCGCCTGGGCCTCGTTCAGACGGGTAGCTTCCAGATCTATCAGGCGACCGGCTTCCTTGAGGAGAACACTCCGCAGGCCGTCGAAGGTTTCCATCGCCGCCGGCACGGCGGCCTGACTGGCCTTCTGCCGATACATCGCAGCGCCCGCGTCCTCCAGCGCGACTGCGTAAGCGTCCAAGAGCGTATTCACCTGCTGTTGTGTGGTCGCGGGCAGATCGCTGGCAAAAACGCTATCCCTGAACTCCGCCAGATCGGCCTCCACCTTCTGCTGATGTTCGGCATCCCGGTATTGCCACAGGAATTCTTTTTCATGGTAGGCCATGCGCCAGTAAATGTCTTCGAACGCTGTGTAGCCCTGGCCAAGAATCAGCGCCTTGATCTCGTTCCGCTTGGTTTTGATTTGAAGGGCGCTGTCTTCAAACGATTGGTTGGCGGCCTCCAGAGCGTCACGCTCGGCCAGCAACGCCTGCCCGGCGGCGTAGAATTCTTCGTAGGCCGCCGTCAGGGCCATCCAGCGGATCTCCTCCTCAGTGGTGCTGGCCGCCCATTGCCTCACTTCCTCGAGGTTGGCGCGCATTTCTGTGTCGCCCCGCGTAATTTCATCCTTCAGCGCCGGGTCGTAGCGGCCCAGACTGTACTCGGTGGCTGAATCGTTGATCAGAGCAATATGGAAGCCGAGCCGGGTTGCGTGGTAGCGGGCGTTGGCGTGCGTCACCGTTTGCCCGCTTAGAATGTTGCGCACGGCAACGATTTGAAAGTAACCGGCCAGACCGACGACCAGCGTCAGCCCGGCGGCAAGCAAAAACGCGCCGACCAACCTGCCCCACAGCGAATAGTAGAGGCTGATGCGTGAGCTGGCGCGAACACCGAATGGGGCAAAGGGTATGGTCTTCATTAATGTGGAATGATGTCACTAAGGCAACTCTAACGAGGCGTTAGCTCGGTGACAGAGTCTTCATGGGGCGATGGCCGTCGCCAGAAACGTTGGCCGCCGGACGAGGCGGCATCGGCGTCTCTCGACTGTCACGGTCAATTTCAGCCTCATCCGATCCCTTGGCTACGAGTCTGAATTGCTTGACGATCTCGTGCAGGTTCTTCGCCATCACGGCCAGATTCTCGGCCCCCGCGCTCACCTCCTCCACTGTCATGCTGCTCTCTTCGCTCACGCTGGCAATGCTCTCGATGGCGCGGGTCACTTCCTCACTCCCCGCCGCCATCTCCTCCGTCGCCGCCGTGTTCTCTTCCACCACCGCGGTGACTGAATCCATCGCCGCCACCAAGTCGTTGGCCGAGACGCTCACCCTCTGCACCGTCGCCGCCGCTTCCGTCGCGCCCTTCTGCACCGCTTCCACCGCTTTCAAGATGCTCGCCAGCGCCTGGCCCGATTCGTTCGCCTTGCTCACGCCGCTCTCGACTTCCGCCGCGCTCTCGGTCATCGCCGTCACCGCTTCGTTCACTATTTGTTGAATGCTCTTGATGAGACCGGCGATTTCTTTTGTCGCTCCGGCGCTCTTCTCGGCCAGCTTGCGCACTTCATCGGCCACCACCGCGAAGCCTTTGCCGTGTTCGCCCGCCCGCGCCGCTTCAATCGCCGCGTTGAGGGCCAGCAGATTCGTCTGCGAAGCAATGTCGTCGATGGTTTCGACTATCGCTCCAATCTGGTCGGAGCGCCGCCCCATCTCTTTCACCTTCGCCGCCGACAGGCCCACTTTGGCTTTGATGCTCTCCATGCCCTTGATGGTTTCGGCCACCTTCTGCGCCCCGCCCCGCGCTTCCTGCGCCGCCTGAGCCGAACCCTGCGCGTCGGCCTGAACGATGATTTGCACTTGCTGGATGGCGCTCGTGATTTGGGCCGTGACGTTGGAAGCTTTGCCGACGGCGGCGGCTTGTTCCTGGGCGCCCTTGGCCACCCCGTCAATCGCTCGTCTCATCTGCTCCATCGACGAGGCCGTTCGAGTCACGCCTTCGGTCTGCTGGGCCGCGCCCTTCCCGGCCTGGTTGGCCGCCGAGGCCAGTTGGCCGGAAGCCGATTGAACACCGGAGGCATTCTGCGACACTTCGCCCACCGCGCGCCGCAGGTTGGCAATCATTTGCGCGAAGGCGTTGCCCAGCACATCGCGCTCGGATTTCAACGTCACGTTTCCGGTGAGATCGCCACCGGCTATTTTGTCGGCCACCCCGGCCACGTTCTGCAAGTAAGCCGTCATCCGGCGGAAAGCATCAGCCAACTGCCCGATCTCATCTTGGCTGTTCACTTCCACCGTTTGATTGAGATCGCCTTCGGCGATGGCATCGGCCACGCGCCCCACCTTGCCCAGCGGCACGGTAATGGCGCGGGTGATGAACACGCCCAGCCCAACGGCGACTGCTACGGCGATGAGGACGACGACCACAAACGTCGTCACAGCCGTGGCAAAATCGGCCTCGTTTTCCTTCAACACAGCCCCGGCGGCTTCGGCTTGCAGGGCGTGCGCCGCGTCCGTGGCCTCGGTTACTTTTTTGTATCGCTGGCGCACCTCGCCATAGGCGTAGCCGAGGGCCTCGTCGGTTTTTCCGGCGCGGCTGGCGGGCAACACCAGCGTGTCGCGCCCTTCCCGATACGCCGCCCAGGCCTCGACAAAGGCCTCAATCGAGCCGGCCTCGTACCCGTCGATGTCCGATTCCTTCCATAACCGAACGTTTTCCTCGATGCTGGCATCGGCGGCGGCAATGTCCCTTTCCAACTGCTCCTTCTCTGCCGGGTCGGCGGCGATGATGTGCAACAGAACATTGATGCGCACAGACATCGAGTCTTGGATGATTTCCGACAGCGTGAACGCGCCGCCGAGCTGGTCAACGACGAGGCCGCGCGCGCGGCCATTCAGTCCGCTGGTCGTGCTGATTCCGACCCACCCCACGACTGCGGTGAAGACAGCCACCACCGTGAAGGCGGCCATCAATTTGTTGCGAAGGTTGAGTTTCATGAGCGATTCCTTTTGCGGCGGTGACATGCCCCTGAAGGCAACTCTAACGAGGCGTTAGCTCGGTGACAGAGTCTTCATGGGGCGATGGCCGTCGCCAGAAACGTTGGCCGCCGGACGAGGCGGCATCGGCGTCTCTCGACTGTCACGGTCAATTTCAGCCT